>Ga0315289_10012710_pt1 | contig 11834 bp, 10 predicted proteins | sample YL17G11_40_MG_FD_203452 | JGI IMG/M metagenome (GOLD analysis project Ga0315289, IMG submission 203452) | Sediment microbial communities from Yellowstone Lake, YNP, Wyoming, USA - YL17G11_40 | ecosystem: Environmental > Aquatic > Freshwater > Lake > Sediment | place: USA: Wyoming | collected...
GATTTCACAGATTTGAAATCTGTGTCAATTTCCAATAATCTGCGGAATCTGTGGTTTCAAAAGACGAGGGACGAGTTATGAGGCGCTTTGCTGTAATAGGGCTGGGACGCTTTGGCCAGAAGCTGGCTGTCGCTTTGGCGATGAGCGGGGCGGAAGTTATCGCGATTGATAAGGATAGAGACCTGGTGGACCTGATTCGCGACCAGGTAACGCACGCCGTCAGGCTCGACAGCACCGACGAGGAGGCGCTTAAGGCTCAGGGTATTGCCGATGTCGATGTTGCCGTCGTCAGCATAGGGCAGGGCACCGGACAGGGCTTTGAGTCCGCGGTTCTAACGGTGGTAAACCTGCGTCAGATGGGGGTCAAGCAGATATGCGTAAGAGCAGAAAGTCTGACTGCCGGCGAAGTCTTTTCCAAAATAGGTGCTACGGAGATTATATATCCGGAAATCGAGGCTGCGCAGAGATGGGCGTACAAGCTTATCGCACCACAGATTGGCGAGAAGATTGATTTCGCACCGGGCTATAGCCTGGCACGGATAGAGGCGCCTCCCAGCTTCGACGGCAAGACAGTGATGGATTTGCAGCTTCGCCAGAAATACAACGTGAATTTGGTTTTGATTAAGCGTAGCGAACGCCGTAAGGGCAAGAAAACCGACAAAGAACCGATAATCAACGTTCCCACAGCCGATACCGTCATCTACCAGGATGACATTCTGATGGTTGCCGGCTCCGACTCCGACCTGGCACAACTGCCGCAGGAATAGTCCCGGGACACCGGGCGCGAGCCACGATTTGCGAGATTGTCTTTTATGAAAAATGTTTCTGCAGAAGTACTTGACGAGATCGTCAAGCGGGTTACAGATGCGTTACATCCTGTGGTAATCTACTTATTTGGCTCACAAGTTCACGGTGACGTTGACAAGGATAGCGATATCGATCTGCTGGCGGTAGTTCAGGATACTAACAGATTAACTCGTGAAATCGCTATCGAGGGTAGGGAGGGTCTCTGGGACCTTAATGTGCCTGTCGACCTTGTAGTCTGCACAGAATCAGAGTTCAGGAAATGGCGCGACGTAAAGAACAATGTTATCAATGAAGCATCTTGCTTTGGTAGGATAGTGTATGGATCCTAAAGCAGAGCTTGCCAAACAGTTTCTTATGCTCGCCGATGATGACTTGCGATTGTCGGAGCTCATTATGGGCGATTCGGAACCGATATGCTGGGCGGCAGCCTTCCACGCGCAGCAATGTGCAGAGAAGGCTCTCAAGGGCCTGCTCACTTTCCACAATGTAAGGGCCGGAAAGACACATGACATTGGCAATTTGCTTAAGCTCAGCTTGTCTGTGGTTCCGGATCTCTAACAATTGAGAGAGTCGGCGAGCATGCTGACGGCCTATGCTGTAGATTCACGATATCCTGTACCGCACCGTGATGTCAGCAAAAAAGAGGCAACTGCAGCAATTGAAGCTGCCCGCAGTATATATGAATTCATATTGAAATCCTTGCCCGACCTGGAAAAACTACCGCAGGAATAGTTCATTGCTTGTGACCCGTATCTCGTGAATCGTGACTTTTCGTATGTGCCGTTAACATAGAACCTGAGGGAGCAAATATCAGTTGTCAAAAAGGGAAATACATTTCATAGGTTTCTTGGCAAATGTGGATGATTCCATTGCCAAATTGAAACTTGGTCAGCCATTTTCGATAGGGAAGAAATCTCAACAAGATGTCATACCTTTCCTACGTCATATAGATATGCACTGGGGAGTAGAAGAAAGCTTGGACTTTTCTGCTGTGCAGAAGCAAGGTGATATTCTCGTGCGGGGACAATCCTTTTATTGCATCACAGCGAGAAATGTGACTTCCTTCGAAGGAACTCCTCAAGGTGGCGTGCTCGGAAAGAGAGCAGAGGTAAAAAGGATTGCCGGTGCGATTAGAGATAAAATTCGTCTTTTGAGGCTGTTTAGAGAAGGTAATATAGTCTTGCGATTTTCCTTCTTCTATCATATCAAGGATTCGGAACCTTCTGTTGTCATGTTAAGGGACGAGCCCTTCGCCGATAGGACGAAATTCCGATTGGAGGATAACGACATTTCAGAAGCGCAATCCTTTATCCAGAATGTCAAGATTCCTTTCGCGCAATCATTTCTTCAATTGGCGTTTGAGAGTTTCGAGCTGTCGTATGAGGTAGACAACGCTGGTTTGGCATTTTTATCGTTGATGATAAGCTTGGAAACGATGCTTAATCCCGCGGATCGCGAGCTTCGATACAGAGTCTCCAGAAATGCTGCCGTACTTCTTGGCAGAAATGCCGAAGAATCAGAGCGTATTTTTTCTGAAGTTAGAGTCTTGTATGACAAGAGGTCCAAGTTGGTTCACACAGGCGAAAGCCGGAGCATTAGTCAGGAAGATGTGCTGAAACTGCGCGGTTATGTGAGAGAGGGGATCAAGGAAATAAACGTGACGGGCGAAAGCAAGGACGAGCTTTTGGGCACCCTGAATGCCTGTGGGTTTGGGCAAAGGCCGTGGAGAGGCAAAGGAAAGTAGATTCCCGCCTGCGCGGGAATGACAAACCCAATTACGCTTTTCGATATTTTCTCAGCATATCGAGTAGATTCTGCATATCTTGTGGTAAGGGGGCTTCGAATTTCATTACTTCGCCGGTCGTTGGGTGCGTGAATTCCAATGTGTGGGCGTGAAGGGCACATCGCTTTATGATAGGGGCCTGCGGAGCCGGCTCGGCATCGGCTAACTGCCACTCGTAAACGAATTTTCCGCCGTACATATCATCAGCTACGATGGGGTGCTTTATATAAGATAGATGGACCCGTATCTGATGGGTTCGGCCGGTCCTCGGCGTCAGCCGCAGCAGAGAAAAACCGCGAAACTCTTCCAGAACCTGGTAGAAAGTAATCGCCTCTTTGCCGATTTCCGGCCTGATCGCGTACTTTTCTCTGATTCTCGGGTGCACGCCCAGCGGAGCATTTACGCGGTCGGCGGATAGATCCGGCGTGCCATGGACGATCGCCAGATAGGTTTTTTTGACCTGTCGGCGTTCGAATTGTTTGGCAACCTTCCACTGGGCGGTATCGTTCTTGGTTACTACCATAACGCCGGTGGTATTTTTATCCAGCCGATGGACGATGCCGGGACGAAATTGAGTTCCCGCAAAGCGGGGTCCCACGCCCAGGCCGCTCGATAGGCCTGTGACTCGTGTCCCGTGACCCGTGCCCCGAGCGACGGGCGACGAGAGACGAGACACGTAATATGCCAGGGCGTTTACCAGTGTGCCGCGTGTGTTACCACGCGCCGGATGAACGATCATATCGGCCTGTTTATTAATGACTATCAGGTCTGAGTCCTCGTGAATAATGTTTAAAGGAATGTCTTCAGGCGGAATCTCTTTACTGGGCGGTTCAGGTATTACTAGGTCGATTCTGTCGCCGGTAGTAAGCTTGAAGCTGGGCTTGACGATTTTGCCGTTTACCCTGGCGTTGCCGGTCTTGATGGCATCTTGGATAGACTGTCGGCTGAGGTTTCTGAACCGTCCGTGCAGGTATTTATCAATCCTACGGTCTTTGATTGTGTGCCCGACGTAAAGAGTCAAGGGCTTGCCTGTGGTATGCGGCGATTGGCACATCGTGGTTGGTAATTTACCTGCCGGGCTATGACCGCCCGTGCAACGCGCGACAAAACCCCGCAATGAATTGCGGGGCTAAATATTTAGCCGCCGGATTTATTCGGCGGTCTTATGCCATTATGGTTTTACCGTAGGTTTGCCCGGCACTAAAGCAGTTGTATTCGGCCCTTCGGGTTCCAGCCCAATGTTGACAGGCGGATTCGCCTCAGCCGGCAGATTCGCGTCGGCAGGTTTTATCTGGGCTCCCACTTTGCGGGGCCCTTCGGCAGGTGGCTTGAGGATAGTAGTGGCCTGCGGCGCCGGCTTAAAGACTACTGCTGTTTTGTAATCGGCCATCGTGTCAAGGCGATACTTTGCCGATACCTTTGCCACCGTGCCTTCAAATTCCGGACTTGAGACGATATCCTGATACATTTGGCGGGCCTGTTCGAAGCCGCCCAGTTCTTCTTCGCAAAGTCCCAGACCGAATTTAGCCGTAGCCTTTAGCGATGGATTGGACGCGGCTCTTTCCAAGGCCTCGGCGTAGCTGACCTTTGCCTGGTTTATCTGCATCACCAAATCCTGTTCGCTTACCGGCCCCCGACGGTAGTGCAGCTCCGACCGCAGGGCTTCGGCTCGCTTTATAAGTGCCAGGGCGGCCATTTGATCGTCCCGCCTTTGGCGGGTTTCCTCAGCGAAGGCTTTGAGATTCTCCGCGGGCTGAAGCAGTATGAACGAGAGGTCTCTTCCCTCTGACTGGGCCTGAAGAATCTGCATTTTGCTCAGCGACAACTGATTGGAAAGCCCGGTAAGCCTGAGCTGTTTTTGTGCCGACACCATGTTTTTTCGATAGAATTGCCAGAAGTATATGCCGGCGGCTGCCACAATTACTGCGGTTACGCCGATAATCATGGTGCGGTTTTCCTTGGCCCAGTCTGGCAGGTTGGCTATCCACTCAGCCAATTCGTTGGTCTTCAGATCGTGCCGATGGTCGGCTTTCATTCTTATCTCCGTTTCTAATTAGCCCTGCCACCTGTGGGCAGGGCCTGCCCCCGGCACAGGTCCGGGGGCTAAACAAGATCGCAAATAGTTACCACTAACCAGTTACCAGTATAGCAGCATTTCTTTTGTCTTGCAACAGAGCTATCCGATGGTTACAATTTCGGCTCGCAGTCGATTGAAAGGGCATAAATGTTCAATATAAGGGCAAAAAACAGGACTTTTCTGTTTTTATTGACAATTTTCAATTTTCAATTTTCGATTTTCAATTGTCCGGCAGGACAGCCAAAGTGGGACCCGGCCAAATATATGAGCATTGACGAGGTTCGGCCCGGGATGGCCGCGTATTGCCTTACGTGCTTAAAGGGCACCGAGATTGAAAAATTCAACCTGGATGTTCTAAGCGTGGTTCGTAAGGTTGAGCCAGGCATGGACTGGATTTTGGTTAAGTGCACGGACGAGCGTTTTATTCACAGCGGACCGATAGCCGGCTGCAGCGGTTCGCCGGTCTACATCGAGGGACGGCTGGCCGGCGCGATAGCTTACGTTCCTGGTGGTTCTTTCAGCAAGGACCCACTTTTCGGCGTGACGCCAATCGAGGAAATGCTCAAGGTAGGGCAGGGCAATCCTTCCCAGCAGCACGCAATCGGGCAGGGATTTGCGTTTGATTTTTCCCAGCCGATTGACCTGGCTGCGATTACCGAACAGATTACCGCCGGCCGGTCTTCGGCAGGTAGAACCCTGACCGGTCTGACTACTTTGCCGTGCCCGTTAATTGCCTCCGGTCTGCCGGGTTCAGCTTGTAAGCAGTTGGCAGCCTCGCTTGAGCGTTTTGGACTTATGGTTGTTCCCGCTGTCGGCGGGGCCGCACCGCAAGAAGCAGCCGATAAGGATGTGCAATTAGCGCCCGGAGCACCGCTGGCTGTGCCGCTCCTAACCGGTGATATAACAATGGAAGTGCTGGGCACAGTGACCGAAGTGGTGGATGACAAGGTCTACGGTTTTGGGCACAGCTTTCTTGGTTACGGCCCTGTGGACCTGCCGATGGCTACGGCCCAAGTTCACACTGTGGTATCCAGCTTGGCTCTTTCTTTTAAGCTTGGCAGTGTGCTGAATGTAGTCGGAGCGCTGACGACCGATGAGTCTAAGGCGATCCTCGGGCGAATCGGCGCAAAGGCCCGGATGATACCGCTGACGATAAGGGTAGAGCGTTACAATGATACCAAAGTACGGGTGTACAACTGTCAAGTGGCCCACAATCAGATGCTTACGCCGATTGCACTTCAATCGGCAGTGGCGGGTGCCGTTCTTTGCCTCGGCGACCTTCCGCCGGAGCACACGATTCAATATAAGGTGGCTATCGATATTGACGGCACTGAATCCGTCAAATTCAAGAATGTCTCTGCCAGCCGGGGCCTGGCTGAGATTATAATGGATAGCATTGGCTCGGTGGCGCTGCTGATGGACAATCCATATAAGAAATTCGATATAAAAGCGATTGATTTTGATGTTCGCGTAGAGCCGAAGAACAGCGTCTCTCATATATGGTCGGTGGAATTGTCCGATTCCAAAGTTAAAGCCGGCCAGCAGGTCCGCGTCGCCGTAGTTGTGGAATCCTTTCTGGCGGAGAAGAAAAAGTACGAGTTCATCTTGAAGGTTCCCGAGCAGGCCAGACCCGGCAGATATGAGCTGATGGTGTGCGGCTCTTACGGTTACGAGCAGTTCCTTCGCAAAGCTGTCCCGTATAGGTTTGTCGCCCAGAATATGTCCGGCCTGATCGAGGCGCTGAACGACGTTTTGGGAATTGAGCGTGACAAATTGTATTGCCTTTTGCTTTTGCCGCCCGGGGGCGTGGTGCTGCAAGGGGCGGAGCTTCCTGATTTGCCGGCGACAAAGGCGCTTATCTTGCAGGATGCCACCAGGGCGCTTAATGCTCAGCCATATCCACGTTGGCTCGAGAAAAATTTAGACACCGACACAGTCATTATTGATAGAGAGGCTATGTCCATAACCGTGGAGAAATAGAATCAGAAAGAGCAAACATAACCGTTCACAGGTAGAGCATAACGTTTGTGTCATTGCGAGGCCTTTAGGCCGAAGCAATCTCAAGCTCTCGAAGCCCAGAGATTGCCGCGCTCGGCTCTACCTCGCTCGCAATGACAAAATTCAACAGTTTAGTCTTTGAACGGTTGTTAAATTCCTTTCGAATTTTGAGGAGCTGTAATGGCAGATAAATTTCACAGAAATAGGGTCTTACCTGGTAGATTGATTCTTGCAGCATTGGTCTGCTTTCTGTTGGTTTCACCGGCAAGCCGGAGCTGGGCGGTAACCAGCAAAATTACCCGCCACGCCGGAAGGGATGATTTGCAAAAAGGCGAAGCTAAAGATGTTGTCATCGATTCCAGAGGGACGCTCCAGCTCGGCCGGGCAGCCGAAGTGCTGGTCAAGGAGTTCAAGGACGTCTGGTCGATAAATAGTATCGTGGCAACTGCTGAGACGGTTTACCTGGGCACCAGTCCCAACGGCGGTATTTATAGGTACGGCTCCGGCAAGCTGACCAAGATATATCCGCCCGAGTCCCAGATAAAGCCAGCCCAGCAGTCGGCGGTAGAGCCGAACGACCCGAACGACCCGAACAAGCCGCCCAGCGAAACCGTCGCAACAGAGCGGCATCTATCGAATGAGCATATTTTTGCGATGGCGCTGGATGCGGCCGGCAGGCTGTTGGCGGGTATAAGCGGCGAAAAATGCAAGCTCTGCCGGTTCCAGGCCGAATCAGGCACCGCCAACCCCAGCGGTGACGGAGAAACGATTTTTGAGCCTAATGACGCCAAATACATCTTTGCTATAGTCACCGATAGCACAGGCAATATTTTCCTGGGCACAGGACCGCAGGGCAAAGTCTATCAACTGGACCCGCAAGGCCGTGAAGCAAAGCTCCTCTACGACTGCCTTGATAACAACATACTCTCGCTGTCGGTTGGATCGGACGGCTTTGTCTACGCAGGAAGTGACGAGCGAGGATTGGTATACAAAATAGACCTGCGCACAAAAACAGCAACCGTCTTGTACGATAGCGACCAACCCGAAGTAACTGCCCTATTACTTGCGTCGGGCCTTATTTCCGGGCAGGGCGATTTGTATGCGGCTGCCACGTCGGCCAGAATTGTTGACTCTGCCGAGAGGTTCGCTTCGCAGTTGTCGATGGCGGGTCGGCCTGAGGTGCCCTCGCAGAAGCCGGAAAGTGCCAGTGACGGCGGACGCAAGCTGCAAATTGCAAATACCAAAAGAGGGGACGCCGCCGCCTCGGCTGCAAGACCAACGCCGGTTGCTAAGCCGGCCAGGCCCAGTCAAGCAAGTTGTGTATATAAGATAACCAAGGATGGTTTCGTAACCGATATATTCAGTGAAACTGCGGTTCTTTTCTGCCTTGCCGAGCAGGATGGAAAGCTGCTTGTGGGGGCCGGAAACGATGGGCAGCTATTTGCCGTCGATCCGGTCTCGGAGCAGGAAGCGATTATCTACAAGGATGAGCAAGCGTCACAGATAACCGCGGCGGCGGTGGCCGGAAACGATCTGTACCTGGGCACGGCAAACCCCGCAAAGCTGATAAAGTTAGGCAAAAATTTTGCTTCCGAGGGCACGTACACCTCCGACCTTATCGACGCCGGTCAGCCCGCCAAGTGGGGCAAGCTGCAAATTGAAGCGGACATGCCGCGAGGATGTAAGGTTATGGTGGCTTCCCGAAGTGGAAACGTCAAGGACGTCAACGATCCGACATTTTCAAACTGGACCGACCTGGTGGAGGTGACAGAGCCGATACAACTTCGCTGCCCGCTCGGCAGATTTTGCCAATACAAGCTTGTTTTACAAAGCGAACAGGGTCGGACAAGTCCCGTCATCAGGGAAATTGCCGTTGCCAGCGCCGTGCCGAATTTGGCGCCGAAGATCAAATCGGTCAGCGTCAATCGAGTCGAGGCGCCCGGCAAAACAGGCGTGTTCAAGATCAGCTATAAAGCCGAAGACGACAATGGCGACAAGCTGACTTATAAGATAGACTTCAGGAAGGTCGGCAGGATAAATTGGATCGAGCTGCAGGACGACATCGAAAAGGAAGACCACGAATGGGACGGGAAGACCGTTGAAGATGGCAGGTACGAAGTTAGAGTGACCGCAAGCGACGCCAGAAGTAATACTACCACGACCAAACTGACAGGCAGCAGGATAAGCGATCCTGTAGTGGTCGACAACACAGGGCCTGAAATTAAAACCGTTGAGCAGAAGATCGACGCCGAGAACGGCAAGAAATTTGTCACGCTCAGGCTGCAGGTATCTGATGAACTAAGCGCGATCGGTCAACTGCAATATACCGTTGACAGCAACGCCGAGTGGAAGGGGACGGTGCCGGAGGATCTGGTTTACGATACCACGGACGAGAAGTTTACGATTGTTATCGAAGATCTGAAGCCCGGCGAACATATACTGGCAGTTAAAGTCCAGGATGACCTCGGCAATACAACGTACAAGACGTTCGAATTCAATCTGTGACTGTCAGTTGGACGCCCGGTCCCGGATGCCGGTCGACTATCGAGTACCAGTTGTGCGATATATTAAATTTGAGAAGATCGCCGAAACGGTCGAGTCACTCTGTATAGCGGCGTGCTATTATCTGCCGGATGATGTCTTAGCTGCGCTTGAGAACGCGGCGCAAAAAGAATCCAGCCCGCGGGCAGCAGAAATTTTGAAGCAGCTGATCGAAAACGCCCGCATCGCAGCAGCGGAAAAAATCCCTTTATGTCAGGATACCGGCCTGGCGGTCGTCTTTGTAGAACAGGGCGCCGACGTTGCGGTCAAGCACCGCGTGGAGCGTGGGGCTTTATTGGCCTCGACACCTCTGGCCGAGGCAACCTCCGCCACAGGTGCGGGGGCTAATCGCGGTTTCACCGCAGGTTTGTTCGACGCGATCGATGCCGGCGTTAAAGCGGGTTACGAAAAAGGATACCTGCGAAAGAGCGTTGTCGCCGACCCTTTGAACAATCGGACGAACACGGGCTCCAATTCTCCTGCGATAATTCATCATACGATTGTGCCAGGCGACAGATTGAAGCTTACCGTTATGGCTAAGGGCGGCGGATGTGAGAACAAGAGCCAGTTCAGGATGTTCAGACCCACGGCAGAAAGAGACGAGATAATGGACTGGATTGTCGATGTTGTTCGAGCAGCGGGCGCCGATGCCTGCCCGCCTTTTATTGTTGGAGTGGGAATTGGCGGCGATTTTGAGTTAAGCTGTCTATTGAGTAAAAAAGCGCTGCTGCGTGACTTGCGCCAGCCGAATAGCGATGAATTTTACGCCCGACTTGAGGCGGATTTACTTTGCCGGGTTAACTCGCTGGGTCTGGGGCCGCAAGGTCTCGGCGGCGATACCACCGCGCTGGCGGTTTTGGTGGAAACCGCCCCGTGCCACATCGCGTCACTGCCGGTAGCGGTGAACATTGAGTGCCACAGCCACCGGCACAAAACCGCGATTCTCTAATTACTCAAACTCTTAAACTAACCAAGCACGCAAGGCATTACATCATCGGTACGGCTTTTTGTGAGGCCAGCCGTATTTCTCGAATTGGCCAAACTCCTTTTCCGTGTTGTCGCTGGGATTTTCTTTCAGAGCCGAGCGTACCTTGTCAACATGTGCATCTACGAATACTACGTTGCAGGTGCCGCCATTCAGGTCTCCGCTGGGGCGAGTATGGAAGGTGGCGAACCAGTCCCGGCCATCGGGGCACAAGGCGTTGTCGTTCAGCACCCAACTACAACCGGGTCGCAGCCACATATTCTCCTCAGCGAAGAAAAAGACCTCGGCATGGTGTCTTGTTACCTCGGCTAATTTCAGAACCCCGCCCCCTGTGGCTCCTCCCTTGGAGCCCAGGTAGCCGTTCATGCTGTAACTGTAGTAGGGAATAACGGGATTCGCAGCAACGTGATAGGGATGCTGCTGGCCGTAGGATTTGGCAAGGACTTTGAACGATGGGCACAGATGTACCTTATCTTCCTTTAGGTAGGGCCAGAATGGGCCGTCAGCCGGATACCTCGGGTCGTGCCACCGACAGAAACGCTGGTAGCCGGCCACGGGAGCTTCGTCCTTGACCAGGGACGTCCACGCAGAGGGATAGCGGCCGTCATAGTCGTCCGTATAAATAGCCTGAGCAAGGCCGTATTGCCTCAGGTTGGCCCTACAACTCATTTCCTGTGCCTGCTCCTTCACCCGCTGCAGGGCTGGCATCATTATTGCCATCAATATCGCGATTATAGCGATTACCACCAGAAGCTCTATTAGCGTGAACCCCCGCCGATAGAGCGAGCTTTTGCAGATTCGTTTAGCCATAAGAGTATTCCTTACAAACCTTTTTGACTATTTTATCAAATAATGTCGTTCTAATCCAGACTTTAATCGCTCTTAAAATTCTTCATCCAGTCCGGCCATACGGGCGGCGCGGCGTTTACATTGAACCGCCGGCTCCACCTCACCCGCCACAGTTCCTTGAGCCAGACTTTTCTGACGGTGTAATCGAGAAAGGCGCTGTTTATCGCCTGTTCGTGGCGGTTGATGCAGAAACGGTTCATTGCATTTTCATCGCCCGCCCACCTCTGGCCATCGAAGGCCGGCGGGGTGTCGGTATTATCCGGCCAGCCGCACCAGAACCAGCAGTCCAGGAACAGCGGTATTTCCGACGCCCCCTTTACGTTGGGCGTCTTCCAAAAGAATTTGGCGGGCTTGCCGTACAGAGGGTCTTCCCCTGCTACATACACCCATCCGTTGACGCTGTAGCTGCCCCAGGTGCCAGCTGGTCGACCTGAGTCCTGGCTCAATCTGCCCCAGGACGTGGTCGCGTCGCCGCCGATCTCCAGCGTTCCGCTGCCGCCCGGCGGATATTGTGGAAAGGCGATCTTTCGCGCTATCGGGCAGCACCGAATCTTGGGCTCACGATAATAGTAGTCGAACAGCACATCAATCCAACGCCCGGAATGGCTCTTGCGCGTTGGAAATAAGCTATTGTTATCGTCGGTGTACATCGCCCAGATCGTACCCCACTGCTTGAGATTCGACCGGCACGCTACCGAGCGGGCCTGCTTTCGAACCCGCGACATCGCCGGCATCAATATCGACATAAGTAGCGCTATAATAGCAATCACTACCAGAAGCTCGATCAGCGTGAA
>Ga0315289_10012712_pt1 | contig 11834 bp, 10 predicted proteins | sample YL17G11_40_MG_FD_203452 | JGI IMG/M metagenome (GOLD analysis project Ga0315289, IMG submission 203452) | Sediment microbial communities from Yellowstone Lake, YNP, Wyoming, USA - YL17G11_40 | ecosystem: Environmental > Aquatic > Freshwater > Lake > Sediment | place: USA: Wyoming | collected...
TTATATTTGCTCTAAAAATATAAGAACCCGCCCCGAAAGTTACATTCAACCCATTATTTGGCAAATAGTTAATATTATCCTTGTCTAATCCAACAGTTCCTGCACTAACATAAGCACTAATATTGGCTTGTTGAGGATAAATTAAAGTTAAATTAGACGTCCCTCCGTTAGCCAAGAAAGTTAAAACGGGTGTCGCTTTATTAACCACAACTTGATAAATTGTTGAATTAAGATTGTTCGAGCTGTCATTTATTGTTACATTGATAATGTAAGTTCCTGCTGCAAGTTGAGTTATATTATACAGCCCCCCAGTTGAATTAATCGCAAATAATGTTGTCCAATTAATAGCATACCTATCAAAAGCGGTTTCGTCAGCACCCTCAAATAAGACATCGAACCCTTGCCCATAATCTATATTTGTGCTTGCAGGTATTGTTACAAAATATGGAGGAGTTGTGTCCGAAGAGGTTATGGTAAAGTTTAAAGGAGTATCAGTCAGCAACCAGATTGCTTGAGTAGGATTGACACTAACTGTAAAGTTTCCAATTCCGTATGTTGTGGAGTTCATTGTCATGTTTACAATAGCAATCCCATTTGCATTTGTAAACGTAGAATTAATCACATTACCATTCCAGTCGCTGAGATTAACCTGCCTGCCCACAACAGGATTTCCAAGGTTATTGGTGACGTTGACTGGATAAAATCGTGAGACGTTTGACCCAGCAGTGAAGAGACTAATAGTGTTCGGCATATCTACATAACCGTAAATCTTTGGCCAACCTGCTATACCTATATCATTTGTAATGTTCGACCCTGGCTGAGTAAAATTAAGAGTTGCGTTAAGCGAGAGAATGATGCTTTTGAATGTAGAATTTACAATCTCGTTATATGAGTTTTCATAGAAGCGTGTTAAATTACTAAATGTAGAATTTTTGATAAAGTTAATAGAATTTCCATAAAAGTATATCTCTCCGCCAATTGTATTATTTTGAAATGTGTTGGTTGAAGCATCACTAACAGAAAAGGAGTTTAGCTCGGGCACTGCCCTTTGTCTAAGTTGTGTAAATATACTATTGATAATTATATTAACAGAATTGTTTTGCAAATATACCAAGTCGCCAAAAGTTACATTTACAACATAATGTGATTTGTTCCCATCGAAGTATGTTTGCGTTCCGTTTATAATATTCGAATTTGATATATTTGCATATCCAGTTATGTTTAACCTGAATGGAATTGAGGCATTTAAGCTTCTTATTGTTGAATTATCTACTATTATTGCCGCACCTTCTCCAACATTTATGTTAAACGTATTTGTTGCGGTGGAATTCATAATTAATGTGCTTCCATCCAATCTAAACGTCGCATTTCCAACAACATTTAGTGACTGATTTTGCAGATAGAGATTACTATTATTGCATTGCACGATTCTATTCCCATCAATGACCCAGTCCATACCAGGATCAGGAAGTCCGCAGACAAGAATTGTGATTGAATCTGATGTTGTCAATTGTTCAAAAGAGCCGTCATTACAGGTTATCGTATAAGGATACAATCCTGCAGGTGTGAAACTCTTGTTGTAGCTGAAAACTTGCTTTATCGCGTCGTATTGCATATCATATGTCCCGCTTGAGAAAGTAATATTACAACTTGCTGTTGAAACTGGTGCCCCAGAAGTTCTGTTTGTATAATTTGCATAGAATGTTAGATTCTCAAATTCACCAGCATTTCCTTCATAAAATGGCATTGTTTGGTCTGTTTCATCCCAGATTGTCAAATTGCTGTTCACTCCAGAGCTGTAATTTGAAAATCCTCCAACACGGAATGTAAAGTTACCATTGTAGCCTGTAACATTGCACTGCGGAGAGCTGCAAATAACCCCATCTTTAAGCACAACAGGCGGCTTTCGATAAGGCAAATTATATATTGTCAAATCAGCAGCCTGGTTATATTGGGGCCAAGCAGTTGCGTTCAAATAAATAGAATTATTGGTTACTATAAACGCTGCAGAAATATTTACCATGTCCGGGGTGCCAACGAAATCTATCTTGGCATTGTCATTACTCGCCCAATACTCTGTCACGCTGACTGCAAGTTGTGAATTAATTGCAGCAAGCACATCAACACGCTGGAAAGTTAATCCAGTTCCGCTATTATATATAGGCTTACCTGTTCGTTTCAAAATAGATTCGACAACAGCCGCGTTCGCCTTTCGATTATTGAGCAATTTTTCATATTGATACATCAGCGCAGCCGCCCCAGAAACATGAGGAGTAGCCATCGAGGTACCAGAACACGATTGGAACCCTAAACCAGCGCAACTTGATGAGCCAGACGTCGCAGTTGAGGTTATAGATTGTCCTGGCGCGAGAAGGTCAAGATTTGCTGCTTTGTTTGTAAAACTCGAAATTATATCAGATTTTGTTGTTGAGCCCACTGAAGTCGACCCAGAAATACACGCAGGAGAATTAACTCCGCTTGTGCTTCCTTGATTTCCAGACGCAGCGACGACAAGTATTGCCATGCTTCTTGCAGTGTTTATTGCACTTGCAAGAGTCGAATAATCTCCATCACATGCAGTAGAATATAACGAATCGTCCCCAAGACTCATTGAAATTGCACTAATGTTAAGCCACAAAGGACTAGTTGTGCAATCTTCGATAGCGGATTCCATATCTGAGAACCAACCATCACCATTAGAATCCAAAACTTTCATTGCAATTATCTTTGCATCTGGAGCAACACCACGATAAGTTGAATCATTTGATGCAACAATGCCTGCAACATGAGTTCCGTGTCCATTATCATCCATTGGATCACTATCATCGTTAACATAATCATATCCCCCAATCACTTTGCAGCCAGCCCCAAAACAACCACCAAGCGCAGGATGCGTATAGTTTACGCCTGTATCAAGTATGCACACTATCTGTCCAGCGCCGGTAATATTTACCCCATTAACCTGCTTTTGCCAGACTTTTGTTGCATTTATCAAAGGAACACTTTGGCTCAGAGTTGCGTGAATAGGCGCGTCAAGAGAGATGCTTTCTACTTGAAGATGATTACCAAGTATCTTAAGCTGATCCTTATTTATCCTGCCAGCAAATCCATTAATAAGTAAATAACGGTGCTTGAGTTTGAAGCCTGACTTGCTTGATTTTTCGCCTAACCCTTTAATTACTTTACCAGTTATAGATACAATAGACTCAAATAACGAATTATTTTCTGAAGTTTCAGACAGCTCTATCTGTCCATCTGTTTCGTTCGAGGTAATTATGCTTTCATCAGAATTGTTTTGCTCTTCCAAGCTAATATTCGGCTCACTTTGTGGCGTTTCAATAGTTTCAATAATCGAAGTTGAAGAATTTTCAGATTGTTCCTGCGGTGTTATCTCGTTTACATCAAGACTGGCTAGAACAACATCTTGATTTTTCCTTACTTTGTCTTTTATTTTTTCTATCTTTTCCCCAATATCTTTATCACTTGCCTTAATATTAAAATTTGGCGTGTCTTTTAGTGCAACAATAACATTAGCCTCACCATTTTGATTAATTTCATTAATAACTTTCTCGGAAACATGTGCTGTGAATGTCATCTCTTCTTCAACAAGAAATCCAGTTATCCCGCCAATCAAAACAATCGCGCCAAGAACTGCCAATGCAACTAATAAAACCGTAAAAGGTTTGTAGTGCAAACTAGCCGGCTGGCTTGATAACCTATTTTTACCCAGATGAAGAGCCACTTCTTTCTTAAGCGCCTCTTTATAATCCCCGCCTAAATAAATGCTCTTTACCTTTCCCCTTGCATCCCTCGCGCTAGTATAAAAATACGGCCCCGATAGCTTTCCGCCCCTTTTAACAAATTTCTTGTATACCACCTATTACAACCTCTTCGATTATAAATAGAATGTAGTGCAACCGATATTTAAAGGTTTTTACTAGAATTTACCTGCAACATCCAAAGCCTGAAGATAAAGAGTTAAAATATCAATAAAAACATTCTTTGTGCTTCTTTCGATTGGTTTGACACAATCACCATCCATAGGAGTTGCAAGATCACCCTCTAACAAAACTGCATCATCATTAGATAATCCGCCTTCTCTGTTGTAATTATGTCCTGTTTTTCCTGAGCCTATTCCATAATTAACCCGATTACAAAATACTGAATTTGGAGGGCCTCTAGCGTAAGGCAAAGTCCAATTCTCCTTCCAGTCTGGAGGCCACCACCAAGTTGTTGGCCCTATGCCAAAATCATCATAAATCTTATCGGCAATCTTTCCAGCTTCCTCCTTATTTATATGAATTGCAATTTGAGGCGTGCTTGTTATTGCCTCGTTTCCGGAAAGGTCTTGAACTTTTCCTTGGATTACATAATACTTGCTGTTTTTTCCAATGTCTGAGAAAGTTCCTTGCGTGACTGCCCCATATGCAGGCAAGCTTATAGGTGCACCTGAAAACGCATGGAATCCACTACCATTTTGCATGTCAATTAAAACATTATCCAAAGATGCAGCGGATATATCGACATGACCTGCCCTGACTGTTCCTGCTTCTGGTGTATCATTGACTGACGCCCAGAGTTGAACGTTTTCGTCTGTAAAGTATTGTGTTTGGTCCGGAATAAGATTAAGTGTCGGAGCAGTTTTATCTTCAATTACTCTAAAAATTCCAATATTATGCCAAGAATCTGGAATGCCATCTACAGGATATCCATCATAACCCGACCAAGTTACATAAATTGAATACTTACCAAGATTATCCTTCAAATCTGCCGGAATTGTCCACTCAAACACCTTGTGGGCTTTCTGCCCTGAAGGAACATTAAGCCCTTCGTTTACATTTTCAGGGTCTCCTCTGTAAACAACAGGTGCAGTTTTAGGATTCCCGCCTTCTGTCATATCAAGAACATTAAATGAAACTTTCTGCTCAAGTCCAGTTTTGTTATCCCCCCAGACATAGAACTTAACCTTGTCACCGACCGTATATTTGTTATTAGTAAAGGTATAACTCTCTTGATGCAAGATGTGTCCTTCTGAATTGAAATTTCCGTCATCATTTCCAGGGCAGCATTCTATTGTTATATTAGAAGAGCCAGAAACATTTGCATTGAACGCACGCTCTGTCTGCACCCCATTTGCCTTTACAACAATATGATGTTCTCTGTCATCAAGAGTGAGATTTGCCTCTCCATTTGCATTTGTGGTGTAATAACCGCTTGTCTTTGGCGGCAAATCCATATCTCCTGTGCCGTCATCTACATTGTAAACAGAAGAATCATAAAGTGAAACTTGCGCCCCTTGTATTGGATTGCCGTCAAAATCCTTTGCCTGAACTACATAATTATACGAAGGAGTTCCGCTGCTTCCAGAGCTTGTATCATTATCCTTGCTCTTTTGCCAAGGACAGCCCATAGATGTCGCGAGCATTGCACCTGCAAGAGCAACAGGAAGAACCTTATGTATAGCATATTTCCCAGCATTTTTAGCATCATCAACCGTTCTATAAGCATCCCTTACCAAATAGTCCAAACCTTTCCTTCCATACTCTTTCAAGCTGTTTTTTAGTGACATTTTAACCACTCTATAGTGAATAATACAGTGCTTTTAACTATATAAATGTTTTGAAATTTAGCTATCTTCTCATCCTTTTCTGCCTTGAAAATAGCGAAACGAGCAAGTCATCAAGCTTCTCCTTAGGAAGTGTTCCTTTCTTCAAGCTTAAAGTACTCCTTCTAAGGATATCTTCAATCTGTTCTGGGAGTGTTAGCATGTTTCTCTTTGCCCTTTTCTCAATCAGCTTAAGCAAATCATTATTCAAATAAATTGTAACCTTGTTTTTGAAGCTGATGTGCTCTCGCTTAGCCCTCTTCAAAGAGTTAAATGCAATTTCAATCTCATCAAGCGGCCAGCCTTCCTTGAGCAAGGGTTCCCTTATCTGATAATCATCAAATCCGCGGCTGCGAGCCGTTTTAATGAATTTAACAAGGTCTTTGTTTGGTGTCATTTTACTTTGTTGGATCGGTTACTTTCCCTAAGAACAAAATATTTCCTGTCTCTTTTTCTTGGATTACAAATATGAAAGGATGGTCTGCCTTGAAAATAATCGGTTCAAAAGTAGGAGCCATAGTAGCTAATTTCATGACTACAGCTGTTGCAGCTGCGGCTTCTGTTCCTTTTTCATCAACTTTTACATATGCTTGATGAATTACCAAACCAATGAATAATTTTTCTGCTAAAGTCATTCCTGAAAAGTCTGCTTTTCCGCCGTCATCAAAAGCTGTTGGCATTCCCAAAGCCTTAAGATATTCATTTAAGGAATATTTTGTGTCGAACTCAAATTTAGGCAAGTAAATAGCATCTAAGTCTGTTTCTTGCATTTTACCTTTCAATTCGGCAAGTTTTTCTGCTGTTAGAGAGGATTTTATACTTTCAATATTTCCTTTTGGCAGAATAATTAACATTGAAAGGTTTCCTCCCTTGTAAGGTAGTTCTAGAATTTGCAAGTTTTCTGTATCAGCATAATTAAACGTTGTTTTTTCTGGGTTCATAAGCATCATTGGGACTTGGATGATATTATCCGGAGTTATCTTGAACTCTCTCTCGTCAGTATCAGAACTATCAAATTCCCATTCCCAAGTTCCTTTAAAATAAATTGCGTTTGTGATAACTAATCTTGTCAATGCATCAAGGACTCCAGGGGCAATTAAATCTTTGATTTTGTTATTAGTTTGCTCTTCGATAAATGCATTAATTGTTTGTCTTGATTTTTCTGTTTCTTCAATAAAATCTAGATTTGCTGCTTTTCCTCCATAATATTTTTCAACTTTAGTTGTATAATCTTCAAGCAAAGGAGAATCTTGTTGGACCCACAAGGCATTTCCAGTCCTTGATTCATAAGCTTCATTTACTCCATTAATATCATTATAAATCGCAGCAAAATTTGGTCTTAGTATGTTGCTTTCTGGAAAGTGAAAAACAGACTTAATTTCATCTGCCGTTTGCCCTTTTGCGCCCTCATAAGTCATTGCCAAGGCAGCAGAAATACTATAAGGAGAATAGAAGATGTTTTCATTTTCAGATTTATCTAATTCAGAATATAAATCAAAGGCAAATTGATTATTAGCATTTACTACTTGTTGGATTCCCTGTTGAGTTGAGCCTGAATCATCTGCTTTTGGAGGTTGATTTGGTCCGTATGGAAAAATAAACAGTATGGCTGCTGCAGTTACTGCTGCAATCATAAGAATTATTATCCCAACTGTTAAAATTTTTTTATTCATTTTTCCTGTTTTTAACTTATTATGGTTAATATTTTTCGGCTATTTAATAGTTTTGATGAGAATTTAATTTTTTACCCTCTTTATCGCTCTTTTCCAAAATGAACATATCGCCAAGCCCGCAAATACTATTCCTATAACGAAAAGCCACCATTTGTATCTTGTTGGAACATAATTTGTTAGGGCTTGCGTTAATTCTGATATTGAACCCCTATTAGCAAGATGAATTGCCGCATAATCCCAGACAAAACTTACAAGGAATGCAACAGCAGAAACAATTAGCATAGTCCATTCTTTTGGTTTTATCTCTGCTTTTGGAAATTTAAGCAAAACAAATGCGAGAATTATCATAATAATTGAAATTATTACTGGAATAATCCAGGGCGAAGCCCAGATTGTAGGTATCAAGAACAATATGTCCCAATCCATCAGATGTGCAGGCCAGTTTAATGCAACTTTAAGCCAAATGTAATAGAAAATGTCCCAGACTGCAAAAGCATAAATGAAATAAGCAAATTTGTCCTTGAACTTCCTTGCAGCAATGAATGCAACCGCCAACAGCATGATAATCGTAGCGATTTCTCTTACCCATTCTAGCTTAATAACTTCAGAAGTTATCGCAAGATTTATTGGAAATAACACACCGCCAGGATAATATATTTTTCTTAGATAATAGACAGCCATCGCTTCAACAAAAGCCATTGCCGCAGCAAATATCCCAACCCAAATTAAATTTCGCTTAATCTCTTTGTTCATTTTAAGAATTACCTCAGCTCCTTATACAGAATTATCTCATCTATATATTTTCCGTAATGTTTAATTCCTTTCGGTATTTTTCCAGTTTCCTTAAAACCCCTCTTCTTGTATAATCCTTCAGCTATTTTGTTAGGTTCCATGTATTTTATTACCATGATTTTTGATTTGAAGTTCTTCTTAGCAATCTTTTCCATAAGTTCCAATGCTTTTGTGCCCAATCCAATTCTTCGGTAAGGACCAACGCCAATTCCTATCTCTGAAACATGTTTATTTGCCAGCGGCCATCTCCAGACTTCTACTAAACCTCCTACTTTCCCGTCAACTTCAATAACCACTGCAATTTTATTCCCTTCTTTTAATTCTTTCACCTTTCCCTTTATCCATTTTGCTTCTGATTTCCTGGAAACTTTATTTTGAAGGGAGATATAAGCTTTTTTCGCAATCAACCAATTTATGTAACTCATACATCCTTCCAAATCAGATAGTTTTATTGTCCTGAACACAACTTTCTTTCCATCGACTTTGAAACTACCGATAACTTGTCCAGGTTTAAACTTTTTAGAAATTTTCATTTATCTTCTTCCTATTTTCAATAAGATTATATTCAAAATCAAGCCAAGAATAGCAGCTCCTGTTATTATATAATTATAATGCAAAATCTTGTCTTGAATCACATGTTTATAATTCATAATCATGTTTATTAAACTGTAAACACCTCCACCAATCCAAAAGCCTATCCCATATTTGTATATTTCTTTCATCTTATTTCTTGCCTCTTTTTATCCTGCCAAGATTAATATTTGGCGTTATTTAATAGTTTTGATTTGACAGCCAGAACACTCTCTTTTGCGAAAATTTCTTTCTTTTTGGTCAAGAATGCAAAATCCAATGCCTTTTTCCTTAGGCACCCTTCCCCGAAAAGAGCGCTCTAATTTTTGGTCACATCTCTTTAATTTTAGTATATAGTGCTTTCTGCAAACATACATCCAAGAATGTTTACCCGTTCTGAACATCTCTGCATATGCATAATTATCACATCCCTTGACATCACAGCAATATCTCTTGTTTTTAATCTTAAATTTCATTTTATATTATCCCAAAACAAACCTCTTCTTGTGAACCGCAAGATACCTTCTCATGAAATAATTGACAAAATGCTCTTCATCCTTTTGCAAGGCTCTGTAATAGGGGCGCCTCTTCTTGTATTCTATGATAAGCATTGGATAGCTTGCATGCCATAATATCTGATTCATCAGCAACCTTCCTACTCTTCCATTGCCGTCCCCAAATGGATGTATCTTTTCAAACTTGTAGTGAACCCGCGCGGCCAGCTCAACCGGGATAAGCTTTGATTTATGTACGAAATCTATCAGCTCAGACATCATCTTTTTAACTTCCTGCCAGTCCGGGGCAAGATGTGAGCCTATTCTCACAAGATAATCCCTGTATTCTCCTGCAATGTCTGGTTTCGTCTCGCTGAATATCTCCCTATGCAATCTTAATATCAGTTCATTAGTGATGCTTTCTTTTTTCCCAAGCATAAGCAAAAACACCTTGCTATGCGCTTCTGTCTCGCGCACATCCCTTATCGGCTTGTTTGGAGAAATTTTGTCATGGATAATCTCCCTTGCGTCCTCAAGTGTTATTGTTGAGCCCTCAATCGCATTAGTGTTGTATGTGAACGCGATTGCTATTTCTTCCTTTTCTCTTGCTTTCACGCTCTCAGGCAGCTTTTTCCATTCATTCTGGAAGTTATCTCTTATCAGCTTAAGCTTCTTGTAAATGTCTTTTGAGAGTTCTGCTTTCCATTTTGCCTTTGTCTCCTCAACATCCTTCGGAATTTCCTTTCCAAGATACTTCTCTTTCGTTATTATTTTCCCGTCTTTCCTGTAAGAATGCTGAAGATAGTAGTAAAACTCCCTTCCTTTCCTTCTCTTGATTATTCTCATAATATCCTTACCATTACAAACTATTTAAATATTGCTATTTTGTACAAATGTAATGGTAATCCTCAAATTATTTCTTCGCTTTCAAATAAACTTTCTGCACCGAGAAGCTCTTGTAGATTCCTTCAAGTATATCAGTTCCTGCATAACCAGCAAGAAGAGAGAGTCTTGTATCAAAATTAAAAATAATTCCCACAAAAATACCAATAATCATAGCAATGAGCACAGTTATGGCATAATATCCCCACAAAATTCGTCGCCTCAAAGACAAGGCCTTCATCAAGCCGACAAGTCCACGAGTTAGTCCACCAATCCCCCCAAGAATTCCAGCAAGAAGTGTAACATCCATTTCTAATCAAATCCTCTTTTCATAACGCTATAAACGACGAGGATTATTTAAAGGTTACGAATAAGCTTTTAAAAAGTATTCTCTCTTATCTATGCTAAGGAGAAATGATAAAATGGGCACAAAAGAATTTGATTATTATATATTTATAGACTATTCAGAAAACTTTTTAGGATATTTAATAATTAAAAAGGAAGATATTAGAGACTTTCTTCCTAAAATATCTAAATTTTCTCATTATAAAGAGCTGAAACATAAGCCTGCGTATATTCATTCCATCAAAAAGATAATTGAGAAGAATAAGATTTTATCTTGCCCATTAAAGATGAAGATTCGAAAGGCAACAGATACTCCTGAAATATATTCCGACATCCTTGAATTTTTAAAGAGCCATAATAATTGTCTTGTTTTTATTTCAGTAGATAATAAACAATACTCTAATTTTGAGAGATTGGTTAAGATTATTGACGGAACTAACACCAAAGTGGTTAAAGAGAGCGAATTAAAGAAAGATACATTTGAGTATAGAATAAGTTTGGTTCTTGATACTTTGCTGAATATTGAAAGGTTGAAACATATTATTAAATAAAATAGCTAGAAAATGCATAGGGTAAGGAGGTCCGTCAATCCTACTAACCACGTCAAGCGTGGGGTTCGTCAGGTCCTGTTTCCCTATAATACGTATACGCACACACGCAATTTAAACGTTTCGGTTATTAGGATTATTAACAGTAGTATTATGCCTTCGTGCCCCCAAGAATTCCAGCAAGAAGTGTAACGTCCATCTTTAATCAAATCCTCTTTTCATAAGGGTATAACCTAGTTTAGATATTTAAAGGTTTTGAGGTTGAGGTGTCCACAAATCTTTATTTTTTATATTCTGTGGGCACCTGCTTAATCATCTTATTATATTGCTTAACTAAAAATATGAGAGTTAGCTTCAAATTGTAGTTTTTTGAATATTCTTGTAACGAAGAATAATATTCTGCCCTATCTCCGAGCAAAATGTTAATCGGAGGATACTTATTCTTTAGTAGAATAAAATTTAACAGCAATCTTCCTACTCTTCCATTTCCATCTTGAAAGGGGTGTATATGCTCAAATTGATTGTGGACTATCGCTGCCAGAACAAGAGGCTTAAATTTATTCTTATTCTTTTGATACCACTCTATTAAATCATCTAATGATTCATCGAGCTGCAAAACCGGAATTCCTATATGCATAATTTCTCCTCTTGAATTCTTGACTACAACTTCAACATTTCTGAAGTTGCCAGCGAAATGCTTTGTGTCTTTAAAGCATATGCTATGAATTTTTTTAATTAGTTCTAAAGAAAGGTCCTCTTTTGTATCTCTGATGAATTCGACAGCTTTTGCGACATTTTTTGCCTCAATTTCTTCTGCATTTAATGCAGGTTTTCTTTTTTCTATAATATCCTCCACTTCTGCAAGTTGTACTGTTGAACCCTCAATTGCATTTGTATTGTAAACAAAATCTTCTGTAAACCTCAT
>Ga0315289_10012714_pt1 | contig 11833 bp, 15 predicted proteins | sample YL17G11_40_MG_FD_203452 | JGI IMG/M metagenome (GOLD analysis project Ga0315289, IMG submission 203452) | Sediment microbial communities from Yellowstone Lake, YNP, Wyoming, USA - YL17G11_40 | ecosystem: Environmental > Aquatic > Freshwater > Lake > Sediment | place: USA: Wyoming | collected...
CTTGCAGGAAGCAAACCAGAAATTATGCCGATAAAAACTGAGAATCCTATGGCAAACAACACCAATTGGGGTGTGATGACTGCTAAGCTTGTTCCCATTCCAGCCCCTCCTCCAATACCCATCATTCTAATTCCCAATTCAGAAATAATGCCAGAAGCGATAAATCCTAGGAAAATTCCTATCAAGCCTCCTACAAAACCTATCATCGCAGACTCAAATACAAACAGTTTCATGATCTCAAAGTTAGTAGTTCCCAGAGCTTTTAGAGTTCCGATCTGTCTTGTCCTTTCCATCACAGATGTGAACATTGTATTTACTATGCCTATGGCTCCTACCACCAACGATATAGCAGCAATGCCACCTAGGAACAAACTTACAGTTCCCATTACACTTGAAATTGTTTCCTGCATCGCTTGAGCAGAAGTAATGGTGAAATCTTTTGTATTCTCTGTAACATGTCTTGAAAGCATGAGTTTTTGCTCAATACTATCCACGACTTCATCGACTGATTCCGAATCTGTTAGTTTAACCTGTATTGATGAAAACTGATTCGTATCTATATCTTCTATAACTGTTCTGGCAGCACTTATTGGCATGAGAATTGTGTTGTCACTTCCTCCCATACCACCAACTCCACCGGACTCCTTCAGTATACCAACAATCCTGAACGATTTTCCTTCGATGCTTATCTGCGTATTTAGCAACAGTGATTGTTTGAACATATCATTTGCAATGCTATTTCCAATCACAACAACGTTTCCATCTCCTGGTGTCAAGTACCTTCCTGATTCTAATTCAGAAGTCGTCATTTCCTTCCAAGCCAACGGATCGACTCCTTGAACTGATGCAGAAGTGCTTTCTGCCAAATAGCTAACATCAACTCTACCAGACACTATACCATTTACAAATTTGACTCCAGGAGCAGATTTTACAATTTGAACATCCCTATCGGTTAAATTTTGATTTGATGTAGTCTGTCTTTCCCTATCACCAAATCCCATTCCAAAAGCCCTGCTGAAACCTGGAGAAACAGTAACAATATCTGCACCGAGACCGCCCAACTGACTTGAGATGGTTTGCTGCATGCCTGAACTTATCGAGAGTATCGCAACAACAGCTGCGACACCGATAACTATTCCTAGAATAGTCAGCCAACTTCTCAATCCTCTGTGTGAAAGGCTGTTCATAGAAAGTTTTATAATATCGTTGAATTTCATAGTTCCTTTCTCCTAATCTTAATACTATGTCCCTGGAAGCATACCCGGTCTTTCAAATGTTCTGGCTCCACCAAACAAGAGTGGCTGGATGATTCTAAATGACATCAATAGGTAAAATACTATTATTCCTATTAGGATACCAATTACAAGTCCTATGAGAACATATTTTGTTCTATCATCCATAGTTCCACATCCTAGCAACTGATTATTTCATTCCTTTTTACTTTTCATCTTTAATCCGGATTTGAGAATGTTAATCTTTTTTCTGAATTTAAGAAGTGCAACTACAGCAACTATGCCAACTATGCCAATTCCGATATACAGAAGACCACTACCTACGGTTATCTGTGATTGACTTCCTTGTGTTGTTTGTGTTTTTGTTGTTCCTTCAATTGCTCTAACTGCGTCTAACCTAACTTCTTTTTGAATCGTTCTTCTTATGCCAAGCGTGTCCGTATAAGAGATTTCAACAACAAGATTTTTCTCCATACCTGTAGAGATGTTGGTAGCAGTTTTAGTTGGTGTTATCTGGAAACTTGCAAGCGTGTAGTCTCCAGCATTTAGATTACCCATGACGTTAGCAGAAGTTCCCGTTACTCTGAAAATTTCTTGTTGAGGAATACTTACAATCACAGAATATGCAGTGCTCGCTCCTATGTTGGCTATCGCCAATGTAGTGGAAGATGCTGTTGAATCTTGCACACTCACATCAAAATCAGTTTCTCCACCTATCTCAATTCCTGCAGTCGAACTTATAGTTTGATTCGCTCCAGATTTGTCTGTATATTGAATGGATATGCTCAAAGGATAGACTCCAGATGTGGCGCTTGGACTCACAGAAACTTCTGTTTGTACATCATAATATGAATTGGCTCCGATTACTGGAATTATTACTCTGTTGTCAGATCCTAAAGGTAATATGATATTGCCAGAACTCGTCCATGTAAAAACTATATTACTAATTGAGCTGCTCCCCTTGTTTGCTATAGTAAACGTCATGTTAGTTTTCTCACCAGGTCTTAATGATGAAGGTTTTATTGAAGTAAGTTCTAAATTCGAGGGCGACTGGACATTGACTATTACATTTGGATTAATGCTTCTAGTAGTAGAATCCACACCATAATCAATATAGAAAGTCGATGTATGCAGACCTGAAGATGCTCCTTCGGATACTTTGAACTTAAACAGAGACGTCACTGAATCTCCAGCACCCAAGGGACTTAATTCACCTACCCAACCTCCAGAAGGAATTATATCTGAATCGAAAGACACACTTGATATTTTAATCCTGCTTGCTGCCGCGGTTCCAGAGTTTCTCAGAGTCAATTGTATATAACCATCGTTTCCTGGAGCAATTACTGTGGGATTTGTAGAAAAAGTTGCTTGTACTAACGGTTCTGCAGTAGCAGCACTTGCCAAACCAATGGCTTGAATTGACATTAAAACCATTATCAAAGTTAATACTATGAATTTATTCATCTTTTAACCTCCTTTACAATTTTTCCATCTTTTAAATAAATAATTCGTTCAGCATATTCTGCAATGTCTGATTCATGCGTGACCATAACAATTGTTTTTTCCTCTTTTTCCTGAAGTCTATTTAGAAATTTCATGACTTCTTCCCCTGTTTTTGAATCCAAATTACCAGTTGGTTCGTCTGCAAGAATCAAGGAAGGATCATTTGCCAAAGCTCTGGCTATTGCTATACGCTGACGTTCCCCACCTGATAATTGTGATGGTAAATGTTCTGATCTCTTTTCCATTCCAACGATTTTTAATAATCCCATAGCCCTTTCCTCCCTTTCATTTTCATTTTTTTCTATAATCATCATAGGGAGTTCGACATTTTCTAGTGCAGACAAGGTCGGATACAGATTAAAAAATTGAAATACAAATCCTAGTTTATTTCCTCTAAGTCTTGCCAATTCAGAATCATTCAGCCTTGAAATGTCTGTTCCATCCAAAATTATCTTTCCTTCAGTAGGTCTATCTAGGCAACCTACCATGTGTAGCAATGTTGATTTACCTGAACCACTTGGGCCCATTATCGCCACAAACTCTTTCTTATTTATTTTCAGGTCTACGTTATTCAAGGCTTTTACTTCAACCTCATCCATCTTGTAAGTTTTGCTTACTTGATTCAATTCTATTACTGGTTTCATTTGATTACCTCATAAATTTTTACAATTCCGGGACCCACGACTTTTCTTTTGCGTCTGTTCAATAACTTTGAAAGTTCCTTACTATTGATTATTTCTAAATTCATTTACCAACCTCTTTTTTGTTTTAATTCTATAGTTTCATATGTTTGAAACCATATATAAAGGGTAGGTGAAACCATCAGACAAGGTTTCATGATATTGAAACTTTATAAATCTATCCTTCCAAGTATTTAGCATGACTATAGAAAAAAGAAAATGGTTATTATTAGTTTCGATAATCGCTGCAATTAGTTTTTTTGTCATACTTTATATCAGTACTTTTGAAACTTCTGAAGTATCAGAACAGTTAATCACCGAAGTGTCACCGAGACCATTCGAACCATTTGGAAATCGACCCAGGATACCAATTTATAATTCACTTTTATCTTCAGTATTATTGATAGTGGCAATTGTTCCAATATCATATTATTTTATATCTAAAGGATTTGAAGAAAAATTAGACAGAAAATTTGATATAATTACAAAACTTATGAAAAAAAATAATTCGGTTTCGAATAAGATTCCGGCAGAAATAGACGATAAAAATATTATTTTAAAATTCTTAAATGCGGGTGAAAGAAAAGTTGTGGAAACATTGATTGAAAAAAAAGGCGAAATATTGCAGTCAGAGATAAGTAGGATGGAAGGTATGACTAAATTAAAAACTCACAGGGCTGTAAGAGATTTGGAAAGAAAGGGCATAATCAAAAGGGAAAGCCACGGTAAAACCCATCGAATTATTCTATCAAAGGACATTAAAGAAGCTATGTTAAAATGAGTCATTGTGGTTTCTAACCATCATCAAAAGTTCAATAGTAAATTTCCTCTCTGCCAATCTCTTACTATAGTTAAAGCAGTCCTGATTTCGTCTACTTCACCTCCTTTTATCAGGAAATTCTTTTTTTTCCCGATTTTCAATAGGATTTCAGACATATCATCAGTCTCTATCTTCACATCGTAGAATTTCTCCAAACTCCTCTTGTTATAATCCAAGAACAATTGTATTATTCTCATAGCCGCAAGGTCTGGGTTTACAAGTTTGTTCGGATCTATAATGGACATCAACGCTTGTTCCGTCTCATCCTTCTCATCCAAAGGTACCACTCCTGGAGTGTCCGAAAACATGATATCACCTTCACCTCTTATCCATTGAACCCCTCTGGTCAATCCAGGAATTGGAGAAGTTTTAACGACCGATCTGCCGACTAGAGCGTTTATGACTGACGATTTGCCTGTGTTTGGGTAGCCGATAACGCCAACCTTTGTATAATTCCAATGTCGCCTCTTTTTAGCCAACTTGAATATCATTTCTTTCAAAGTCGAGATTCCAATTTTATATTTGCACGAGACAAAAACCAATTCCTTTGATTTAAACTTTCGCAAGAAGTCCATTCTCATTTTTCTTGTTATCAAATCCGATTTGTTTATTACAATAATAAGAAATTTTCTTTTTCGCCGGATCTTGTTCTCCACCTTTTTATTGCGTGTAAGATCTGGCATACGGGCATCTATGACTTCCAGTAGAATATCGGATCCATAGATGACCCTATCCACCATCCTCCAAAAATAATACATTGTCATATGACTTACTTGGTTTTGAGGTTTAATCTCTCTTCATAAGAACAAAAATCTTTCTGATTCTCATCATTATGGCTTTCAAAAATGTAAAATCGATGGTTTCTAACGAGGGGTGTTAGAAAATCGATAATCATAACCTTTAAATATAGCAAATAATTCATATTAACATGGTGTTAATATGGTAAAAGCTATAGTAGAAATAGATGAAGAAGCCAATAAAGTTTTGAATCATCTAAAAGCTGAGTATAATCTAAAAGACAAATCTCAAGCCATAAATCTCATGGCTAAAGAATTCAAGAGATTTGTTAGAATAGAACCAGAAGTTAGGCCTGAATACATTAAAAAAATAAAAAAAATTCAAAAGGGAAAGCATAGGATGGTAAAGGATTTTGCAAAAGAGTTTGGATTGAAATAAATGTATGGTCTTAAGCTTTCTGATAAACTGATTGAAAAGTTCCATAAAATGGAGAAGAAAAACAAGAAACAACTTGAGATAATAAACAAAAAAGTTTTGGAAATCAGAGAAAATCCAAATAGATTCAAGCCTCTTAGCAATGTAATGAGGGGATTGAGAAGAGTCCATTTTGGAAGCTTTGTTCTTGTTTATTCTATTGATGAAAAGAATAAAACTGTAAAACTGGAAGATTACGATCATCATGATGAAATTTATAGAAAATGATTTTAGAATTTATAGTTTGTTGAGGGGTATTAGGAAATTATTATTTCTATCTTTTCTTTTTAGATTTTTGTCGGAGCTTTACTTTTTGTGCAAGCCAAGCTCCTAAAACTGCAAAAAATGTGAAAATTAAAATATTAGCCACAGATGAAGATAGTAAAGCAACAGGTAGATAGTTTATTGAAGGTAAAGATATTCCTAATACGGGTTTTTTGATGTTGTAGCCTATTAACGTTGCTAAGGAAATTACAGCCATATTGATTAGTGCAGCAATTACTGCCTTTATCGCGACATTTTTCAAACCAAGTTTAGAAAAATTCCAACCCATATACATGATGATTGAAATCACAGCCAAGCCAAAGAGAATATTACCAATAGAATAAGAAGATAAAGGAGTTAGAATTCCAACAAGAATTAATCCACATTCCAATGCTACTATTGCTGCAACCGAAACATAAAAGTAAATTTCTTTCATATTCAACTTCTCTTTATCTCGGTTGCATTCAATTGGCAACTGACATCACACATGCAGGTATGGGAAGCCGTATTATTATCTGCCAAATCTCCAACATTATTGCACAACCATCTTATTCCAGGATAGTGGCCTTTGCAAACATTATCAAGATGGCAGGTTTTACTATATATCGCAGTGACATCCTCTTCCAGCATTTTTGTTTTAGACTGAAGTGCTGTCAGATTTGACCTAAGAGAGTCTCTTTCTTCAACAAGTTTTGATTTATCATCATTCAATCCAGAAACTTGTGAATTGAGTTTGTCAATCTCTGAATTCAAGAGGGTAGTTTTATTGTACATCATTCCGGCAAATATAATAACGCCAATTAAAAGAATTATTAAAACTGGTATCAAAATATTCTTATTTCCCATTATTCTAATTTATTTTTGAATTAAATATCTTTTTAATAGGCTATAGGACTTAGTTTTGTGGCAGCTAATTAATTTTTGCATTCAGATGGCATACACCCACAAGACCATATGCCCATATGATTATTCATATCTCAATGCTTCAATCGGTCTCAACTTAGCAGCCTTTCTTGCAGGCAGCAAACCAAATACTACAGAAACAGTTACAGAAAATGCCAAACCCAAACCTAAAAGTTCCGGAGTGACTTTTGTTGAAAAGGACAATCCATAATTCTTTAGCACTGCTCCAAGTACCTCAGACAAAACAGTTCCTAGAATGTCCCCAGCAATTCCACCTATGATTCCGATCAGTGCAGCTTCCATCAAAAATATTTCTAGGACATTCCTGTTCGAAGCTCCTATCGCCTTCATTATTCCAATCTCTTTTGTCCTTTCCATGATAGACATGTACATGGTGTTTGCAATCCCTATTCCAGCTACGACCAGTGCGATCCCAGCAATTCCACCCAAAACAAGAGACAGCATGTTGGTAACAGTGCCAATCTGCTCGGTGAGCTGCTTTGTTGTGAACACTTGAAAAACTTTTTTGCCATGCAGATCGTCCATCTTCTTCTGTATGTCGCTAGCTATATCTTCAATTCTAGAGGGATCGTTGACTCTTGCAAAGATTATCGTGAATTGATCTTTTTCTGCAGAAGTTTCTTGAACATCTTCTATTGGGGCAATGACAATGCTGTCGTATGTCGATTGGCCAGTTTCTTTCAAAATTCCTACGATTTGAATTTTTTCATCCTTTATTGTAAATTTGTCATTCACTTTTAGCGGAGTGTCGAATGCTTTGGCGGCCACAGCGCTGCCAGCAACAACAACATGCCTCTCTCCAGATTTGAAGAACCTGCCTTGGTCAAGTTCTACTATTCCTATGTCCATGAAGAACTTTTGAGCTTCTTTTGTATCAACACCAAAGAGACTTAGAGATTTAGTTTGATCCTTGAACGTTGCTGAAGATGATTTCACAAAAATGCCAACTGCAATGTCTATCCCTCTAACCGACTGTATGGTAGTCAAATCTTTTTTTTGCAGGGATTCAGTTGCACTTGACGGTCCAAAACCTCCTCCGCCACCTCCAGAAGCGACAAAAATCGTGTTTGCACCCAAACTTCCTAGAGCTGAACTGACAGCGGCATTCGTTCCTTCACCAATAGACACCAATGCGATAATCGCAGCTATTCCTATAACTATTCCAAGAACAGTCAGAGCACTCCTTAATTTTCTCTGTCTAATACTATCGAAAGCCATCCTCAGGCTTTCTTTTTCAAATTCTAATGCCAAGAAAATCACTTTCTTTTTAGTAAACCTTTAAAGAAATTTCTTTTCCAGTAAGCGATTATAACTATTATTACTCCAACTATAATTTGCGTGTTTGTAGAAATTTGTACAGGTTGATTAGTAACATCAAACTGAAGATTTCTGGTCTCGCTGTAATCCTTGTTGTAAGGATCCTTGTACATCAATGTCATGTCTAGCGAGCGTTTGCCAATTTGCATTCCTCTCAGGTTAACATCCAAGGATATTGTGGAAGAATCATCAGGGTCAAGGTTTCCAACATAATACTCGCTCGGTGTGACATAATTTAGTGAGTCGAACTTAACAGTCAGGAATTGGGCTGTGGCAGTTCCTCTGTTTGAAATTGAAATTGACAATTTACCAACACTTCCAGCAAACAAATTATCTTCCCTTTCTATGCTAACAACAAATTCTGGCTTCCCAGATATTTTTATCCCAAGATATTTCTGGTCTGTGTGCAGCACATTGGCCTCGTCATAGTATGTCAGGGTGACTGGGATGCTGTATGCAAAAGTGTTGACATTCTTGTTGACGATCAAATTGAAGCTTGCTGCACTTTTTTGAAGTGATGATAGTGTTCCTAGGTAAACATCCGTATCAGATCCAATCGGCACAAACAAAGATGAAATGTTTTTCAAAGAGACAATCAAATCCTTCACATTCCCCTTTCCCAGATTCTGCAACTCTATCTTCATCACAACTGTGTCACCGGGCTGGATGAAATCATTGTCGTATGAAACATTGGTCAATTCAATCATAGATCTTTTTGTCACGGAAATTGTCACAGAATTTTCCAAGGTTCTTGTGCCAGACGTTCCACTTTCAGTGTAGTCAATTGTGAAGAACAGTGCGTTCGTTCCCTCTGAGATCGCTTCAGAGATTTTTAGCGGGATCGTGACTTGAATCGAGTTGCCAGCTTGAATTACCTGAAGGGAATATTGGTATTGATCTGGTGCCATATAATTGGTTGGATTCAGGTTGAGCTTTACATTTTCGGCAGTGGTAATTCCCAAATTTGTTATCGTCAATAGCAAGTTAATCTTTGAGCCAGGCTCGATCGTGCTCGGAACAGTTGTTCCTGATGTTGACAATGAGACTGAAGCGCTGACTAAACTTGGCAGTACCATCAAGCTCAATACAAGTAAAAATATTTTTTTGTTCATTAGCATACTTTACCATCGCACATTTTTATTATTTTGTTTGCCTGATTGCTAATGCTCTGGTCATGTGTAATTATTACAATAGTCTTATTATCTTTATTAAGCTTTTTAAGAATTTCTATGACATTCTTTCCTGATTTGCTGTCAAGATTTCCTGTTGGCTCATCAGCAAAAATGACGACTGGGTCGTTTGCCAGAGCTCTTGCAATTGCCACTCTCTGGGATTCTCCCCCAGACAGTTGAGAAGGTTTGCTATCCATTCTCTTCTCTAGCTCAACTTTTTTCATCAGGTCTTCAGCCCTTTTTCTTCTTTCTTCCTGCGGAATTCCTTTGAAAATCATTGGCAGTTCAACATTTTGCAAGGCAGTCAAACCGGGAATCAAGTTGAAGAACTGAAAGACAAATCCTATTTTATTTCTCCTGAAATCTGCTAAACCATTTTCATCTAACTTTGAAATGTCTTTTCCATCAATAAAAATTCTCCCTTTGGTTGGCTTATCCAAAGAACCAATGCAATTGAGCAGAGTTGATTTACCGCTTCCCGACGGTCCCATGATCGAGACAAAATCCCCCTTTTCTATTTTCATGTTTACGCCCTGCAGCGCTTTAACTTCAGAAGGTGTTCCATAGTTAAAAATTTTCCAAACATTCTCGCATCTCACAACATCCATAATTCTCACATTTAAGTAATGATTTTTCTAGAAGAAATTATTGTATCAGCAGGCTTATATTTGTGTTGTTGAGTTAGAAAAAGACTCGGCTTCAGAATTAGACTCGACTTTAGTAGGTTCAGCCTGTTTCTTCATCTCTTCTGGCTTTCCCCTCTTGATTTTGAACTGATACATGCTGAGGACCTTCCAGAGAATCACTAACACAACTATGATTATAATTATTATTAAGAGTGTCATCCTGTTGAGCAGGATTGCCGTGTTGAAATAAGGCAAGATGATTTTTGAAGGCAGTATTGGACTGACTGGCTGAGTTGTCGTGGCTGCTGACTTTGGCATCGGTATCAGCAAGTTGCCGACCTTTGTGATGTGGATGATTGTTTGGTTGTATGGGTATTCAGCTGATATTGAGATGATTCCGCTTGAGTTGGTTGGAGTGATCGTCAAAACCACTTTTGAAGAGGAGTTGGCATCCAAATTTAATGTCTTGACTTTTTCAGAGATGGTCCAATCCTCTGATGCGTTGGTTGCGATTGTAACAGTTCCTTTTGCCGAACCTTCGTTGTTAACCATAAAACTGATATCAAATGGCTGGAACTCTGTGACATTTTCTGGAATCACCAAGTCAGTGATCGAGAATTTTGTCGGTGCAGAGGTGATCTTCAAAACAAAAGTTGTTGTGTTCGACACTTGTTTCCATGACTGGAATTCCTGGCCGGTGATTGTTACGAAACTTGCGCCAGTTGCATCTTCAGGAACCTTTATCCTCAAAAGGAAAGTCTCTGGCATGATGTATACACCCCGATCGGAGTCCCAACCCCTCAATATTCTTAGGTTGTCGAAGTGGCCGGGCACTACGAAATGTTCATAGTTCAAGCCAGAAAGGGTTAGGTTGAAGTCGTGCAGCCACCACAACCCTGTGTTGTATATGGAGCCGATTATTGTTACCGTGTCTCCAGGAGAGGCTACAACTTCAGTAGGCACTTCGATCCTGAAGGACCTGTAAAGTCTCGGAGCGTAAGACACCGAGAGTTGAACCGAACTTAAGACTAAAATTGATACTAGAACTGCAAATGTAATCAGCAATCTGGATTTCATCTTTATCTACTGTAATAAGAGGTTAATTTAAGTTTTTATGTTTATGGCCGAAAAGCTTTTTAGTTTTTCTGATTTTTTGCGCAAATGCTTTTAAACTTATCCTTTTTTTATTCTTGGGAAAAATAAAATCGAGGCGAGTGAGACGATAAATTTTTTCCAGAAATCAATTTTTCAGCTCGATGAATTCAAGATGAAAGATAGCTGATGTTTTTCCTATCAGATAGGAGAAAAATTTCACCTTTTTATACATATTACTCGTAAGTGGCAAGAAATTCTTTATTAGTTTGTAGAAACATAATTGATTATATAACAAAAGGTGTTTTGTTATGCGTCTCGAAGAACAGTTCGATGAATTTTGGGAATTGAAGTGCCCACACTGCGGGAAAAAATTAGATTTGGAAATCATTCTCAACAATCATTTGAAAAAATAATTCTGCCTATTGGGTGGAATTTAGTCTATCAATGTGGTTTCTATCAAATAGAAAATAATTTAACTACTGGAAGTCATCTGTAAATTGAGAGCAAAGAGCCGGATGGGATCATGTTTCGGGTAAGATGATTTATGACGGCCTTTGTTCTCTTTTATTTTCACAGTTTCTGAAAAACGTTTTAATTTACCACTGGAATAAGTTCTAAATCTATATCATTCTTTATTCTTCAACATTTTCTTAGAGAAGCATGAGAAAAGATATCTTTATATATCTTCGTGATATCATATGATATATAGAAACCATTGGGAAATTGAACTAACCAACCACGCAACTTTAAGAGCTATCGAAAAGGAAATATTTCCAGATATGATTGAGGCAACTATTAAGGGTGGAAGGATAAAAGAATTTGGTAAAACCCATGTGAAATTTATTAAAGAATACAAGAGAGGAACTGTCATTTGTGTGGGAATAAAACGAGGTGGAAATAAAATCGATATACTCACGATTGAGTGGGGATTTATATGAAAAAAAAGAAGTGTTGGGATTGCGGAGCTGTAACGCATGAAGTGACTGGT
>Ga0315289_10012715_pt1 | contig 11832 bp, 9 predicted proteins | sample YL17G11_40_MG_FD_203452 | JGI IMG/M metagenome (GOLD analysis project Ga0315289, IMG submission 203452) | Sediment microbial communities from Yellowstone Lake, YNP, Wyoming, USA - YL17G11_40 | ecosystem: Environmental > Aquatic > Freshwater > Lake > Sediment | place: USA: Wyoming | collected...
TACCTGACGGCAAAATGTCGGCCGAGATACCACGTTAGCCCATTTGTCCTATGCAATAGAGGAAGCAGATTCATGAAATTTACTCGTCTATTAGCCGGTTGTGTCGCCCTTCTCTGGGCCGGGGCCGCTTTTAGCCTCGAACTTGATCCGGCTGAAATTCGCGGCAAGTCGGGCAAGGAGCCGGTCGATGTTCTGCAAAATCGCTACTTTCTCAAGACGTGGCGGCCAGAGTTCGGGCTGATTGCTGGCACCATGCTCGACGAGGCCTATATTAGCACGCGCTCGACCGGCTTTCGCCTCGGGCTATTCTTCAATGAGTGGATCGGTGCGGAGGTCCAATTACAGCGTACTTCGGTCACTAGCTCAGCCGACCGCAAGGCACTCAACAAGCTCAAGTTCCGTCCATACACCCCTAATGGTCCAGCTGACGTCAACACTATCGTTACGCCGGATCCTGAAGTTAACGCGATTCACCGGATTTTTGACGTCAATGCCATCGTCGCACCCTTTTACGGCAAGCTAAATGTGCTCAATATGGCGATTATTTACACTGACATTTACGCGACTGCCGGCATCGCTATGCTCGCTACCGACCAGGGCAGCAAGACGGCCATAGCACTCGGTGCTGGCGAGCGCTTTTATATTGGCCAGGCATGGTCGGTGCGGGTCGATTTTAAGGACAGGATTTTTAATGAAATACGGGCAGGTCTAACTTCCCGCCGCAACGCCAAGAGTATCGACTTTGGCGTTGGTTACTTTTTCAATTGAAATGGAGCAATATGCGCCAAAAGTTTAGCCAAACATTCATTTTGACCGCCATCCTCGCGAATATTGCAGGTGGCTCAGTGGCTTTTGCGAAAAAAGCGGATAAATTAAAGGAACCCGCGCGAGTCGCTGATCCGAGTAGCCCAGCTGCATTGCACAAACAATTGCTGGCCGTCAAGCGCGCCTATCGGACCGGTGATGCGAGCCGAGCCGCAACTTGGGTCAGGCTAACTGATTTACATGACTATAGTGCGAAGATGACGATGAATGACCGCGTATCTCTGTTGTCATCGCAGGCATCACTATTAACTGAGGCGGGCTATCCGGTCCTAGCTTCCATCTATGCCTCCCAGGCAGTCAAACTGGCACCGGACCCGCTGGCGTCAGAGCTCGGGCCGGCTTGGATTATACTGCAGCGAGTATCAGAAAAGCGGCCGATTCAGAACGTATTAGAGATCGTTGCCAGTAGCACCGACTTAAAGGGCCGCAAGGCGCCTGTATTCGGTAGCGACTGGAACTATTTTGCAGGCAGTGCTGCGGCGCACGCCGGCCAGACAGACAAAGCCCTGAAGTTTTATGGTGATTTGAAGGTTGGTGACCGCTACTTTTTTCCAGCGAAATACCAGCAGGCCATGCTCCTTATCGAACTAGAAAAGCCCGCTGCAGCGGAAGACGCGCTTAAGGCCATCCTTTTTTCCACAGCCCAAAAGCTCTCAGCGCTTACTGAAAAGCAGCGTGGTGACATGGCTGACTATGCTCACTTGGCCCTTGGCCGCCTATATTATGAACGGCAGCGGTTTGGCGAGTCGTCAAAGATGTATCGGCTCGTGTCGCGTGACGGTCCGAACTTCTATGATGCCCTCTTCGAGCAGAGCTGGTCTCTTTTTATGGCCGGCTATCCCATGCATGCCTTAGGCGGACTGTACGCGGTCGAGAGCCCGTTTTATAAAGACACTTTCAATCCGGAAGCACCACTGTTACGCGCTATGATCCACTACTGGCTATGCCGCTATGACTCTAGCCGCAACGCTTTGGCCGATTTCATGGAACGCTACCAGCCGGATGTTGAAAAGCTAACGGACTTCCTTGCGAGAAAGCACCTCGACGCGGAGACGGCCTATGCGCTCTTTGAGAATCTCGTCGCGGGTGTCTCGGAAGAGTCTTTGGGCCTATCGCGTTCGATTTTGCAAACTGCGGCACAGAAAGACAGCATGCTGCTAGTGCGTGATCAGTACGCCACCATTATAGAGGAGAGGAGTCGCCTTGAAGCAAAGGGCATCTTTGGCAATAAAACTCGGTCAAACCAGTCGCTGGGTTATATGGACCGCTGGGCGCAGGCCCTGCGTAAGGAGGTTGGTAAGCGATTTTTGGCTGAATTACAAGACATGAAGAAGGACTACGACCGGCTATTCGCGCAAGCAGAATTTCTTTACGTCGAGTTGCTGATGAGCGAGAAGGACCAGCTCCTCGGTAAAGAGCTGCACGCATCGTCTAAAATCACCAATGTCAGCAAGCGCATGCAGGTAAACAGTTGGAGTAAACAGTCACAATCCTGGAAGGATGCGCGCAATGGCGAATATTGGTGGGACGAATTGGGATACTACATCGAGCCGGTAGAGTCTATGTGCACGGTTCAAGGTAAAAATGGCAAATGAGGAGACCGATATGATTAGAGGAATACAAAAGATAACTCGGTTCTTTATGGTCAACAAAGTCGCAGTGGCTTTATTGTTGGGATTGTCTGCGCACCAGGCTCAGGCGCGAGTTCTGCAGCATGCAGACGGTAAGCAGTCCTCCAAAAGACAGGCTCCGAACCTAGAGGACAATGCCAGCTATTTCTCCGACAATCGTCGCGATATTTCCGAAGTGGATCTTAAAAAAGCTGATGGGCTTCGACTAAAGACCATCGCTTCAATCGAAGAATTGCTGACGACGAAGAAGAAGAGCGTGCGACGATTTGAACTGTTGTTACGCGTCGGCGAGCTGCATGTAGAGCGCCATGATTACCTTCGAGATGGTGAGATGTCTGCCTACGAAAAGGCTTGGGAGGTTTGGAAGAAGGATAAAAAGGGTGCTGAACCCAAACTGAACACAGCCGGATCTGAGGGTGAGATGATCCAATCGGCTAATTCGTTTCGCAAATTGGCCTCTGAATTCCCCCGGCATCCACGCTCCGACGCAGCGCTCTATTCATTGGCTCGTGTTCTTGCGCGGATGGGTAAAGACACTTCTGTCGATTATTACAAACAATTGATTAATGCCTTCCCTAAGTCGCCGTTGATCCCTGACACCTACCTGTCTTTAGGCGAATATTATTTCGAAAAACACGATATTCCCAATGCGATTACCTACTACAAAAAATGCATGGATTTTAAGGAAAATAAGGCGTACCCATACGCCGTCTATAAGCTCGGTTGGGCCTACTATAACGCCCCATCGCGTAATGAGGTTGAAACGATAGAGGCCTATAAAAAGGCGACAGCGGCGTTTAAATTGGTGGTTAAGCTAGCCGAGAAAAATTCAAATGAGAGTACCGCCAAAAGCAATATGAACCTGCGGCAGGAGGCCCTAAATGACCTCGTCATGGTGTGGGCTGATGCCGAGGATGTAACTTCAGCCTGGAAGTACTTCAAGACTATAGGCGAGGAGAGCGCATTCTATATGATGCTCGAGCGCCTCGGCAATATTTACGTCGACCAGGGTAAGAACGCCCAGGCAATCGCTGTCTTCCAGCGTTTACTTAAGGATGCGCCGGCACGCTCCAATAATCCGGTGATTCATGCCAAGCTCATCGACCTGTATGATCTGACCAATAATCCCATCGCGGTCGTCGCTGAGTTGCAACGCATGCACTCCTTATACCTTGGCGCGGCGGCCTGGATTGCTGCTAATGCAAAGGACAAAGAGGCCAGCGCCGAAGCTACGCATTTATGCGAATTGACTGCCCATCGCTTCGGTGCCTTGTATCACCAGCGTGGACAAAAGGCGAAGAGTGCAGAATACTTACGTCAGGCTGCTGAGATTTACAGCCTTTATTTAGCGTCATTTGCGGCGCATCCCAATGCCTACGATATTCGCTACTATCTAGCCGAAATACAATTCGATTCAAAGCAGTTCGAGTCTGCTTCGAGCCATTATTTCATAGTCGCAAAATCGCAACCACACGGCAAGTATATGAAGCCTGCAGCGCTCAACGCTGTGGCGGCGATCAACCAGCTGGTTCAGGACACCAAGTGGCCGCAGCTACCGCCCCCTGGGCAGGTAGCCAAGCCTCTGGAAATTCCGCAAGCAAAGCAGAAATTAATCGAGACGATGGATCAATATGTGGTGTTGTTGCCGAAGGAAAAGGATGGCGATGCCATGCGTTTCACCGCAGCCCAGACTGCATTTGAATACGGACATTATCCAGAGGCGATTGCTCGATTTGATAGAATTGCTAAATCGATTCCGGAAACGAAGCAGGCCAAGGCCTCAGTCAGGGTAGTCTTGGGCTACTATGCTGATAAGGAAGACTGGAATAAGGTCATTAGCTGGGGCCAAGCTTTTACCAAACAAGATAAGCTCATGGATGAAGGTCTGCGTAAGTATGTTACGGATCTGCTCCGCAGCGGTCTATTCAGGCGGGCTATGGCCGCTGAAAAGGCAGGAAAATTCGATCTGGCGGCGGCAGGATTTTTGGAATTTCAAAAACAATTTCCAGCCGACGTAAATGCTGACCGCGCGGTCTTCAATGCCATGAATAATAACTATAAAATCGGACGCATCGACAGTGCGATATCTGCAGCCAAGCTGCTTTTAGAAAAATATCCGCAATCGCCGTTGGTGCCGGACGTGCTTGCTAGTATTGGCAGCACGCATGAGACCTTGGCTAAATTCGCCGAAGCGGCGGACTACTATCAGCGCTTATCCAGCAAGTTTCCGCAGGACAAAAGGGCCGGTAACGCTCTCTACAATGCGGCGATCCTCTATAAAGGAGTGAAGAACATCGATCAGTCGATTATCGCGCTGACGCTATATGGTCAGCGCTACTCTAATCAAGTAGCTGCGCCCGATGCCGTTCTTGAGCTAGCGAGCCTATTAGAGAAAAAGGGTCGGTTACCCGAGGCCGTCCAAGCCTACAGGCAGTTCGCTACCCGCTATCCTGCCGACTCAGAACGCGCTTTATATGCTGCAGCTAAGGCCGCGAGCATTGAAGTCGCTGGAACAGACAGAATAGGCGGCCTGAAAAATTTGGGTAAGGTCGTCAAGGCGTTGCTCGCCAATGGGGCGCCGGCCGCTTACGACGCGCGCGCTACCGTCGCGGGTACCGCTTTTAAACTTAACGAGCCGCTCTATGCGGAGTTTGCTGCAACACCGCTTAACGATGGCGCTAAGATTGAGAAGCAAGTCGGCGATAAGCAATCGAAGCTGGTCAAACTGGCGGCCAACTACGAACAAATCATAGAGTTAGGCAGTGCCGAATTCAGTGTCGCTTCTCTGTACCGTCTTGGTGAGGCACATGAGAATTTTGCTAGCGCGTTATTTAAGGCCCCGGCTCCTCCCGGAGCTTCACAGTCCGAAGTCGACAAGGTGAAAACTGAACTCGAAAAGGTCGCTTTCCCGCTTAAAGAGGAGGCCTACAAATTCTTCGAAACGGCCTATAAGCGGTCGCGCGAAGTCGAGACCTTCACAGTATGGACCAGAAGAACATATCAAAAGATGGTTGAACTGGCCCCCGATCGCCATCCGGAGGTCGATGAGTTGTCCGCCGAGCCCAGTTATATGTCACACGAAGTCAAGTTGAGTAAGCCGGTCGCCGTTTTGGTTGCGCCCTGAACGCTATAATCTTGAAAGGAGTGCGCAGATGTCTAGAGACCCAATGATGACTGTCATTCAGCTAGGTATAGTCACCCTGGCCTGCAGTTTTGTCGGATGCAAGACCACATCCCAGGATGTTTCAAACGTTGATCAGGCGCGTGGGCAGGTCTCGCTCTATTCGTCCGGCGACCAGCGCACCGCGCTTGTCGGCGGGCAAAAGCAAGAACAGGCAACCCATATTGTTGCGGCGCTTAAGGGTGGGTTGAGGGAGCACCGCGACGATATTCCTGCGCTGTTGTCGCTAGCCGCGGCGCAGGTGTCGATGAAGCAACTAGATGCTGCCGAAAAAAATTGCCAGACCGTCTTACGCAAAGATCAGACTAATAGAGATGCCCGCAAGATCCTTGCCGCAATCGCGATGCGGCGCGGTAACTACGATATGGCTTCTATCTTTATCAACTCGGTTGGTGGCGCGGCCAGCAAGGACAGCAGTATTCTCAACATGATGGCCATGATCGAGCTGAGAAACAATAACAATTCTGCAGCTATGGCTTTATTTAAGGCGGCTCTCAAGGTCAATTCCGATGACCTTGCTGTGCGCATGAACCTAGGCGTGCTGCTACTTAAATATCGGCAGATCGATCAAGCTGCAACCGAGTTTGAGCGTATTTTAAAGAGTGTACCCAATCACTTCGATGCAAAGCTCCATCTAGCGATTATCAAATCTAGCCGCGGGCAGAGTGATGAGGCTTTGCGGATGCTAAGCGAGGTGTTAAAGAGTGACGAAACCAACCCCCTAGTGCTTTACAACCTCGCGGTCGTCGAGCGCAACCTAGGCAAGTTAGATGACGCTTTGGAGCATCTAAAGCTTTACGTCAAAAACATACACGGTAGGGCTAGCGATAATGACCAGGTATTTGCTTTGATTGGCGACATACAGCGGCAGCAAGGCGCCAAGGGCGAGAAGGTATCCGACGAAGATCTGCAGAGCCTAGCCGCAGCTGAAGCTAACGACGAGGCCGAAGCGCCAAAAAAGGTTGGCGGCGCGGCCCCGGCCAAAGCGAAGAACGCCGGACCAGCGCATGCCGCCAAAGCGGCGCCCAAGCCTAAGCTTAAAACAGCCGCTGCGCCACAGGAGCGCCCTGCGGAAAAGGAGTTGGTGATTCCTGACAGCGCTAACGACCCAGCCGCAGGCGAAGAGATCGGCGATCTAGAAAAGGCCCTGAAGTAGGAGCAAATCGCGGTTTTATGGAGGAATTGCAATGAAAATATCAATCGTCCGTTATTTGTTCGTGGTGGCTGCCGGATTTTTAACGAGCACTTCGGCTAGCGCTGAGGCTGCCGCGGATGCAGCGGTCAAGGACAGCGTCAATACCACGACTTTTGTTGGTAAAGACTCCACTAGTATCGATTTCTCTGCCGCTAATATCGATGGCAAAACACAGGCCCCTTCGGGATTTTTTCTCCAGGGGCGCAATTCGCAGTCGATGTCGCAGATGGTTAAGCTGCGCTCGAAGTTTCGCAGTGAGCTGCGCGACTCAAAATCCGCGGTGAAGGCGCTTATCCATTGAGCTTATGCAGATGGCACGCGCGCATTTTTAGCATCGATGGCTGCGTGGTATTCACGGCGGATCGCCTCTTGCCCAAGGTGGCGGCCGGATTTAGCCACCCAGCGGCCGCGGCGCATAGTGCCCAATAGGCAGTCGCTACTACCACTGTAAACCAGTGCAGACAGGCAGCTGCTTTCTCCTTTTCCATAGATGGCAGGATGCTCTGGATCGATGACCGCGGCGTCAAAGGCTGCGCCTACCGCGAAGAATTCATCGGCCTTTTGGCCCATCGCCAGGCGGCCTTGGGTCCATGCGGCGGTGATGAGCTCGTCGCCATATTCCTGACCGGGGTTGATACTAAGTACTTGGCGTCTCAATGCGTATAGCCTCTGGCTATAGTCAAGCCAGCGCAGTTCTTCCAGCGGACTTAGTGTGACCTGGCTGTCGCTGCCGATGGCCACTCGGCCGCCTAGTTGCCAATATGCAGGCAAGGAAAACAAGCCGTCGCCGAGGTTGCCCTCTGAAGACGGTGTCAAGACCACGATCGCCTTGCTGGTGGCGAGGTCTCTTATTTCTGTTTGATCGAGGTGAGTGGCATGAATTAAACTAAAGCGTTGATCCAGCTGCAGATGTTGGAGTAGCCATGCGACCGGACGCTGACCAGTCGCTTTTAAGCAATGTTCGACTTCGCTGGGTTGTTCGGCGATATGGAGGTGCGCTGGTCCGGTGAAGGCACCACCTAGCACCTGAATGATTTCGGCAGGGGCGACTGCCCGCAGCGAGTGAACCCCACGGCCGACGATGGTCCCGGGTACCGCCGCTGCCGCCCGCCCAACTGCGCTGAGTAGATTTAGATAGTCATCGATGTTGGCATGTAGAAAGCGTCGCTGCTCGCGACTTGCAGGGTCGGCGAAGTTATTTCTTTGGTACAGCACTGGAATCAGCGTTAAATGGATGCCAGCGGCCTCTGCTGCGGCAATCAAGCGGCGGCTCATTTCGGCTGGGTCACTGTAGAAGTGGCCGTCTTGGTCGTGATGGAGGTAGTGGAATTCAGCGACGGCGGTGTAACCATGCCGCACCATTTCGGCGTAGGCCATGGTAGCGACGGCTTGCATGTCTTCAGGGGTGATCTGAAGTGCGCAGCGGTACATCGCCTCGCGCCAAGCCCAGAAGTTGTCGCCTACTCGGCCCTTTGGTTGATACTCGGCTAGGCCTGCCATCACGTATTGAAAGGCATGGGAGTGCGCATTTTGGAACCCGGGAATGACCAAGCCCAAAACTGCTTCCCACTCTTCAACGTCGGGATTTGCAGTATTGCTGATGCCGACGATGATGCCTTGTGCGTCAAGTTCGACATAAGCGGGACTGATCCAAGCATCGCGCTGACGTAGCGCTGAGCAGTGCAGATAACGGTGTTTTTGTGATGCGGTGATCATATTGGTTTAAGCTGCTTGAGCGTACTGAGCAGATTCTCAAACAAGGATTTTAGTGCAGCCGCGGTCGCGCTTTCTTTGGCCGGCGAGCGGCTGACGCTGTCTTCGTTCATGTAGATATCCTGCGCCATCTCCAGCTGGAGGGCATGCACCCCGGCCGATGGTTGGCCAAAGCGCCGGGTTAGGTAGCCACCTTTAAATGGGTCGTTTTCGGCAATTGCGTAGCTGCCGGCGTTTCTTAGCGCCGCGAGGGCGGCAAGGGTGAGTTCAGGCGCCGCTGTTTTACCGTTTTGGTCGCCGAGGATCATGTCGGCAAAAGGCTCTGGGCGTATGCTCGGCACTGAGCGCCGTATCGAGTGAGCATCAAAGAACAGCACGTGGGCTGATCCCTTGCGCATCTCGCTGATCAGTTTTCCGATCTGGTCATGATAGGGTGCATAGTAGAGATCGAGGCGGCGGCTGATTTCAGCGGCGTCCGGTGGTGTCCCCGTGTAGATCGAGGCGCCGGCAAAGGTTTGTAATGGCACCAAAGCTGTTTCGCTTCTTTGATCATGGTAGAGCCGCCGCCCGGCCGGGTCGCGGTTAAGATCGATCACATAGCGGCTAAATCTGGCATGAATTAGGGTGATGCCGAGAAGTGGCGCAAACTTGTAAAGTTCATGCACGAACCAGTCGGTATCCGCCATCTCTTTGAGCACTTCCGGCCGCATTCCCGCGGCGATATCCGGCGGAATCTCAGTGCCGCTGTGTGGGCAACTGAGGATGATCGGCAGCCTTTTGATCTGCGGTCGTAAAATGTGCAGGGGTGAAGCCATGTCTCGAATATAGCAAAGCCGCCTACAGGCGGCTATGGTTCCTTACTTTGTTTATTGGTCGGCCATGTAGCTGCGGACGTAGGCGAAGTAGGTGTTGAAGTCCTTTGTATCGCCTGCGCCGACGTCCGGGTACATGACGTCGTGGATGTCGCTTTCATCGTGGTTTAGTTCGAGGCCATGTCCAATTTCGTGAAAAAATAGTTTTTGCAGCTCGTAGTGGGTTTTGGTGGTCATGTAGTCGAGGTCGAATTCGACTCGCATCGAGTAGCGGATGGTCTCTTTGGCCATTTGGCCTGGCAGTTGCGCCACTGGATTTTCGATCGAAGTCTCTGACAGCCATTGGCCAAGGCCCACTTTGCCGGTACCAAGACCGCCGGCTGACGAGGTGACGAGGCCCTTGGTGATTTTGATGCTGGAGTTAGCTACGGCCGCATTGTTCGTGTAGGTCAGGATGCTTGAGCCGGCCAAGCCATTGTATTCTTTTATTAGGGTCTGGAATGTAGTGATCATGGCGGGGGTTGAGCCCGAGGTGATCGCTAGGGTGTATTGTTTGACCTTGTGGACCTTGTAGGCGTTGCCGCATGCCGTGGCACTGAGGGTAATAATTAGAAGGCATATTGCGCGAAAAGCGCTGGTACGAGGCAAGTAGGGCATGGAAGGTCACCTTAGGCAGCGGGGAGGGGGAGTAAGGAGAGCAGCAGGGAGGGACAGCGTGTCACCGGCCGGTGTAGGCCAGGAACAGATATGAATGTATCATCAGAATTTATTAATTGCAATATATATTTTAATGAACCTATTAAAATATATTAATATGCATTACGATTTATAAAACCTCTTAATATTGTTAATAAAATTATGCGGACGTCGAGCCAAAGGCTCCAGTTTTGAATATAATAGAGGTCATATTCGATCCGCTTTTCAATGCTGGTATTGCCGCGCCAGCCATTGGCCTGAGCCCAGCCCGTAATACCAGCCTTGATCTTATGACGAAGGTAGTAACCAGGTACATCTCTTCGGAATCGTTCGACAAAAATAGGGCGTTCGGGTCGGGGGCCGACCAGGCTCATAGAGCCTTCGAGGACATTAAACAGCTGCGGTAGTTCATCAAGGCTCGTCCGGCGCAACCATTTGCCTAGCGGGGTGACGCGGTCATCCCCGGGCATGGCCCAGATGGCCCCGCTTTTGGCCTCGGCGTTGCTGTGCATCGAACGGAACTTCAGAATGTGGAAGGTCTTGCCGTCAAGCCCCATGCGCTCTTGCCGGTAGAATATCGGACCGCGTGATGTAGCTCCCACCAACACCGCGATCCCCAGCATGACTGGACCAAAGAGCAGCAATGCTAGGCAGGAGCCCAGGACATCGACGACTCGTTTGATGGCGCTGCCGATGCCGGCTAATGGGCTTTCGTTTATGGAAACGACCGGCATTCCAGCGACGACGTCGACGCCGGCCGCAAAGCGACCAAAGCGGGCCAGGTCAGGGATGAGGCGGACGTCGGTGACCTGATCGGCGATCCGTTCTAAATTCTGATCCAAGAAGTCATAAGCTTGGTGAGGTAGGGCAAAAACGACGCTCTCGGTGGGATTCGCGGAGAAAAAGTCGGGCCAGTCCAATGGTGCATCAAGCAGCCGCAGGCCGTTACTGCGGCAAAGGGTTTGGCTCTTGCCTAGTTGCTCTGCACCACAAACGAGGATGATCCCATAAATCTCACTGCGGGTCAGGTCGCCGTTCATGGCCATATCGATGGCATGTTTGAGGGTGTCGCCACCGCCGATGATCAGAGTTCGTCTAGGTGCCGCGCGGAGTCGGTAGAGGCGCAGAGCTTTGCGCACCCCGCTGCGACCAGCAATGATCAACCACGGATGAATCGCCAGAAACAGGCCCATCACCACGCGTGAATAGCGGTATTCTTCATAGAGATAGGTAAATGCGATAAATGCAAACGTAGCGACGACGCAGCTTTGCAAGGTGTCGAGGGCCTCGAGGAAGGCGGAACGGTGGCGCCCAGTGCGGCGGTAAAAGCCCGAGGCGACAAAGGCTAGAAACCAGATCCCCGCGACGAACGGTGCTAGCTTGTAATAGAGCACCGACTCAGGAATGCCTTTACTGATCGGAAAGATGCCAGAAAAGCGCAGCTCGTAGGCGAGGATCCAGCCCAGCGTCACCATGACGATGTCTGATGTGGCGCGAATGACCATCAAGGCGTCTTGATTGCGGCGATTCATAGCATAGGTTCCTTCAATAGGGAGGCAATTTCTGTCTCCATCTGGGCGAGGAAGGCAGCGCGGCCGTAGCCTTTGGCATAGGTGGCTAAGGCCTCGGGAGCAAAGCGTGACGGCACAAACGCGCTGATCGTCGCTGCTAGGGACGCAGCGGTGCTGGCAGCAAAATACAGTCCGGTCACGTCTGGTTTGATGAAATCGAGCGCGCCCCCGGCATGCAGCGCGATCACTGGTGTGCCGCTTGCCATCG
>Ga0315289_10012719_pt1 | contig 11830 bp, 12 predicted proteins | sample YL17G11_40_MG_FD_203452 | JGI IMG/M metagenome (GOLD analysis project Ga0315289, IMG submission 203452) | Sediment microbial communities from Yellowstone Lake, YNP, Wyoming, USA - YL17G11_40 | ecosystem: Environmental > Aquatic > Freshwater > Lake > Sediment | place: USA: Wyoming | collected...
TCGCTTCGAACGCACCGTCCCGGCCTCCCCCTTGGTGCGGATCATCGCAGCCCCCTCGGAGATCCTCCTCAGCGCCTCGCCCAGGTCGCGGCACCCGCACACGAAGGGGACGCGGAAGTTGTGCTTGTTGATGTGGTGCACGTCGTCGGCGGGCGTCAGCACCTCGGACTCGTCGATGTAGTCGACGCCGAGCGCCTCGAGGATCTGCGCCTCGACGAAGTGGCCGATGCGCGCCTTGGCCATGACCGGGATGGTGACGGCGGCCTTGATCGCCTTGATGACGGTCGGGTCGCTCATGCGCGCGACGCCGCCGTCGCGGCGGATGTCGGCCGGCACGCGCTCGAGCGCCATCACGGCGACGGCGCCGGCCTCCTCGGCGATGCGGGCCTCCTCCGGCGTCGTCACGTCCATGATGACACCCTGCTTCAGCATCTGGGCGAGGCCGACCTGGTTTCGTATTATTTGATGCGCGTTTGTTTTGGTGGTGGGGGGTGGGGGAGTTGGGCGGGAAGGGAGGGGGGTTGAGGTCGGGAGAACGAACAAAAACGAAAAATAAGGGGGAAAAAGAGGGGCGGGGTTGGGGTTTTCTTTTTTGAGGGAGGAAAGAAGACTCTCCGACGGCGAGCCGTCGCCACGCCGGCGTTTTGAGGGCGGAGTTTTCCTCGCACGTCGCAAATCGAAACGCTTTCCCCAGCGCTCTACTCGCGTGCCGGCTCCAATTCTGCGCTGCTCTTTGTCTCCGAAAGGTCGAGAGCGATCTCACTACGGCGATGGAGCGCGATTGGAGAGATTCGACGAGGAGCAGGCAAGAGAAAACCGCGGGCGGGGAGTTCTGATACGAGCGCCATCACGACGGCTGCTCTCTCGCTCTCGCTCTCGGTGGCAAGCTCTCCCATTCTCTTCTCTCTCTCTTCTCTCTCTCTTCTCTCCGCACGAAAGCAAACGCGCCCGATCACGCGTACCTTGACGGCAAACGTGCCCTTCTCGGCCTGCTGCGCCATCGCGTTTGTTGAAAGGGTGAAAGGGAAGGAGGGAAGTTGACAGGAAGGAGAAAAGTTAGGGAGATTGAAACAAGACTTGTGAAAAAGCTACACGTCGATGTCAAAAAAAAAAAAAGCCTATGGCTTTTTTTCTTTTCTTTTTTTCCCTCTTTTATTTCCCGCCTTCAAAATGTACACACCTCTGCCGTTCAAAGCACCTTGGCCTCCGAGACCAGCGCCTCCACCAGCTCCTCCACGCTCCCGACCTTCCTCCCGGCCTTCCTCGCCGGCGGCGGGCTCACCCTGGCGACGAAAGTCTGCTGCGAGAACCGGGACAGGTCGACGCCCAGGTCCGCCGCCGACCGTGTCGGGATCGCGGCCTTTTTCGCCTTCATGACGGCCGGGAGGGAGGCGTAGCGGGGCTCGTTGAGGCGCAGGTCTGCTGTGACGACGGCGGGGAGGGGCACGAGGAGCGTCTGGAGGCCGCCGTCGACCTCTCGGGTCACCCTGACGGCGGAGGAGGCGGAGGCGGAGGCGGGGGCGGCGCCTTGGGGGGAGCTCGAGCTCGCCCCGTCGCCGCCTCCCTCTCCCTCTCCCTTTCCCTCTCCCTCTCCTTTTCCCTCTCCCTCTCCTTTTCCCTCTCCCTCTCCTACTTCCGCGCCCACGAGGACCAGCTTCGACGCGAATGTCGCCTGCGGCCAGTTGAGCAAACCCGCGAGCATGGGCCCCGTTTGCGCCGAGTCGCCGTCGATCGCCTGCTTGCCGAGCAGCACGAGCCTCGGCCCCTCCTCGGCGACGACGCGCGCAAGCAGCGACGCGACGGCTCGCGGGCCCGGGGTCTGCGGCGGGAGCTGGAGGGAAGGGTCGCCGCCGTTGCTGCTCCTGCCGCTGCCTCCAGTCGCCGTCGTGTCTATGTGGAGCACGCGGTCGGCTCCCAGGGCCAGCGCGGTCCGGAGTTGCTCCTGAGTCGGTGATTTGAAAGAGAGGGAGGAGAGGGAGAAGGCTGAGGTTGAGAGAGAAAAAACGAGCCTCGTCGTGCGAGAAACGAGAAAAAGAAAAACCCTTTCTTTTCACCAATCACCGGAACCGCTTCACTCTTACCTGGCACTCTTTTGGGCCCACCGACACGACCACGACCTCCTCCGCGTGGCCGGCCTCCTTCAGTCGGATCGCCTCCTGGATATGATTATTCGGGAGAGAGAAAGAGAGAGAGGAGATGTGAGAAAAGATGAGTGTTTTTTTTTTCGTCGTCGCCATCGTCTCTTTCGTCGCCATCGAGTTCGCCCACCATCAACTCTAACTCTCTTCTTCTCTTCTCTCTCTTCCCACCTCGAGCGCGATCTCGCAAAAAGGGTTCATCGACATCCGCGCCCCGCTCAGGTCGACCCCGCTCCCATCGGGCTTGACGCGCACGCGCGCGGTGTAGTCCAGGGCGCGCTTGATGGCCACGACGATCTTCATGAAAACGTGAGATTGAAGCGCGAAAAAGAAAAGCGAGCGATAAAACGTGGGCTCGTTGTTCGACAAGTCGAAAGGGAAGTGTTCACTTCTTCTTCTTCTCTCCCTTTGCCTGTTCTTTTTTGTAACTTTTTCGCATGTAAAACGTAGTTTTTTTTCACTCCCTACAAAAAAAAACTACCCGAGCGACCGCGCAAGCCTGCGGATGAAATCCCGCTTCTGATCCCCGCGCCAGCTCGGGTTGCTCGCCAGGGAGACAGCAGCGGACTCCACTGCTGCAAGCGCCACGGGGGAAAGAGAAGAGGAGCCTTTTGCGAGAGCGGCCAGCTCCTCCGCGGAAGAGGAGAGGGAGCCCCCCGAGGTCGGCGTCGAAGAGGAAGCGGCCGCGGAGGCGCTCTCCGCCAGCAGCTCCTCGGCGATCCCCCTGGTCGCCTCCGCCCACGCCTCCTCGGTCTCGAGCCCCAAGGCGGGTCCCAGGGTGGAGCGGAGCTCCTCCAGGGCCGCCCTCGCGGCAGCCTCTACGTCCTCGGCGGCGGCGGCGGCGGCGGCGGGGGCGGGAGGCGCGAGCGTCGCCCTGTCGACGAGCAGGTCGAGCTCCGAGGCCGCCGCGCCGCCCGCTCCTCTGGAAAAAGCCGCCGAGAGCGAGGCCAGCGTGGCCTGAAGCTCTTCCGCGGCCTCGCTGCGGGAGGGGCGCGGGGCCGCCGTCGCTCGCCAGGCGGCCGCCGCCGCGGCGTCCCGGGCCGCAGCCTCGCGCCGCCCGGCCTCGTGCAGGCGCATCTCCTCGTCGTTGAAGCCGCCGCCGCCGCCGGAGAAGCCCAGGAAGCCGCCCGCGCTGCTCCTGCCGGCGGCGCGGCCGCCGCGCTGGCGGCGCTGGCGGCCCTCGCCGTCGTCGTCCTCTCCGTCGTCTCCGCCTACCCCTCCCCCCCGGCCCTCGCCTCGATCGCTGCCCCCCCCGCGGTCCCCTCCGAACCCTCCGAAGCCGCCGCGACCGCCGCGGCCGCGGCCAGCGCCACCGCCGCCGCCGCCGCCGGCGCGGAAGGAGGCGAAACCTCCTCCTCGGGCCCCTCCTCCTCCCCCCCTTGCAAAGTTGTTGTTGCCGCCGCGAGCGTTTCCGCCGCCGCCGCTTTCGCCGCCGCCGGAGCCGGAGTGCCGCGCCGCGGCCTCCCTCCTCCGGAGCCAGGCGGCTTTGTCGGAGGCGGACATCGCCGCGAGCGCGTCGTCGTCGAGGTCGTCGGGGGGAGAGGGAGGAGGAGGGAACTGGCGGAAGAAGTTGCTGCTGTTGTTCCCGCCGCGAGCGTTTTGTCCGCCGCCGCTTCCTCGGCTCATAAAGCCGCCGCCGCCGCCGCCGCCGCGACCGCCGCCGCCGCCGCGACCGCCGCCGCCGCCGCGACCGCCGCCGCCGCCGCGACCGCCGCCGCCTCCTCCGCGATTTTGATACCCTCCTCCCTGGCCTCCTCCGCCGCGGCCGCCGCTGATGTTGTTGGTTAGGTTGCGGTTGTTGTTGCTTTCGCTGTTGTAGTTGTTTTGTCGCTGCGGGCGGGGAGGAAAAGGCGACCGCGGCGAGGGGGAGGACGGAGGGCCCCCTGCGTCACCTCCGGCGCCGCGGCCGCGGGAACGGAGCGCGGCCGGGGGCCTCCCCGGCGCCGACGAAGAGGAGGAGGGAGCATTGGAACCTCCCGACGCCCCTCGCCCGCGGCCCCTCGACGGGGCCCCTGCCCCGCCGCCGCTGCCGGAGGGGGCGCCCGGGGCCCTGCGAGGGTTTTTTTTGTTGTCGTTGTTGTCGTTGTTGTTGGGGGTTGAAGAGAGGGTGAGTTTTTTTTGCGACCGATCGCCAAAAAAACAGGCATCTTCCCTACTCTCTCCCTGCTTCGCTCCCGTTCTCTCTCTGCGCGATTTTCGCCGCGAGGACATTGTCACATCTCACCTCGAGGCAACTCCGTCAGCGCCGGCGTCTGCGGCGAAGAATCGGGACGAGAACGGCGACGACCAGGGCGTCGGCATCGAGCCGCCAGTCACGTCGATGCCACTGGCAATGCTGCTGCTGCTGCTTCCCTCGGCGCCGCCAAGCGACGACGAGCTGCTCTGGGCGAGGCGCTGGGCCTGTCTGAGCAAGGCCAGTGTTCGCCTCATGGTGCGTTGCGAGAAACGCAGGCGAGACGCGAAGAAGATGAGCCCAAGGGCGCGATCGGAAGAGGGCTCGAAGAGAGCGAAAAACTTGCACGAGAGTGCCGACACAGATGTCGGCTTGGTTCCTCGACGCTCACAATTGGGCACTCTTTTTTTTCGGTTCCACTTCAGAAAAGAACCCCTCGCGCATCCGCGCCTCTTCTTTGTCTCGACCTCTGACCCGTCCATGCTTTTCTGCTCGACCCTTTTCGGCTCTTCTGAGAGGAAGAGAAAATAAGTTGTGCACTTTCGACGGCTGGAGCAACGCAATGCTTCTCTCGCCAAGCCAGCGGCGGAGGCGACGACGCGCCGCCGCCATTGCCCTCGTCGTCCTTTCTCTATCCGGCTTCGCCTCGGCGAATCCTTCGCCTTCCAACTCTTCGACGCTGGCGAGTAGCTTTCTGAGCTGGATAAGTAGACACGAGCTTCCGGAGGAGCCAGCGGCGGCAATAGCCGAGGTCCATTCCTCCTCGTCGACAGTTGCAGACTTTCTCTCGTCGCTCCTTGTTCGCGGCCGCGGCGGCGACGCCGCCCAGCAACAGTTAAAAAAGACTTCTTCTTCCGAGGACGCCGCCACGGTCACGGCCACCGCCGCCGCGGAGATGCTCCTGCGCGCGACACGCTCCCTTGGAGGCGGCGGCGAGGAGGGGAGCAGCAGCAGAAAAAACAGCGACAAGCCGCCGAGGTGGTGGTTGCGGCCCTGGGCGCCGTTCTCCAGAGAGGCCTCGGCCTCCGAAAACGGAGGAGGGCGAGGAGGCAAAGAAGGAGCGGCGGCGCCGGCTCCTCTGCTCACCGAGGCGCGGCTCGCCGCCATGCTCCGCGACGCGATCGAGGCCGCGGCGCTGCGGAGGACGAAGGCGGGATCACGTTCTTCCCCGCACTCCTCGTCGGTCGCTTCTGCGGACGCCGGAAACTCGACCGCCGCTGTCGACGACGACGGCGAAGACGACTTCGACGACGACGACGGAGGCCCAGAGAACGAGCACCGGCGCCAGCGGCGGCGAGGCCCCCGTGGCCGCAGGAGCTCCTCCCGCCGCGGCGAGGGCGGCGACGGCGCCCCTCCTCCTCTCCCCGGCCGGCTCGCCATGCTCCTCCTCGCCGCGCTCTCCTACGGCTCCGCCTCGTGCGTCGACAGGCTCCAGAGGAGGCTCGTGCCGGCCCTGAGGAGCAACCTGGCCGCTCGGCGTCGGCGGCGCGACGCGATCCGGGAGGAGGCCGCCAGGGCGCGGGCGAGCGCGGGCGCCGCGGCAGCAGCAGCGACCGAGGGAGCGCCCGCTCCCCCTCCCCCTCCCCGGCAGCAGCAGCAGCGCCCCCCGCCGATCCCCCCGTTCCCGCTGGCCAGGAGGCGAGCCCGGCGGTGCGTCGAGGACGCCGCGAGGCTGCTCGCCTACGTGACGCTGGCCTCTGCGGTGGCGACGGGCGCCCTGCTGGACGCCTCCTCCTCCTCGCGCTCCCCCTCCTCGAGCCCGGGCCCGAGCTCTTCCTCCCGTGCTTCGAGGAGGGCTCGCTACGCCCCCTCGCCGGCGCACGCCTTCCTCCTCTGCTGCGCCGGGTGGCTCGCCGCGGGCTGGGCGGCGCAGGACCTCTGGCGCGTCGCCGTCGCCGCCTTTGAGTCTGTCGCGGAGGCGCTCGAGCTCTACTCGGCGAGCTCGCCGACCGCCGCCGAGATTCTCAGGTTGAGGCTCGGGAGAAGGCGAAGAGGATTCAATAATAGCAGCAGAAGCGCGTTTGCGTGGCGCAGTGGGGGGAGGGAGCGAGCGGCGGAAGAAGGAGGCGGCAGCGACGGCGAGGGGGCGTTTGCCGACGACGAAGGGAGCGGCACCGTCGTCGTCTCGAGGGCCCGCCTCTCCGCGCTCACGGCGCTGGCGTCGAGCATCGACGGTGTCAGCGGGGGCAGCGGCGTGATGGGGGGGAGAAACGGCGGCGATCGCCAGAATCCACAGCAGCAGCGGCGGCGGCAGCAGCAGCAGCTCCTCCACTACGGCAGCTCCCTCCTCGAGCCGGCACGGCGCTCGCCGTCGCCGTCGCCCAACAGCAAGAAGAAGAGCAGAAATGCCGCAGCAGCAGCGTCCAAAACTTCCTGTTCCTCTTCTCCGAGTCCCGCCCCCGCTGCCTCGACGACCTCCCTGATCAACGCGGACGCCCTGGCGAGGAGGCACTCCGTCGCCGGAGAGCGGGTCTTCCTGACGGCCTCGGCGCTCGTGAGGCTCCCCCCCGCCTCTTCGCCCGAAAGGAGACAAAACGCCTCGAGATTCGGAGGAGGAGCGGGGGGGCATCCCTCTGCCCCCTTCGCCCCCGCGGCGGCAGCGACAGCAGCAGCGACAGCCTCTCCTCTCTGCCGCGTCTGCTGGGACTCGCCGGCCTCCGTAGCCCTGCTTCCGTGCGGCCACGTCGGCACTTGTCTGAGTTGCACGATCCGGCTGCTGACCGCCAAGGGCGCGGCACTCGCCGACGCCGAGAACGACGCCGAGTTTGCCCTCGACGACGAGGACGAGGATGACGACGACGCTGCGTCTTCCTCTTCCGACGAAGACGATGGCGACGGAGGAGGACGAGAGCGCGGGCACAGGAGGCACCAGCAGCGACAGCAGCAGCAGCAGCTCCCTCTCAACTCTCACCGCCGCCGCCCCTCCCCCTCGTCGCTCGCTGCTTCTTCTTCTTCCTTGGCTTCTTCTTCGAGAGAGACCGCGGCAGAGAGCGTCGGCAGGGCCGTGGCGGGGGGGGTGCCCTGCCCCTTTTGCGGGCAGGCCGTGGCCGACTTTGCGAGGGTGTATATTGTCTAGCTATCTCGAGAGAGGGGGGGAGAGACAGAGTAGGAGAAAGAAATCACTTTTGAAAGAATCGTCTCTGCTTTTGCGCGCCGTCTTCTAACACGCGCTCACACCGTTTTCTGTAAACCTCGTGAATAGTTTCTCTCCTCTTGTTCTAGTTCTGTTTTCTTCCCTCCTCTCGGCGGCCAGTGCGCGCGCGAGAAGAGAGAAAGAGATAGTCGAGAAGAAAAAAACGCATCTCGTCTTCTTCTTTTAACTTCCCCCTTGCTCAAAAATCCTCCTTCCTCTTTCTTTTTACCTTTTTTACTTCTTCGAGGCGGCGAACGCGACGCCGACCTCGATGTTCTTCGCCAGCACCGGCAGCAGCTCCTCCACGCCCTTGGCCTCGGCGGCGCTGACCTCGCCGACTGGGAACACCTCGGCGACGCCGCCGCGGCCCAGGCGCACTTTCGAGGCGAAGAACGGCAGCGAGGTGACGGAAGAAGCCACGTAGGCGCACTCGACCACGCCGTCCTCGCCGTCGAGGCCGCGGAGGACGGACTCGGCCATGCGGGCCGCGGCATAGGCCATGGACTGTTTAAGTTGATTTTGTGTTGTTTTCAGGTAAGAGGGGAGGATAAGAAAAGGGGGTGAGTTTTTGAAGAGAACAAAAGTGGAGAGAGAGAGAAAAAAAAACGAAATGCTCCTTCTCACCAGCGTGGCCGAGCCGGCCCCGGCCTTGGCCTCCACGACCTCCGTGCCGGCGTTCTGGATGCGCTCGGTCATGGCGGCCGCGTCGGCCTCAGAGAACGACACCTTGGGCGTTGCCTGCGAGAGCAGCGGGAGGATCGTGGTTCCGGCGTGGCCGCCGACGACGGGCACGTCGACATCGGCGACGTCGAGGCCCTTGGCCTCCTGTTAAGATTTCGTTTTTCGCGATGAATTGAGAGAAATAGGAAAGAAAGAGAGAAAGAAAGAGAGAAAGAAAGAACATGAGAAGAGAAGAAAGGCGGTAAAAGAAGAGAGAAACATGGAGCAGCAGAGGCGAAGAAGAAGACAAATGAAAGAAGAGGAAGAAAATGAAAAGGTGGCAAAAAAACGATCTCACCGCCACGAACGTGTTGGCGCGGACGACGTCGAGCGTCGTCACCCCGAGCAGTTTCTTCGGGTCGTACACGCCCGCGGCCTTGAGCACCTCGGCCGCGATCGGCACAGTAGAGTTGACGGGATTGGAAATAATGTTGACCACGGCCTTGGGCGCATGTGCCGCGACGGCGACGGCGAGGGCGTGCACGATGCCCGCGTTGATGTTGAACAGGTCGTCGCGGGTCATGCCCGGCTTGCGGGGCACTCCTGCGGGGATAATGACGAGGTCGGCTCCGGAGAGGGCGGCAGCGAGCTCGTCGGGGCCAGTGTGGCCGGAGACCTGTGTGGGAGGGAGAGAGAGAGAAGGAAGGAAGGAAAGAGGAGGTAAGGTGAGGTCGGGGTTGAGTTTTTGTTTTTTTTCGGCAGCGCCCACGGCGCATCGCCTTCGGCCGTCGTCTCTTTTTTTTTCAATGGGTGCGACTGCTGCAGAGGGCACTTTGGAGGAGAAGGAAGCTTCAATTCACTTTCTCCTTTTGTTGAGAGACTGCGCAGATCGAGCACCAAGCGCTCTCATCGAGAAAAAGGATCGAAATCGAGCGACAGAGAGGGAGGCGAAAGATAGATCGTTCCTCCGATCGTCGCTCCCCCCATCGCAATTGGCCGTCGTCGTTCTCTTCCTGTTCCTCTCTCGCGCGCGCGCGCCGTCTCCTCTCCTCGCATGATCCCCCCTTTCGCGACGCTGCGTCTCCCACATTCATCTCTTCTCTCACCTGTACGGCCGTGTTGCAGTGCGACAGGTCGGCGGCGACGCCCTTGACGTTGGCGATGTCGTAGAGGGCGAGCTGCGAGATGTAGGGCTGCATCTTGAGCAGGAGCGCCAGCGGCTGGCCGATGCCGCCCGCGGCCCCCAGGAGGGCGACCTTGTAGCCTTTGGCGGCGGCACAGACCAGGCGCGTGGCGCGGGCCGGCGTGGTGACGCGGCGGCCGGAGAGCAGGGCCGGGAGGGCACGCGGCGCGCGAAGAGCGGCGGCGATCGGCGTCGCCGACGACGCCGACCGCGAGGAGGAGGCGACGGCGGCGACGGAGCGCGAGGAGCATGCGACCGCCGGGGCGGCCATCGAGCAGCGGGCGGCGGCCCTGGAGTGAGCGAGGGCGGCCATGATGTTTCTTTTTTGAAGAGGGGGAGAAAGGAAGGAAGAAGAGAGACAATGGAAAAAACGAATTATGGTAGTGTCGATCTCTCGCGGCTTGCTTTGCTCCCCTCTTGCCTCTTCTCAACCTCGACCCCCGACCAGCTCCCTCTCTCGCTCTCCCTCTCCAGTTTTTGTCGACGAGGATTTTCGGGGTCGGGGCGTCGATGTCAGAGAGAGGGGGGGGGGGTAAAGAGTGCAAGAGGGTGAAAACAAACTTGGCCTCGGATGTCACTTCAACTCAGCCGCCCGCAACGAGTTTTTTAGTTGGAGGAGGAAGACGAAACTTTCGATTTTTTCGCTTCTTTTTCCCTCCCTCGAGGGGGCGTCGGTCCAATGTAGATAAGGTTAATGTTAACGTGTTATGGTTCGTCACCGGCCAAGAAGTGGAAAAAGAGGGGGTTGGGGGGTGCGAAAGAGAGGAAGGAAAGAAAGAACAAGAGGAGGAAGATGTCGAGGTTGAGGTTGAAAAGCAAAAAACTTGGAAAGAGCGCTCGGATTCTATGGTATCGTAATTTGAAACGTCGTCCGCATGTTTTCAGGGAAGTGATCCAGGAGGGCTCTTGCCCCCCTGGCTCCCCCGCATCAAGTCTCAGAACGAGGAATGTTGGTTTTATCGTCACCGCGCTTTTTGGGAAAGTTTTCTTGAACCGGCGTCTCCAGGTTCTCCCGACAGAGGAGACGCCTCCCCTGGAACGCCGGCAGCGGCTTCGAAGAACAGGAAAGGGAATCGGAGCTCGCAATCGAACCTCGAAATCCCTTCGACGACGGCCCCGACCTCCTCGCCGCCCTCGAAAGCGACCGTCAGCGCCTCCCTCGCTCGACTCCAGGCCGCGGTCGCCCGCAGGCAGCACGAGCAGCAAGCGCGAGCAGCAGCAGCCGCTCCTTCTTCTTCCTCTTCCCCCGCCTCCTCCCTCTCTCCCGCGGAGATCGAGAGGCTCTGGGATAAGGACCACTCGGTCCTGCTTGCCGCGGTCGAGGCGCTGGCCGAAGCGACCGAGGGGAGAGGAGACGCCTTAGCGGCCGCTGCCACCGCCGCCGCCGCCGCCGCTCGACCCGCGGCTGCCCTTCGTCCCGTCGTTCCTCGTCGCGTGGGTGCTGCGCGTGCTTGCGCCGTCGATCAAGCGGGGGATCGACGCCGTGATGGCGTCTTGGTTCTCTCCCGGGGAGGGCGGGGAGGGGGGCTTCGACGGCGCTGCCCCCGGAGCCGCCGCCGCCGCCGCCGCCGCCGCGAGAACGGGGAGGAGCGGAGGAGGGGGAGGAGGCGAGGCCGGCGTGGAGATGCGGCGGAGGCTGGTCAACAGGCCGGAGCTCTATGAGCTGGCGAAGAGGCTCGTGGCCAGGCACGCGGAAGAGCGCGGCGGGGACCTCCCGGCCTCACCAACGCGGCCGGTCCCCCCTGCCTGTGATCGCCTTGGCTCCGAAGAAGAAGAAGAAGAAAGCAAAGCAAGAAAGGAAAAGCAAAGCAAAGCAAAGAAAGCAAGAGTTTGAGGTGCAAAAACGCTCTGCCTTTTTTTTTTTTTTATCACACTTTTTTCCTTTTCTTTTTTTTCCTTCAAAAGGTAGGGGTTTCGAGTTTTGTTTTTCGCTTCGCATTGTCGATGTTGAAATGACTTTCAAACAATCGCGATTGATCTCGGAACTTAGCACTACATTGCACTCGAGGGTGGAAAGCGGCGAGAGTGCGATTGCGCGCGCAATGAAGAAGCGAGGAGTTTTTGTTGAAAAAACAAATCAGATCGAATCTCGTTTCCCCCGTATCCTCTTTTTTCCCCGGCGGATCTTGACGGAAATACGAGCGAATAGCCGGGCTTGTAAGCGGGATTCGAAAGCTTTACTTTGGAATTCTAGTAAAAATTCGGCGGCGTGAGCGGCGGCGCTGCTTTTTTTTGTTTGTTTTTTTCGTGCGTCGACGCAACGCCAAAAAGCTAGCCGCTAGAGCCGCCGCCGCAAGTTTTTCTCGATGGCAACGCCCTTCCCGGTGTGTCCGCATTTTTCGGATTCACGCGCGCGCATGCTCCCCTTTCGGATAACGATATCGATATTTTCTATATTGGGAGAGCGTCGATGGCACTGTCCAGGGAGGAAAGAAAAAGAAGGGGAAAAAAGCAAGGCGGCAGCCTTTCTTTCTGTCTCTTTCGACGGAAAAAAAAAAGAGCCTCGTCGTAGCCGGAGCCCTCTTTCTTTCTTTCTTTCTTTC
>Ga0315289_10012723_pt1 | contig 11827 bp, 12 predicted proteins | sample YL17G11_40_MG_FD_203452 | JGI IMG/M metagenome (GOLD analysis project Ga0315289, IMG submission 203452) | Sediment microbial communities from Yellowstone Lake, YNP, Wyoming, USA - YL17G11_40 | ecosystem: Environmental > Aquatic > Freshwater > Lake > Sediment | place: USA: Wyoming | collected...
GTTTGCGAGGATATGATCCAGAAGCGATGGACTCAATCTCTGTAATACTCCAGTTATTTTGCCGAGCGGTGTGAGGATGCGTTCACGCTGGCGTTTCTCAATCAGTTTGGCAATACCGATGGCAACACCATGCGGTGTGTCATGGGGAGCCCTGTCGATAGGCCTTGAGGTGCCGTTTCCTCTCATAACTGTTTTTGTGGCATCAGAAGTGGTAAAACCCGGGCATATCACCCCAACATGAACTCCACATGGTTTCAACTCAACACGCAAAGACTCGGCAAGACTTCTCAAGGCCGCCTTGCTTGCGCTGTACATACTTCCGTTTGGAATTGCGCGAATACCGCTCACGCTGGAAACAAATACAATTTGACCCTTTGTTTCTTTCAAAGCATCCAAGGCAGCAAGTGTCATATAAACAGAGCCCATCAGATTAACATCGATCAGTTTCCTGCAAACATCAGGCAGGCATTCTTCGAATTTGGCAACAATGCTGGTGCCTGCATTATTTACCAGTATATCCAGCCTGCCGAACCGGTTAAGTGTTTCTTTTACTGTTCTCGTACAATCGTTGGGGTTTGCAACATCACCATATACAGACAGTGCTTCTGCTCCGATAGTTAAGAGTTTATTGCTGGAGTCTGTGAGCCTTTCTTCAAGGATGTCTGTTATTACTACCTTTGCACCCCTGCTTGCCATAAGTTCTGCTGTAGCAAAACCAATACCCCTGGCTGCCCCTGTTATTAAGAACACCTTGTCATGAAAAAAGTCCATTGCAACATCTCCTTTTGAATCTGTGCATGATATACAAATCCGAAGAGAACTTAAACCAAAAAACAGCAGGTACTCCGTCCTCCCGGATTGTGTCTGCCAAGTTCTGGAAAAGTTCGTGGTTTTGATGAGGGCGAGGAGCTTACGTTCAGGCTAGCGGTCAAGGGTCTTCGATCCCCTTGGGGCTCGCCGTGCTCGCCCTTGACCGCGCCCTCGCTGCCTGCCGGACCGACCCGGGCACCATCCGCGTGCTCAAGGGCAACAAACCCCTGGAGCTGCGCTGGCATCCGGCGACTTCGGATTTCGGAGCCGAGCCCTATGATAGGGCGGTTTTCGATGCTTCCTTCACCACGGCCGGCATCCTGCTGCTCATCTTCAGGCCGTTTTGGGGGGCGAAAAGAAATGCCCCGGTTGGGGATGACGGGAGGGAGAATTGGATGCAGGAAGAGGATTTTGGGATAATATATACCCCAGATGCCCCTCTGAAACTCAATAGATTAGATAGCTTGAAAATAACGATTATGCTAATAGAGCAAAAAGAGAGCATTGTCTTTCAGAATGATTGTGAGAGGATAAAGCACGCCGGTAGTATTGCGAGTGCGCTCTGCTTACAATCCAGCGAGCGAAGGAGGAGAATATGGCTGAAATCACTGGGGTAAGATCAAAGAGCATTGCCTTCACAGTGGTTATCGTGCTTCTGGTCTTGTTTTTTGTTGCAAACCCGATTGCCACAATACCTGCTGGTCATGTCGGGGTAAAGGACTTTTTCGGTATCGTATCGCCCGAAACCCTCTCCCCGGGCATACGAATAGTCCTGCCCTTCACAAAGGTGGTGAAGATGTCGGTGCAGACGCAGGTTTTAACGGAGCAGGCCGAGACGCCGTCCCGTGAGGGTATGATCATGACCCTGGACGTCTCGCTCCTATACCGGCTCGACCCGAAAAAGGCGGCCGAGATCTATAAGACGGTGGGGACAAATTACCGTGATCTGGTCGTCGACCCGCAGCTGAGGTCCTCCATACGGGAGACAACCGCCTCGTATGATGCCAAGGCGTTGTATTCCGTCGAACGGGAACGCATCGCAAATGAGATCTTCATATTATATGTAAAGATGACCAAGGACAGAGGCATTATCACCGATCAGGTCCTACTCAGAAAGATTGGACTCCCCCAGACGTTGGCGGCGGCCATCCAAGAAAAGCTCAAGCGGGAGCAGGAGGCCGAACAGATGAAATTCGTCCTCCAGAAGGAACAGCAGGAAGCAGAGCGAAAGCGCATCGAGGCCCAGGGTATTTCGGACTTCCAGCGGATCGTCTCGCAGGGGATCAGCCAGCCGCTCCTTGAGTGGAAGGGGATCGAAGCCACCGAGAAGCTCGCCATGAGCCCGAATACGAAAATCGTGGTCATCGGCAATTCCAAGACGGGACTGCCGCTCATCTTAGGCGGAGAAAAGTAAAGGACATCAGCCCCCCCACGAGCCTCCTGCATATTGAGGGGGTTCGGGGGATTGAATGGTGTGTTTTTTTGATTTTCCCTGACAGGCCTGGGTGTGAATCCTACCCGGGAATGATATCCCTGGCTGAGGGAGGCTTGATGATCAAGACGGCGATCACCGAGATGTTCGGCATCAGGTATCCGATTATCTGCGGGGCCATGATGTGGCTTGCGAAACCGAAGCTCTGCGTGGCTATATCCGATGCGGGCGGCATGGGAAACCTCACGGCTGGGAATTATGAATCGGAAGATGCTTTTCGGGATGCCATCCATGAGGTGCGAAGACTCACGGACAAGCCGTTTATGATCGGACTCACCCTCCTGCCTTCCATCAGGATTACGGCGGAACACCACCAGATGTACGTCAGGGTTTGCGAAGAGGAGCGGGTAGCCGGGATAGAGGTTTCCGGCAAACCGCTCGACAAGGTCATCGGCTTGGCCGGGATAGAGCGGCTCAAGAAGGCGGGAGTCAAACTGTTCCACAAGGTGGGTTCCGTGCGGCACGCCCTGCATGCCCAGAAGGTAGGCTATGATGGCGTTTATGCCGCCGGTCTCGAAGAGGGAGGCCACCCGCTCGACGATGATGTAACCACCATGGTGCTAACCCCGCGCATCGTCGAATCGGTACACATACCCGTGGTCACGGTCGGCGGCATCGCCGACGGCCGGTCTCTGGCGGCGGCGCTCACCCTGGGTGCCCAGGGCGTGATGATGGCCAGCCGTTTCATCGCCACCAAGGAGTGCGAAGTGCACGACAACATCAAGCAGGAGCTCATCCTTAGGCAGGAGTACGAGACGTGCATCTTCGGCAAGTCCATCGGGCTCCAGGGTAGGGCGCTCAAGAACAAGGTCATCGACGAGGTCCTCGCTACCGAGGAAAAAGGCGGCGGTCTTGATGCTCTCATCACGCTCATCGCCGGCCAGAGGATCAAGGAGGCCTGGGAAACAGGTAACGTCGAAAACGCCCCGCTCATGGTAGGGCAATCGATCGGTTTCATCCACGAGGTCGTATCCTGCGCAGAATTGCTAAAGCAGATGCATGACGACGCGCTCAAACACCTACAGAAGGCCGGCGCCCTGTTTGCGTAAACCAAAAAAGCGCATACCCCCCATCCCTTGGCCCCCCTGAAGGTTCAGGGGGATGGGGGGGAGCTTTTATGAAGCGACATTTTATTGTGCCTTGGCATCATGTTGCGGTGTCTGAAGCACGGGTGCGCCAAGGAGTGTTGTCATTGTAGGCACGCACGGCCGCAAAGAACTCGTCGATGTTTCTCAATGGGGTTCCCGGCGGGATGTCGCATCCGGATGAAATGACGAAATTCTTGGAGGAGGACATCCTGATAAGGAGTTCCCCGGTCTTTGCTCTTACCGCTTCCGTCGTCCCGTTCCTGAAAACCGTTACCGGGTCGAGATTGCCGAACACGATGATAGGAGAGGATATCTGCGGCAGGATATCCGCCAAATCCACGGCGTTTCCGAAATGTAATCCCATGGCTCCGGTGGATAGCATTGATGGCGCATGACGCTTGGTACTGCCGCAGTTGTGAAGGATTACCATAAAACCTTCATCCTGCACCTTTTTAACGATCCTGCTCACATAGTGCGATGAAAATTCGTCACACTGTGCAGGTGAAATAAGACCAGCCGCTGGTTCGGCGATAACGATGCCGTTCGCACCGCTATCCTTGAATGCCTGAGCATATTGCACCAGAAAATCCGTGCATTTGCCGAGCACGACATGCACCGTTTCAGGCTCTCTGCGGGTATTCACCAGGATCTCGGTCATGCCACACAACCTGCCTGCAAGGGAGAAGGGGCCGATATGGCATCCGAAAAGCGGTCTGTCTTTTATTTCAGCAGCCGAGAGCGCCGCTGCCTCAAGATAGACACTGGTCCTCCCGCTCCCCACCGCGGGAACTTCCAAGGCACATGCGGTTTCCCTGTCCTCCACGATCTTTCCGATCACGGTTGGGGTCTCGTTTTCGGTGTAACGTATTGCGCTGCCGAAGGCCTCGGCCTCCACCGAGAGGTCCATGAGGGTTATGGAGGCCGCCGAGGGATACCGGGAGGCCGGGGCCTGGATGCACTGAGCCTGCCTTTTCCCGTCCTTTACCACGTCAAGGATGTGCATGCCCGTCATTTCAAGCCCCGTAGAAGCCATGAGAGGGAATGTCAGCCTTTCATCGGAAAGCAAGACTCTCTGTACCCATTGTTGCATATTTACCTTCATCGGTCTCTCATGCCTCCTGAACGTTATATGACGATACCGCCGAACGCTTCATAAAGCTCGTTCTATACGCAATCCATCATCCGCTTGCATACCATCCCCATTCCTCGACCGCCTCGGTCATGGCCCGAATGTTTTCCACCTTCGCATTGGCCGGAATGGAACAGCCGGAGCTCAAGATGAAGCCGCCGCCGGCGCCGATCTTTTCAATGAGTCGCTTGCAATAGCTGCGCACCTCATCTTTCGTTCCATACGCCGTCAAAGTGCTGGGGACATCGCCCATGATTGCCATGCGGTCTCCCAGAATTTCCTTGGCCTTGAAGATGTCTGTAAAACTGTCGAGTTCCAGGATACACCTGGCTTTCGGGAACCTCTGAAAATAATGCAGAAACCTTGTCCAGTCGGTATCGCAATGCAGAACAGGGGTTATCCCTGCATCGACGAGCCCCTGGACCAGGAATTCGATATCAGGCAAGATGAGCGCTTCGAAGAGTTTTGCTGATACAAAGATTGGCGATGATCGGCTCAGCCCGATAAAAACCCTCTTGATGCCATTCTGCTCGATTGCGGAGAGGGCGATATTCAGGAAATCTTCTCGGTATCGTTTCCCTGCGGCCTTGATCTTATCAGGAAGCCGCCTCAGGTCCAGAAGTCCTTGATGCAATGACCTGGCGAAGCACAAATATTCGAACACTGGCCCGGGGATGACAAAACCTACCGCCGGCTCAATGCCGGTTTCCCGCAGCCGTCTGGAATGGTCTATCGTTTCCTTTATGGAATGGTCGATATCGGCTAATGCGCTTTCCAAGGTGATCTCCGGGTATATCCGGGATACCAGAACCGGGAAGAGCGCAAAGAGGCCGCCGGATGCCAGGAGATCGTAATCCTCATCCTGCATGAAACAGCATTCCTCGAATTGATGCGTGCTGTTTTTCGGAAGATCGATGCCTGGGATTTTCATGCGCGCCGGGACACCAATGCGATTGAGTACAGGATCGGCCGTTTCCGCCAGAAAGGTCATATCCCAGGTGAAATCCACGGCGGTTTTCAATACCGCCTGGAAACGCTTTTCTGAATCGGCCATGAGTTCGGCATTGGTTATGCCGGTATAGGTAGCGGCCCAGTGATCCAGGTAAGGCGCCAGGGGGACCTTATCCGGGGTTTCGAGGACGATGACGGCATTGATTCTTTCCGCTGCATTCATTATCTTATCTTTTCCTTCTATGGCTGATGTGCAAAAAAACGTTTGGCAATCGCTACTGCCTCAACGGCGTCACGGCCATAAAAATCGGCGCCGATCGCATTTTTGAGCCTTTCATTTGTGGGCGCACCGCCGATCATGATCTTGATGCGTTCGCGGTAACCAGCTTCCGAAAGGGCATGGATGGTCGCACGCATCGCATCGATGGCGGTAGTCAGCAAGAGGCTCATGCCCACCAGAACGGCACCGGAATTTTTTACCGCCTCGACGAACTTCTCAGGCGGAACGTCAACCCCCAGATCAATGACGCTGAATCCAGCACATTCGAGCAGCATGACAACAATGTTCTTGCCAAGGTCATGGATGTCCCCTTGCACTGTGCCGATGATCAGCCGGCCGGCCGGGATGGAATTCGTGGCTTTGATATATGGTTTTATTTTCGTCATCGCACTCTTGAATAGTTCCCCTGCATAAACCAACTCTCCGAGGGCATACTCGCCCTCGTTGTATAATCCTCCCACCGCTTCCATTCCCTGTGAGAGCTCGTCGACGATCTTGAGCGGGTCTGCATGCGTGGTTATATAACCATCGATTATTTCGTTCACCGCATCTTCATCAAGTCTGGCCATGGATTGCGACAATGCGGTTAAATCATTTCGATCCTGCATAATGTGTCCCCGTATAAAAAAAGCATGCACGCAAAAAAATGTCCGTTCCTTCCCTCAGGATGACTGTCACTGCGACATCGGCAACGGCCATAACGGAGGCCGGGGGCGACGTCCCCCCCCGTTCACCGTTTGGGATTGCACTAGGCTTGCATGATATCGGTTAGTCTTTTCTGGGTCTCCTCGGCATCCTTAACAATCCGTTCCATGAGATCCGCCACAGTGGGTATGTCCCTGATGAGACCGGTGATCTGGCCCACGGTGAGCACACCGTGTTCGACATCGCCGTCCTCGGTAGCGCTCTTGAGCGACTTGAAGGCATTCGCCATGAAGGCGAGCTGACTGGCGTTCTTCCAGCCGGAGGCGAGCACCCCGATGAAGAGCTTCAGGTAGGGGAGGTGGAGCTGCTTGGCGATAGCTTGCGAATTCAGTATGGCCTCGAGGAGCTTCCTGAGGTTGAGCCCCATGCGGATGGCATTTCTGGCCGCCTTGGTATCGAGCACCCGGCAGCCGAGGCCGTCGAAGCGCGTGGAATACAGGGTATCGTAGACGTCCTTTTCGAGCGAGAGCTTTTTGAAATTGTCGTGGAGCGGGCTCTCCTTGGTGGTCATGAATCGCGTGCCCATGGCGATCCCTTCGGCCCCCAGCGCCAAAGCTGCGGCCAGCCCCCTCCCGTCGGCGAAGCCGCCGGCGGCGATGACCGGTATGTTCACGGCCGTGGATATGGTCGGGACGAGGACGAGCGAGGTCACGTCGCCACCATGGGCGGCGGCCTCGTAGCCGGTGACGATGATGGCGTCCGTACCGTAGTCCTGGGCCCTCTTCGCATGCCGGTGGTTCACTACCGTGGCGACCACCTTGCCGCCGTACTGATGCGCTTCCTTCACGAGCCAGTCGCCCTTGCCGAGGGCGAAATTGATGACGGGGACATGCTCATCGAGGAACACCTTCGCATTCTCCGCCGCGCCGGGGAAGAGCAGGGTGGCGTTGGCGCCGAAAGGCTTGTTGGTGAGCGACTTGATCTCGCGCACACATTTGCGCGTCTGCTCGGCATCGAGCGGACCGGTGGCCAAGATGCCCAGGCCTCCGGCATTCGATACGGCGGCGACCATCTTCGGCACGCTGATCCAACTCATGCCAGAGAGGACGATGGGATATTTGATGCCAAAGAGTTCGGTAATGCGGGTCTTCATAATGGCTCCTCCGGGTTATTTTATGAAACCATCGTTCTTTATACACTAAAGAGGGGTTTACAAGCAAGGCACAAAGGCACTAAATTAAAAGGCAATAGCCGGCATGCCTTGGAACACAGGAACCTTTGACGAGGATGCAGGCTATATTTATTTCCCCCTTTTTCAATCATAGGTCTTGCTCTCGATCTCATGTGTGGCCTCCCTTGAGACCGAGGGAGGTCGGGGGGGGGGCAGCTTTTTCTAAACTAAGAGCCCGATCAGCATAGTTAACGCTTGATCTTGCCGGGGAGGATGTAAACGTAGGGTTTTTTCAGGATTTTGAGATGGAGTAAGCGGTCGATCTTCCGTAAGGCCAGGTAGATCCTCCAGATCATGGCGTCTTCCCGGTAATATGCGCTGACCTCCTTGATGGTGAGCGGGCTCAAGGAAAATTCGCCGGCCTCCGTAGTAAAGAAGTTGTTTGCCGTATCCACCAGGAGAGGTATGAGGTCGCTCCGCTGCTCCTTATAGAAGTTGGCTATGAGATCAATGGTCACCTTGCGGAAATCGTAGTACCTCGTCATCACGTCCTCGAGGAAGAGCCACCTGACCAACCATACGAGGAACGATGGTGCGCTCCTCAGGAAGAGTTCGGGGTTGAGCTGTTCCACCTCGTTTTTGCGCATGAGCGGCGTACTCGTATCGAAGTAGAAGAGTTCGGTATGTTCGTGAATGATGCGGTTTTCGCGGTAGTCTTTGACGGCCCAGTTGGAGATCTGGCCGTCTATGCCGAGCTGTATGTGGCCATCTCCGGCATTGAATCCAAAAACCTTCTTCAGATCCCTCAGGACCAGGATGAAAAGGGTATTGATCGAACCGCTGTCGAGCCTGTGGATGAGCTGGTTGCATACGGAGTTAGCGGTCAGTCGCTCCTGGACATTGTAGATCACCATATTCCCCTTTTCAGGAAAGACTCTCACCGATGCGAATTCCGGTACCGATAGGCCGATCCGTCCCAGAAGGGTATTGTATTCTTCGTAGAGTCTCTCGTACTGGTCCAGCTCCTCGATTGACCTGAATATGGGCATGCGCTTATAGGCAAGGCCTTTCTGCGACGGATCATCGATTACGAAGATGGTGCTCATCTCACCATATCCGATGATCTCCGCGGGTATGGTGCTCAGGGAAGGATTCAGGGGATTGAGCCCAGCCTCGAATCGCTCGAGCAGTTCCTTATCGATCGTATCTTTTATCATAATTTTCTCCTAAAGCTTGAGCAGGCGCTTCGCATCATCGAGTGCGAGATCGATTCTTTCCAGGATCTCCTCCGCCACATCCTTTTCTATGATGAGGGGGGGGAGGAGCTGGCTCACCTTCTTGTTGTTATTGGCATAGACACTCAAGATGCCATTGTCATAGCAGGTTTTCGAGAGCACCGGACCGCAGAAGTCGTTCACCATCTCTATGCCCATCATGAGGCCAAGCTGCCTTAGTCCCACGAGGATCTCCGGGTGCCGCTTCTTCAGTTCGGAAAATCCGTGGGAAAAGGTATCCGCCAGAGTATGCACGTGAGCGAGAAATGCAGGATCCGAAGATAGTTCCAGCACCTTCAATGCCACGGGGCATCCGACTTCGGCCCCGCCGAAGGTGGATATGTGGATGAACGGGTTTTTGTGGAAGAAAGTCTGGATCTCGGCATTGAAGCAGGTTGCACTCATGGGATATATCCCGCCGGAGAGTCCCTTTCCGATGACCATGATATCCGGTACCACCCCGAAATGCTCGATGCCCCAGAGCTTGCCGGTCCGGCCCAGACCTGTCTGCACCTCATCGATGATGAGCAGTGCTCCATGACTTCTGCACAGCTCTTTGACGTACGGGAAGAAGTCCTTTTCCGGGATCGGCATCCCGTAGGTGGCGGGGATGGTCTCGAAGATCACCGCCGCCGTATCGTCATCCACGGCCTTTTTCAGGGCCTCTCTGTCTCCGAACGGAATCTGGACGAAGCCGGGGAGGTGGGGGCCAAACGGCGACCGGTATTGCTCATCGCCGGTGGCAAGGGCGAGTCCGGTATGGCCATGGTACCCTCCGCTAGCCGATACGATCTTGAGTTTGCCCGTGTACCCGCGAGAGAGCTTGATGGCGAGGTCGATGGCCTCCCCGCCCCCCACGCCGAATACCGCATAGGTCAGATCGCCCGGCATGAGGCCGGCGAGCTTCTCCGCCAGGACTGCCCTCTGCTCGCTGATGAGGTGATGGTTCCCGATGTCGAGCTCGGCTAAGGCATCGATGAGGGCATGGATGACCTGCGGGTTCCGGTGCCCCAGATTGAAGACGCCGCCGTTTGCGTGGCAATTGATGAGTCGCTTTCCGCTCACCGCATCCCAGACATAGGGTCCTGCCCTTTTTCCGAAAACGAAGTCGATCCCCACGCTCGCGAAGAATTCGGCCTTCCCCGAGGATACATGGCGGGCGAACTGCGCGATGATCCCTTCTTTTGTATCATTGCCGATGAATTTCATGATCACTCCAGTCCATAATAACCTCCTCGTTCATTATGTAATACCAACATTCTCACAGTCAAGGCAATACCCTATCTCCGACCCATCCTCTTCTCCTCTTTTCCACAGGGGGGAAGGCTTGGAAAGAGGGGCGCACAAGCGGGAGAAATATATTGACAGTACTCGAGCTTGTAATATATGTGTTGTAAAACTATACGCTTTTGGAGGGTGCTGAATGGCAGTGTGCATCAGGTTGACGCGGGGTGGCACGAAGAAAAAGCCATTTTTCCGAGTGGTGGTTGCTGATTCCAGGGCCAAGCGTGACGGCAGATTTCTGGAGATCGTGGGATTCTTCAACCCGAAGAGCAGAGAAGACAGCATTACGCTCAAGATGGACAGGATCAAGGCATGGATGGAAAAGGGGGGGCAGATGTCCCCTGCCGTGAGGAAGCTCATAAAGGATAAGGGTTTTTCGATCTAGCCAATAAACGTGGGAGCGAGGGTGAGAATGATGAAGGAATTAATTGAGTACATTGCGAAGGCGGTGGTAGACAATCCTGATGAGGTGTCGGTGACTGAGATTATGGGTGAGGTGACATCCGTTATTGAGCTGAGAGTGGCGAAGTCCGATCTGGGGAAGGTCATAGGCAAGGAGGGTCGCACCGCCCGCGCCATGCGCATCCTTTTAACCGCTGCGTCCACTAAGATAAAGAAGAGGGCGGTCTTAGAGATCATCGAATAATTGATAAGAGCCGATCTCATCGCCATTGCCAGCGTCAAGGCGCCGAATGGTCTGAAAGGCAAGATGTGGATAACCCCGTACGGGGAGATCTTCAACCGATATGAAAACCTGATAATTGGAAGGTCCGGGAAACCTTTGAAGTTGCTCTCCTGTGAAAAGAGGCGAAAGGGCTATGTCATTGCCCTCGAGGGCATCACCGACGTGTCCCGGGTGGAACAGATCAAGGGGGAGACGCTCTATATCCGCAGCGAGTGGCTTCCGGAGACAGAAAAGGATGAATATTACTGGTGCGACCTTATCGGTCTGAGGGTCGTCGATACCATGGGCAATGTTCTCGGTGAGCTCGTCAATATATTCCCGACTGGCGCCCATGACGTGTACGTGGTGAACGAGGTCAAGCAGTACCTCATCCCGGCCGTCAAGGACGTGGTCAAGGAGATCTCGGTGAAGGAGGGCGTCATAGTGGTGGATGCGTCCTTCCTGGTGGGTCTCCTGGACTGAGCATTGATTTCCCCATGATTATCAATATCATTACCCTCTTTCCTCGCATGTTTCGTGGTGTCTTCGAGGAGAGCATCCTCAAGCGGGCCAGTGAACGGGGGCTCGTGGACATCCGCATCTGCGATCTCCGTGCCTATGGCGAGGGGCGGCACCAGGTGGTGGACGATACACCGTATGGGGGAGGGGGCGGCATGGTGATGAAAGTGGAACCGATTGCCAAGGCATTATCCGATATCCCGGACAAGGGCCGCGTCATCCTCACGACACCGCGGGGGAGGTTGTTCAGACAGCAAGACGCCCTGCGTTTGAGCAGGCTTGAGGTTTTAACCCTGATCTGCGGTCATTATGAGGGGATTGACGAGCGGGTGAGTGCGCTCTTTGCGCAAGAGGAGATCTCCATAGGCGACTATGTGTTGACCGGTGGTGAGATGCCGGCCATGGTCATCGTGGATGCCGTTGCGCGTCTCATCCCTGCCGTGCTCGGGAAGGACACCTGCCTCACCGGCGATTCCCATTACCAGGGGCTGCTGGAGCATCCCCATTATACGCGGCCGCC
>Ga0315289_10012724_pt1 | contig 11827 bp, 8 predicted proteins | sample YL17G11_40_MG_FD_203452 | JGI IMG/M metagenome (GOLD analysis project Ga0315289, IMG submission 203452) | Sediment microbial communities from Yellowstone Lake, YNP, Wyoming, USA - YL17G11_40 | ecosystem: Environmental > Aquatic > Freshwater > Lake > Sediment | place: USA: Wyoming | collected...
CGCACCTGGACGTGGTGGTGAGCAGCGGCAGCTGCATCTGCTGCTGCGGCAGCGGCGGCAGCGGCGGCGGTAGCCCTGGCGAGCATGCCTCGCCGCTCGCGAACGAAGAAGGAGGAGAGAAGCCGCCGAACGGCAGGAAGCGCCTCTGGACCACGCCGCCGATCATCCCCGGGTGCCGCTACGGGTACACGCGGTTCTCCGCCGGGCTGAACGACGCCGCCGCCGCCGGCGCTGCGGCTGCGGGTCCGCTGCTGCTGCTGCTGCCGCCGACGGACTCCCGCCGCAGGCTCGACACGCGCCTGCTCGAGGCCGGCAAGTACGCCGAGGCCCAGGCCCAGCTCGACCGGATCCTGGAGATCGAGAGGAGGCGGGAGGCGACCGCGGCGGCGCTGGGCGAGGACGGCAAGCTCAGGGCGGCGTGGTTTGAAGAGGTCGGGGGAGGGATTTATCGCGCTGCGGCGGCAGCGGCAGCGGGAGCAGGAGCAGGATCGGCAGGAGCAGCAGGAGCAGCAGCGGCAACGACCTCTTCGCCGCTCGCATCACCAGCGGAGCTCTCCGCGTTCCTCGTCGCCGAGGCAGCGACAAACAGCCACCGTGAATTCAAACGCGCGCCGCTTCGGTGGAAGTTTTCGGGCGAGTACTGGCGAGCCCGCGAGGAAAAGGAATGGAGCCGCAGCCCGTCGATATTTTGAACAAAAAAAATGTTTCGACACAATGTAAAAGAGCGGGATTTCATGCACCTCCTCCCCCTCCTCTCCCAGTCCCTCCTCGATCCACGAGATCGGCTTCTTGTTGCCTCACGCACGTGACGCGCTCTGCTGCCGTCGGCTCGGAGCGGCAGCGTCCGACCTCGCCGATCGCTCGGGCCCCGAGGCTCGCGGCGGCCTTCACGGCGCTCGACGCAGCCTTGGCTCGCCCGGCAACTCGGGAAACCGCGGCCGCAGTGGAGCGCGCCGGGAGCTCGACGGCTTGCTTGATCTTTTCGAGCTCTCGCACGGCCTCTTTCGCTGCTGCTGAAGTTGCTGTTACCGCTGCTGCTGCAGCTGATTTTGCGGCCTCCTCTCCTCCTCCTCCTCCTCTTCCTCCTCTTCCTCCTCTTCCTCCTCCTCTTCCTCCTCCTCCTCCTCTTCCTCCTCCTCCTCCTCCGCCTCCCTCGATGAAGTAAGAGTCGAAGCGGAGCTTTTCTTTGGCGGCTTCGAGGGCCGCCCGCGCCTCGGCAGCAATCGGCGCCTGAAGGAACCGCGGCCTCAGCGGAGGAGGGAGCTTTGGGACCCCCCACACGAGGGCCAGAACGGCCGCGACAAGCAGCAAGTAGGGCGAGAGGGCGACGCCCGCGGCAGCAAGGATGAGCGCCGAGCAGGCCACGGGGTGCGCCGCGACGACGGAGAAGAGGCCCCTGGCGGCGCTGAGCGACGCCTCGGGCGCCGCGAGGACGACCAGGAGAGCCCCCAGAGCAGCGACTGGGAGCACGACGTTTTTCGCAATCGCTTTCACGAGTCTCGGGATGGCGAAGACGGCGAACGAGGCCGCGGCGGCGCTCGCGAGCTGGGGGGGAAGGGGGGAGGTTGGTGGGGGGGAGATGTTTTTTGTTTCTTCGTTTGTTAACTTATGTTCAGAAGTTTTGAGGCGTTTGTACGTTGCCTGCTTGCCTTCTTCCCAGCTCCCTCCCTCGGGGGAGTTGCCTGTGCCTTTCGATTACTTACCGGATGGTGCAGGAGGAAATTCAAGACGGCTCCGGCCGGGCTCGCGAGGTCTGCCGTGTCGAAAATCGCCGCAATCGAGGTAGGAGGGAAGTTTGAAGACGAGAAGTTTGACGCCGAGAGCGGCGACGAGGAGGTTGCGCCTGCTGATGAAAGAATCCGCTCGACGGATGACGTCAAATCGGACGCCCCAAATTCTAGAAACTCTTCGCCGACCGCGAACTGAGCGAGAGAAGGATCATCCAGCGCCGAGTCTGCGAGGTAGTAGAAGAGAGCAAACGTCGAGGTCGAGGTTGTTGCTGTTGAGGCCGAGCCCCCCGGTTGCCGCCGTTGCAAGCATCGCCGTCGTTCCCGACCAAAGACGCTCGTCCTCCCCAAACTTTCTCGCTCTGGAGCACGCGCACGAGACGCCGCATCGAGAGAGAGAGATGGTGGCATCGCCCTGACTGCTTTGAGAAAGAGAGCTTTGAAGAGAGCTTTCTAAACAGCGTTATTTTGCCGAATGGCTAGGAGATTGATTCGATTGTGTCTTCCGAGTTCACTTTTCTCTCCTGTCTCTCTTCCTCTTTCTTCGTTTTTTCAAAATGGTCGTTCGACCAGCATAGAAGCTCTTTCCTCTTTCTGTCGGAGATGTGGGGACGCTCGCGCCGACAGCGCGCGGCTGGCCAAGGCGGCGGCAGCATGGCAGGGGGAGGAGCAGCAGCAGCTGAGCGAAAGACTAGCGACGGCGACACCGTCGACGACGCCCATCCCAATGCTCCCCGCCAAGTCGTGACCCTCGTCGACGCCAGCGAGCAGTCTCTGGACAAGCTCCTCTCGAGAGCCGGTCGCAAGCGTGGAATGGCTCACGATGCCGCGCTAAGGAGGGCATCTCAGGTGAGTTTCTATGGAGTGCGAGACAGAGAGAGAGAGAGAGAAAAAACGAACTGAATAAAGAGAGAGAGAGTTGATGTTGTTGATACCCCACGTCCCTCGTAACCCCGACAAAAAAACTCAGGTCGTCGCGGCCCTCCCTCGAGCGCCCTTCTCGCAGCAGCGGCAGCAGCAGCAGCAGGGCGTATGCGGCGCCCTGGCTGTCACAAGTCTCGATGGCGATGATGACAACGATGATGATGCAAAGATGGAGGAGACAGCACATGGCGACGACGACGACAACGGGAGACACGCGCCAAGGAAGGACGCCGCGGCAGCTGCCGCCGAGGCGGAGGTAAAGGCGATGATCGGCGCCGATGTCCCCGCTGTTGCTTCTACTGCGACTACTGCTGCGGCTGCGATGGCTCTCCAGAACGACAGCAACGAAGAGGAAGAGTGGGAGGAAGCAGGAAAGGTCGAGGAGAGGGACGACGTTGTCTTTATCGACGACGACGACGACGACAGCGAAAGCGACGACGCCAACAACAACAACAACAACAACAACAACAACAACAACAACAACAACAACAACAACAACAACAACAACAACAACGCCCCGCCTCCTCTTTTCCCTCCTCGACCCCTGTCTTCGTTCGCCCTGGCCCAGCACAGGGCCGCCGCCGCCGTCTCCGCAGCGGCGACAAAGACAGAGATCGCCGCCGTGGCGCGCGCGGGCACCCTGTGCATGCTCGCGCGCGCGCTGGCGTTTGACGCGGCCGCCGACGAGCCGGGCGTGCGCGATGCCGCGGGAGCGCTGCTCGCGAAGCTGATGATGATGACGAAGATGAAGATGAAGCATACTTCAGGGTCTTTGCTGCTTTCTTCCTGTTCGTCGTCGCCTTCTTCTTCTATTTCTTCTCCTTCTCCTTCTGCTCTGCCGTCGTCTAAAAGAGGCGCTTCGATCGAGGCCCTGCGCGCCTTCGCTTCGGCGTTCGCAGAGGCCGTCGGAGAGAGGAAACGAGGCTTGGCCGCTTCCGAGGAGCAGGCCGCCACCGGCGCCGCCGCCTCCGCCGAAAACGGAGGGGTCGCCGCGGCAGCTGCCACGCTCGAGACCGCCGCTCGAGCGTCTTGTCTTGCGGCCCCCGACGAGGCCGCTCCGCTCATGGTCGCAGCGCTGCGCTCTGCCGGGGTGCCGGCGCGCTGCGTCTGGTGCTTTGCCGACCCGCCGGCGGCGGTGGCGAGGACTGCTGCTGCGGCGGCGGCGGCGACGACAAAGGCGACTCCTGCGAACAACAGCAGCAACAGCGCTTCGAAGCGTTCTTCTCTTTCTTCTCCAACGGCGCCTTCAGCGCCGCGTGGCAAGGTCAAGGACACGGGCAAGGGCAAGGGCAAGGGCAAGCGAGCTGCTTCTTCTCCCGCCGGGGAAAAAGCAGAGCCTCCTTCGGACGCTGCAGCCGCCGCTGCTGCTCCTGCTGCTTCCTCCACCGACGCGGGCGCTCCGCAGCCTCCGCGCAAGATCCGGAGGGGGGACGCCGAGCTCGAGGCGCAGATCCGGATGGCTGAAGAGGCGACCGCGGCCGCTGCGACGGCCGCTGCGCCGGCGGCGGCGGCCAAGCGCGATGGGAGTGTTTCCGCGTCTGCTTCTGCTGTTTCTCGGGCTCCTCCGCCTCCTGCTCCTCTCCCCCCGCCCCCGCCTCCACCTCCACCGCCTCCGCCGGGGCCTTTCCTCGCGGGCGCATGGGTAGAGGCCTTTGCGGGAGGGGCCTGGACCTGCGTCGACCCCCGCTCGGGCTCCGTCGCGGACCGCGAGCGCCTCCTCCCTCTGCTGCCGGACCGCGCCGGCCTCTCGGGGGCGCGGGCCAGGGTGCCGCTGCGCGCCGCGGCCGTGTGGAACGGCGGGGCCAGGTGCGTGGCTGCCCGCTACGCGCCCGGCTGGGGCGGCTCGTCGTCGTCTCTTTCCGCTGCGACGGCAGCATCAGCGTCAGCGTCGGCGCTGGCGCCCCCCCCCGCGAACGCGAAGAGGGCGTCGTCGGCCACCACCATCGCCGGCGACGCCGCGTGGTGGGCCGAGACGCTCGCGGCGCTGGCCCCTCGCCAGGGCTCCCGCGACGTGTTCTCGCAGGCGGCGAAGGATAAAACCCACCACCACCGCCAGCAACAGCAGCAGCAGCAACAGCAGCAGCAACAGCAGCAGCGAGACGTGCTGCTGCCTCTTGCGCCGCCCTCCAGCAGCGAGGGCAAGGGCAAGGGCACGGTCACGCAAGAGGAGGAGGAGGCCCTCGCCGCCGCGGCCGCGGCCGCTGCCGAGGCGCGCGACGCGGCCGCGGCCGACGCCGCCGCGGCAGAGCGAGCCTCCAGGCCCCCGACCAGCATCGACGGCTTCCGCTCCCACCCGACCTTGCTCCTCTCCCGCTTTGTGCCCAGGTACAGCGGGCCCAGGGCCGGGGCGGCCCCGGCGGGGGCCCACCGCGGCGAGCCCTACTGGCGCCGCGCCGACGTCGCCGACCTGCACTCGGTGGACCGGTGGAGGAGGATGGGCATGGAGCTGGTCGCGGGGGCCCTCGAGGCCCCGGCCAAGGTCGTGACCAAGAGGGGCGTGGCTGCTGCTGCTGCCGCTGGTGGCGGTGGGAAAGGAGGCAAGCGAGCGCTGCCGGCCTCGATCGACGACGCCTCGGAGTTTTACGGCGGCGACGACGACGGCGACGACGACGAAGAGGGGGAGGACGGGGAAGAGGGCGGCGGCGGGACAGCGACGGGCGTCTTCGCGCTTCCCGCCCGACCCGACGCCCCCGCCCCCGCCTCCTCCTCCGTAGACGCGCGCCTCCGGCAGATGGAGGCCGACCGGACCACCACGCGCCTCTACGGGCCCTGGCAGGTCCGACCGGCCCCGCCCCCGCCGGAGGCCGCCGCCCCGGGGGTGGTCCCCGGGAGGAGCGCCTACGGCTCGGTCGACGTCCCCCCGCTCGCGGCCTCCCTCCCGCCCGGGACGGCGCACGTCCGCGGCCGCGGCGTCCTGGCCGCAGCTCGCGCGCTCGGGGTGGACGCGGCCCCCGCCGTCGTGGGCTTTGTCGGGGGGCGCGGGAGGCGCCTGCCGGACGTCGACGGCGCCGTCGTCCTCGGGCAGCACGCCGCCGCCGTCGCCGCCGCCGCGGCCGAGGCCGAGGCGGCCAGGGAGCTGGCCGTCGAGGCCCGCGCGCGAGCCGACGCGGAGACTGCGTGGAGGCGCCTGCTCTCTGCTGGCCTCGCTCGCGTGCGGCTCGGTGCGGAGCACCACGGAGGAGGACGAGGAGGAGGAGGAGGAGGAGGAGGAGGTCTAGGGGGTGTTGGTGTCGGCGGCGGCGGTGAGAAAGAGGAAGAGGAGGAGGAAAAGGCAAAGAAGAAGGACGACAACAAGAGCAAGCAAAGCAAGGCGCCAACCGACAATGACGCGAACAACGGCAAGGACGGTGCTGATGACGACTCCGCCGATCGGGGCGGTGGTGGCGGCCGCGCGCGCGTCGAGGTGGAGACTATCTGAACCTTTTTTTTTCCCCTTCGGTTTTGCACTTGTAAAAAAAACGGAACAATTGCACTTGAAATCTTTTTTCGGGCAAGAGAGAGAGAGAGAGAGAAAGAAAAAAGTGGACCCTTTCATCGTTCTCGCGCCGCGAGAATACTTTTTCAATTTTTTGCCTTCTTCCCTCACTTTAAGCGTCTAGCAAGCGACCTCTTCTCCGAGCTCGAACGAAAAACCGAGTGCATTCCTCGAGCCCAAAAACGACGGGAAGGCTATTGCTTTTGATTGATTGATTTGACCGACGTCGGACCCATCGATTGAAAAAAACATGACCGTCGCGCTCGACCCCTCCGACTTCGGGTCTCCTGACTTTGACCCTTCGAAATGGGTCGACTTGCTCTGCGCGAGCCGCCCCGATGGACAGAGGATGGAAAAGTGAGCGCTCGTGGTGCAGGCTGAGGATGAGGTTGATGACGACGATTGGCGGTCGAGATCGAAGCGAAGACGAAGAAGAAGAAGAAGGGAAAAAAAACTCAAACCTCCTCCTCCTCCTCCTTTTTCCTCGAACAAAAAAAACAGCTTCCTCGCCGACTCCGAAGCGCGCCTGCAGGTCCTGATAGACGCGTCGACGCTTTCCCTCGAGGAGGCCACCGCGGCGGTCCTCGAAAGGGTCCCCGCGGCGGCGGCGGACGCGGCGTGCCTCGAGGCGGACGCGGCGATCCTCCACGGCGCGGCGGCGTCGGCGCTCGACCGCGTCGCCACGGCGGCGGAGGCCGCGGAGGCCGCGACCGCGCCGCTGGCCGCGCTCGAGCGCGTGCACTCTGCGGCGGAGGCGACGGCGCGCACCCTGGACGAGGGGGCGTCCCTCGCGGGCCTGCTCGCCGGCGCGGACGACCTGCTCGCCGCGGGCGACGCGGCGGCGCTGGGCCGCGCGCTCGAAGGGATGCGCTCGGGGCTCGCGGCGGTGGGCGACCTGCCCGAGTTCGCCGGCGGGGCGGCGAGGCTGGCGAGGCTCCAGGCTCGCCTGACCGCGCTCGTGGAGCCGCAGCTGGCCGCTGCGCTCGCCGCTCGCGCGGGCGGGCGCGCAGCCGAGCTCGCGGCGCTGCTGGACGTCGCTCTCGGGGTGAGGAAGCACGAGGATGCCGTTGGAGGAAAGGGAGCCGCGACGGTTTCGTCCTCGCCGTCCTCTGCTCCTGCGTCTTCTTATGCTGCTAATGCTGCTGCTTCGTCGTTGTCCTCTCATCCTTTCGGAGCAGCCGCTGCCTCCGATCCCCTGCCGCGCCTCTTCGCGGCTGCCCGTTCCCCGGAGCTCGCCGCGGCCTGGGACGCCTTCGACGCCGGCGCGCCCGCGGGCTTTGTCGGCTGGCTTCCCGGGTTCTACGCCGCCGCCGAGGACGCCCTGACCGCCGACGCGAGGTGGGCCGCTGCCGCTCTGCCGTCGCGAGCCCCGGAGCTCGTGGCGGCGCTCGTGACTTCGGCGGCTCGAGGGGCAGACCGGTCGTTCAGGGCTCGCTTGGCTGCGTCGCTCGCCCCGCGTGAGTTTTTTTTTCCCGTTTTTTGTTTTTTTTTCTTTCTTCAAGTTTCCGCTCTCTCTCTTCCTCTCTTCTTCTCTTCCTCTCTTCCTCTCTCTCTTCCTCTCCTCCTCTCTGCTTCTTTTCTTCTCTTTCTCTCTCTCTTCCTCTCTCTCTTCTTCTCTTCCTCTCTTCCTCTCTCTCTCTTCCTCTCTCTCGCTCTTTTTGTCTCTTTCACACACACATACAAACACACTCAAAGAAACATTACCCTTTCCCACACGAAAAAAAAAAATCCAGTCGGCGGCGCCCGCGCGCTCCAACAGCTGTCTGCCGTTGCCCGCGCCGCGCGCTCGCACGCGGCATCGGTCTCCAGGATACTCGAGGGCGCGCCCAGGGCCGCCGCGGAGGCCGCGCTCGCTGCGATCGTCGCGCCCGTCGAGGCCGAGTTCGCCCGCTACGGCGAGCTCGAGGCCGCGGCGCTGGCCTCGGACCTGGCTGCGGCGGTCGGAGACACCTGGACTGTGGCGACGGCGGCGGCGCTCCAGCAGCAGCAGCAACAGCAGCAGCGATATCAGCAAGGGCAAGCGGCATCTCTCCTTCGCCCGGCAGATGCATCTGACGCGCTCTCTGCCCTGGGAAAGAGCGTCCTCGAGTCCACTGCCTTGGCCACGGCTCGGTGCCTCGACCTGACGGGCGGCTCGGGCCTCCCGGCGCTGCTCTCGGCCGCCGACGCGGCCTTTTCGAGGGCGGCGGCGACGGCCGCTGCCGCCCTGCGCGCGTCGCCTCCCTCTGTCGCCGACGGGGAGATGGGGGCAGCAACGGAGCTCCTGTCTGTCGCCGCGGCAGCGGAGAGCGCCGCGACGGCTGCGGCAGTGGACGCGTCGGTCGCCCTGCGAGCCTGCATCCTCCGCGCGGTGCCGCCGCTTCTCAAAGGGGCCAGCGCTGCTGCTTCCGGCTCCGCCGCTGCTCCCTGGAAGAGCAACGGCCCTCCTGTCCCAGGAAGCGACTTTGACGCCTTTGTGAACGCAGCTCGCGTGCGCGAGTCGCCAGAGCTGCGCGCTGCGCTCGAGCGCCTCGTCTCTGCGGCAGCTTCTTCGACCAGCGACGCGGGTCTCCCGGCGGCGACATCTGGGACCGCCTTTTCCCCGCTGCCCGCCTCAGGCTCGGCGTTCGCCGAGCTCGTCGCTGCGGCCCGCGGCGCGGTGCGCCGCGCGCTTCTGGCCGAAGTTACGGCGCCGCTGGCGAGCGTGGCGTCGCTGCCCTGCTGGGGCAGCAGGAGCGGCGGGAACAACGGCAGCGGCAAAGGGGACTCGGGCGCGTGTTCTTCTTCTTCCGCGGACGGCGGCGGCGGCAGCGGGGGCGGCGGCGGCGGCCTCTCCCTCCCGTCGTTCTCGGCATACCCGCAGGCCTGGGCCACCGCAGCCGGAGAGGCCCTGCTGGCGCTCCCTGCGGCGCTCGAGTCCGCGCTCGAGGCGCAACGCAAGGATGAACCGGCGTCGTCGTCCTCCTCCTCGGCCCAACAGGAGCAGCAGCAGCAGCAGCAAGTCGTCGACGACGGAGGCGCCTGGCTCGACGAGGTGACGGCCGACGCGGCCTCGGCCGCGCTCGCGCAGGTGGGCTCGATCGGCTCGCTCTCCGCTCCCGGGGCGGCGCAGCTCGCTGCAGACCTCGGGTACTTTTGCGGGGCGCTCCGCACGCTCGGGGCGTCCGTGCCGGCGCCGCTGGCGACGTGGGCCGTGGCGTCGAGCTGGCCCGAGGCTGCGTTTGCCGGGGGAGGCGCGGCCGACGGCGCCGTCGCGCGCGGCGAGGTCGACGGGGAGACGGTGCGCCTGGTGGCGGCGGTGCGCGGGATCGCCGCGGCACCGTGATGGCGACATGATTATTAGCGCGATGATTATAAGTGCGCTGGGATGATTGGTGTGTGTAAGAACAACAACTTCGGAGAAAGAGGAGAGAGAGTGCGCGGTTCGGAGAAGAGAAGAGAGAAAGAGGAACAGGGCGCCTTTCGGGGGGGGGGGGGGGATTAAAAAATGCCGTTGCCTTGAAATTTCTCATTCTCTAGCCAAAAAAGAATCGTCTGTCTTTTTTTTGCTCATCAAGAAAAAGCAATGGGAGGAAGGCCGAAAAAGCGCCCTCTCCCCGCAGAGGAGGCCTCTCCCGGAGGAGCAGCAAAGGCAGCGACGGCAGGGGCAGGGGCAGGAGCGGACGCCCCCACGCCGACCAGCGCCGCCGGAACGCCGCCATCGACATCAGCCGCCGTTTCGGCAGCGGCGGCGACGGACAACGCCGCCGCTACCACCACCGCGAGCAAGCGCCAGCGCAAGCTCGCGGACGCAGACGTCGCCACGGCAGACGGAGCCGTTATATCCGATAAGGTTGCTGCTGCTGCTGCCGCCGGCGAGGAGGATCCAGGTGCTGCAAAGCGCAAGAAGAAGCGCCGTCGTTCGAAAGGAGGTGGTGGTGGAGGAGGTGAAGCAGCAACGACAGCAGCAGCAGCGACGACGACAAAAGCCGGCGACGAAGAAGGAGACGACGCCAAGCGGGCTCGCGCGGACGACGGCGTCCCGATCGGCCGGGCGCGCCAGGCTCCGACGCTGGCCATCGCCTTGCCCGGATCGTCGATAGATAACACGCAGTCCCCCGAGCGCGCGACCGCCCTGGCGGGCGCGCTCGCGCGCGCCGCGGCCATCTTTTGCGTCGACGAGGTGGTCGTCTTTGACGACTCTGCGCCCGCCGCGGCCGCGGCGATGGAAGGGAAAGAGGGACAAGGAGACCAGCAGGACGAGGACAATAGTAGCACTACTGTCGGGGCTGGAGCAGCTCTCTTGGCTCGCATCCTGCAGTTTATGGAGACGCCGCAGTACCTTCGGCGGTGAGAGTTTTTTCTTCTTTTTCTTCCCCTTCCAGAAAATTTTGACCTCTTTGTCTTTCTCTCTCTCTCTCTCTCTCTCTCTCTCTTCTCACTTTTTTTTTGTGCGCCATTCATTCGCACCAAAAAAAAACAAAAATAGGGCCCTCGTCCCGATGCACCCGGACCTGCGCCTGGCGGGTGCCCTCCCGCCGCTGGACGCGCCGCACCACGCGCGGGCGGACGAGTGGACGCGCTGGCGCGAGGGCGTCGTCATCGCGTCGGACGTCGGGCAGGGAGGGGGCTCCGTCGTCGACGTCGGGCTCGACCTCCCGGCGATCGTAGACCTGCCCCTGCGCGCGGGGGCCCGAGTCACGCTGGCGATGGGCGCCTCCAGGCCGGACAAGCTGGCGCCTCCGCCGGTGGCGATGGCCCTGGCCTCTGCCGCGCCCAGAGGGGGGCTCCCGGCCACGCTCGCGCGGCCCGGGGCTCCTCGGTACGAGGGCGGGCTCTACTGGGGGTACACTGTTCGGCTGGCGCGTTCCCTCGCCGAGGTCGTGACCGGGAGCCCGCACGGTCGCGTTGCAGGAGGAGCGGGGTACGACCTGACGATCGGGACATCAGAGCGCGGTGTCGACGCTCGCGAAGCGGTTCCGCGCGCGCTTCGAGGAGTTCGAGGAGGAACGGAAGTCTCCCAGCAGCAGCAAAGCCGGACAAAGCACCTACGCCACGGCCCGCCGCCCTTCCAGCACGCGCTCGTCGTCTTTGGCGGGCCCGCGGGGCTCGAGGCGGCCGACGCCGGGGCGCCGTCGATGTTTGATGTATGGGTCAACACATGCCCTGGCCAGGGGAGCCGCACGATCAGGACCGAGGAGGCCGTTCTGGTGTCCCTGGCGGCTTTGCAGCCTGCGCTGACCGCGGCGCGAAGCGTCGGCGGGGGCTTTGTTTGATTCTATGGAAAAAAAAGAAAGGCGGGCGCTCGAAGAATTGTAAAGTTTTCTTGTCGACGTCGGCGGAGGAGAAGAAGAAAAAGAAACAGCAAAGCTTCCCCCGCTTCTCCTCTCTCTCTCCGAAAGCAAACCACGGGAAGCAAGAACACTAATATCAAAGAGCGTTGTTACAAGGAGCCAGGAAGAGAAAGAGAGAGGAAAAAAGGAAGGGGCGAAAAGGAGGGAGGGGAGATTTTAGAGAGGGGCACGCAGTTTTTTTTTCCTGTCTGCTCGCTCTCTCCCTCCCCTCGTCCCAAGCTCAAAAGTCAAATATATATCTACCCAGCAATTCTCTTACTTCCATGGAACGTTCATACCACCCAGAAAGCTCCGGTTCTCGTCCGATCACCGAAGATAAGCTGGGTTGGGCCCGATTAGTACTACGTTGAGGAATCACGCGGGAACCCCGGGTGACGTTCTGTTTTTGC
>Ga0315289_10012726_pt1 | contig 11826 bp, 32 predicted proteins | sample YL17G11_40_MG_FD_203452 | JGI IMG/M metagenome (GOLD analysis project Ga0315289, IMG submission 203452) | Sediment microbial communities from Yellowstone Lake, YNP, Wyoming, USA - YL17G11_40 | ecosystem: Environmental > Aquatic > Freshwater > Lake > Sediment | place: USA: Wyoming | collected...
TTTTGAAATTTGTCGTCTTTTATAAAACGTGGATTATTTGGATTGGAGTTAACCTTTCCAATTGGAACTTTAATAATTTTCATTTTAATTATATTGAATAGTAAATTAAATCAATTACGAAGTAGAAAAAGCCTATCACAATCACTCTAATAAGGCTTCCCTTCATTTCTTTTTTATCAAAAAGGAATTTTTGTATTGTTGTTCCGGCTACATGTGGAAGAACCAAAAGCGTTATTCTGTCAAGAATAAATACGCAAAACATAATTGGAATAATGAAAAGTCCAATCGTTATTTTTAACCATTTTTTATCTTTCATCTTGAAGTGTTTTTATGCAAATATATCTTTTTTTATTTAACATTATTTAAAAATTGGTCTAAAATCGGGTTTTGTAACAACAATATTCTTCCAGAGTTTGTACTTTTAAAAATTTGGTGTTCCTCCATTTCTTTAGCTTTTTTAACTATTGTTTCGGACACCGTTAAACCTTTTGTTTTTTTTATTTCATAAACAATCCAATCAACGGCTGATTGATTTTTTATTCTTTTTTCCTCCATGTTTTTAGCGTGTTCTAAACGGTCTTTTAAATGCTGTTGAATATCTTCTTCCCTTGTCATTTTTATTAGTTTAATTGTTCGTAAAATAATCTTTTTCCAGTTTCAAGCTCTGTTAAGTTTAAATCCTTTTGCTCTTTGTACTGAAATACCTTTTTTTGCGGTTTTTCTTTGATTTGCGGAACGTTTACCTTTATTCTTATGAATACTACCACTCCAAGTAAAATAATAAAGCTAATAAACACTATCACGCTTTTTTTAAATTGTTCGTCTAAATTCATGTTATTTGTGTAAAATGATGAAAAAGAAAAATATCGCCCAAATAACCATCTGGAATAAATGGGCGATTACTGTTAATAATGGAACTTTCATTATTTTAATGCTTTTTTAATTGCATTTTCAAGATATGGAAGCTTTATGATTTTACTCGCTTTAATACATGCGTTTAACAATTCTTTTGAGGTTAAAATCAACTGCATATTTGCTTTCATTTCTTCTGTTGAAACATCTGCAATTTCTCCACCCCAGCAATCAATAAAACTACCTCTTTTCTCCGTGTTTAAAGAAATACAACTTTTACTTCTAGTTGCAATTTTCCATTTTCCTTTTGTTCCTTTAAAATCTTTAACTTCCATAGTGTTTTTTTTTATTAGTTAATTAAAATGATGTACTAAATTCTAAACATTCAATTTCATTATTTGCCAAAAGAGTTAAAAAACTATTGTTTGCATCTGTTTGGCTTCTTAACCATAACTTTTTTGTATCTGTTACAGTTCTAATTCCAATTGATTTTAAACCTTGATTTTCAAGTGCTAAAATTTCAGTTCCAAAACTTTGTAAAGTATTGTGAGCTGTTTGTCTTTTAAAAGTTACAATTCTCAAAATATCAATATTTTTTAATTGCTCCTTGTTTGCTTTGCACCAAGTCTTAAATTCTTCTGTTGTCAAATTAAATTTCATGCCTTTTTATTTTGTGTTATACAAATATATATATAATAAACTATATAAAACAAATAACAATGAAATTATTTTAAAATATTTTTAATTCCCTTCGCTATTTTCTGAATAGAAGCTGTTGAAACGCCACTTTCAGCCCTCATGAACTTGTTTATAATTGCTGGATGAATACCAGCTTCAACCGAAATTTTGCACTTTGTAACCTCTCCCGATTTGGTAACTGTTGAAAGAATTGCTCTTAATTCTTTTTCAATATTTGCACAAAAATTTATTTTTTCTTGAATTGTCATTTTGTTTGTTTTAAAATGGCTCCAGTTTGTTTTTCTGGAGCCTTGTTAATAATTATTATTTAAAAAGGTAAATCGTCCTCTGCTGTTTCCGTTGCAACTGTTTCTGCTGTTGGAATATTTGCAACCTGTTCTGCTTCATGGTTGTTTCTTTCAACTTGATTTAAGCCTTCAATTCTCCAAGCGTCTAAAGTGTTGAAATACTTAACCTCCCCAGTTGTTGGATTAACCCATTCACGACCTCTTAAATTAAACGAAACCTCTATCAAATCGCCTTGAACAAAGCTATCTAATAAATCAACTTTATCCTGTGAAAGCTGAAAACTTATGTCTTGTGGATATTGTGATTGGTCTGTTATTACTAAATCCCTTTTTGAGAATTTCTCTGTTACATTTATTGTTTCTCCAATAAATTTTACTGTTCCGGTTACTTTATACATTTTTCTTTGTTTTAAGGTTGTTTTTACTTCTATACTGGTTCTCTTGTTTAACCAGTTCCCAATTAGGGATGTTCCCCTCTTTTAAATCTAAAAAACCATTTGCCCAATATTTGTTTCCTCGCAAATAAGCTTTTAAATGTTTCTTTTCTGAATTTCTTTCTTTTTTATTAAGAAAGCTTGAAGTTTTTCCAAGAAATTTTCTTGGTGCTTTTTCTTCAATTACAATTGCTTTTGACATTTTATTTTTATTTATTAATTAAAATCTATAATACATCGGTAATTCCAAACTAATTATTCCGAGTTGGTTGTCGGCTTCTGCTGAATAACCTTTATAAACACATGAATCCAAAGATTCTTTTATTTTGGTCATGTAGTAAGTCAACTTATCATCAACAAACTGCCAATCATCCATTTGAAATTCATAAAGAGTTACATTATACGGAGCAACTTTTTCAACTGCTAACCAGTAATAAGATTCCATTTTTTCAACGGCTCCAGATTGAATTGCTCCTTTCATTTGCATAACAGCTTGGATTGGATATTCTAAATTCGCAACATCTTTAGCGAATGCTTTTGGACTTCCGTCTTTTGTTGTTTTTATATCAATTATAATTCCTTTTCCGTTCTTTCTTAAATCTGGTCTTGACTTGCATTTTAATCCAGTTGTTTTGTCTGTCCAAAAATAACTTTCTTGATAAGTTGTATTTTTAAGAACTTTCTGAATTGTGGCGTCCCTCATGCAACTTTGAAGCATTTCATGAAGTGTTTCCATGCTTTCAACTCCTGTCTTTTCTATAACGTATTTTAAACCGTTTAAGATACCCTTTTTCCATTCTTGGTTGATATTGGAAGTAATTCCTTTTGTTTTTTCTGGACGATTTTCAACATCAAAAATAATTACCTTTTCATCAAAAAACCTTGTTCCATTTATTGAATCCAAAAGCGCAATTTCAAAAACATTTCCGAAATCAAAGTGACTTTTTCTTTCACTTGGTTTTGTTCTTTGTAAATTAAAATGAGCCATTGATTTAATTCCCTCTTTTACACTTGAAGCTGAAACAAATTCTTTGTCAGCATGGTAATCGTTTATATCCATATCCAAATGGATTCCTTCTATTATTTTATTCTGTAACTCCATTGTGATTGTTTTTTTCTTTTAAAAGTGAATTATAATTAATTTGATTTTTTCTGGAAACATCTTTTCCAAATAGCTTCCCGAACTTATCACAAGCATCTTTGATTGCGTATGTTTCAGCACTTGGAACGGCTTTTTGAACTCCATCTACTTTTGCATGGTTCCAATCCATTGCTCCAGCACCTTTGTCGGTTTGGATTGCTTGTGCTCCAACTCCATCTTGCCAGTCTATTTCATTTGTTACTGGGTTTGTTACATAAACACGGACAGTTACGACCATTGAATTTGCAACCTGTTGAACGTTTTTAACTTCAACCCACCACTTTCCGAAAATTCGTGTTAAAAGATATTCAACCCTTTCAATTGGTAGGTATTTATATCCTTGAATCATTGGGTGGTTTACCAGCCAATCTTCTGGAGGAGGCTGGTTCAAAAGAACCATTAAATTGTTCTCTTTTAAGTCCATTTCTGTATCAGAAATTAAATCTGAAAGCTTTGGAATTACTTTTACTGCATTTGTCATAGTGAATTTATTTATTTGTATTTATTGATTACTTGTTTTGAACACGTTTCCAAACGTGTGAAGTTCGTTTTCGTCGTCCTCGTCTTCAACCGTAAATGTAAAAACCGTGTGAAATTCTCCTTGTGCTTTGTGTGGGAATGGAAACCTAATATCCATATCTTTGTTAAAGTCGTTTTCGAATTGCTCCGCTAAATGGTTTGGAATTGTAATTATTACTTTCATAGTGTTTTTATTTGTTATTGTAAACATTACAAAGCGCAATAAATTTCTTTCTTGGTAACTTTTTAAATTGCTCAATAGTCAATCCGTTTGCTTCTGCAATCTTTACCATTTTAGCGTTTAATTCTGATATTGTGCTTGTTGAAATCATAGTGTTTTTTTGTTTTGTTATACAAATATATATATAAACTTTAATACTGCAACATAAAAAATGAATTATTTTTATTTTTCTATTGTAATAATGCTTACATACATTTCAACGTATTTATGAAAAGATTCTCTTATTTGTGTTTCATAATATTTTGGTTCTGTTGCTTTATCCATATACTCATCGAAGTTTAAATCGTTAATGGAAATCCCCTCGCTCATTATTTCAATGTTAAATGCTTTGCATAAATTAAACATTGATTCTAATTTTTCATTTGTTAAATCTGTAACAGCTTCTAAATTTTTCATAATTCCTTTTGTTTTGTGTTATACAAATATATATATAATTATTTATACAATAACACAAAAAATGAATTATTTTTGTTTTTTTATCAAATTTTTATATTTTTCAATGATTTCTTTAAGCTCCTCCCTTGTGAATTTTTTGGTTTGATAAGCTTTTTCACGCAAAATTATGAATTCCTCTGGTCCAATTAACTTTTCCAATTCAACCCCGTATTTTATAAGATTTCCACTTAAATGGGTGTTACAATATTCGCATTGAAGATGAACATTGTTTTCATCAAAACGAACGTTCCAGTGATTATTCGCATTGAAATAGTGACCAGCATTCTCCTTTTTAGCTGTGTTTTGGCATGAAATACAATTTTTCCCAGCATCGCGCAATCTTATCCACTGGTTAAAAACTTGTTGAGCCATTTTAATATAATCCTGAACAGTCAATAAGTCCTTTTTTAATGCTATTTTCCTTTGACTCCAGTCTTTTTTTTCCTTTTGAACTTCCTTTTCCCTTGCGTATTCGGACAAGGCTTTCAAGCACTCATCATTCTCAATGCAAAATTTTTGATTGAAATACTTCGGGGTGAATTTGGTGTTACATTCTTTGCATCTAGGCATCTTTAACGTTATTAGAATAAATTTCTCTAGTTGCTTTTCTTGCTAAAATTCTGTTTTGAATGTTGTGAATATCCCTTCTTGCTTCATTTATATCGTCAGGATGCAACACATCTAAATCAATCAAAGCATTCCATAATTCAGTAGTTTTATTCAATGCAATTATCTCTTTTTTTTTCATAATATCAACTTATAGGTTTATTTACTACATTCTCACGTAATTCAAGCACTTGTCTTTGTAGCCAACTTTCATAACTAACCTCTCTGCAACCCATAATCAGTGGGTATTCATTACAATATTCTTCGTATAATTCATTTCCTGTCATAATTCTGTTATTTTAATCCGTAAATAAAAACTACATTATACCATTAACTAACAGCCTTTATCTATTTCTTCAATTTTATTTCTGTACCAATCCCTTTTTTCGCAAAGTATTTTTGATATTGCATCAACGACTTCTCCTGAAAGCTCTAAAGTCATAGGTTCATATCCACCTTGTCGATGGATTTTTAAAAATAAAGCATTTTTAGTTCTAATTAGCCATGATTTAAAAACAGGAAGTCTAACCATTTCAGTTCCGTTTTCTGCACGTGTGTCTCCGTAACTTTTATAAGTGTTAGCATCTGTATCATTTCTAATGGGGTCGATTACTTCAATTGCTTTTACTATTTCATTAAGCGGTTTTTCGTAATACTTAATGCGTTCATGTTTTTCTTTTACACTCATGATTTTTTTTTGGATTTTACAAAGCCTATCCAAGGCATTATTTATAATATCAACTTATAGGTTTAATTTTTACTCACTTGCTTTACAAATTCATTAAATTTTTCCATGTCGCTACAATTATGCTTAAATGCTTGTAGCATTTCTAATTCAAATCGTTCACGAATTTTTAAACATTTTTTGCATGAAACATACCCCCATTTGTTTGACGTTTCAGGCTCATCTGATTGCGTACCACAAATCAATTTACCGTATTCATCTTCGGGATTACTTTCGTTGCCTAATTCGATTGTTGTAAAATGTATTTTCTTTCTCATTTTGCTTCGTTTAAAGTGTTAATATCAATAGCCAATCCTTGTTCAATCAGACTCATATAATCAAAATGATTTTCATTGAAGTACTCCAATACTTTTTGATACTTTTCAAAGTCCATTGAATAAGAATATTTTTCAATTAAAGATTTTATAAGATAATCAGGTGTCATTGTTTCTGTAACCTCTGCAAGTTCAATCCAATAATCTAATTCTTTATTTCTTAAATCTGAAAGTGGTCGTAGGATTGGTTTAATGTTGTTACAAAAAACTGTTTTTGAATAACTAAACCTTTTGCCGACATGAATACTAGCGTAATTTTTAAAGAATTTTATTCCTTTTATTTCTGATATTTTTTCACCTTCAATTGTTTTTGGATATGCAAAAACCCAATTATTATATTCTTCAATTTCTGATTTACAAATCATTTCATTTTTCGGCTCTAATTTTTTATATTCAGAAAGTTGTTTCCCATTCAAAATACCTTCATATTGAACCTTCAACTCATAAGGCAAATAAGGTGCTAGGTGTTTTAGTTCTAGTTTCATAGTGTTTTTATTTTATTAAATATTTGTTTTACTGCAATTTTATAACATTCATTTTTTACCAAGTTTTCAACTTGTGCCGGAACACCAATTAAATCTAAAAAAGCTTTTTTCTTTGCAAAATCTTCTTTATTTATTGACTTTTGATTTTCCGTTTCAACTGTTTGTTTTTTTATGTTTTCAATTGCTTCAATTTTAATTTGTTTTTTATCCTCCAGACTGAAATAATCCTTATTTTCAAAAATTAAAGTATTATAAACAATTTTCGGACTTGTGATTCCAAAATCCAAAATTCCAGTTTTTTTGTATTCATTAAAAATTGGATTGATTACATTCTCGGTGAATTCTTGATTAGTTTTTAATAGTTCTGAATCTGTAACCTCTTTTTGAATTAAAGATTGTTTTTTTTGTTCAATCCTGTTTAGTTCTAAACCAACTTTGTTTCTGCTTTCTTTGTAAGCATTCATAATGTTACCAAAGTACAAAGGGGAAAAATTTCCATAATGGTTCATGTCAACTTGATACTGTTTTTTTATACCGAGTTCAAAAGCAACCTTTATTTCTTCAACCCTAAACGCTCCATAATTTGATTTTACAAAGTTAACCAGTACGATTGTTTCCGTTTTATTCGGCATTTGCTCTGTTTTAAGCCCTATTAAAGCGAAAACATACATAAACACAACAATTAAACTTTCATCGTTGGTTAAAGTGTTTATTTTAGTTCCCTCCGTTATTGCTTTCGCCACTTGCCATTCGTCCCCAGTTACGAAGTGCGTCTTCTCGTCCTTGTGCCGTGTTATTTGGTTTTCCATTGTTTTTCGTTTTAAAGGTTTTTTCATTATTAGACCAAGTAATTAATCTCCTTTCATTTTCCCAAGTCCGTTCTAATTCAAACCTCATTTTAGTATTTGATTTGTTTGGCTCGGTCCAATATAAAAAAAAGTTGTTTAAAAGGTCTTTTCCATAAACAGGTAAAAAAGCATTTAAAGTTTCAGCAAATTTTAATTTGCGGTCTTCAATACTAATTACTTTTATTTCCTTTGGTTTACTTTCCTTTCCTTTACTTTCCTTTATAGTATTACTATCGTTATACGGTTGTAATACGTTCGTATCATTTTGTGTTTTGTTCCAACGTTTTTGTACTGATTCTCTTGCTTTTAGACTTTTTTCGTTTCGTTGGTCCAAACGTGATTGAACTGAAACACTTCCAAAATTACTACTGTCAACAACAAATAAATCAAAGTCATTTATTATACTGTCAATAATATTTTCAGTACTTCGTAAATCAAACGCAATACTTTCGTAATCCAATCGTAATACGTTCGTATTATTATACAAATCCTCAATGATTGCCCAAAAAATTCCATAACCAGCCATCCCATGCTTCATTATTAATTTTTTGATTTTAAAATCATTTCTAGCATTGTAATCGTGCGAAAAATAAAATGATTCCTTTGCCATTATTTCATTTCTTTATGTAGTAAATGAAGCGCACCAATTAATTTAAAAACCTCTTTTTTGTTAAGGTGAATATTAAGTTCCAATGCCTCCTCATCTGTTTTTATTGTAAATAAAATTGAATCTGGTTCTGGATTAGTGTTTTCAATGTGATTAACCTCCATATCAATGGCTGATTCGTAATCTGCAAACTTGTAAATCATAATAAATAAATTAAATAAATAAAAAAGCCCTAATTAAATCCGTTGCATCTGACTTCAACTTCATTAAAAAGGGCAAAAATTTTGTAAAATTCCTTATTGTCAGATGGGAATTATTCGGTAAATATACAAAAATATCTATATTAAAATACTTTTTTTCTTAAAACTATTTGAGTTTGTTTTGGTCCATTTAATCCAATACAATGATAAAACCCTTTTGAGCTTACATTAATCAAAGAAATTGTGTCAAAATTAAATATAGAAATTCCTTTTAAACGGCTTTGACCGTTTTCAAGTGTGTAACTATCAACTTCTAAATTTCGTATGCTTATATCCAGCGGAAAGTTGATAAAAATAGTTTTTAAAAGCCTGTATCTGTTTTGAATTTTAACCAGTGTTCTCATAATTACATTTTTGATTTGAATACTTGGCACATTTGCCCATTAATAAATTGTTCTGTAAATTCTTGTTCTTCAACTGGTGTTACAATGAAATCAACAAAACTATTATAAACTGTTAATCTATCTTGTTTAACTCCATTTCCAATACAACCAGCCATGAATTCAAGGCTTCGTTTTAATTCGTTATAAGAACTGAATTCCAACGATAATTCAAGCCTTTTTGTTGTTCCTTTTGCCATTTTTCGGGGGGGTGTAAGTGTTTATTTTAGTACTGGATAAACCCATTTTTCTTCGAAGAAAAGTCATGGCAATATCAATTTTTTCTTGGTCCATATTGTAATTTGATTCATCAAATACTTTTGGAGCTGGTTTAACCTCATTTGGGAACCAGTCTTGAACGTTTCCTTTAATCATAACTTTGCAATTCTAATTTGATTCATTAAATCAATATTGTAAGTTGTAAACCATTGTTTTCTTTTAGCATCACAAATGCTCAAGGCTGGTGTATAAGTGTTTCTCACATCTGGTTTCACCGTGCTTTTAATTTTTAGAAATTTCATAACTGAATTTTTTTAATATCTGTGAATAATACCTGTATGTCAACTTCCATTTCTAAAATCTTATCCTTTTGTTTGTTTATTTCAATTTCTGTAAACTCGAAATTTTTATCTGTCTGCATCTGGATTAATTCGGCTTTTTTGGCATCTAGCATATCAATAACTTTTACCAAAATAACGGCTTTTCTTCGTAGATTTTTCATATTTTTTTACTTTAATATGTTTAATAATTGAGTTGTCAAATCATCATTCATAAATTGAAAAGTGAATGTATTATTTGAATTTAACCAACTTTTTAAAAGCCTTTTAACCCTTTTTAATTTAGGACTTATTTTTGTTTGTTTTATTAACACAAAATCTCCCGAATGTTTACTTATTATCGCTACATCGCTTGTATTAAAAGTTCCTATACTTACTATAAAGTTTCCAGCGTTTATTTGTTGTCCTTTAGTGAATTTCATAATTTCTAATTTTTAAATTGTTTTACCGTTTTGGTATATACAAATATATATATAGTTTTTAATATAACAATCATCTTTTTTAATTTATTTTAAAAATAATTGCTTAACACTTGATTTTACTAGGAAAAAAAAATGAAATTATTTTGATTTTTTTATGGAATAAGCCTTGAAATTGCAATTATAACAGGTTTCTTTACCATCTGAAATATCGTAAAATGTTTTTAAATGCTTACATTTTAAAGACTTAAACTCCTTTAAAACTTCTGGAGTTAATGGAGTTTTATAATGATTTTTGATAAATTCTTTGACTGACATGCAACAAATATAATCAAAAACCCACCTTTTAAAGTGGGTTTTTCTTACCTAGCCAACTATTAACTAAACATCCGATATTAAAAGAATTAAAGCAAATATAACAAAAAAACTCCTATCAAATAAATGACAGGAGCTTAAAACAATTGGGAAATCCACTACAAAAAACCAATCGTTTTGCCTTTAGAACGGTGAATAAACTGTTTTACCAGCTTTTTTCGTTGCTCTTAATACTTGTTTACGGTTTCCAGCTTTTTTGTAGCTTACATGAACCCATTGAGGTTCCGTTGCATTCCCCATTTCCCATATTAACTGGTCAAAATCCAAATTATCTTTTATAAAATGAAATTCTTTTGAACCAATATGCAAATCCAGTGCTTCGCCTTTCATGTGCTGGGAAGTTTTAGAAGAACCTCCCAAACGTTTATTCACTGCCAATGAACGAAAACCACTATTAATCTTTATAGGAACTCCAAAATTTGCCCTTAATGGTTCAAATACTTTTTCACACAATAAAACAGCACACGCCAATTGTGTTGAATCCATACTGTTTGAAATACCGTAATTAATCGCAACGTTTGATTGTTCGAATTCGGCTCTTGTAACATGTTTTGAAATATTCATTTTTTAAATTTTAGGTTCGTAATTATTCTTGAAAAAATCTCTATCTAGTGCAATTGTTTTTACTTCCGAATTTTGGAATGAATCAATTTGTCTGTTCCATAAATTCAAATAATGGTTGTAAATATCTGAATAATTCAAGTGATGTGGATAAGTCCAGATTGCTGAAATGAAATCATTTACAATAACTTGTAATTGAGGGGCGAATTTTTGTGCTTCGTGCATAAATTTTCGCTTTGCACTTCTGTTATCTAAATCTGATAGTGATTTAATTGCGTACATAGTGTTTTTTTTGTGGTTTTTAATTGATTTAAGCGTGTTTTAATCTTTTTTAATAACTTTACTTGCATCCTCTTGTAAACCATGATAAAACGCTTTTCCTCCAAATGTAACAGCAACCACCCCCAAAGCAACCAACCCCAAAGGAGGAAATGCAATTCCTAAAGAAGTAATTAAAGTCAAAGCCGTCCCAGCTCCGATTCCAATTTTTGTTGCCAAAATTCCAATTTTTTTATCCCTTTCCGGAGTTTTTGCACGTAATTTATCAAGTATTTTCATTTTGTCTTTTTTAAATTTTCAATTTCGGCATCGTGAACGGCTACCATCTTTGAAAGATAACTATTATTTTTTGCTAATTCCTTTAACATTTCCGTTGTTTCGGCATGTTTTTTATCGTTCGTTTTAATAATCATCACTAAAATAATCCCTATCAAAAAAATGACAATTGAAAATGGAATCCAATTCCCATTCATGGTTTGTTGCGCAATTTGTTGAACTTCTAAACTATCCATTTTTAAAAAATTGTAATGAATGAATCAATTATGTTTTTTGTCGGTAACGATGCCAAATCATAATCAACAACAAATTCATTGTTTGAAATGGTTAATGGCGTTACACGGTTTAAATCAATCCCAATTGGGGCGTTTAAAATCGTTATTGAACCGAAATGTTTCATTTCAGATGAAAAGAAATCATTAAACTTTGCCAATTGTTCGGTTGTGAATTCATTTATGTTAACAAAAACCTCTTTTCCATCAATTAATCCCATGATGCAATTGGTT
>Ga0315289_10012728_pt1 | contig 11825 bp, 10 predicted proteins | sample YL17G11_40_MG_FD_203452 | JGI IMG/M metagenome (GOLD analysis project Ga0315289, IMG submission 203452) | Sediment microbial communities from Yellowstone Lake, YNP, Wyoming, USA - YL17G11_40 | ecosystem: Environmental > Aquatic > Freshwater > Lake > Sediment | place: USA: Wyoming | collected...
CGGCGGTGCCGAAAGCGGCGGTGCCGAAAGCGGCGGCTCCGTCGCCTCCCTCCTTCAGCGCGCCCAAGTTTCAGGCGCCCAAGGCGGCAACTCCGGCTCCTCCTCCTCCTCCTCCTCCTCCTCCTCCTCCAGCGCCCCGCCCCGCTGTCCCCGCCCCGAAGCCCGTCGCCCCGAAGCCCGCTCCCGCTCCCGCTGCTCCCGCTGCTCCCGCTCCTCCAAGGGCGGCCTCTCCTTCTCCCTCGTCCTCCCCGAAACAGCAGTCCTTCCTCTCCTCCTCCTCCCCCTCCCGCGCGCCGCCGCCTCCCGTGCCGGTGCCGCTGAAGAGAGGCGACCCGCCGGTCTCCGTCAAGAAGCAGCAGAAGGAGGCAGAGAAGCAGAAGCAGCAGCGACAGGCGGAGGAGCAGAAGCGGAAGAACGCAAAGGCAAAGACGTCGGGAAAACGCAGGGGGCCGCTGCCGCTGTGGCTGGCCGAGATCGGCGTCCTGGGCTCCTTTGGCGGGATCGCCGCGCTCGCCTTGTCGGCGGGGAAAGGGGGGAAGGGGGACGAGATCGGGAGGTCGATCGCGGCTCTTCTGGAGAAGCTGATCCCGCCAAAGACGCCTTGAGCTTCGTTAATTCGAGGTTTGTTCGACGAGAGAGGGGGAGAAAGAGAAAGAGAAAACGAAAGAGAGAGAGAGCAGAGAGAGAGCGAGGAGAGAGAGAAAATGAAATAAAATCGCGGTTTTTTATTTTATTTTGTTTACTTTTTTTGTTAATAATTTTCTTATCGCCCTTCTCTCTCTCTCTGTTTTGCTGCTGACTCTCCCTCTCTCTTGTGCGTGCGCGTAATGCTGTTCCTTGTCTCTCTCTCTCTCTCTCTCTCTCTCTCTCTCTCTCTCTCTCTCTCTCTCTCTCTCTCTCTCTCTCTCTCTCTCTCTCTCTCTCTCTGCCGACTTTCACTCAATGTGAAAGAAAAGCCCAAAAACATGAAATCAAGGAAGAAAGAGAAGAAGAAGAAAAAACCCTATCTTTCCCCACCCCTAATTGTCGCCCCGGTTGCGCTTCTGGAACAGCAGCGCCGCGACCGCCGCGGCCACGGCCAGCACCACCCCGCCCAGCACGCCCGTCGTCGCACCTGCGGGCGAGCTGAAGAACTCCACGGGGATGCCCAGCGTGCCCGTCAGCATCTCCCGCTCGCGGACCGAGAACTTGTTGGCCGGCAGGCGGATGACCTGGTCCGCCTTGACCTTTTCCAGGTTGACGTCGGGGTTGAGCCGCTGCAGCTCCGCCATCGAGACCTTGCGCTTGGCCGCGATGTCCGCCGCGGTCTCCCCCCTGCGGACCGGGTAGGGCCGGAACGCGCTGCCGCGGAAGCCGCGCTGCTCCGAGCCCGGCTCGATCCCCGCCAGGATCTCGCGGTCGCGGGCCGAGAGCTTGCCCGCGGGGAGGACGATCTTCTGGCCGGCCTCGACGCTGCGGCGGCCGCTGAGCCTGGCGGCGTTGAGGGTCATGAGGTCCTCGACGGGGATGTCTTTTTTTTTGAGTTGTTTTTTTGGTTGGTGGTTTTTGGTTTTTTTGGGAAGGGGGAGTTGGAGAGGAAGAGAGGGTGAGAGAGAGAGAGCTTTTCGTCGCCTTGGCCTCCCCCTCCATCTCTCTCGCGTGCTCCCGCTCCCTCTCTCCCGCGTGCTCTCTCTGCCTCTCTCTTCACTTCACAGGGAACCAAAGAGACGCTCTTCTCTGCCGCTCCTTCTTCCTCACCTCGCTTGGCAGCGATGGACTCGAGCGTGTCCGTGGAGGAGACGGTGTAGGGCCTGACTTTGAGGAGGGCGCGCGTCGTCGTGACAGAGGAGGCGCGACGGGAAGGCGCGGCGGGCGAGCGGGTCGAAGAAGAGGAGGAAGCGCCGAGGAGCTGAGAAAGAAAGATGTTTTGATGGCGAGGAGAAAAAACGTCAGTCTTTTTTAGAGCTCGGAACCGCTCTCTCGAGACTTGCCCGCTGCAGGAGCCTCGAGGGCTGACAGTGCTGCGCCGAAAGGGTCAGGCGGCACTGGAGAAGCAGGCGAGCAAAGGGCGCGGAGAGAGAAGAAGAAGAGAGGAGAAAGGGGGAGCGATGATGATGATGATTGCTTTTTTCCGTCATCAAAGCTCTTCTTCTCTTTCTCCTGCTCGTCTCACTGCCTTCCTCGGCCAAAAAAAGCGCAGGCGCAGAGAGGCGCTCACCTCGGGCGCCGACGGCCGGCTGAGCGAGGAGGAGCGCTGCATGATTATGTCGTGAAAGAAGAGGTCTTGTTGAAAGAACGCGAGAAGCAAGCAACGGGTCGTCGATCTCTCGAGAAGAAGAAGAAGAAGAAGAAGAAGAATCGATGAAAAAAACTGAAGAGCCTTTGCTCCTTCATCCGTCATTCATTTCGCAGCACAGCGTGGAGCGAGAGGGGCGAGCACAGCGAGAGATTCTCGCTCCCTTTCTTTTTCGCTTTCCACACACGCCTCAAATCCATGGCCTCCGCTGCGGCGGCGGCCCCGGCGCCGTATGCGCCCCCGCCAGAGCACCTCGAAGACGATGTGGACGACGAGGTGCGAGAAGAAGAAGGAAAAGAGGAGAGAGAGGGAGAGAAGAAGAAAAGAGAGAGGAGCATCTCTTTCCTTTCATCGACTAGACCGCCTGCTTTCGCTCACTTCCTCAATCCCCTCCCCCCCCCACCCAAAAAAAAAAACAGTACCGCCCCGTCAAGGAGTTCACCGTCTTCCTCGTGGACGCCGGCGCGGCCATGCTCCAGCCCTGCTACCAGCACCTCCTCCTGCCGCACCCGCACCCCCGGCAGGCGCAGGCGGCGGTTGAGGGCGTTTCTCCGACAGACTCGTGGCTCGACGTTGCCGTGAAAGTCGTGCGCGAGACGCTGGCCGCCAAGATCGTCGCGGCGCCGACGACGGACGAGGCGGCCGTGGTGTTCTACGGCCCGCGCGTGGCGAGGGGCCCGGCGCCGGACGACGAGGCGCAGGTGTGGACGTTCAACCTGGGGCTGGAGGGCAGGAGGAACGCGCGAGCGGGAGGAGCAGCGGGAGGAGGAGTCCCGACGGCGGCACTCGCGGCCGCTGCGACGGCGGCGGCAACGGCCAGGGCGAGGGCGACCGCCGTGGCGAGGCAGGCGCACGACGCTTCGGGCATCGACTTCCCCTCCGCCGACCTGCTGCGGGCGCTGGCGGAGCTCGTCGGAGACGGAGACGGAGGAGAAGGAGGAGGAAGAGGGAACAGGGCGAGGGAAAGGCTCTTTGTCGCCAGAGGCGGCAACGGTCCCGGGACCAACGACACCGTCGGCAAAAGAGAAGACTCCTTCGGGGCCTCCGTCGAGGCCCTCCTCCTCGCCCTCCGCCGCGCGTCGACGCTGCTCTCGGCCGCGACCAGGGGGAAGCGCCCCGGGAACTGCGCCCGGAGGGTCGTCGTCCTCTCGTGCCAGCCGCTCGCGTTCCGCTCGCTCTTCGCCCCCGCACCCGCGCCGGGGGGGAGCCCCCTAGGGTCTGCCGCCCCTCGCTTGACCGCGGCCCCGAGCCCAGCTCCCTTCCTCGCGGCGCCCTCCGACGCCGCCGCTGCTGCCGCGACCTTCGCTGCCGCCGCGAGCTCCGCCGCCGCCGCCGCCGACTCCGGCGCCGCGAGGCGCCTGGCGGCCCAGTTCCGCTCGGCGCTGCGCGAGCGCGGGACGATCCTGGGCGGCGCCTGCGCCTCGCTCGAGCTCGTGGCGCTGGAGCCGCTCTCTGCGAAGAGGTCCGCGATGGCCGGAGGGGCCGTCGAGGAGGAAGCGGAGGAGGAGGGGAAGAGAGGCGGAGGCGGAGGGCGAGGGGGCTCCTCCGCCGCCTCCGACTTTTACGGCGACGCCGGGCAACAGCGCACGGCCTGGGGCGAGCTGCTCCTGGCGTCCGCCGCCGCCACGAGGCGGGAGTCCGACGACGCGAACGAGCGGGCGATCAAGGCCGCGCGGCATGTCGCCGAGGAGGAGCTGAGGCAGCAGCAGCAGCAGCAGCGGCGGCAGCGAGGAGGGGCGAACGGGACGGAGCAGCAGAGCCAGCAGCAGCAGCTGCTCGTCGCGACCCTCCGCCTCAAGCAGCTCCAGCGCGAGGCCGAGGCTGCCCGCGTCGCCGAGCTCGCCGACGACGCCGCGCTCTCTCTGGCGGTCACGCGCTTCTCCGGGGTGTCCAGGGCCGCGAGGGCCAAGGTCTACAAGAGGAGCGCGCTCTCGACCTACCTTCTGCTGCTGCCCGGCGGGAGCGGGAGCGGAGACGGAGAAGGAGGAAGCGAGCCCTCTGCGGTCGCCTGCGCCGTCTCGCTGTACCAGAACCTGAGGAAGGCGTGGTACGCCTCGGCCGAGACCGTGTCTCTGCGGGACTACGCGCTGCTCGAGAGGGAGTCGAGGCTGGTGCCCGTGGGGGGCGCTGCTGCTGCTGCTGCTGCGAGGGGACTCGGCGGCGGCGCCGCCGCCGCCGATGGCGACGCCGGCCTCCTCCTCTCGGACGGCCCTTCTGCGGCAGCAGCAGGGGCAGCAAGAGCGGCCGCAGGAGCGGGCGGAGCCGGCGCGGGAGAGGGGGGGGCCGTCGTCGGGGCCTGGAGGCTCGGAGGAGAGAGAGCCGGCGCGGCCGCCGTCGCGAGGCGGGCAGCGGCCGCGGCGCTCGACGCCGAGGGCGGAGGGTGGGACCGCTCGGCGGCCCTGGCCGAGATGGCGAGGAAGACGGTGGCCGGCGGCGTTGTGGAGTTTTCGGCGGAGGAGCTGGCCAAGGTCAAGTGCGTCGGGGTGCCCCTGGAGGAGGGAGAAGAGATGGAGACGGGGGGGACGGGAGGGGAGGAGGAGAGGCGAGCCGCCGCGGTGGCCGCGGGCCTCTGCGGCCTCAACAGAAGCCGCAGGGAGGACGGCGGCGGCGGCGACGGCGAACACGACGACCGCGAAGGAGAGGAAGGCGACGACGACGACGACGAGGATGGGCTCCCTTCGGCTTCTTCCCCGTCATTCATCGAGGTGCTGGGCTTTGTGCCCGTGAGCATGATCGACCCGAGGAGGCTGCAGCGGTCCCCGAGCTTCCTCTACCCCAACGTGAGATTCTTTTATTTTTTCTTTCGGGTTTTTTTCTTTCTCTCTCTCTCTCTCTCCCTCTCTCTCTCCCCCCCCCTCTCTCTCTCTTTCTGACCCTCTTTTTTTCTGTCCTTTCGGAAATCGAAAACGATAAAAACAGGAGCGCTTTGCCAAGGGCTCCACCGCGGTCTTCTCGTCGCTCTGGTGGGCCATGCTCGGCGAAGGAGACGAGGAAGGAGAAGAGGAAGTGAAAGAGGAGGAAGAAGAAGGGGCCGCCCCAGCCGCTGCCGCCGACGGCTCGCCCGAGAGGACAGAGAAGACGAAAAAGTCGACAGGCCCGGTCGCGGCCCTGGCCACCTTCGTCCGCCAGAGGGGCCGCCCGCAGCTCGTCGCCCTGGTCCCGCACGCCCTCGTCGAGGACGCTGCGGGCACCGGGGAGCAGCTCGAGCCGCCCGGGCTCGACGTCGTCTACCTGCCCGCGGCGGACGAGGTCCGGCCCGCGGCGGCGCCCAACGCCGGCGCGAGCCCGGGCTCGCAGGCCTCGCAGCTTGGCCCGCCGCCCTACCTCGCCGCCGGCGACGCCGCCGTCTCCGCCGCGGAGAGGCTCGTGCGCGGGCTCTGCCTCGACGAGCCCGTCGCGGGCGAAAAAAGGGGCGGCGGAGGGTCGGAGGACGTCGTCGCGTTTGACTCGGCCGAGATCAGCAACCCGGCCCTCGCGCGCTTCTACTCCGTGCTCGAGGCCCTGGCGCTCGGGGAGGCCGCGCCTCCCGCCGAGAGCGCGGTCGACGGGACGATGCCCTCCAGGGAGGCGGCGGAGAGGGCTGTGGGGCTGGCCCGGGGGCTCGCGGAGGCGGTCGGGGGCGCGCTCGACGACGGCGAGGACGGCGGCGGAGGGGCAGGGGCCGGCGGGGGAGGGGGAGGGGGCGGCGGCGGCGCCTCGGCCAGGGCCCGGAGGGGAGGCGACCGGGAGGCCACCGTCGCGGAGATCGAAGCCGACGCGCTCTCCGGGCTCGACCTGAAGGTGGAGGAGGTCCAGCGCGCGCTGGTCGCGAGGAAGCTGAAGAAGAGCGGCAGGAAGGAGGAGCTGCTTCAGCGGCTGCGGGGGGCGATGCTCGGGTGAAATGCTTTTGCTTCCTGCGTTTCCTTTTTTTTTTCCTCTCTTGTTTTCTCTCGAGTGTTCGCATCTGTGCATGATTATGACTGCGGTCATCGTCACCTGTAAATATCAAACTGTAAATATCTTGCATTAGGATAAAAAAACTGAACTGATAGTGCTCGCGGGGGCGGGGGGGGGGGGGGCGAAAGGTTGAAGAGAGAGAGTTGTTTTAATAAGAAGAAGCGGTTGCAGTTTTTTCTCTCTCGGAGAGGGCAAAAGCACCGCAATCGGAATGGAGAATTGCGAGTCTCTCCTTCGGGACGCTTCCATGGAGGCTTGGCCCTCGCATGCTGCGGCGGCTCCAGATGTGCCTATGTACGCTGAGGGCAAGGGCGCAGCGGCATCAGCAGCATTCGCTAGAGAGCAGCATCAGCAGGGAAAGGAAGCCGATGGAGCCAGCGGCGAGGTGGACATGCGGAGTCGCATCCCCTCGCAAAGCCCGAAATTGCAGCGCTCTCCCTGGACGGCTCCTCGCGCCCGAAAGACCAGGCGCAGAGGAGACAGTTTGGAAGAGCAGCATGGGTGCAGAGTAGCAACGGGCGCCCCAGGTGCGCCCCAGATGAGGGAGAGAAGAGGGGGAGGCGTTTCAATTGCGAAACCGGCGCGCTCTCGACCTCCTCTCTCAACCTTTTTTTCCTCTTCCTCTCTCCTCAAAAAAAAAAGCAACAGCAGCAGAGCTGGACCCTTCGGGACGCTCCCCTCTTGCCCCTCGCGGGCAGCAGCATAACGACAATCACCAGCGGGAACAGCAGAGTGGAGGAGGAGGAGGCGGCGGGTCCCTCCACTCGCGTCTGGCGGTTGTCGCCGACGACAAACCGGTGGAAGCGACGGCTGCGGCCGCTCTCCCTCCCCTCTGGTCGCGCCTCGCCCGCGCCCCGGGCGGGAGCTGCGACTGCGGCGGCAGAGGAAGAGAGAAAGAAGATGAAGATGACGAGGATGAAGAAGAAGCGATCAGGGGCACGAGGAGGCCCTCTTCTGCCCCGGCGGCGCTCCTGCTGTCTTCGCCCCGACAGGAGCCGACGACGATGGCGCTCGACGACGAACGAGAATACGGAAACGAGGAGGGCAGCAGCGGCAGCCCCTCCCGCGCTCTCCTCCTCCCTCCCCAGACCTCGAGCCCCGCGCGGCCGCCTTCCTCCTCCTCGTCCCTCTCCTTCTCCCTCAGCTCCTCCGGCGGAGCAGCAGCAGCAGCAGCAGCAGCAGCAGCAGCAGGAGCCGCGGCGGCGGAAGCTCGACAGCAGCAGCAGCCCGGCTCCTGGCCCACGCCGGCCCCTCCGCCGCCGAGGCCGCAGCCGCCGACGGACGCGCGGGCCAGGGCCCCCGCCAAGGGAGGGAGGCCGGCGCCCTTGCTGCGCCGTCGCCGTCGGCAGCAGCAGGATCCCTCCCCTGCCGCCGCCTCTGCCGCGGCGACGACGCCGGCGGCACGAGGGGGGAGGCAGGGCGGTCCTTCGCCCGCCCCCTCTGCCTCTCCCTGCTCCCCTTCTTCCCGCCGCTCGCGCTCCCGCGGCCGCTGCTCGCTCTCGCTCTCGGGCCTCCCGAGGCTGCCCGCGGCGGAGGAGGAGCGCCTGCGCCCTTTCGACGAGAGGCTCCGCGCCGCCCTGGAGGAGAGGACGCCGGCGTCCCTGGCGGCGGCGTGGAGGGCGGCGACGGCGACGAGCTGCTCTTCTGGCGGAGGTGGCGGTGGCGGTTTCGCCACCGCTGCCGCTGCCGTCGACGTCGTAACAGGGCAAGAGCAGCAGCAGCAGCCGCTGCTGCCGAGATCGGAGAGCCCGCTCCCGATCGACATGGAGAGGCTCAACCTGCTCCTCGCGGCCTCGTGCAGGGTCAGAAGGGTGGCGAGCGGCGGCCACGACGGAGAAGGAGAAAGAGCAGAAGGAGACGTCGCGGAGACAACGGCGGCGGGCGCCCCTTCCTCGACCTCGACCCCGCTCGTCGTTGTCGACCCCTCCGACGCAGAGCTGCTGGTCGCCGCTGCGGTCAGGCGGGGAGAGAGGCCGACGCCTGCGACATACCACTACCTGGCGGGTCTGTGCCTGGCGCACGAGCAGCAGCAGCAGCAGGGAGAGGCGGGCGGAGGAGGAGGAGGGAGAGATGGCGGCAGCATCAGCAGCGACCTCAGCGAGTAAAAAGGAAAGTATCTTTTTAAGCAGACTTTTTCCCCTTGTTTTTTTCGCGATAGGGACTTTCTTTTTTTTCTTGTGGAGCGAGCGAGACCGCTGGCATCGCAGAGTGTATTAAAAAGCTGAACAGCGGGCATAAATGTTCTTTGGTTTTTGGTTCTTTTCGGTTTTTTCTCTTTCACAAGGATGAATGTTGAATGAAGATGCAAAATGAACAAAAAAATCCTGTTCGTTTCTCTTCTCTTTTTTAGTAGAATATGCACTCCCTCTTTCTCTCTCCAGTCTCTCTCTCTCGCTCTCTCTCTCGCTCCCTCCCTCTCATCCCCCCGGAAACAGCCGTGAACAGACAAAGAAAGAAAAATAAAGAAAACAAATCACAGCCTCTCGTGCACGCTCCTCCCGACCTCGAAGAAGTGCGCGACGGCGTCCTCGGGCGTGCCGACCAAGACGCCGTGCCCGAGGTTCATCACGTGCCTCGACCCGACCCCGGCGCCCGATGCGGCCCGCACCGTCTCGATGATGCGCCTCTCGATGGCTTCGCGGGACCCGAACAGCACCCCGGGGTCCATGTTGCCCTGCACGGCCACGGGGGCCCCCCGCTCCTCAAAGCCCGGACGGATCCGAGCGACGGCGTCGGCGAGGTCGACGCGGTGGTCGACGGAGATGATGTCGGCCCCCGTCGTCGACATGCGCTCCATGAGCCCTCCGGAGCCGCTGATATAGAGGATGATCTGGAGGTCGGGGTGGCTGTGTTGTTGTTGGTGGTGGTGAGGAGACATTTTTGTTTTGAGAGATTTGGAGAGAGAGAGAGAGAGGGGGGAGTAAAACAAAGTGAGCCTCTTTTCCCCTCTGGGTTTTTCTCCTGTTCTCGAGTCCCTCCTCTTTTTCTTTCCCCTTTCCCGTCTCCAAAAAAAAAGGGGAGAAAAAACGAACTGATTGAGACTCACGTCTTCTTCACCGAGTCGATGATCTGCTTCGTGTAAGGGGCCGCGAACACGTCGTAGTCCTGCGGGGCCAGCTCCGAGGCCCACGAGTCGAAGATCTGGACCACCTGCGCGCCGGCGTCGGCCTGGAACCGCACGTAGTCGGCGATGCCGTCCGCGAGCTTCGAGCACAGCGCGTGAAGCACGGCCGGGTCCGCGTGCGCGAGCCTCTTGATGTGCGTGTACTTGTTCGAGGAGCCCCCCTCGACGATGTAGGTGGCCAGCGTGAACGGGGCCCCGACGAAGCCCAGCACGGTGCTCGCGCTGCCGACCTCCTGCCGCAGCGCGCGCAGCGCCTCGCCGACGTAGGGCGTCGCCTCCTCGCCCACGAGCGGCGTCACGCGCCGCACCTGCTCCATCGTGCGGATGGGCTCGTGGATCACAGGGCCCGACCCGGCCAGGATGTCGAAGGGGATGTTCATCCCGGTCAGCGGCGTCAGGATGTCGGAGAACAGGATCACGCCGTCGGGCTTGAACGCGCGCCAGGGCTGGAGCGAGACCTCCACGGCGACCTCAGCGTTCTCGGAGCGCTCGCGGAAGGTCTTGTGCTTCTTGCAGAGGTCCTGGTAGACCTGCGGAGCGGAGAGTTTTTTTTTTTGGGGGGGGGGAGGGGGAGGAGGAGGACGAAAAAGGAGGAGAAGGGAGACGGAGATGGGTGGTTTCGAGGAATTAGGGTTTTCCGTCTCTTTTGGCAAAGTACGCGGCGCGAGGGTTGGATGCCACCCTTGCCCTCCTTGTCAAGTTGCAAACGGAGATACAGAAAATTCTCTTGCCTTCATGTATCGTCCCGCCTGGCGCATCATCCACACGGGGGGCCTCTCGACGGCCTCGCCGCGGAGGGCGCGGAGCATCAGCGGGTCGGAGGAGGAGCCCTGTTTTGTTTTCGAGGGAGAGAGGTTGACGAAAGTGAGAGATAAGGAGGAGGAGGAGATAAGGATAGAGCGCAGCCGTCGGCGTCGGCGAAAAAGAGGGGGGAGCGTCGCCCCCCTTTTTTTGGCGTCAAGATCAGTCGACGACCCGCCGGACCGTTTCGAGAGACCTTGGCTTCGTATTCCTACTACCACAGAGGTCGCGCAAGACCCTGTAGTACCCATTTGCATGCCAGTCGAGCTCACAGCTCTTGGCGAGAGAGCTCGAGAGCTGGATTCGCGAGCCTCGCGAATGTGCGACGGAATCGACGCCTCGATCAAATACCAAGAAAACACGCACCTGCGTCGACGATGCCGGGGCGGATGTCGGCGCCGAGACGGCCTGCGCGCGGGTGCTGCTCCCCCTCGTCGAGCGAGGAGAGGCGCGCTGCTGCAATGTTGATTTTTTACGAGACGAGAGGACGAAGACTTTGAGCGAAAGAAAAGGGGCGAGACGAGAGATTTCTGCCTCTTCCTCTCTCTTCTCAACAGATCGACAGACTTGTTCTACCCCCGCGCTTGGGTCTAAACGTCCTCTCCTTACCTGTGCCAGCCCCTGGGAGGGGAGCCTGAGCGAGGTGTGCATTGCGTGAGGAAGGGGGAGTCCTGCGAGTGAGCGTGCGGGGAGTAGTTGCTTGCGGGGAGGGGGAGAGGAACAGTGCGTGGAAGAGAGCGAGAGAGCGCGAGAGTTTTTTTTGTTTTTGTTTTCCTGCTCTCGCTCTCGCTCTCTTCATTTCTCGCTTGATATTTTGGAGCTCTTTGTCTGCGGTCGAGAAAGAAAGAAGAGCACAAGGCAAAAGCTTTCGAGCTCCGATCTCAGTGTTTGCTGCTCTCGCATAGCAAGCGGTCTCCTCCTCTCACGAACGATGATGCTCCAGTCGGCAGGGCCCCTCCGCCACCCGGCGCTTTCGTCGACTGCAAGAAGAGGCCGATCATCGACGCTCACGACTCGAGCTCTCTTCGGCTTCGGCAAGGAGTCGGAATCCGCGAGAGAGAAGCGCCTCGAGAAAGAAGAGCAGTTCAGGATCCAGCAGGAGGTCCTCCAGAGCCGGAAGTCCGGCTCGTGGAAAAAGGTAAGGAAGAAGAGAGAGAGAGAGAAAGAAGCAAACAAGCATGGGAGTGTTTCTTTTGTCGTTTGAGGCAATTCAACCTCCTCGACCTCCTCTCGAGACCAACAACGAACGCCCCCCCCCCCCACCACACCCGGAAACAAAAAATCTATCAAAACCAAAAAACAGAACGTCGACACCCGCCGCGCCAAAGTCTCCAAGTACCTCCGCGACCCGGCCTTCAAGAAGGAGATCGACGAGGAGCGCAGGGAGAGGCTGAAGAGGGAGGCGGCGGCGGAGCCGCAGAGGACGGGGTTCCGGATTATCGTGCCGATTAACCCAATAGGCACGTTTTTTGTTTGTTTTTGTTTTCCCTGTTTCTTTCTTCACCTTCACCTTTTCTCACGTCTCTTCCCTTTCTCTCTCTCTCTCTCTCTTCTTTCCTTTTGAAACCTTAATCAGGGATCCCGGAGTACGAGACGGAGCGCTTCGACCTCCGCCTTCCCTACGTCGACAACGGGTGCGACATTTTTTTTCGATTTCGATGTGCGAGAGAAAGAGTCAAGAAGAAGAGG
>Ga0315289_10012729_pt1 | contig 11825 bp, 29 predicted proteins | sample YL17G11_40_MG_FD_203452 | JGI IMG/M metagenome (GOLD analysis project Ga0315289, IMG submission 203452) | Sediment microbial communities from Yellowstone Lake, YNP, Wyoming, USA - YL17G11_40 | ecosystem: Environmental > Aquatic > Freshwater > Lake > Sediment | place: USA: Wyoming | collected...
TTGGTTCAGCTAATAGATTGGTAACGGACTTGGCTTATTTAAAAACACCATTTAGTTTTTTTGTTAAAATAGAAAAACTTACTTACGGCGAAGTAGACACAATTATTACCGAAGTGTTAGACGTTGGCAAAAGATACAAAGAACATAAACTTACCGAGCAAGAATAGTGTAACGTAAAATCCATTTAAATCGTATAGTACATTATGAAAAACACAATAATAGTTACAATATGGATAGCACTTATCCTTTATTCTAAAGAAAACCAAACAGCAATAATAGCTTGTGCAGTAGTACATTTATTGGGAATGATTGGAGACACATTAAATGATTTGGTAAAACAAAACAGAGAGAGTGCAGAGGCAACTTTAAGAAGTAATGAGGCAATAGCATTGGATTTGTTAAGACAATTAAATAATAAATAGAAACTATGTATAACCCTTATTCTTTTATATCTACTGATATTGTTGTTTTTAATGGCTTGGTAGTTTCATTCGGTTCAATATCTTTTATGGTAAGTGAGGATGATGAATTGCGAATAGCAAACGAGGAGGAAGAGAAAGTGTATAAATCAGCACCCGAAAAGTCTCCCTATCTTTTAAATTAATTATATGAAGTATATGTTATTTTATAGTGGATTGGCTAGTACGCCAAATTCGGTTGGGTTAAAAAATTTAAGTACCAACGAGGTTGTTTGCGAAATATCAACTGATAGACCGAGTGGCAAAGAAACTAGAAAAGCTTATCAAAAATATATGGGTGTTTTAAAAAGAAAATATACCCACCTATTAAACTAATTCTGTTCTGTTGTGTGTAATCCTGTGGTTAGGTCAAATGAAGTCTCGTAGAAATACGGGACTTTTTTGTTTACGGAAAATCCTGAAGCCCGGTGCCTGAAAAATGACTGGGACGAATTTTCACATTTGCAGCTTGGTATACGAAAGTTCCGGATATATTTCTGTTAAACGATTGGTCGTCTAACAAATTTCAATTTGGAATTATCGTATATCATAGGTCGTTTGGTCTGGGTTTTTTGGCCGCCTCCATTCCCGTATCCAAATTTTTACTATTTGATTTTCAGTATTTTAACATATCTTTGTGTAACATAGTTATAACTTTTATCGTATAGTACAATATGGAAACAACAACTGACAACAAAGAGAAAGAGACATTGATTAGCAAGGGGTATGAATTCCTACGTCAATTGTGTTCATTTGAGGCTGATTTTAATGCCTACAACTCTATGCCGAACCCGATAACAAATCGTGTTCAGTATATCATTACACAACTTGAAAACCACAAAATTCCTTATGAGGTAGAAATTTTTAAAGCAATTAATGGTGTACCTACTGCAACTGCAGAAGATACAACAAACTGCTTTGTGAATGTGGTAGCTACTATTGAGGGTACAAATAAAGACATTACAACCATTTTCTTGGCTCACCACGACGTTGCAAACAAAAAGTCAGAGAATTGCCAAGATAATACTGCGAGTGTCTCAAATCTATTAGATTTGTGTGTACGCTTATCAAAGAACAAACCAGCTAACAATGTTGTTATAGCATTTGTTGATGCCGAAGAAATTGTGCAACCTGCAATTTGTGGTGCTCAAAAACTTGGTCAGAATATCATAAGTGGGAAATATGGTCAAGTAAAATACTCCGTGAACCTTGAGTTAACTGCCAATGGTCGTAACTATTGGTTATCTCATAGAACTGATAATGCTTTATCAAAAGCTATTAGGGAGATACAACCGACCACAAAAAGAGTTCGCACTCCCTACAATGATGCCTTTGTACTTGAAATGCTTGGTTTACCAAGTGTTTGTATTGGTTCATTAAACGATGGAAATATGGCTCAAGTATCTACGCAAGGATATTGCAAGACTTGGGCAATGTGTCACGCTATGGCTGATACATTTGAAAGCCAAGCCGTAGAGGGAGATATGGACTTATTCGTTAATTACCTTGAAACTTTAATCTAATGAGAAAGACTGCAAAAACACACCCATTTTTAGTTAAAGCTTTTTTACCAAAGGGAGCACCTTTAGGTTCAAAAACAAGGGAGACAGTTAGGAATAGTCGTTTCAAAACAAAGGACGAAGCTATTGTTGAAAAGGATTGTTTATTAAAGATAGGTGCTACTGATGTTTTAGTTTTTAATGGGAAAGAACGTATCGCTTAAAGTGTAACGCCATTCATTTAAAATTCGTATAGTACATTATGGAACTAGAGATAAACAAAAATTATCGCATTACGAAAGATGGGAAGTCAAAGGATTTTACTCCCGAAACTATTGATAGAGAAAATGATGAAGTGTATTTAAAAATTACAACTCCTATTGTTTATCATCAAGGTTTTAAATTATCTGCTATTGAAAGCAAAGAGGGGATTGAAGAAGTGTAACACTTGTCCAATTAAAATCGTATAGTACATTCTAAAGCAATAACAAAAGAAATAAAACATTGTTTCACTAAAACCCAAAAAGTTATGAAGAAGTAAAAAAAGATTAAACCCAAACTCTTGCCCTTGTCGTTCGGGGATACAAGCAAGAGTCTAAAAGCTCAACTTGTGAGAAGAACGAGAACATTAGGAGAGGTAGCTCAGTTGGTAGAGCAAGGTGTTGAAAACGCTTGTGTCGGTGGTTCGAATCCATCTCTCTCCACAAAAGTTAGTTAGGTTAGATTTCTGTGCGTTCTGTTTCTATGTTTTAATGGTTCACTAAAGCCACTCTGCAAAGGGTGGCTTTTTTGTTTTGGTGTAACGTAGTATTTCTTAAATTCGTATAGTACATTATAACCAATTAAAACATACAATATGCTAATCAACGGAAATGGTCTAATGAAAAAAGTTGTTTTACTTTTAGAAAAAGAAAACAAATTCTTACAAGAAATGTACGAAATAGAAGAGAAAGGCGAAACTGCCAAAAACCTCCAAAACAATGATGAGTTAATACGACTTGGTAGCGAGGGTGCAAAGCTACAAAGAAAAGTAAATACTCATATGTTAGAGAAAACTATCGTAATGAGTATGGTGGTGTCAAATAACCCAAATTTTAGAGATAACTAAATTGATAAGCTTAAGTAAAATGCAGAGCCACTCCGAAAGGGTGGCTTTTTTGTTTTTACCCGGAGGAGAACTCTGGGCCCAGAACCGGCCGGTCACCTTCCGGTTGTAATTTATTTGTATAATGATATACGATATCTCCAATTCAATTTCTGTTAAACGATTTGATGATTTTTTGAATTGTTCATAACATTTTGATAACATTTTTTTGAGAGGATTTTACAAAAACGCAAAAAAAATGAGATGATGCACGGACCGTAAAACGCGGGATACAGTTCAGTTCAGGTTTCTACCAGACGATAATTCGTAGTGATACCAACGATTTTAGAGCATAACATGTAAACTCAGGAAAAATTCCCTGTATAGTTCATGTGCCCAGGAGCTATACATATGCCATTTTTTTGCCCATATGGATATACGATATTTCCAATTCAATTTCTGTTAAACGATTTTGGGTTCGTCTAACAGATTTTCGTTTGGAATAATCGTATATCATAAGTGGTTTGGTTTGAGTTGGCGCCGCCTCGTTGGCCGCCTCAAGCGTTTTTGTGTAACGCAGTTCTAATTAAAATCGTATAGTACATTATGAACAGCACACACACATACATAATGCAAATGTTAAATTCAAACAAGTGTAACGCAGTTCTAACTAAAATCGTATAGTACATTATAACCAACTAACCAAACATATAATATGAACCAAGAAAACCTACAAAAATTAATTGACTTAATGTCTACTACTATTATCGGTCTAATAGCAGTTAATAACTATGAGAACAAAGATGGTGAAATGTCTAAAAGACGTATCAATATCGGTTATAGTTATGAAAACCTTAAAAAGAAAGACCTTGAGGTTTTGAATGAGGGTGTTAAGTATATCCCCTCTGCGAGTGGCAAGTACACTGAAATGGATTGGAATAATGCTATTACTGAATTAAAGCAATCAATTATCAGTCCGAGCAAAGCACGTTCAGAGGCTCAAACAAATGCTTATTTGACTTTAACCGAAAATGGTGCAGTTAAGTATAATTACAATACCCAAGAGATTTACGTTACGGGGTTGGAACTTGACGGAAGTAAAAAGGTGGTGGAAGAGGGTACTAAAAAGGTTGTGAAGTCAAAGCCTATCACGATAGCAAAAAATGTTATCAAAAGTGAGTACTTAAAAGCGGGTTTAATCAGAACCTTTATTGTGAAGAACATCAGAGAAATTAAAATGAGAGGTGAGGAATTAGAATTAGGTTAATCACCACTCCCTATAAATTTAAAAGGCAATCCAATCGGGTTGCCTTTTTTGTTGTTCCAAATTTCCATAATTCTCCCCGTGCTTTCTGGGGCGGCGGCCGGACACTATGGTGCATTGATATACGAAGTTTCCAATTTCATTTTTGTTAAACGCTCCCTATTCGTCTAACAAATTTCTATTTGGAATTATCGTATATCAAGAACAGCAAAAAAACGTCGCCTTCCAGCCCTCCAGGGGAAGCCGGCGTCATCAGGAATTCTTCAGGGTTTGGAATGTGTAACGTAGTTCTCCCTAAATTCGTATAGTACATTAACCAATTAAAACAATAATGTATGGAAATGAGTATGAGAGATAGAAACCATTACCCAATGACTGCCGATGATTTTAAAGGTATTAAGGAATTGTTACAAATGCAATCTAAAGGTAAATTTCTAACCAAAGGAGAAAAGGAAAGAGTTAAAAAATATGCTGAAAACAAGCGTAAGTCAAAAAGCAAATAATGAAGAAAACTTTAGATGATAAAGAAGTTCCAAGTCGATGTTATTACTATCTATTAGATTGGAATGAAAGAGATGAATGGAAAACTATAAACGAAATGTTTGAGGTTCAAAGATTATGTTTATTGGAGGAAAAACAATTTTGGGAATTGTTTAAAGTTGCTACTGAAAAAGATATGCAAAAAGTGTAACGTAGTTATAACTAAAATCGTATAGTACATTATGAAAGGATTATTTGATGATGAAATAGAAGAAACTACTACTAAGAAAGTAGTTGAAACTCCAAAAATGGAAATTGCAGAGGAAGAAATTTGTATTCCTTTACATTACCAAATTTTTACTACCAATGATAATACACCAACAGGTCGTAAGGAAATTGTAGACACTTATGCTTGTGATAGAGCAAAAGGAATTGTTCCAACGGCTCGTGCTAAAGGCAAAGCTGACGGAATGAAAAAGTGTTATCCAAATAAAACTTATTTCGTTATGGGTTATTATGAACTTATCAGCGAAAAAGGAACAAGAAAAGAAACTGAAATTATTTACCAAACCAAATAAAACCATATATAATATGCAAAACCCAATCGTTTTAAAAAGAGTAATGATAACAATGTTTATCCTCGTAGTAACTCTACTTTTCTTTTCAAGCTGTGCAGACGTATCTCACGTTCATCAATGTTTACCTCCAGTAGAACATACTTATGGTTTTTGGGGAGGAGCTTGGCACGGAACTATTGCCCCGCTATCTTTTATTGGGGAATTGTTTTCAGATGATATAGCAATATACGCTATCAATAATAATGGTAAGTGGTATGACTTTGGATATGTCATCGGACTTGTTGGAGCGATTAAATTAATTGGGTTAGGAATCCAAATTATAGTTGCGATACTTGAATCAATGTTCAAATAAGTGTAACGTAGTTCTCCCTAAATTCGTATAGTACATTATAACCAATAAATAAAAACATTATGGCAAAGAAATTCAAATTAATTCTATCAGAGAAAGAAAAGAAAGCTAAAAAAACTCAAGCACAGGAAGATGCTGAATTTCTTAAATTTTTAGAAAGCGATGCAGGAACTAAGTTTTTGGGCGATGAAAAGAAAATGCGTAAAGTAATTAAGAAAACTGATAAGTTCTTAGGTTTAAAAATTTAAACATACAATATGAGCAAAGCAGATAAAATAATCAAAGCTTGTGAAAAGGCTTATGAGAAATCAGGTGTTCAGGGAGCAATTGATGAGGCGAAAAAGTTTAAGGTAAAAGTATTAAACTTTTGTTCTCCTTGCAACGAAGAACAACCCTCGATAGCAAAGTATTGCTGTGTGTGTGGTAGTAAGAATAAGTAAACAAATCATCTCTATAATTTAAAAGGCAATCCAATCGGGTTGCCTTTTTTGTTTTGCGTCATCTCCTCCGGGATGTTTTCTACTGGGACGAATTTTCGCATTTGCAGCTTGATATACGAAATTTCCAATTTGATTTTTGTTAAACGACCAATCGTCTAACAATTTTCTATTTGGAATAATCGTATATCATAAGTAAAAATGAAAACCTTCAGGATGTCGTACAGCTTCTGTGGACATCTATCAGGATGTAAAAACTTCAGCTTGGCTGTAATATATACTGTAACATAGTTGTATGTTTTATCGTATAGTACATTATGGGAAAATCAAGCAAAACATTTAAAATAGGTGAATACTGTCAAGGTGGCGTTATCACCGTTGAAATTACTGGTAAAGTAATTGTTGTTATTGGAAAAGAGTGGGACTATTCAAAAGGTTCAAATAAAAGTAGCGACCAAAGTGGTGCAGTGGAATTTACTCGTGGCACAATAGAGTCTACTGACACAGATTCTTATAGAAAGTTGTTTATGTTTTTAACTGACTTGACTACAAGTTATTATGCCGAACAAGTAATTGATTGGATAAAGACGAAAGTTGAATTAAAAAGTGTGTGGTAATAATGGCAAAGAAAAAACAGACTCCAGCTACAATTAGAGCAAAGCATAAACGTAAGGATATGGTTGAGCAAGGTGTTTATGATGGTAGATACCGACCACGCGTTGTTAAAGATAAGTCAAAGTACACTCGTAAGAACAAGCCTAAAGGGGATGACGAGTAAGAGTAATCCTCTCCCCACCCTATAAATCTCTCCCTATGGTATTGGTGTAACATAGTTGCACCTTTTTTCGTATAGTACATTATGAAAAAACAATTTGTAACATATAAGATAGCTTTAAAAATGAAAAAGCTTGGTTTTGATGAAAAATGTGATGCTTTATATAATGCACCAAACAATTTTTTAATAGAAGGATTATGGAATACTAAAAATAGCGTTATAGATACAATGACCAACGCACCTAAAGTAGTTTGTTCAGCACCCTTATGGCAACAAGCTATTGATTGGTTTTTTGAAAAATATAAAATTACAATTATGTATGTTCCACAAAAAGACATATTAGAAATTGATATTTTAAGAGCAATTAAATCTATTAAAAAATAATATGACATTCACACACAAAATAGACGAGGAGTTAGATAAAATTTTCATTTATGATGAAAATGGGTGTCGTGTTGGATTTGGTTCTTTAATGGAAGATGGTGTTGATTGTAAATTATTTGCGTGTGATTATTTACACAAGGAAAGAAAAAAATACCAAGAAACAAGTTTAAAATATGCACAATTTCAAAGTGATAAATACAAAAAGAGCGTAGAGGATTTGCATAAAGAATACTTTAAATCTTTAGAAAAGCTTGAGAAATTTGAACAAAAGGTAATTGAATTAAAAAAGACATATAAAAAAACAAAATCACCGAGAGAAATCTTAATGGACAAGGCAAAGAAAATGTTTCCCGTTGGAACTAAATTTACTTCCATATTTGGTGCAGACGATGAAATTGTTGATAGAGAAGAAACGTTCGGAACAAAACGCCCAATACATTATTGGGATGATGATAAAGAATGTATCCTTGCACATTGTAAAAGAGAAAGTAGAATGATTTACGATGGTCGTCGTTGGGCAGACGTACATAAATAAGAACGTGAGTGATTAGGTGCTAATGTGCCGAAAATTCAAAAAGGAACCCTCGCAGAAATGTGAGGGTTTTTTGTTTTTACCCGGAGGAACAGTAGCTCAGGGACCGGACGGTAGCTTCAGGACGTATTTTTTTTATACAAATTGATATACGAAATTTCCAATTTGATTTTTGTTAAACGCGTCTAACAATTTTCTATTTGGAATAATCGTATATCTATATCGGCAAAAAAAGGCTTTCCTTCCTAATCCCTCCGCCCGGTTTTGACATCTTTCCACAGGATTTTTGCCTGTAAATCCTCTGAAACCCTTGCTATCATTGAGGATTATTTTGTCAGGGCGCCCAGCAAAAACCAGGTAATTCCTGAAGTTATCCAAATGTAACGCGGTAATTTATTTAATCGTATAGTACAATATGAAAAAGCCTAAATTTTACCAAGCGGTATTACAAGAAGTAAGAGGAAACGTATTAGACCACGTTTACCCACAATTCAAAGGAGCAAATCAGCTTACTATGAAAGAACGTATGGGTAACGCTTATGCGTGTTGTCCTGATTGTTTAAAGAATGATAAGAAATGCACTAATGATTGGATGATTTTACCAAATGAATGTGTAGCAGTAGCACAAGGAGGTAAACCATATATTGAGTGTTTACATTGTGGGTACACAACTCATTTATAGTGTAACGCGGTAATTAATTAAATCGTATAGTACATTATGAACGGAAAAATAAGAGGAATATGCGACCGATGTAATTTGCCAAATGGCAATTTAACTATTATGTCTAAGTTTAACAAAGATATAATTTGTATGACTTGTAAAGACGAAGAAAAAGCACACCCCGAATATGCAAATGCAAGTGATGTAGAAGTTGCTGAATGTAAAAAAGGTAACTACAATTTCGAGGGTATTGGTTTACCAAAAGATTTAAAATTAAAATACGGACAAGTGTAACGCAGTAATTTATTAATTCGTATAGTACATTATGACAAACAAAGTAGACGACAATACAAAAATGGATAAAATACAAGCTGTTCTTATATCTTGTTTAAATTGGGAACAACTAATGATATCATATCGTTGGGCTTGTAAAATCATAAACAATAAAAGTATCCAAGATGAATTGTTTACTACTTGTATAAGATTAAATAATATCAAAGGATTTAAAGATACTCCCGAAAGAAGTAGCTATGTAGTTTATTCAACAAATCTGTAACGCTTGTCTAATTAAAATCGTATAGTACATTATAACCAAATAACATACAATATATGAGCAAAGAAATTCAAAACACAATCACATTTAAAGGGGAAAACTACCCAGTTAAAACCATTGAAGTTAGAGATAAAGTATTTGGCAGACGACTTATTAAAGTTGCTACCGAGTCTTTAAATCGTGTTTTAGACGGAAGTAATGTATCCAAAAAAATTGACAATAGTATTGAACTATTTGTTGATGAAGAAACTTTTGAAACACTACCGAGTGTAATCAGCGAATTGGATATTCAAGAATTAATGTTCGCAGAAGTTTAAAAAGTGTAACGCTTGTCTAATTAAAATCGTATAGTACAATAAGCAAACAAACAAAAGGAAAAAAATATGATTGGAAAAAAATTAAAAGAAGAACACGAAAAAAGAGAAATTGAACGTGAAGTGTTAAATCAAGAGTATGTCTTGTATGCACATCACCAAGATAGCCTAACTGCTCAGGCTAAAGTGAGCAACCAAGTAAAAACCCAACATCAAAACCAAGCCTAAAAAAGTATGCGGAAAATGTCAATTTTGATGCTATTCTTGATAACCAGTGTAGGTTATGCAATAGCGAGTGTGGAAAAAAGCCCAATTAAAATCAATGTGTCAGAGTTGGCACGAGGAACACCAACCGAGATTGTGGCAATCGTGCCTTTAGTAATTGAGCCGTGCGAGGTTTATGAAACTCGGAATGTTCGGGACGTAGATGTCAGTTGCGTAGCAATTCTAAATAACGAAGAAGTCGCCATTCATCCAAAAGGTATTCGGAAATATCGGGACGTAGATACGAGGTGCAAAGCTATCAATTATAAGAATAAAACATCCGTAAATGCAAGTGCCGTATTAGCCCGTGGAAATCTCGGAGGTCGGTGGAGTAAAAACGTCTAACTAATCAAAAAGTTCAAAAGAAAAAAATAGGCTATATGCCACCAAGAGCTAAGGCTCAAAAAAGGGAATTAAGACCGACGGAATGACAAACCCCGCTCGGTCTTTTCCATTTTATATAACTCTCCCTAATAAAGTGTAACATTTGTCTAATTTAAATCGTATAGTACAATATGGAATTTGAAATTAATAATTGGAAAGTATCATTTGATGGTAAAATCCTAACCATTGAGAACAATGGGGAGAAAAGAGAATATAAAATTAGAGAAGAAAATACCGGAATTGAACATAAAAATGTTTTTGGTATGGACTATTTTTATATCAGAACAACAAAAGGATTTTACTATCAATTTAAATTAGAGGGAGATAGTGACTTTGTTGGAGATAAGTTTACCAATGATGATGATTACATAGAGTCAATTGCTTGTCATTCTTTTGGTGAAGAAGTGTAACGTATTAATAAATTAAATCGTATAGTACAATATGCAAACAAACAACGAAACCCCCGAAGAAAAGATAGCGAGAGAAATCGCTGAATACGAAAAACGAGTACCGAGAGTACCCGATGTGCTTGGAGTCTTATAAAGACTCCATTTTTTTTATAACCCAGTGTAACATTTTAACCACCAAATACGTTTAAACACTATGCTAAACCTATTCAAACATAAGAAATCAACCCGAGATATAATTCAAGAGCAATACAGAAAAAGCTTTGATGAAATCACTGAACACTATAATGGAGTTAGAGTTAATCTAACTTTATTGGGTAAAGTACGTTCAGCTAAAATGGACGAAATAACCGAAAGTTCAAACATTGACATTAAAGTACAAAGTTCAATACCACGCCCAAAAGACTTTGGTACGGACTTATTTGCTTGGCTTAATGATGTAAGGAATGAAGCTAAAGAAGTAATGAATAAGCTTAATAAATACAAAGAAGAAGAAAAAGAATACCAAGAGAAGTTAAAGCAAAAAGTTCAAGAGGACGCTTTAAAGCGACGTAAAGAGTTCTTTATTGAATATGGAGTTTTAGCTAAATAAACAATACAATAATAATATATGAAAGCCACGCAGAAATGTGTGGCTTTTTTGTTTTCTGACAACGCCGGGAAAAAAAGCTGCCAGAAGCTGCAGCCTCCGGGGAAAAACGCCAGGGCACCGGACGCGAGTCATGAGTTTTTTTAATACAATGATATACGATAATTCCAATTTGATTTTTGTTAAACGTCAAACCAAATGAAATCAATGCTTTATCGTTTAACAAATTTGTATTTGGTAAAATCGTATACCAACATAATCAAATCAAACGAAACCTTCTGGATGTTATCACCTGTCGCCGCAGCTTTTTACCCGGTATAGTTCGAGTATAGTTTTGTGTAATGCGGTTCTATTAAAAATCGTATAGTACATTATGAAAAAACTTATCTTAACATTATCATTAGTTTGTTTTTCAGTAGGAGTAACAAACAAATGTACTCATATCAATAAAGAGTCAAAACCTAAAGAACCCAAAGGAATTGAATTTGAGGTTACTGCTACAATGTATAATGCAAGTGAGGGACAATGTGATGCCGACCCTTTAACAACTGCAGGTATGTATAAAATCAATCCACGTAAAGCAAGTGAGCATAAATGGATAGCCGTTTCAAGAGATTTATTAAAGCGTTGGGGTGGCAAATTAACCTATGGTGATAAAGTGGTGTTAGAAAATGCGGGACACAAAAGTGGTGTTTATACAATAGTAGACACAATGAATAAAAGATTTAAAAACAAAATTGATATATTAGAAACTAAAGGTACAAAACTTTACAAGTTCGAAAATGTGAAAATGATTAAAGTAGTGTAACGTAG
>Ga0315289_10012730_pt1 | contig 11824 bp, 7 predicted proteins | sample YL17G11_40_MG_FD_203452 | JGI IMG/M metagenome (GOLD analysis project Ga0315289, IMG submission 203452) | Sediment microbial communities from Yellowstone Lake, YNP, Wyoming, USA - YL17G11_40 | ecosystem: Environmental > Aquatic > Freshwater > Lake > Sediment | place: USA: Wyoming | collected...
GAGACGCCAGAAAAAAGAAAAAAGAAAAAAGAAAAAAGAGACCATCTTTGAGCCCTTTTAAAAATAACCAAGTCCCGGCGACAAAGAATAAAAGCGCTACATTGGCCTCAAAAGCAACCCGGGAGAATTGTAAGTGCCAAGGAGAGATGGCCAAAAAAAATGAGGATAACAAGGCCAGTAAACTTCGCCCAGATAATTCCTTAACCAAAAAGTAGGTCATCAAAACCGTCAACAGTCCCGCTACCGCCGAGGGGAACCGGACGGAAAATTCATTGAGACCAAAAATTGCTACCGAAGGAACAGTTAAGTAGATATAAAGCGGCGGCTTAAAATCACCAAAAGACCTAAAAGATATCGGCCAACGGTTTCCGTATTCATCGGCTCCTGTTTTTAAAATCGAATAGGCATTATAGCCTAAAGATGCCTCATCCCAATCCAAAGAAGGGGGATTTCTCCCTAATTGATAAAACCGCAAAAAAGCAGCTAACAAAATGATTAAAACCAAGACTGGAAGTTTTATATATTTCTTCATTAGAAATATAATAGACTGCCACCTTAAATTTTAGGCAAATTCTAATGCTGCAGTCTATATTTTCATCTAACCTCTCCAATTTTAAAGACTGTCTTTTTATCTAAGCCTGATATTTCCTTAACTTCCTTAAACCCTTCAACATCTTCGTTTGGTCCCAAGACCACCAAAGTTTTCTGCCCTCTTTGATTTCCAAGGTAGTTTAGCCCAAATTTATATTTTCCAAAACCAGATATCTCCCAAAAACCAAAAATATCGGACCTAGCCTCTCTTTCCTGCCAATATTTACGGGGGTCGTACTCCCTATAAAACAAGAAATAAATATAGGGCCGGTCGACACTCTCGGTTATTACTACTTTCTCATAATCATTTTCCATTCTACTTACCTCTTTTACTAACTCTTTATACCCATATTGCCATTCTTTAAAAGACCAACTTGGGTAATGAATAAAGTAATTATGAAAAAAATAGAAGATATTAAATAAGAAAATTATTCCAAAGACTGCTCCCCAAAAAATGAAAGTCTTTTTTTTCTTGAAAAAATTCAAGAAAGAGATAAACCCGTAAGCGGTCAAAATTTGATAGGTAGGTAAGATGGAAATAATCCGCAAGGCATGAGGAACCTCTTTGGCAAAAGCCGCCGGGACAGGAATAACTAGCATCCAAAAGAAAATAGGCAAGGCGGCTTCTTTTCTTTTCTTAAAAAGAAAGTAAGTTCCCAAGAGTAAAAACGGTAAGTCAAATAAATAGAGATTACCTATCTCGCCAGTTGAAAACCGGGGATTTCTATCTCCGTTGGTAAACAAAAATCGGCCGGAGAAATTTTTAAAATATCCGTCCAAATATTCTTTTAAATACGAGAGGCGACGATTGTGAGCTATCCTCGCCCAAAGAGAATTTTTGTCAACCGCTATTCTTAAATTGGCAACCTTCAGAGGTTCAAGATTATTAAAGATAGAAACCTCTTGGAGCCTTATTTTACTCTCTTGACCCTTCAAATATTGAAAACTTGGTAAAAGCAAAACTATCCAGATTAGAAAAGAAATAAATATCTCCTTTTTAAAGCTAAGTAATTTCCTTCCGAGAATAATCAACAAAAGTCCCGAAAACAATAAAGGAGCGATTATTCTGTTTGCATTAAAAGTGTAAAAAGAAAGAATGAAGAATAGGGAGGATAAGAAAAGAAACTTTGCATTTTTTCTGGTTTTTATTAAAAAGTAAACACCCAAAAGATTAAAAAGGGCGGCTAAGTTTGCCTCAAAGGCCGCCCGGGAAAGCATTATCGACCAGGGAGAAATAGCTAAGAATAAAGCGGCCAAAGTCGCCGTGGCATCCCTGTTCCATCTCTTCCCTAAATCTGTCTCTTCTTCATCCTCCTTCGCAGAAGACCACGGTCGTGAGGCCGTGGATGAATGCCTGTCTTCTGCTTCGGCGGATTTCGCTCCACCGAAGGAGGAGAAGATACCACGGGCGTCCTTCGACAGTGAGCTCAGGACAGTCGAACTGTTAGCCCGTGGAGCTTCATTTTCCAACAGTTCTTTAACCAAAAAAAATGTAACTAAAACCATTAATACGCCGGCCAAGGCTGAAGGGGCCCGAACGGAGAAATCAGAAAGGCCAAAAATAGCCATGAAAGGAACGGCGGCATAAATATAACCAGGCGGTTTATAGTCACCAAAAGCGGTAAAACGGGCAATCGGCAAGAATTCGCCATGCTCGTCCTTTCCCGTTTTTAAAATCGAGTAGGCGTTGTAACCCAAGGAGGCCTCATCCCAATAAAGACCGGGTGGGTTTCCTCCTAGCTGGGTAAACCGGAGAATCACTGCCAATGTTATAATAAAGACAAAAATGATTCTACTTTTCATCAAGTCTTTCTTTCTCTAGCAGTCTATACGCGTTAAGGCTACCTTTTGGGATATTATTCGCCTATATTGAACACTAATTAACACTAACCATAACTATGTTAAGCTACTTTAATACTATCACCAGCCGTCAAGCCTAAATAATGGAAAATGTAATCTAAGTAATACGGCAGAGGGTAAAAATAATTAAAAATTGAGTGCCCATAACCAAAAAAGAAATATTGAGCCCATCGTACTGAAATTTGACCGATCATAATTTCATTGCAAAACGAAAGAGCCTGACTAAATGGAAAACCCCATCATGGGCATAAAAATATCTAGGTAATATAAGGGTCAAAATTGCCGGAATCGTAAAAAATATTAGTAAGGCTATGATCATTTATTCACAATGGAAGACCTATTTTCTTAAGCTTACCATTATGTCTTTCGTTGTTAAAGAAGGATACGATTGGGCAAAACTACCTAAATCAACAAACCCAACGCATCTGTTCGTTTCGGGGGATGTAACAAAAATGTAGCCTTTGCTTAACTTGGGGAAAATATGTCTTAAAATCTCTGTCGAGGTAATAAAAAGAGGCACCCCACTTCCTACGTTTAAATCAACCTTATCATCTATTTGCCAAATATTACAGCTTGGCCAGTTAAATACCGCTAAACCTGATTTCACTTCATCGTATCTGCTACAAGAAGCTGAGGTATCGGGCGTAAGTAAGTATTTATCAAAATCTACGCCCTGACATTGAAGTACTACCCATTCTTTTGGGAGTCTTAATTTAAGTAAATGGCTATAGAGTTCTATTTCTTTAGTACTGAAAATCTTTTTAGAGGTTTCCGGAAAACCCAAAGCTATATCTCCGAAACTGTAATCTGGTTTACCAGGAAAACGGCTAGTGGGGTAACTAATCCAGAAAGTATAATCTTGTCTCCCGACGGCTGACTTTCTCACCTTATAGTAATCAAATAAATAATTATAACCGAAACTGTGGCCTAGATCCATATCGTAAGCTACAGAAATAGGCTGTCCATTCGCGACTTCTTTTACCTTGCTTATTATTTTCTGCTTTGCACCTAGGCTCTGAGGATTAATTTGGCTAACCATTAGATACGAACGAAACAAGATAATTGAGAAAAAAACGGCTAGGAAAAGAGGCAACTTAGAAAATTTTTCCTGTATCTTAAAAAATAATAAAGAAAGTCCAATGGCGATAATTGGCAGCAACCCTACGAAATAATACTGTGGTGTTGACCCTGAATATAAACTAAAACCGAATGAATAAACTAATAGATACAAAGTAAATATTTTTGTGAATTTTTTCATTTGGTAGTCTTTTCTTAAGTAAACTAAAGAAAGTAGAAATAGAATCGCAATAGTTTGTTGTATCCACGAGGCACCATCGAAAAAAATTAACCTGCCGATTGTTCCCAAAATCATAGCGCTTACTTCCATTATCCTTGTAGGGATATATTCAATTTTTGTAACAGATGGAGCTATAAATTTAGCTAAATTATGTGTCAATAAAAATTGATGCCTAAAATTAAATAGAATTAAAGGCAACAATCCTAGAAATAATAGAAAAAATGCGATAAAAATCGATTTATCTAAATTTTTCCTATTTAATAGAATAAAAATTAAGGCAGTTATAAACAAAAAAAGCACGCTGAAATGACTATTTACTCCCAGAAACAATCCGAGACCTGTCAGCATCCAGCCTTTTGTCTTCTCCTCTGTAAACGATAACCAGAGGCCAAAAAATACCAATAATGAAGCTATCGGAAATAGATTCACATTCCAAGGGATGCGATCCAAGGAAACAATAAAAGTAGAAACAGACCATATTAAAGTAAAATAGAATGCGATTGAGAAATTTAAAACTTTATTTACTAATATAAAGCCTAATATCAAGGTAATAATCGACAAAGTAGCCGCTAAAACTGTTCCAGCGATCGGATCCATTTGAAACAATCCAAAAAATAATGCAGCTAAATACGAATAAAAAGGGCTAAGGTAAAGATCTCCTACGCCAGTGCGCGGACCAATTAGAGGAAAATGGTGATTAACAAGAATTTCCCTGGCTGGAAAGGCAAGTGAGTTTTCCTGATCCCAGTTGAACTGGGTATTATAACGTAGATTATAGAATCTTAGAAAAATGCCGGCGAGAATAAGAAGGGGAAAGACAACATAAAGAAACTTCCGACTCATAGACAACAATTTACGGCGATTATTCAGTCTTTGGGGACCACCATTTTTTAATTTTGTTTTTCATAAACAGTATAAACTCGGCTACTGTTGTGAGGAGCTTACCATACAAAAGTGTAGGATTTTTATCCAAGTCATATCGCCAAACAAGATAACCTCTTTTAAAACTTTTCTAGTTGCAAAAGAATCTTATTTTTCTCGCTCCTTTATTATACTATTATACTATAAAGTGACGATTAACGAATGAAAAGAGTGTTATTATCCCCTATCAGAAAATTACGCTTGAAAAGCCCGAGTAAAAAAAACCTATCTTTATCTCCTTTTTCTTATTATCTTTATTGGCGCCTTTTTGCGCTTTTATAATACACCACTTCGCTATAGTCTATCAGGCGATAGCGGCCGGGACGCTTTAATGGCAAAAGAAGCAGTGAGGGAATTTCAACTTCCTCTTACTGGTTCCTTCTCTTCATTAGGACCTTTTACATTTGGACCTTGGTATTACTATATTCTTATTTTATCCCATTTTGTCATCCCTTCAGTCTGGGCCCCCTGGATCGCGGTCGGTCTTATTTCTATTTCATTAATAGTGATAGTGATTATGTACGGAATTGGCAAGCTTTTAGGAAACCAGTGGTTTGGTCTTATCTTGGCAAGTTTGGCTACCTTCTCTCCCTTCCAAATCCTAAGCGGTGCAGCCATGGTCCAACATTCGCTTGTCGGTCCTCTCACCGCCTTAGCCCTTTATCTTTTTTTAGAAATATGGCTTAAAAAACACTCACCCTTATTTGGAATTTTAAAAGGCATACAATATTTCAAACCGAATCTTTCAACCCAAGAAACAATTAGAAAATACGCTGATATTTTGAAAAACTCCTCGGATAGGAGATTCTCTGTCTATCACTGTCATAATTATGATGAAGCTCTTGCTTTGACCCTTTATCTTGATATGCAAAAAATCTATGATGAAACGGGGAGAAAAATCGGAATCGAATCTTATTATTGTCCTGTTATTGAGGAGAAGAGATTAACAAAGAAAACAATTAAAAAGTTCCCTCGTGCTGGGTTAAAAATGTTAGATCTAGAGGAAGCTACGCCTGGTGCTCTCCTTAGTGCTGGATGGCAATTAATGTCTCCCAAAGTCGTCTACAATGATGTTGTCCGTTGGTGGTTTAATCTTCAACCTTAATTAAACTATAAGGCCTCTTTTAACGGATTCTACCTATCCATTTCCGACAAAAGTCCGGAACGTCCATTTTTTCGATATCCAAGTCTTTAAGATAGATAAATCTTGGATAGCGCTCGACGCTAGAATTTGAACAAAGAGCATCGTTGTAAATCCTAAAGATTTCGCCTGCATCTTTTGGAGAAATAATCGTTAGTTCATTTTCTCTTTCTATCTGACAGCCTCGTTGCTGATGAACTAGAAAAATGATTCCCTCATTTATTTCTTTTTCTTCCGGACATTTGCTGCGAAACTCTATATTTCCGACTCTATAAGCGCTTCCTTCCGTCATTCTTATCCCTTCTTCTAGTATCTTATCGTTATTTATATTGCCAGAGAAAAACATATATTCCCAAAAAGTAGAGCGCGGAAGGTCGCTTATTACCGTGATTTTCTTCTCTGGGGCTATTCTTTCTGTCTCTAAAACATATTTACTCGCTCTCCTTTCGCTTTGAAAAAAAGCGTCATCGGCAAGGATAGGATAACGAAAAAAAGCAAAGTAAAGAAAATTTAAAAGCGATAAAGAGTAAAGAAAAATGATAATTAAAAAAGCTATTTTCCCCTTTTTCCCAGCTAGATTAATAACCGTAAAAATTCCCCCGCCAATAAAAATTGCCAACAAGGGGAACATTAAGGCGCTGCGGAAAATATATTGCTGCTCAATAAGGTTAATTAGGCTCGAAAAAACGGCAACCACCAGTGAAAAAATGAGCATAAACCATAATCTTCTATCTAAAAGATACACCCCCACTAGCCCCAAAACTAAGAAAATGCCGTCTAAATAATAAAAGAATCCATGATCTAAAAAGGCGTATGTTGCCCGAAGGTCCCCCCGAACAAACAAAAAGTGAGAGGAAAAGGCGCCATAAAAATTACCAATTATTTTTTTAAACGTTAAAGTCAGCTTATTAGAAAAAAGAGGGGCTATTTTTGTAGTTATGGCAGTTCTTCTTTCAATATCAGTTTCCTTTGCCAACTGTTCCTGATTAAAAAAGATTATTTCCTTTTTTCTTTCTCCCAGACCACCCTCTGGCAATTTGAATACAGTTGCTGTATATAAAGTAAAAAATAAAAGAGCAACCCCCATGAAGGAAACATAGGGTAAAATTTTCAATTTTCCTGAAGAAAAGTAATGAAAACCTAGGAATAATAGAAGCAGGGGAATAAAAGTTATCTTCGCTCCTTGATAACTGAAAAAAGCCAGAATAAAAAGGGGGAAACTATAGAAAATTTTCCAAGAATGACAATAAAGCAAAGTTAAAAAACCAAGGAGATAAAAGAAATTCCCAACTGGCGCGTCGAAAGCAGTTCTACCCACAAAGATGCCCCAAGGATTAATTGCCGTAGAAAACATGGCCCAAAGAGCTAAGTCTTTTTTCTTAAACAGCCTTAAAGTAATAAAAAAAATTATTGCCACCGTTAAAATACCTAAGGCTACGTAGGGAATTTTTACCGTAGAAAGGGTCAATGGTAAAAGCCCAAAAAATGGCGAAAACAATAACGGCGGGACCTCTCCACCTCTGGCGTCGGTTTTGGTAAAGAAAAGTGAAAGAGGAAATTTTACTCCGGAAGAGTCTTGGCCAAATTTCCAATAAGTTCTGGCGCTGGCAATAAAATCAATTTCGTCATGAGAGAGTCCGTTGGGAAACCTTTCCAGCCAAAAAATCCTAAGAAGGAAAGCCAAAATAAGAATGGGCAGAATTGGAAGGAAAGGGTTTAAGAAACGCTTCAGTTTTACCATAAGAAATTTGGCTATGTTATAATTAGTCTAAATTCCTTAAAAGGCCAGATGAAGATTAGTAGAAGTATAACAAACCTTTTCACAAAAGACAAAATCCTCGTTATTCTTTTGGTAGTTTTATCTTCCGCTTTAGCCCTTGATCCTTTTTTCCATAAAGGAATCTTTACTGCCCACGATATAGAACAAAATATTGCTCGTTTTGGAGCATTCCAACAGTCATTTTTCGAAGGACACTTATTCCCCCACTGGGCAAAGGATCTAGCCCAGGGTTACGGCGGTCCAATTTTGATGCTCTCCTATTCAGTGCCCTATTATCTTGCTCTTCCTTTTCGCCTTTTTGGTCTCTCTTTAGTCGATTGTATAAAAATCTTGAATTTATTAACACTTGTCGGTTCTGCATGTTTAATGTATCTCTTCCTCCGTTCCCATTTCCACTCTTTCCCCTCCTTCCTGGGAAGCCTTTTTTATGTTTTTGCTCCTTACCGGATAAGCAATATTTATGCTCGAGGCAGCATTCCAGAGAACACGGCATTTGTCTTTGTCCCCCTAGCGGCATTCTTTCTTTTTAGGTACTGGAGCAGACCGACTGTCAGGAGCATTGCTTTTTTGGCCTTTTCTTTCTCTCTTATAATTCTTTCTCATCCTTTTTTTGGAATAATTACTGCCCCATTTTTCCTCGGTTATATTTTTTATCTTTTCCATCGCGATAAAAGTTGGCAAAAATTAGGAGGGGTAATTCTTGCGGTGATTCTAACTGTTGGTTTAACTGCTTACTTTACTCTGCCTCTTTTGATTGAAAGTAAATACACCCACTTCGATATTGGGCCCTTTAGAACCACTTATAAAACCGAGGGTATCAATCTTTCTCAACTTACTCTTCCCCAATGGTCTTTTGTCGATAGAACCGGGAAGATAGAGCACCAAACTTGGCAATTGGGAGTTTTAAATATTGGGATTTTTCTCTTTTCTTTCTTTATCCTTTTTCTTGCGTCTCTTAAGGAAAAAGTCTTTCTTGGTCTTGGAATATTTCTTTTTATTTTGGCAAGCCTTCTTTCCCTAAAAATCTCCCTTCCTTTATATGAACTCATTAAACCTCTTCAACATGTCCAGTTTCCCTGGCGTTTTTTGGCCTTAAATGTAATTAGCCTCTCACTTCTTGGCTCGGCGATTTTCTCAATCATGGAGAGAAAGTTTAAAAACCACCTTTACCTTTTGGGAATTGCAATCATTTTTTTGCTCCTTATTTTAAATCTTCCCTTCGCTCACGGTTATAACTATCAAGCAAAAACTGATAAATACTACCTTTATGAAATGGTAACCAATACCGAAGGGCCAGCAACTCAACCCCGCTGGTCCGCTCAACCAGAAACTTACACTAAAAAAACCAAACAGATTGAAATAATCGAAGGAGATGGAAAAATTAGAGAAATTTCTATCTCCAGTACCCTACATACCTACGAAATTGAGGCTAATACACCTTTATATCTTGTTGATAATACTTTTTATTTTCCTGGTTGGCGGGTAAAAGTAGATAGGAAAGAAGTCCCCATCGAGTTTCAAAATCCTTCTTACCGCGGGTTGATAACCTTTAAGATTTCCCCGGGAGAACATTTTATTGAGGTCTCTTTTGGTAATACTAAGCTCCGATTATTAGCCAAAGTTATTTCTGGCACTACGGCAATTTTGGTTTTTTTTCTGATCATCTTAGGGGAGGTCAATATTCCCAAATTAGTATCCCGACTTCTCCATCGGGATATCTAATCTCCTTAACTGTCCTACCATCGACAAATTTTTCATTAAGGGTTGTAAAATAAAGAGCGGCTTCTTTTTTCGTCTCACTTGGCTTTCGGAATTCATAATTGTCGAATTTATTCCCTTCTTCCGCCCATCCCCCAGATAGGGTTCCGCCCTCTTCAAGGTACCTTTTGGGGTCATAATGGGTATAGAAAAGCCAAAAGAGATGAGGCATCTCAAGTTTTGTGGAAACGATAACTTTAGGATAATTGCTTTTTAATCTTTCGCTAATTTCTGCGGCTTCTTTCCTACCATAGAGCCAAAATTTGGCATATTCCTTTGGTAAATGGACATAATATTGATGAAGGTAGACAGCAAAATTATAAAACAAAAAGATAGCGGAGGCTCCCAAGAAAAGCCAAAATATCCCTCTACTTTTCTGAAAAATTGAACTTCCTACCGTATAGAGGCCAATGGCAGTAAAAATTTGGAAAGTAGGAAGGAAAAGTTCGCTTCTGACTGCATGTGGCACCTGGAGAGTGACTGCCGCCGGAAGTGGGGCAAGAAAAAACCATACCGGCAAAAGCAGGCTTTTTTTATTTAAATATTTGGAAAAATAAGCAACAAACCCAATGAGGAGAAATATGGCATCAAACCTATATAAAAGCCCAAAGTCTGGTGCATGATGAAGCGGCACATCGGCTTTGACGAATAGAAAATCAGGGCTGAAATGGGAAAAATAATTATCAAATAAAGTCGTTAAAAGTATTGCCTTCTTTCCATGAAAAATCCGGTAAATAAAATCGTTCTCTTGTCTTCCGTCAACTTTTAAGTCCTTTTGAATTTTATCCAGGGTTGTTTTTTGTAAAAAGAGGTTGTTACTTATGTTGGTCACTCTAAGTCTCATTTGTGCTTCTTTCGAAAACATAATCGGAAGGAAGGTCAAGCTTAAAACTATATATATAGCAAGCCCTATCTTCAGAATTTTCCCTTTTGGGATAGACTTTCTGAAATTAAAAAGAAGAAAAATAAAAATTAGGGGGAATACCACTCTGGCACTATGGTAAGTAAAGAACCCAAGGCCAAAAAGAAAAGAAGATAAAATGAAAGCCGTTGGTTTTTTAAGACTAGTTAAAAAGCTTAAAGTCGCTCCAATAAGCAAAGTTACCGAGAGATTAACTTCAAAGGCGGCCCGGCAGAATTGTAGATGCCACGGGGAAATGGCTAAAAAGAAAGTGGCCAAAAGCGAAATAATCTGTCCGCCCAAAATTTCTCTAACCAAAAAATAAGTCAGGAGCACAGCCAGCGTCCCAAAAATAGCGGAAGGAAATCGAACACTAAACTCATTCAAACCAAAAATAGCAATTGACGGTATGGCTAAATATTCGTAAATCGGTGGCTTATAGTCGTCAATCGAACGAAAGGTTAATGGCAAAAATTGTCCAAACTGGTCTCTACCTGTTTTCAAGACTGAATAAGCATCGTAACCTATGGCCACCTCATCCCATTCCAAAGAAGGCGGAACCTGGCCTAATTTATAAAACCGTAAAAATGCCGCCAAAAGAAGGATCAAAAATAAAATTATTTTAATCGAATGGCTAGATAACTTCATTGTCCTTCCTAACAAAAAATTTTTTAACCTCCAAACGCTTTCTAATGACAGCGGGCAATTTTACGAAGGCCTGGACAAATCCTAAAATAAAGGGAAAGTCAAGGCGAACAAGGGCTTTTAGAAGATGGTAGGGCAACCAAACAAGATGAGAAATAAACATTTTCCTATTAGTGATATTTTTCCAGACAAAAAAGAATTGATTTCGATAGGCAATCTTTTTGATGGAGAAAGGCGAAAATATTTTCTTAATTACGCCTTCTTCATGATGGTGGAGAACTATACTCTTTGGTTCAAAAAGGACTTTATACCCTGCTTTCTGAGCCCGATAAGAAAGGTCAATATCTTCCCAATAAAAGGGACTATATAAAGGGTCAAGACCACCCAATTTTAACCATAAATCTTTCCTAAAAGCTCCACTACCGCAAGAAACCCAAAGAGTATCGGTCTTATCAACCTCTCCCCGCTCGTGAACCAAAAAACCTCGCTGCCAAGATCCCACTCCCCGGCCCCGCAATACCACCTTTCCATCTTCAAAACTTTTGTCCATACATCCAACGGCAAAAACCATCGGGTCAGAAAAATGAACAACTAAAGGCTTTAAAAAATCTGGTTCAGGCGAGACATCGGTATTAAGTAGAATCACCACTTCGCCACCAGCCGCCTCAACCCCTTTGTTAACCGCCGAAGAAAACCCTAAGTTTTTTTGATTTTTTATCAATTTTATTTTTAATTTTTGATTTGTATATTTGATATTTGATGCCTCGACTTTGCTCGGCATCATCCTGAGTTTGTCGAAGGATGATATTTGATATTTGATATTTTCTAGGCTTCCATCCGTCGAGCCATCATCAATTACAATCACTTCATCTGCTCCAGTTGTTAAAACATAAGGTAAATTTTTAGCTAAAATTTCCCTCCCGTTATAGT
>Ga0315289_10012733_pt1 | contig 11823 bp, 7 predicted proteins | sample YL17G11_40_MG_FD_203452 | JGI IMG/M metagenome (GOLD analysis project Ga0315289, IMG submission 203452) | Sediment microbial communities from Yellowstone Lake, YNP, Wyoming, USA - YL17G11_40 | ecosystem: Environmental > Aquatic > Freshwater > Lake > Sediment | place: USA: Wyoming | collected...
GCCGACCGCGATGCTGACCGGAGTTTGATATTCGCCGGGACCCTGACCCCGCCGGCCTAGCTCACGGATGAACTTGCCTTCTCGAGAAAATATGTAGACCCCCCTCGACTGCCAGCCATCGGCGATCAAATAGCGTCCTTCGGTATCGACAGCCAGGTCTGTGATGAAAGAAATGGCGCACTCAGGAAGGGTCTCGAGCTGAATGTCAGAGACTTTTTCGAAGGCGTCTTCAACCGTTTTCGCGGAAACGAGCAACTTTCTCGTCTGACCGAATGAGACATCTCTCGTTATCGCGAGAAATACAAGACAAACCACAAAGGGAAAGAAGCCCACGAACTTTCGAGCTGAGCCTGGAGAACTACACATATCAAGTTGCCTCATCAATCCCGTCCTTCTTGCCTCATGATGCCTCGATCTCCCCGCATTGTCAAATAGAGGAATTTGCTTTTTCGCGATACGCGATGATCCCTCCCGTTAAGCTCGGAATCGGTACCTCCCGCTTTGCCCTGAACCCGAATGCCGGACTAACGCTGTTCTGGGCGCGTCCTAAGGAGAAGCTCTACTTCTCCCAGCGGGCCCGGAAGCACTTGAGGACTTTGTATCCGTCCTCATTTTCCACGATGAAATAAACTTTCCCGTCACGCCAGAGCAGAATCTCGTGCGCGATGGGAACCTTGGCGACAAAGCGCCCTTCGGCGTCGAAAACGTCCCAGTAAAATTCTTTTTTCACCCGTCCCTTTTCATACGTCCGCACCAGGAGCCGGCCCTCGTCAGCCAGGACGAAATTGCCGTAAGGAGGGAAAACCTTCGGGAACTGGATCATGTCTTTGACATTGACGCCGGAGATGTTTGGGATCAGCTTCAGCCTCTCGTCTTTGTCCTCTTTGGTGATGGCGACGGGATCGTAATCCCGCCTGATCGTCTTGACGAGCTTACCTTCCAGGGAGAGAACCTTGATCTCATAGCCTCTTTGGCTGCCGAGATACAGTCGGCCTTGGCCGTCCAACTCATAGACCAAGGTCATCGCCGAGAACGGATTGAGCTTACCCTGCAAGGAAATCGGGAACTCGACGGCCGCCAGCTTAATCTTCGGATTGAGGTCCTTGTCGTACGTCTTGACGTCCCAGAACAGCTTGCCGGCATCGCCCAGGCCCATGGAACGAGCGACGATCAAGCCCCGTCGGTCCATCTTGATCCCGGAGAGTCCAAGGGCTTTCGCTGTGGAGATATGCCGCAGAAACTTTCCGTCGAGGGTGAATACGGCCAGACGCTGGTTGAGGACGTCTTCAACGAGGACTTCGTTCTCCGGCGTGATGATGAGACCCACCGGCTGGTTCAATTCCCCCGGCCCCTGGCCTTTCCTGCCGAAAGCCCGGAGGAACTTGCCCCGGACGTCGAAGATTTTGACCCGGTTGTCTTTCATGTCGAGAACATACGCCGTCCCATCTTTAAGGACATCCAGGGCCACGATCTCGACGAACGATTCTTCGGGCGAATCCCCGCCGCCGACGGTGTAGATCTCTTCGAGGATGAGCTTGGTCGCCGCGCCCTTCGGTGGGTCGGGCTTCCGGCCGTTCGTGACGACCGTGACCTCTTTCTCGGTCCTAACCTTAAACTGGCCGGCCTGGACAAAGGCGAAGATGACGACCGACATCGCGACTAAGAGACAAAAAATGAAAAACGCTTTAAAGCCGGTTTTCATGGCGATTCCCCATTCGAATCCTTAATAGGACACTTTCTTGTGATCCCGATAGGATCCGTGTTAAAAGATTTTCCTTTATTGCGTGGCTTGGTAAATCTTGGTTCCGGGCCTGGAATCCATCCGCCTGGCTATTGAATGCATCGAATCCGCCGATTTCCTAACTCCGGAGTAGAAACGTGATATCTTCTATAACAATGCGGTAAGGTTTTTCCGGCTGAAGTAAAAGACAAGAATTTCGTTTTCGAATGAATCTTAAATGCCCTTTTCTTTTAGTTCTTTTATTGCCTTCGCAATCTCCGCTTGCTGCTCTTCGATTATCGCGATCAGCTCTGCCGGCGTTCGCGTATCTTCTACGCTTTTTCTATTGAGATTGACGGCCTTGATGTCATAGTTTTTCGCCTCAATCTCTTCGATCGGCACTTTCCAGGACCGCTCGCTCGCCGCCCGCTCAGGTAATAACCTAAAAAAGTCCTCAAAATGTTCCAAAGTCAGTGGCTGCTTTTTGGTTATATTCAGATCTGACAAATCGTAATACCAGATCTCTTTCGTCGCCTCGCCCTTAACGAAAAACAGAAGATTCGTCTTACTCGCCGCTCCCGCATTTAGAAATACCCTCGGCGGGAGGCTCACGATACACCACAAATTGCACTCATTCAGCAATTTGCGTTTTGTCCGGACAAACGCATTCTCGTTTGTTCTGAAAAGCACTCCCTCATCCATCACGATTCCGCACCGCCCTCCCTGCTTCAAACTATCCATAACATGCTGAAGAAAAAGCACTTGAGTCGCAGATGTCTTATAGGCAAAGCGGGTCTGGGCGTCCTTCCCCTCTTTCCCGCCAAAAGGAGGATTGGTGAGCACGACATCAAAGAGCGCCGGCGCTCCCGCGAACAATCCCCCATAAACCTCATTTCCAGTCAGAGTGTTCCCGTGCCAGATGTGCGGTTCATCAATGCCGTGGAGAACGAGGTTTGCTAGAGCTATGGGATAAACCAGGTTCTCTTTTTCGCGGCCGTAAAATGTCTCTGTTTTAAGGGATTCAATCTCTTCGCCTGTCCTTGCCTTCGGCTGCATATACTGGTAGGCCTGGGCAAGAAAACCTCCTGTTCCGCAGCATGGGTCATAAACCTTTTCCCCGACCTCGGGATTAACCACCCTCGTCATTATTCTGATCACTTCGCGCGGCGTGAAAAACTGGCCGCCGTCGTTATTCTTCTCTCCCATCTTGAGGAGCAATCCTTCATAGACCTGGGAAAGCGTAAACATATATTTTTCTTCCACCTGCTCGACGCTGAGCTCGTTGATCTTATCGAGAATGTCGAGGAGATTGCGTTCTGTATCGATGCCCGATTTCTCCACGGAAGAAAAGACTTCGCTGCTGACTCTCTGGCGGGATGTAGCGCCCGGCTTATCCTTCATTTTCCTCAGCGCGGGCAAAAGCTTGCCGTCTACAAAACTCATGAACCCCCAAGAGTTCCTAATTGAAGCTCGGCCCTCTTTTTCCCACCAGGAGCCGCCCAATCCCCCCAGCGATTGGGAAATTCTAACGTCGGCACAAACTCTGCCCCGACGGCTTTTGCCTGCTCCGCCTCTTTCTCTTCTCGTTCATCCAGGATGCGGAGAAAAAGCATCCAGGTCAGCTCCGGCACATATTGAAGCGCGCCAGCCCTGCCCGACCGCCTCATGATGTCGCAGACGCTCTTGACATAAGAATTCGCAGATTGAGGCGTTGTGAGCTTTCGTGAATTATCTTTCGGGCACACCTACTTTTCCTCTTAGTCTACTCTAAAGTAGACTATTTTAGAGTAGACTAAACTTTCATTTGAAATAGCTATTCTTCTCTTGCCAAAAAATATCGAGCGATAGCGGCATTTTCGGGTTCCATCTTTTCTCATATCCTATCCAGAGCATATAAATATTCATCTACTCCGCTCCATTTGAGCTTAATAAGTCTATCTAACGCTGCCAGCGCTCTATCCTCTTCGTCTGGATAGCATTCAAAAATTGTATTTATTATATTTATGGGCGATTTGGAATGGCTGGCTGGAATATAATCTCGCAGGCTGTAAAAATCATCGCTTTCTTCAGAAATGATATTTTCTAGCAAATCAAAAACCATTAAAGGATCTATTAAAATGCTTTTCTCTAGGTATTCAAGAATGTAATAAAGAACTCTTCCTCTAAGCTTGGTCTTCTTAATTATTTTTTTGATAATATCTGCAATTTTTGCTAAATCTTCTGGCCTTGCCGCTATAAATAAAATAGTTAACTCATGTCCCAGTTCGTCTTTTATATCTAATAATTTGTCGATGACTCTTAGGCATTTATCTACATTTTCTTCATACTTAACCTGATTAGCTAACAACTTAAGACTTTCTTCCTTCCCTTTGTCTATTAAATCTCTATCGGCAAAAAGGTCGACTAGTTCTTGTTCCTTGGCCAGTCCTCTAAAATAAAATATGGTTTTTAAAACGGTATATGCCTCGCCCAATTTTCCAGCTCTTCTTTCCTTAAGCATAGATAGAATTCTTTCTATAGAATCAACTTTTTCTTTGGGACAGTATTGTAGAAAACGGGTAACAGATTCGGTGTACTCTTCCGCATTATCATTGAAAGCATTAATGAAAAGCTCAAGACATTTATCCCATCCCAACGGTTCTAAGGCGTCAGGAAGATAACAAACTAAAGATGCTCGGACACTAATTGTCTTGTCTTTAGAAAGCCCATCTAGTATTTCTGCTAATATTTGCTCGTTCGGGTCTTTATAAAATCTCCTAGACAAGATAATGCACAATTCAGCTAGTGCTCCTCTCGTAGAGTTAATTCCCTCGGAAAGAGCGTCATTTGCGTATCCCTGCTTCCTATATTCAAGGAACGTATCTCTATCTGGATCTTCTGCATTTGAAAGAAAAACTAAGCTGTCTTTTAGCTTTGCATAATGCTCATAAGAAAGATTATTAGCTATCTTAATTAATGTCCAGATTATATTTAACTGTAAATTTTCTCTCTTATATACCGTAAGGATTATGTCAACTATCCAATTTGTGTCATCTTTATTTATGTCTTTTTCGGTTATTTTGGAAAAAAACCATTCAAGGTATATATCGTTCGAAGCATTCTTTGATAGTTTCTCTATTACTTCCCTATAATGTGCAAGATCCTCTATAAAGACGCCAGCAGCTTCTTGGGCTAATTCCTCAACTCCACCTATCATTCTTTTTTGCTCGAAATCTGAACTCTTTTTTAGATTTATATTATCAACTAGAAGCTTATATAGCTGTTCTTTATTCATTTTCTTTAATTCTTCTGCTGAAATAGGAGATAGAACGCGTTGGAAGCCGATCATTCTTATGGGTGGAGTATATTTATATTCTTTAAAGCCAAATTTATCTTGAATATACTTGATCTTTCCCTTTACAGTTTCATCGCGGAACTTATCAGGAATATTATTTAGCGGTCTCCAGATCCAATTAAAAGCTAATTTCTCATCATCGAAATCTAGGGCGATTATTTTTCTCACAATTTCTTCTTGTTCTTTATAAGAAAGAAATTCCAAGAATTTATTCAATGTCCTCATGAATATTTCGGATTTTCTGATTAGCGCCTCATTATGAAGGTTGCTATTTAGGATATCTAAAAGAAACGAAAATATCTTTTCTTTAAAGTAGGAAACATTTAATAGCTTACATAGAATCGATAATTGCCTTTGCGTTTCCCATCTGCTTCTTTCAAGATTCTCAAGAATCAATTTTGATTCTTGATTCAGTTGTGAGCAAAAGTCCAATATTTTAGATTTATACCAATCATAAAAAGCTCTCAATCCTGATCCAATTTGGCTTTCTGAATAAAGCAAACTAAGGGGAGAATCAAGTAAGTTTCTATTGCCTATAGAAGAAGAAAAAACCTTTTCGAAAAAACCTGTACAAGACATCAACACGCTAAATTGAGTTTTTTCGTAAATCGGTTCTAGGACCTCGCTATAAGAATCGGTTAGACTACCTCGAGGGGAACCTACTTTTATATCTTTGTTGGATAATTCTCTCGAAATTTCATCAAAAAATAATCTCAGCGCTCGTTCTGGGAAATATTTAGCAATTCTATTGCAATTAATTCCAATTTCATAATACCCATTAATAATCTCTCTTTTTATCAAAAGTTCAAGCAAATCGACGTATTTTGCTATCAAAGAATTATCTAATTCAATTTTTGCCAATTTTTCTGATATAGTATAAAAATAATTCTCAACTGTACGATTATTCTTCTGATCCAATAAGATTAATGAAATATCGAGCACTTCTTTTGGAATGTGCCTTGCAATGCTAGAAATAAATGACAAGGCAATTCTATACTCGATCTTCGAATCATCATCTATCTTTATTGCAGGAAGAATAAGAATATCCTTTAATACTTCGTACCAATTTGGATCTGGGCTGCTATTAAAAAATTGTATTAAAAAGGTGTCTTTTTCCTTAGCTTTCCTTAAGATTTTGGTCAGAAAAATGGCTTCATCTCGGGTTGGATTTTCCCAGGAAGCCATATTTGAAAGAATTGCAGCTTTTATATGCATCCTGATATCTTTTGCCGACTTTAGGTACTTGACCTCTCCTTTTAGCTTTCGGTCAAAAAATACTTTTTCTAGATCATCAAATAGCCGATTTTCCGAATTCGATCTCAAAAATCCAAGAATGTGTCTAAGCACGGGCCTAATAAAAAGGCTTTGATTATGTTCTAGAACAAAATCAACTATAGACTTTTCCCCTCTTATCACTGACCAAGCAGAAAAATAATCAATAAGCGTTTGATGAGAGAAGGTTAAAGTTTTATTTTTATCATCAATCTGAATAATGGCAGTGATGCCAGGTCTCTCTGTTTTCTTTATGTTTTCAATCAACGGAATGTTATATAGGGGATAAGAAAGCCTAGTTGACCTATTCTTGATCATAAGAGAGGCCAAGTCGGCAAGTAAAATCATTTCTTGATTTGTTAAAGCTAAAACTTCGAATAATCCCGAATAAATCCCCTGAAGAGTACAAATGTCCTTAAGAACTCCTCCCTTTTGGACAATCTCAACAGCTATTTTCAAATGCAGAGGCGTTTTAAGAAATTTCCTTAGTTCTTTTGAAATCAAGTTAATAGGATAGCTTGATCTAGAAAGAACTCTATTAATAAAATCATCAGGCAAGGTTTCTATGAAAATCTTCTCTGACCAGTCCTGTATGTTCATTGGATACAGATGCTCTGCTTCAAAACTTCTTGAAGCACAGATTACAGTCATCCTCTCTATTGTTTTTAGTTTATCAACGTAATACAGCCAGTCTTGGAGTTCCCTTCTGCGACTATAGGCTAAAACATCGAGAGAATCTAACAATAAGACCTTGGACTTTTCCGTAGCCTTTGCTTCTTCGAATTGTTTAAAAACTCGTTCTGAAGAATCATCTTCTTTTATGTAATCTGCGCGAATGCCAATCAGGCACTCTGTTTTTCCTTTGTATTCATCATATAATTGACTCATAAAAACACTTTTGCCGCTACCCGGCTGGCCAACTATAAGTCTTACCTTACTTTTGTCTGTTGGAGCCAGGGACTTTTGGACTATTTCTTTTACGCTGGGAAAAAGATATTCCTCACCTGCAATATGTCTAATCATATTTAAAAGCCTCTACTGAATTTTTCGAATTCTTTTGAGGAATCTTTTTCTCTGTTTATTAACTTTCTTGCCAATTGAGAAAATTTACAACGAAATACCTTCTCTAAATCGACTGGGGAAGGAATCCTGTCTTCGATCAATCCTTCGGTTTTTACTCTCGATATAAATTCATTGGTATTTGTCAAATCCATAGGTTCAATTTGTGACGGCCTTATAGAAAAATCGCAATGGAAAATCATTATCTCTTTTCCTTCTTCCTTTGCCAATTCATATTCATGTTCAATTCCAGTTTTCCCATCTTCATAAAAAGCCCCCAGTCTGTTCTTCAAAATTAGTATGATCAAACGACAGTCTGAATCAATGATGTGGGGATCAATCTTATCTCTTTGGGGATTTCCCAATCCAGGCAGGAAATCTCGCCAACAAATAGGACTAAATCTATAGCCGTCTCCAATGAAATGATTGTCGTTTTCTTCAAGAATTATGTTTTTGACAATCTTGTATTCTTCTTCTGCGTCAGCAGCATGGCTGATAAAGACTTTTACATCTTTCACAATTTCCCTCTAAATGCCTTTTCTAAAATCTTTTGCGGCAAAATATTGATGACTACGAATTGCTTTTCGCAGGCAGCTCGGACACGTTCCAATCCTTGCATTAATTCCTGAATATTTGCAGCGATTCGGCGTTGCTCAGGAAGAGGGGGAAGGGGAATTATAAAATCTTGAACCTGTCTTTTTGAAATTTCCGCAAATGTTTGACCTCTGCCCATAGATTGGAGAACTGGAACGAAATATTTTATGGCAAAAAACAAAAACCAATTATGAACTTGAGAAGATGGGGCGAGGCTTTTAAAACCTTGGTTCGTACACATAGGTTTCAGATTAATTGCCACATGCCCAATAGGAGCTCTTGTAGTTAATAACACACTACCCACTGGCAATAATTTCGTGCTGCAAGACTGTAATCCTTTTTCGGAAATTCTTCGTTTAGTATTGCTTATTGTAAATCCCGAGAGTTTTCCCATATCGTTTGGAGTTGCCCAGAGAATTTCACCATCCCAATTAGATGGGTCATCTGTTCTTGGAGTTGCGCCTGTTACTACTTCGCATATCTCTCTTAATTTTGCCCAGCGCCAGCCTTCAGAAAGCGGATATTGATTCATGCCGCGAAAAGTCTCCTTTTCGTTTCGATGACGATATCTTTTGGTTCGCCCAGAACCTTCAGCGCCGCGAGACCGCCGGATTTCTTGACATCAGGAGCGCTGAAGACATGAGGATTTTCTAGCTCGTCCGTTCCACCCTTTTCGAATTGCTTAGCAAGAGCGAGGAGAGTTGACCTTGTTTTCTCAGGAAGATTCTTAAACCAATCGCCGTGTTTATAGCTCAAGGCCAAAACACGCTCTTTTCGGTTCTTGGGAGCCATTCCATAACCGATCTCGGCGAGAATATCATAAAGGTCATAATCTTGCTGATTCAGTAATACCCGTAACAAGCGCAGCCCTTTCCCATCTTCGGGTAGGACGTCGATAAGCTCCTTTCGTGTCTTTGGATCTATCCAGCACTCTCTAAAAGCATCAACGGTCCTGACTTCCCTGGTCAGCCGAGAAGCGATCATCTGGCTATATTCCTCAACCGAAACCATCGCCAGCTTCCCTTCTTTTGGAATAACGATATATTTGCCGGCAGGATTAACCCGGACATCGAAGCCCTCGACCCTGATTATTCTTTCCTTCCGTTCTTCGTCGGGTTCCGTCGGCTCTCGAGTTGGCGAGGGGCGAACCTTGAATCCTCTTCCCAGGAGACGGGTGGCATTTGTGTAGTCATAGACCCGGAACATGAGCTTATTGGTCGGCAGGTCAATTCTTGATCCTCTCCCCATCATCTGTTGAAAGGAAATCGGCGAGCGCACAAATTTGAAAAAGACAATATTCCGAAGCACGGGCACGTCAACTCCGGTCGTAATCAGATCCACTGTTGTTGCTATAATATGGCTTCGCCCAGAGCCGCGGAGGTCGGCGATATACTGGCTTCCGCCGACTGAGGCGGTGCATTTGAAGGCATAGGGTTCGAGTCGCTTTTGGCTGTTTTTAGCGCACCAATCGGCATAAAGATTGTTAAGCTCTGCCGCTACGGCATCGGCATGGGTGTCGCGGACACAAAATACGACCGTCTTCTGGTGCGGCCCGCCGGTCTCGAGGAAAAGGTCGAAAAGGTCTTTGCACCAGGCTTTCACTCGGTCAGGAAGCTGGATGAGGTCTTCAAAAGAAGTTGCTTCGTAGCGGCCACGCGTGTGAGTAACAAGTATTGGTCTTCCAGTGAGCGCGTCAGTAACCTGTTTGCCTTTTAAATCTTCCGGTGAGATACCTTTTTTATCCAGGTCTGTTTCGCGCCTAATAATTTCACAGGCTGGGAGATAGCCGTCTTCGATTCCCTGTGCCATATCATATTCGTAAACCGGGTCGCCGAAGTAGGTTAAGTTATTAGCCGTAATCTCCTCATCTACGCTGCGTTCTTCATCGCTCCCGCCTTCGAAGGAACGGGGCGTTGCGGTAAGCCCAACTTGGACAGCATCGGGGTTCCGGCGGAGCACGATACTCCACTTTCCCCAGGCGCTGCGATGACATTCGTCGATGATGATATGGCTGAAATAGTTTTCGGAGTAATTCTCGAGGAAAAACTTCCCTTCTTCCTCTTCGCCGGCGACATTGAGAGTCTGATAAGTGGCGATTAGGATGCGGGCGTTTTTCTGAGGGTTAACTGAGGAGACTTCTGCCGCATCAGCTCCAAAGACAATTCTAAAATTTCTTATTCCTTGATCACGCAATTCTTCCCGGTCACAGACAAAGAGGGCACGCCGAAGCTGGCCGGCATCCGCAATCTTCTTGAGGAGATGCACGGCAATAAGCGTTTTTCCTGAGCCCGTAGCTAAAAAGAGAAGGGCTCTTTTATCGCCCCGAGCGATTGTCTCTAACACGGCCCTGATGGCGGCATCCTGATAATAGCGGCGGCTTGCTTCGCCACCAGGATAAGGAACAAGAAAAGCCATAGCTTTTTCGCTATCCAGAGAAACACCCAAATAGGATTCATAGCGGCGGCGGAGATCGGCAGGGGCAGGGAAGGCAGCGAGAGGCAAAGGTCGTGAGGTTTTGCCCGTCAAGTTGTCGTATTCAACATAAAGATGCCCATTGGATGAAAAAACGAAAGGAACATGGTTAAGGCGGGCATATGTCTTTGCCTGCTCTAATCCTTTATCTGGAGGTTCTTTTTCCTTTTTTGCTTCAATGAGGGCGATAGCAATGGGTTGGGAGTTTAGGTTGACTTTGATCCGCAGGAGATAATCAATTCTTCCCCGCTCGCGGCGGCGCGGTTTTCCTTCGATGACATCGATTCCCCGATCCGTCTCCTCGCGGCGGATCAAGTCTTCTGTCCAGCCGCACTCGTGAAGAGCGGGGTCAATGAGTTTTGCCCGGGTATCAGATTCGCCGAGAGACAATTCCAGCGCTCCTCATATAATTAAGCTTTAGCATGTTCGATTTAGCAATCTGTCCCCAGATTATGGAAAAATATTAGCAGGCTAAGCCATTCATGTCAAATGAGATAAAATGCAATTCGCGGTGGCGCCATTTCTTTCTTCTTAAATTTGAACTATATTTTTCGTTAGGAGAAGGGGATCTTCAAAGAAAGAATTTTGTTTTCGATTGCGTTGACCGCATGAAGAAATAGGCCTTCAGCCCCTGGCCGGCCAGGATTTGGGGCAAATTCCAGGGTTAGCTGGCATGCCCAGACGGGACCCCTCCTTTATTTCTTCGGGTAAACCGGCGTCGGCGGGAACTTGAACGGATTCTTCTTGATGTTCTCCAGGATCACTTGGATGGCTTTCTCTAACTGGGCGTCTCGGCCGGCCATGACCGAAGCGGGGTCATTGTCGATCAGCACGTCCGGATCCGCCCCGTGGTTTTCGACGAGCCATTTGCCCTCGCGGCCGTAGAAGGCGTTGTTCGATTGTTCGACAGAGCCGTTGTCGATGGTTATCTGCCGGTTCAGGATGCCGACCAATCCGCCCCAGGAGGGAACGCCGACGACCGTCCCGAGCTTGCGGGCTTTGAAGTCTTCAACGAACGCTTCTCCGTCGGAGCCGTTGTTCTCGTTGGAGACGACGACATACTGGCCCTTTCCAACTGAAGGGGGATAGCTGAAGGGCACCATATTACGGAGGACGTTGAAGGCCGTTATCTGCCGCTCGAGCTTATCGATCAGGAAATATTCCGTCCAGCCGCCGGAGTTGCGGCGGACATCGATGATGATCCCGTCCTTATAGCGGAAAGCCCTCCAGAACTTGTCGAACTCGCCGATCCCGCCCGAACCCATGGCGGTGATATGCATATAGCCGACCTTCCCGTTCGTGGCCTTGTCGACCTTCTTGATGTTGTCGGTCAGCCACCGGGAATATCTCAGGCTCGAGTCGCTGCGGATGG
>Ga0315289_10012734_pt1 | contig 11823 bp, 3 predicted proteins | sample YL17G11_40_MG_FD_203452 | JGI IMG/M metagenome (GOLD analysis project Ga0315289, IMG submission 203452) | Sediment microbial communities from Yellowstone Lake, YNP, Wyoming, USA - YL17G11_40 | ecosystem: Environmental > Aquatic > Freshwater > Lake > Sediment | place: USA: Wyoming | collected...
AGTTGAAAAACTTGAAGAAAAAATAGAAGAACCTAAAAAAGAACTTATTAAAGTAGAAGAGCCAAAAGAAGTTCTTAAAGAAATTCCAACTCCTGTTGAAGAGCCTAAGTTTACAATTGAAGAAGAGGAAGAAGAAAAAATTCCCACAAAAGAATTTGAAGAGCCTGAAGTAGCATTTGCTCCTACTCCTACTATTCTTGGAGAACCAAAAGAGAAAATAGAAGAGAAAGAAGAAAAACCTTTTTGGCAACAATTAGTTGATGAAGTTTGGAAAGAATATACAAAACCTAGAACGTTAAAAAAACCTCTTGGGAGTAAGACTTTAGTAATGAGAAAAACTTCTGTTGTTACTCCTAGTGAATTAAAGACGGTTTATGAACTTGAATTACAATATAGAGAATTAGAACAAAAATATAATGAAGGAACTTTAATTGATAAAGAAATAAGAAGGTTTCAACGAATTGAAAAAAGGTTAAATGATTTAACAGATAAAGTTATTCGAGATTTAATGTTCTTTTTTAAAGATTATTTAGAATGGTATGAACGATACCCAGAAAATATTAGAGAAGAAGAAGGAGAATTGCAGGTTATTGAAGAAATGAAACAACGTTTAGGAGAGTTAAATAGTGCTTTTGATATTAATTCTAAAATGGTTGCTATTGACAATGTTATAAATATGATGCATATTGATTTTTCAATAATTTGGCATTTGAAAATAGGATATGAAGATTATCTTGATAGAACAGCTGAAGAAGGAATATCAAAAGAACAAGAAGAAAAAAGTAATGAAGTTTGGAGTAATTTAATTGCTTTTTTAAAAGAACAAGGCAAACTTAAATTAGCTCCTAAATTGACTCAAAAACAAAAAGTAGTTGAAAAATTAAGTATACGAAAACAATCGCAACAAAATTTAACTCCAGAAGAAGAAGTATTTGTTAAGGATTTTGTAAAACAATTTGAACATTTATATAATGCTGAAGAGATTTATGAAAATTTATTTAATGAAAAACCATTTATACTTGATTTGACAAAATATTTAGAAGAAGATTTGAAAGTTTTGTCGGATAGATGTGTTTTAATTGCTCTTGCTATTTGTGATCAGTTAAAAGAAGATTTTGAAGGATTAACTTCATTAAGGTTTGGAAAAAAAGTGAGAAAATACAAAGGTCCTTTTAAATCTATTTTAGAAGATGTTGCACAAGATGTTTGGAAAGCTTTAGATTTAACTGAAGCAAAAAATATAGTTTTAAATAGAGTTGGAAATTCACAAATTGATGAAGAGGATAAGCAAACAATTATAAATAATGTTAATAGAATTAATAATTTGTTAGATTTACAAAAATATATTGCAAATTCTATTTTGGCTTATGAAGGAATGGGAACAAAGTTAAGTATGAGAAAAACTTCAATAGAAGATTCTATGGTTATTAATAAAACTCTGTTATATTTCAAAGAAAATCTTGGAATAGTGCAAACTTCAAAATCCATTTATGATTTTATTTTAAAAAGTTTTCCTGAATTAAGCACTTGGGAAATTGAAAGACTTTCAGAACTTATTTTAGGAATTTTAGAATCGAAAGAACCTAATATATTAGTATTAGGAATGAAAAAAGAAGCAGGTATTGAAAGTCATGAATATAAATACAAAGGAATTCATGAAAATAAAATTCCTACATATACTTTTATAGGTTTTCAAGAATTTGGAGATGGAAAAATTATAATGGTTAATTGTGATATTTGTCAAAGTACTTTGTTGTTGAGTCCAGAAGAAGCTAAACCGCATGAATATCAAATTGAAGGATTACCTCATGGATGGGAAAAAGAAATAAAATTAAGTAATTTACAGTTAAGAAAGAAAGCACAAGAAAATGAACCTCCTTCTCCTTACCCTCAGGTTACAAAACAAGAATTAAGAAGATTATATAAGCAAGAAGCAAAAGGAATCTATGATGAAGAGCTTGAGGATGTAATTATTTCAAAGTTTATGCAAACTTTGAAAGAGGGAATTAGATGGTGCGAATGGATAATAATTATTGAACCTAAAAGTGAAAAAGGTACTAAAGAACGAATAGAAGATGAAGAAAAATTAATTCAAATATTACAAAAAGCATCAACTCCTCAAGAGAAGATGATAGCAATAGATAGAGTAATAAATATTGCTCATGAATTTGGATATTATGGAGAATATTTAATAATAGATGTAGGAGGAGGAAATGATCCTTTTTTTGATGAATTAAGTAATTTAAAAATTAGTAGTTTGTTAAGTTTAAAGAAAAAAGCAGAAACATTTATTTATGACGAACCTATATCTAATGAAGGGTCTTGGGCAATATATAAAGGAAATGTTTATATAACTTATAGTCCAGGAAAAAGACATCCAAATTGGTTTGAAGAAATTGGTCTTCCTTCAGTTGGAGAAGAATTTGATAATATAGTTAGAGGATATTTTTATGACTATGCTTTTGGTAGTAAAGATTTTAAACCAGAAGAAAAAAGGATAGTTTGGTATGGAATGGGAGATTATAATGAGTTTTATGATCATTTAGAAGAATTAAAAAATGCTTTAAATTTTCCTCCAAATGCAATGGTTCAAATGTTAGATTATACAACTCAAGGAATTACAACTTTGGCTATGAGAAAGGTAGTTCAAAAAGGTTGGGGTAATTGGGCTATTTATAAAAATAAAGTATATACCATTGAAGGAGATATAGAACATACAAAGTGGTTTGCAGAAATAGGATTACCTTCGTATAGTAAAGAATATGACAAAATATGCCGTGGTGTTTATAGTGTTGGTAGAGTATTGTGGTATTCCAATACGGGAACATTTGAAGAATTTAGTGATAATTTACCTAAATTGTTAGAAACACTTGGGTATCCTTTAGATGCAGAAATTGAAATGACTAAAGAGGAAGTTCCCGAAATTGTTCCTTTTGTAAGAGAAGCAAATTTAATTACAAAAACATTTAGTTATTTAAGAAAACTATTTTCGGTTCCTAATCCTATTCTTAAATCTTTAGATTACCCTCATTCTTGGCCTCGAAAAAAGAAAAAAGAGAAAACAGCTTCTAATAAATTAAGTATCTCTGATCTTAATCGCTTTTATAATTTAGAAGCTCAAGGGTTGCTTACAAGAGATTTTGTTGATGATATTCTTTCTAAATTACTTTATGGTTTGCAAAAGGGAAAAGATTCTTTAGAAAATCCTGCTATGTTAGAATATATGGAGGAAGGTATTGTTGATTTAGAAAAAGCTACTACATCTAAGGATTTATACAAAAAAATTATTGCAATTGATCAAGTTATTCATTTTTTACATTCTTCTTTGACATCTGGCGTATTCCAAGGGGATGAAGACGAAATTTATGATACTCTTAGTTCTATTTCAGAACAGCGATTAATTTCAGAAGATATAATAAAACAAAAGGGAAATTATTTGAATATGCGAAAAACATCATCCACCGTTTCAGAACCAACTCCAAATGAACCTTTACATGGTCAACAAGGAGAGCATCCAGAAGGAGAAGTATATTTTCAAGGAAAAGATAGATGGCTTGAAAGACAACCTGATCAAGGGTTTGATATTAAGTTTCCTGTAAAAGTAAAAATAAATAGAGATCCTTGGCTTTGGGTAGATAACTCTGTATCTGAACAAACAATGACAGCTTCTTTGAATATGAGAAAGAAATTTGCTCAAGATGCAAAGTCTGAAGATCCTGAGTTAATATTACAACTTTCTGATTCTAATAAATTACCAATACAAGAACTTAAACGTTTTTATGAGTTAGAAGAGAAAGGTTTACTACCTGATGAATTTGTTGATGAAGTTATTTCAAAGTTAATATATGGTGTAGAACAGGAAATTAAAAGAGTATCTAAAAATCCTCGAGTTGAAGCACCAAGCTTTCTATCTAATATGAAGATGTGTAAAAGAAATTTAGAAAGTACCTCTTTAAAGGATTTAAATGAAAAAATTATTGCAGTTGATTGGGCCATTCATTATTTACATATAGGAAAAGGGTTAGGCGTATTCCAAGGGGATTTTAATGAAATTTGGAAAACTTTAGAATCTATTGGAGAAAAATCAGAATTAAAGAAAAGTTCGAAAAATTTAAATATGAGGAAAGCATCTACGGTTTCTGAACAAACAATGACTGCTTCTTTGAGTTTAAGAAAGAAATTTGCAATTCCAAGACCTCAAGTAACTAAAAAAGAATTAAAAAGATTATACATTCAAGAAGCAAAAGGATTATATGATGAAGAATTGGAAGATGAAATTATTTCAAAATTTATAGATACTTTTGAAAAACTTAAGAAAAATTATACAGAAGCTTTAGACCCAAAAACACCCACATATGTAGAAGATGAAGAAGTTGCTGAATATATGCGAAAAAATATTGAAGAAATTCCATTGCTTATTAACATATTACAAATAGCAAGAACTCCTCAAGAAAAAATGATAGCAATTGATAATGTTATAAATACAATGCATGCTGGTGGAAGATATGGTGAATATTTGATTCAAGGAGTATATATAGGTACTCAAGATCCTTTTTTTGAAGAATTAAGTAATTTAAAAATTAGTAAGGTATTAAATATGAGAAAAGCATCCATCCTCGATTACCCTCAAAAACATTTAGATCCAGAAATGTGGGATTTATCTGGAGACCTTCCTAAACTGAAAGAAGATGTTAAAAATCTTATTATAAAAAGATTTATTGATTATTTGAAAAAAGAAGGACTAAATAGTCCAGAACTTTGGTGTAAAGGATTTTATTATACTGGATCGACGGCTACTTATAGATATTTGAAGACTTCTGATATTGATATTCATGTTGAAATAGATTGGGATATTTATAAAGAGAACAACCTAAATAAAGCAAAGGATGACAACGAAGAAATGAGAAAAGACCTGCTTAAAGTGTTTTGGAATACTCTAAATAAGGAAAAACTTCCAGGAACCTCACATCCTCTTACATATTATATATTGTCAGCCAAAGAAAGTGTATTGACACAGGGTGAAGAGGCTTATGATATACTAAATGATAAATGGATTGTTTCACCGCAGAAAATACCGGAAAACTTGGATGTTAGTGACAAAATTAAGCTGCTACAAGATAAAGCCGAAGGTATTATGAAAAAGCTGGATGAAGAACTTGGTAAAACTAAAAGAGACTTAATTGATTATAATATTTTAAAAGAATTGGTAAGTTCTTATGAAGGAGATAAAGAGGATATTCAAAAGTTGATAGAAAAGAAGTTAGAAGATATTGAACAAGGCTTAAAGCAGTTACAAAAAGAAAATGAACAAATTCATGAAGAAAGAAATAAAGCTTTTTATGATGGTCAAGAACCAATTGAGAAAGGTTTAAGTAAAAACTGGACTCCTGGGAATATTCTTTTTAAGTTAATTGAAAGATATAGATATTTAGATATTTTGAGAAAGATTAAACATATAATAAAAGATGATCAAGTTACTGAAGATGAAACAAAAGAATTAGAAAATGTTTTGATTCCTAAACTAAGTATGCGAAAAACCTCTCAACTTGACAAACAACTATTTTACGATTTTTATGGTGTTAGTCTTTTATCTGATCAATACCTTGAAGCTAATCCTTATGCTTCCCAATATAAAGATATGATTGTTCAACAAGTAAAAGAAGAATATGTTCCTTTAATTACTAAAATGGTTTATGATGAATTTAAGAATGCTCCTTGGGCAGCACTTGATTGGGGTAAGTGGGTGACAAAATTTAATGTAGAAAAAATTAAAGATTTGACTTTAGAACAACTTGCTCAAATATATAATGAAGGTAAATGGTATACAAAATACGGTGGTAAACCTTGGGGGGAAATTACTATATCTCTTATTGAATTAAAAGAGACAACTGATACAAATCAACTTATAACTATTATAGATCATATAAATGATATTCAACATAATACTGGTTTAATGTTTCATGATTTTCCAAAAGTTGAAAAATGGTTTTCTGATGCTTTAGAGATAAAAAAGTTTTCAACACCAGAACAACTAATTCCATATCTTTCTTTAGACCTTCAAAAGTTTGTAATAGAAGATTTACAATTAAAAGGTCAAGAAACCATTAAGCCTGAAAAATATGTAACTGTTTCCGAAAAAATAGAATTAGCAGCAAATCCTTCAACTCCTCCAGAAATTTTAATAGAATTAGCAAAAGATGAAAATGTAGATATTCGACGTGAGGTTGCAAGTAATTTGAATACTCCTTTAGAAACTTTAATTGAATTAACAAAAGATGAAGATAGGTATGTTCGTTGGTATACTGTAAATAATCAAAGTATTCCTTTAGAAATAAGAAAGGAATTAAGAAAACAATATAAAAAAAGTTCTTATTTAAATAATTTAAGTATGAGAAAAACTTCATTTTTAACTGATAACATTTCTGAAATTCCTGAAAATTGGGTTAGTCAAGATAAAACAGATAATAAAAAATTAAGAAGAACAAATCCTCCAAGGCATGATAAAAATGATTCAATTGTAGAACATAATTTAGATCCTCATATTGATTTAGCTTCGTTAAATTTGAGAAAGAAAGCATTTGAAGGACAACCAAAAGAATACCATAGTCCTTCTTTACTTTTAAGAGAAGAACAAAGTCCACAAATTGGAACTCCTGGAGAAGCTACTCAACTTGATGTTCCAGGGACGGTAGATGACGATCAATGGGCCGAAACTAATAAATTAAGAAAGCAAAAAGTAATAAGAGAACAAATACCCTCAGATTTTAATATTCCTTTCGGGTATGAAGGAGAGGAAATTAGGCAAACCTAATTGTAAAGGAATAAACAGAAAAATTTTGTTAAATTTATTACAAATTCTTGTATTTTTATATTGAAAGATAAAAAAGGAGAAGAGTAATTGATAAATAAGTCATTTGATTGGGCCCCTGAAGAAATTAATTTTGCAAAACAAAAGATTAGTGAAAAGACTCATCCATTAGACTTTATTGACGAGTTAAATGTTAAATTTAAGAATAACAGGACTTTAATTTCTCTTACTAATAAATTAGGAAGACTTGGTGTTTCATATGCGAATTGTGAATCAAAGAAATCAAAAGAAGCTCGAGAAGAATTACAAAAAATAGTTGAAAAAGAGGTTGTTGAAGCTCCTCCAGAAAAAATTGATATTATTGTTTCAAAAGATAGAGAAATTCAAAGATTAAAAACACAATTAGAAATTGTTCAAAGAAAATATATTGTTGCTAATAAAGCTTCGAATCTTCAAGAAAGTATTTTGACCGCTTTACATCAAACTATTTCTGCTTTACCTTCAGTAAAAGTTCCTACCTTAAAATCTTTTAAAGTTGAAAGAACAAAGGAAACTGCTTTATTACTTTTATCTGATTTACATAGCGGAGAAGTGGTTCGTTTAGATGAAACTGGAGGACTTAATTCTTATAATTTTGAAATAATGAAAAATAGACTAAGATATATGTCTGAGTCAATTATAGATATTGCTCAAAATAAACTTCGTGGATATGAATTTCCAAAACTTATAATAGGAGGTTTAGGAGATTTTGTAACTGGGTTAATTCATGAAGAATTAGTTGAAACTGCTGAAAATACTCCTATTGAATGGACTACAGGAACTGCTTTAGTTATTGCTCAATTTATGTTAGAATTGGCTCAAGTGTTTCCAGAGATTGAATTTACTGGTATTGTTGGAAATCATGGAAGAATATCTAAACAAGTTCGTTATAAAAATAAGTATGTAAATTGGGATTATGTTACTTACACAATGTTAAGTTTGCTTTTAAGAAATCAAAAAAACATTAAGTTTAATTTGCCAAAAAGTTTTTGGACATTGCAAGAAATTGAAGGAAAAACATTTTTGTTTTTACATGGGGATAATATAAATTCTTGGGCAGGAATCCCTTGGTATGGAATCCAAAGAATGATATCACGATTCCAAGAATTGCTTTATTCTAAAAAAATAAAAGTTGATTATGTATGTTTGGGGCATTTTCATAATGCTGGAACTTTAGATAAAGTTAGTGGAGAGCTTATTTTAAATGGTAGTGTTATTGGAGGAAGTGAATATTCAATTGGTAAATTATTTTTATCTTCTGATGCTTGTCAATTTTTCGCAGGAGTTCATAAAACTCATGGAGTAAGTTGGAGATATCATCTTAATTTACAAGATGCTCCAGAAGCAAAAAATCCTTATATTTATGATATTGATAAGCCCTTAGTTGAACAAGCAAATGAAATTTTAGAAAAATGATTGGAGGGTTTTGAATATGGTTAAAAATAAAAATAAAGAAGAAGAAGAAAATAAAGAAGAAAATAAAGAAGAAAATAAAGAAGAAAATAAAGAAGAAAATAAAGAAGAAAATTTTTCTTTTGCAATTTCAAGTGAATATAATGCTTTAATTGACGATTTTTCTTCTATTGTTGATTCTGGAAAAAAGTCTTTTCAAGAGAGTGCAGAAGGTCGGAAGATTGAGTATGTTAGTGTTTATTTGGCAGGGCGTTATGGTGCTGTTATTGAAGTTGATAAAAAAGGAATTCCAAAAATAGAATTAACTAGGTTAGATGTTGATAACACAGGTCAAAAGAAAATTCAAAAGTTTCTTTTAGGATTAAGAACTGAAGCATCAACAAAATCAAGGAGTATTAAGACGGTAGAGTTTTCTGGTGAAGATTCTAATGTTAAAAATTTTGAGGTTAATTCTTCGGCTTATGAAGCTATTAAAGAAGTTATAAAAGATGCTCAAAAAGAAGGAGAAAAGAAACAAAAGAAAATTGACGAAGAAGAAATAAAGTATTTTTCGCCTTTGACAACTGAAGGACAACCAAAGTTGATTGATTTAGAAAAAGAATTAGATATAAATTTGAATGAAATCACAGACTTAGTAGTAATGGCTAGACAAATTATTAAAGAAGAATTAGGTTCAAAATTAGAATCTGTAGAAGTTTCATTTTTTAAATTTGGGGATTCTATTATTTTTGTTTCTTCTGAAGGATATAAAATAAATCATGTAATTCCAAGAACTGGACTTGTTATTAAAGCAAAAACAAAAGATAATTCAGAAGCTTTTAAATGTGTTCGTGGAGTAGGAGGAATGGAAGTTTTGAAAAAACATTCACCTGATAAATCTTATAAAGAAATTATTGAAGTTTTATCTAAAGAAGTTGTTAAAGAAGTTTTAGATTTAGATCGAGCACAAGATTCTGGAATATTAGGTTCTGAATGTCCTGTGATTTTATCTGCGGAGGTCGCCGGAGTTCTTGCTCATGAAGTTTTTGGACATATATCAGAAGCAGATATAATTATAGAAAATAAGGAAAAGAAAAATGCAGAAGTGAACTTAAAATCAAGAGTTGGAGGCCAAGTTTCAGAAAATACAAAACTTTCTGTAGTAGATAATGCTAAATCAGAATATACTTTAGGAAAGAAAATATTTAAATGTGGTTTTGGAACAGTATTAATAGATGATATGGGAACTGACGGAAAAGATCAGATTTTAGTAGAGAGTGGTATACAAGTTAATGTATTAAATTCTCGATATACTTTTAATGAAATTACCGATGGTCTTTCGGATGATATAAAAGCTAAAATTGAAAATTGTGGATTATCTGGTAATTTACGATCTGAAAATTATTCTCATAAACCTTTAGTTAGAATGAGAAATACTTGTATTTTACCAGATGAAAGTAGTGAACTTGATACTCTTGAAAAAATAGCTGCTAAAATTCCTAAAAATAAAACAGGTGTTTTTATAAAAACAACACATGGAGGTTGGGTTGATCCTGATACTGGAGTTTTTGAAATAACTGGAGGATTATGTTATTTAATTCAAAATTCTTCTATTATATGGTCGAAACCTCTAAGAAATGTAAGAATGTCCGGAAATATTACAAAGTTTGGAAGTAAAATTAAATATATTGGAACATCTGATACAATAGATAGTGGAACATTTACGGGTTATTGTGGTAAAGATGATCAAAATGTTCCTGTAGAAGCAGTAGGCCCTATTCTTTATATAGAAGATGCAACAATAGGATCTGTTAAAAAACCTTCATATTGGTTTGATCTTTACAATGAATATAAAACTCAATTATCAGAAGTTAAGTTTGGAAAGAGAGATAAGGAAGCTGTTTATTTTAAAGATGTAGAAGAAACTTCAGAAAAAGTAGGAATTAAAAGAAAAAAAAGTCATTTTAATATTTGTATGCTCACTGCTGTTTTAAGTGGAGATGGAGAGAAAAAATATGTTTTAGGAGCAGGAACTAAACCCGATTTCAGTTTTTCACCTGGGGGAAAGATAAAAGCTGAAAAAGGAGTATACTAATGAATAATAAATTTTTTAATAACAATAAAGAAACTATTGAAGAAATAAATTGTTTTCCTGGTATTTTTGATAGGGAAATAAAAAGATTTTTAGATTCTATGGATATTTCTTCAAAGGATATTACAACTCAACTTTTAAGCAATGATAAATACAAAGACCATATTGATTATAAAAATTTAAGTAATATCCATCTTTTGTGTAATACTATTGCTAAGGTTGGGTTGGATTTTTTAGAATTGCATTTACCAAATTTCTTTAAGAAAAACAAAAAAGAAATGGAAAGAAGTCCTTATAATATTTATTCTTCAGGTGTTCGAAAAATAGTTACTCATTTTTCTACTTCTTATTTAGTCCAAAAAGTTATTCCTCTTTTTAAATTAGGAAATGTTTTAGATGTTACTGAAATTTATAAAAATCAAACAGCAGACTTTTTAAAATATTTTGAACTTTTTTCAAAAGATTTAGAAAAGTATTTAACCAATTTAGATAAGGGTGCTGAAATTGCAAAATCTTTAGATAATAAAGCTAATAATGGAGAAAAAGATTATAGTTCAGAATTAACCACTAGATTATATTCTTCATTAAAGACATGGATTACTGAAGAAGAATTTAATGATTTTTTGAACAATTTTGAGAACTTTTTAGATACTGGGATTGAATTAATAATTGTTTCCCCTTTTGAATTATATCTAAAAATAGGAAAGGAAGGTGTTATTGTTATTTGGAAAATGTTAACAGCGAAAGACCAAAATGAACTTTTGGGAAAATCTCAGTTAGAAGATTTGATTAATTTTAGCAATCATTTATATGATAGTATTAAAGAAGAAATGAATGAATTAGGAATTTTGTATGAAATACGAAGATTATTTAAAACAACTATTCAAAATTATTTAAGTGATTTTGAAACTGATCAAAAATCTATGAGAGATTTAGTAACCAGTAAAAATAAGAGAAAAGAATTTATTAGTAAGTTTGAAAAAGGGAGTCTTTTTGAGTAAAAGTAAAATAAAAAGAGGATTTATGAAAAATAAAAAATATTTAATTGTATTGGTTGTATTTTTTATTTCTTTTGTATCTTTTTGGGGTATTTGTCAATTTACGACTAATTCGACTTCTAATAATGTTTCTGTTACAAAGTCTACAACCAACCCTTTAATATTAAATAATCCTTTTTTAGAAAAAAATAAAATTATTGTTTTAAAATTAGAAGGAGATGTTAGTTTAGATTGGACAAATAAAATTGAGAAAGAATTTAAAAAGTCAGAATGTATTAGTGTCATTGCTTGGATTGAGTCTAATGGAGGAGATGTTGCAGAAACTAAATTAACGACCCATAAAATTAGTGCCTTAATTAAAAAATACAATAAAAGTCTTTTAGTTTATTCTGAAAAGGGTTTATATTCAGGAGCATATTGGGTTGCTTGTACTGCTAATAAAATAGTTGTAGCTCCTTCGGGAGAAACTGGATCTATAGGTGTTTTTACTTTGA
>Ga0315289_10012737_pt1 | contig 11821 bp, 7 predicted proteins | sample YL17G11_40_MG_FD_203452 | JGI IMG/M metagenome (GOLD analysis project Ga0315289, IMG submission 203452) | Sediment microbial communities from Yellowstone Lake, YNP, Wyoming, USA - YL17G11_40 | ecosystem: Environmental > Aquatic > Freshwater > Lake > Sediment | place: USA: Wyoming | collected...
GCGGCGAGAAGGGAAATCTGGGCCACCCGCTCCATCGGCATTTGCGGGCGGAGGATAAGGGAAAAGTAAATGTTCACACCCGGAGGAGAAATCCAGACCCGGTCCAGCCTCCCCCGGCCCCGGTTCTGGCTGTCGGCCACCACGACCTCCCCTTCCGGGGCCCCCGCGGAAGCGAGTTCCCGGGCCAGGGCGTTGGTTGAATCCAACTCAGAAAAATAATTGATCCTTTTCCCGAAAACCCGGGTCTTAAGATCCGGGGCAACCTCCCAGGGATAAAGGAATTCAGAGCCCGGATCCCGGCGATAACCGCCGGGATAACCGCCCGCGATCAGGTAGCCCTGGTTCCTTAACCAGCCCACCGACTTTGAAACCGCCGAGGCGTTCAGTCCCAATCGGCGGGAGAGTTCCTCGCCCGGAACCCCGCGTTTTGGATCCAACTCGCGCCAAACCTGGAGATGATAATTGTCAACCATAAACAAATGCATAAAATAGTCCGGAGCCGCCAGTCCTAAGTCCGAAATAAAAATACTGGGGGCTCATCACGAAATCTTGGATGATAAGTCCTTGTCCCAATTCGTCATTCCCGTCCCGCCATCCTTGGCAGGAATCATCTCCCCATCCCGTCATTCCCGCGGAGGCGGGAATCCAGAAGAATGAAAAGGTTGACTTCGGACTGGCGACTAACGACATCGGACTGAATTATCAGGAATTTTATTCCATGATTTCCATCGCGATATTCATCCAGCGGGCGGAATGAATGATGGCCCCCGAGGAAATGAAGTTTACCCCGGTCTGGGCCAGCCGGCGGATATTCTCCCGGGTTACTCCTCCGGAAACCTCGAATTCGACCCGGTCTCCGAACCGTTCCAACGACTTTTTGATTTCCGTGAGTCTCATGTTGTCCAGCAGAATAAGTTCCGCCCCCGCCCCCACCGCCGCTTCCAGCTCCGAAAAGTTCCGGACCTCTACCTCGATTTTCAGATGATGCGGGGCGGAGCGCTGGGCCCGGAGCACCGCCTCGGCTACCCCGCCGGCGGCCCGGATGTGATTGGACTTGATTAAAATCCCATCGTCCAGACCGAAGCGATGGTTTCTTCCCCCGCCGACCCGGACGGCGTATTTTTCCAGGACCCGGAGCCCCGGGTTGGTTTTACGGGTATCGAGCAGGACGGTCCGAAGCCCGCGAAGCTCACGAACATATGACCGGGTCAGCGTGGCGATCCCGGAGAGATGCTGCAGGAGGTTGAGGGCCACCCTTTCCGCGGAAAACAGGGAAACCAGCCGGCCCGAAACCTCCATGATCGTCTCTTTGGCTTTCAGCTTTTCCCCTTCCGGGACGGGGATCTTCACCTCGGTTTCCGAATCCAGAAGCTGAAAAATCCGGCGGGCGAAGGGACCCCCGGCCAGCACGAGGTTCTCCCGGGCCACGATCCGCGCCCGGCCCCGCTCTTCCCCCGAAAAAAGGACCTGCATGGTGGCATCCCCCCGGCCGATGTCTTCCATCAGAAATTCCTGCAGGAGTTGATTGATTCTCATCATGCCTTGCCCTCCAGGAGTTTAAGTCCCTCCTCGGTTTTCCGGATCTTGATCAGAAGCTCTTCGTAACGGCTCCGGGTCTTGGCCACCGCCTCCGGGGAAGCCTTGGCCTGGTAATCCGGATTCTCCAGCTTGACTTCCAGGGGACGGATAACCTCCCGAAACTTGGCCAGTTCCTGCTGCAGTCTTTCCGCCTCCTTGCGGCTCGAGGTTCCCCCGACTCCGATCTCAACCAGGATGTCCCGGGCCACCGTCGGAGCCCCCCCCAGCTCGGCCGCACTGTTCAGCAGTTTTACCTCCCGGGCCCGGGAAAGCGCGGAAACCAGTTTCAGGTTCTCCGCCAGAATTTCCCGGTTTTTCCCGGCTTCCGGGAAAAGGTTGACCGTGATCCAGTCGGTGGGAGCGATTTTTCTCTCGCTCCGGAGATTCCGGGCCGCCCGGACCACCTCCATCAAGAGCTCCATTTTTTCCTCCACCTCCGGGAAAGCGAGCCCGGATTCCGGCCGGGGATAAGCCGCCCTCATGATGCTCCCTTTCCTCCCCGGCAGTTTCTGCCAGAGTTCCTCGGTGAGGAAAGGCATGAAAGGATGCAGGAGTTTCAGGCTCTCGGCCAGGATCTGCATCAGGGTGGACCGGGTCTCGTTGATTTCGGCCTCGCTGCCCTCGGAAAATACCTGTTTGATCGACTCGAGATACCAGTCGCAGAGCTCATGCCAGAAGAACTGGTAGATCGCGGAAGCCGCGTCGTTGAATTTGTAATTATCCAGGGTCTCGCGAACCTCCCGGACCCGGTGGGTGAGCCGGGAAACAATCCAGCGGTTCACCAGCACCAGCCCGGGGGGAGAAAATTCCGGGGCGGCGGTCAGCCGGGGCAGGCTGAAACGGAAGGCGTTCCAGATCTTGTTAGCAAAGTGCCGGTAACCCTCGATCTTCTGCTCCGAGATCCGGATGTCCCTTCCCTGCGCGGCCAGTGCGGCCAGGGTAAAGCGGAAGGCATCGGCTCCGTACTCATCAATAATCAAAAGCGGGTCGATGATATTGCCGCGGGACTTGCTCATTTTCTGGCCGGACTCATCCCGGACCAGGGCGTGGATGTAAACATGACGGAAGGGAACATCCCCCATGAATTTGATTCCCATCATCATCATCCGGGCCACCCAGAAGAAAAGAATGTCGAAGCTGGTCACCAGGACCGAGGTGGGATAGAAGAACTTGAGCTCCGGGGTCCGATCCGGCCAGCCCAGGGTGGAGAAGGGCCAGAGGGCGGAACTGAACCAGGTATCCAGAACATCCTCGTCCTGGCGGAGCTTTGAGCCCCGGCAGTGGGCACAGGCCTGCGGATCCTCCCGGGCGACGGTGATCTTCCCGCATTCCCCGCAATACCAGGCCGGGATCTGATGACCCCACCAGAGCTGGCGGGAGATGCACCAGTCCCGGATGTTCTCCATCCAGCTGAAATAGTTATTCTCCCAGGTCTCGGGCACGATCCGGGTTTTGCCCTCGCGCACCGCCTGGATGGCAGCGTCGGCTAGGGTCTGGATCCGGACAAACCACTGCCGGGAAAGCCGGGGTTCAGTCACCGTGGCGCAGCGGTAACAGTGCCCCAGACGGATGGGATAATTTTCCTCCTTCTCCAGCAGGCCCTGCGCCCGGAGATCGGCGAGCACCTTTTCCCGGGCCGCGAAACGATCGAGTCCCCGGTAGGCCGCCCCGGCCTCCTCGCTCATCCGGGCGTCAGGCAGGATTACGTTCACGCTGGGAAGCTGATGCCGGCGGGCGATCTCGAAATCATTGAAATCGTGGGCGGGCGTGATTTTTACCGCCCCGGTCCCGAATTCCCGATCCACCGACCCCTCGGCAATAACGGGGATTTCCCGCTCGGCCAGGGGCAGGATCAGCTTTTCTCCCACCAGCTTTTTATACCGGTCATCCGCGGGATTGACCGCCACCGCGGTATCCCCCAGCATCGTCTCCGGGCGGGTGGTGGCGACCGTAACCGTCCCCCCTTTCTTCAAGGGATACTTCAGGTAATAAAGTTTCCCGGGAGTTTCCCGGGTTTCCACTTCCAGGTCACTCAGGGCGGTCAGGCAGCGGGGGCACCAATTAATGACGTAATCCCCCTGGTAGATCAGTCCTTCCTCGTAGAGCCGGACGAAAACCTCCCGCACCGCCCGGGAAAGTCCCTCATCCATGGTAAACCGCTCCCGGCGCCAGTCGCAGCTCGAACCCAGGCGTTTCAACTGTTGGAGGATGGTCCGGCCGGATTCCTCGCGCCATTTCCAGACCCGGGCGACGAATTCCTCCCGCGAGAGAGCCAGGCGGTTCTTCCCCTCCCGGGCGAGTTCGCGCTCGACCACGTTCTGGGTGGCGATCCCGGCATGGTCGGTCCCCGGCATCCAGAGAGCCTCGTAACCATCCATCCGCTTGTAACGGACCAGGATGTCCTGGAGGGTATTGTTCAGGGCGTGCCCGATGTGCAGGGATCCGGTAATGTTAGGGGGCGGAATTACAATGGTAAAAGGCGGGCGGCCCGAGTTCGCCTCGGCCTGGAAAAATCCATTTTCTTCCCAGTAGCGGTACCAGCGGGTTTCCACGCCCCGGGGATCGTAAGCCTGGGCCAGGTTTTCCGTTTCCTTCATTTCCTCTCCATCCTCAGATAAAATATTTATCCATCTTACTTAGAAATTAAATCTCCGGCTAACCGCCGGAGGACTTGATTATTATTATTTTTTTCGATTTGCGGCCGGCGATTTGAGGTTTTCTATTTTTTACCTGTGACCGGCTACTGGTGACCGGCTACTGATTTCTGTTTGCTGGTTTTGTATCCTCAGCATTTGTTATTCACCAATCTCTGCTTCCCCGCAAGGCTAAAGCCTTGCCCTACTCGAACCCTTGAACCCTCGGCCCCCTCCGGGACGTAGTCCTACGGGACGGAGTCCTGGAACCCTTGACCCCTTGAGGAGCTATTCTTTCCCCGCCTGGGCTTCCAGCTTCCTGATCTCCTCCAGGATCAATCGCTCCGCCAGGTCGGGAACCACTTCCCAGGCTACCTTCTCAATCCTCTCTTTAACCATCTCGCGGACCAGCCGGTCCACCAGGTCGGGAACCACCTCCCAGGCCACCTTCTCGAATGTCTCGGCCGCCAGCCGGTTCTCTTCTTCCGGCCTGGCTTCCCGTCCGCCCGGTCCGCCCGGCCCGGACAGCTTCGGAGCGGGGGGAGCCCGCCTGGGTTCCGGCTTCTCGATGGCGATAAATTCCTGTTCCGGCATCTCCTCTTCCAGTTCCGTCGGGATTGCCCCCTCCAGCCCGGCTCCATCCGGAGCCGCCGGTTCTGATTCCATCTCCACCGGTTCGAGCGCGCTTTCCGGTCCCTGCTCCGCAGTCGGAATAAGCTCCGAGTTCCCCGGCGGAAGCGGTTCGGTCTTGAGTTCCAAGTCCTCGGTTTCCAGGGCCGGGGTTTCCTCGGTCAACTCCTGCAACTGGGCTTCTTCCAGCTCCGGCTCGGCTTCCAGCTCTTCTCCTGGGTCCAGCTGGGCTTCCTCCGGGCTCACCGGCGGTTCGGCCTCCAGTCCCAGTTCCTCTTCCACCGCTTCGGCATAAGGGATTTCGGGAGGGACCTCTTCGAGCGCCTCGGGGGCCGGTTCCAAATCCAGCTCCTCAACCGGGGCGACCTCCTCCAGCTCGGGAAGCTCTTCGACTTCCTCGGCTTCCGCCAGGGGAAGATCATCCAGAGCGGAGAGATCCGGGGCCGCCGGTTTTTTCGGATTGGCTTCAAAATGGGGAGCCGAGCCATCCTCCACGACATCAAAAACGATATCGTCCATTCCTCCCCCTCGGGTTTCCAGATCCAGGGATTCCACCTCCAGGGTCTCCGGTTCCATTTCGTGGGCCAGTTCCTCGTCCAGGACGATTTCTTCCAGCTCCAGCTCTTCTTCGTTCGCTTCCGTCGGTTTTTCCCCTTCCAGCTCGGTCGGTTCCAGATCAACCTGATCCAGGGAAACAAACTCGGGTTCGGATTCGGGCCCCAGGGAAGCGGCCGGCTCCAGCTCCGGTTCCGGCTCCAGGGACTCCACCTCGGCAAATTCTACGGGTTCCGGCTCGAGGTCCTGGTCAACGGCCTGGACTTCATCAGAAGCCGCGGCAACCGGGACCGGGTGTTTGGGTTTATCCTCAAGCGTGGAGCGGGTAAAACGAATCAGCGAAGGTTCATCCGCCATCGTCAGAGGGGGCAGATTCTGGGGGCCGGTAACGGGCTCGGAGATTCTCGGCGGGCGGGACAAAAGTTCCTTGACCTTGTTGGTCAAAGTCTGGGTATCAAAAGGCTTGACCAGGAAATCGAGCACCCCCACCTTCCTGCCTTTTTCCTGGTCAAAGGTCTCGTTGGCGCTGACCAGAATCAGCCCGACGGCCTTCTGCAGCTGGGAATTCTTGCGGATTTCCTGGAAAACCTCGTAGCCTTTCTTCGGGGAAAGGGAAAGATCCAGAACGATCAAATCCGGGACCATCTCTTTGGCTTTGGCCAGCGCCGTTGCCGTGTCTCCCACCGCGGCAACTGAATAATCCGGTCCCTTAAAGGTGAAGGAAAAAACTTTCTGGATCGTAATGCTGCTGTCCGCGACTAAAATCTTTTTCGGCATCTTCCCCCCTTTATTTATCCGGATTCCCCTTCACCCTGTTTTCATTCTAGCCCGCAACCTGATGGTTTCAGCCTCTCTAGGAATTCGAAGCCTTTTTCAAAGAATCGGAAGCTGAATCCTTGGGAGCTTCCTTGGTCACCATTGTATCTTTAGTTTCTTTGGCTTCTTTGGTCTCCCTGGCTTCTTTGGTCTCTTTTTTTTCCGTTCGGGCGGTCCCGGCCGGGGCGCTCTTTTCCTCTCTGTTATTGGAAGCTCCCTCTCCCCCGTCTTTCCGGGCGTAGTCGGTTACATACCACCCCGTGCCCTTGAGAATGAAAGCGGAAGGGTTGAGCTGCCGCTCCACCTTGCCCTTCTTGCATTTCGGACAGGTCTGCAGGGAAAAAGCGGTGATCTTCTCGATCGCCTCAAACTCGTGGCCACAGGACTTGCACTTGTACTCATAAGTAGGCAATATAAACACCTCCTTTTAATCTTCCCTATTATAATAAATTTATCCGTCTAAATCCTCAACTCTTTTGGTTTCCAGCTTTAATCGGGCCAGATCCTCGTAGCTGAATCCGTCCCACCGGCAGGGTAGTAGCGTATTATTATGAAAAAGCGGCTCATGGGAAATATCAAAAGGAGAAACCTTTACCGACTCCAGCCAGAGTTCCGTCCCCGGAATGGGTGAGTATTCGGCGATCACCGGCCTTGCCCCCGCTCCCTTGACGTACTTGATGGTTTCAAAAACCTCCCGGGCTTCCTGGCGGGGAAGCCCGGCCAGGATATAAACCCCGATCTCGTCCTGGGTAAAACCGGCATCGCGAAGATCTTTAACCGCCTGTTCAAACTCCCGGTTATTCACCTTCCTCCCAGTTTTCTCCTGGAAAACCGGGTCACCCGATTCCAGGCTTAACCTCAGGGTCTTGAAACCCGCCTTTTTCATCCCTTGGGCCAAAGTTGCGTTGATCCCCCGGATGTTGATCCCGTTGGGGGAATGAAACCTCAGGTTGAGATTTAGTTCCGATACGCCCTGGAGAAGCCCGATCAGATAATCCCCTCCACCCGCGAGCAGGGCATCGTCAAAAAAAACCACGTCCTGGACCCTGAACCGCCGGCTCGCGTCCTGGATCTCGGCCAACACTTCGGAAACCTCTCTCCGGAAGTGACCCGGGAAAAGAATCCGGGAAGCGCAATAGCCGCAGCGAAAGGGACAACCCCGACTGGTTAAGACCGGGATGGATTCCAGTCGGCGTTTCAACTCCAGCGCCGGGTATGACCACCAGATTTCCTCCGCCCCGGTCTGGGCTTCCCACTCTTCCCCCACGATCTCTCCTAAAAGCTTGAATAATTTTTCTTCCGCTTTTCCGGCCAAAACCTGGTCAGCCCCCGAAAATTGTTGGGCGTGTTCGGGAAGGAGCGTGGCGTAGATTCCCCCCAGGATCACCGGGACCCGCGGATAAACTTCCTTGACCGCACCGATGGCCGCCGTCACCCCCGGATACCAGTAGGTCATCCCCGAGGTGACCAGAACCAGGTCGGGTTCCCCGGCCCGGACCAGATCATCCCGGAATAATTCGGGCGGGACCCCATAACGGCGGTAATAACGGGGAATCCCAGAAACGGCTTTGGGATTTTCGATGATTTCACTGAAGAACTTCCCCTGCCCAAAAGAACGGCGCCGGGCTTCCTCGAACCTCCGGCCGGCTTGGTTCATAAAACCTTTCAGACCGGGGTGAGCGGGATCGAGGCAGTCAAGGAAAGAAACCTCCGCCCCGGCCGCTTTCAGCCGGGCGGCGATTAACAGCAGTCCCAGGGGCTGAGACCAGAGATCGTAAGCGGCAAAATCATAGATCCAGGGATTAATTAAAAGGAGCTTTGGCTTTCGTGAGGGCAATTAAGTCACAGGTTGCCGGTAACCAGTCGCCGGGTACTGGTTTCGGGTTCCGGGTTTCGGGTTCCGGGTTTCGGGTTTCGAGTTTCGGGTTCGAAATTTTGAATTTGGTTATTGGTCATTATCTGATTGTTGCCTGCCCTGCATGCCTTGAGCGTAGTCGAAGGGTAACCTGCATTCCGCATTTTTTTCTAACCACCTAGCCACCCAGCAACCTTGTTCTTCTTGCCACTGGTTACTGATTGACCTTCACGTAATAATTGCACTCCGCCTCGGCTACGACCACGCCGTTCTCGTCCACGGCCTGGAGTTTCAACGGCCAGATTCCCTTGCCGCGTTCCTCGATCGGTTTCATCATCTTGTCCGCCTCTTCCTGGGTCATTTTCAGGTGGCAGGAGATCTTGGTGGTGGCCGGCTTCAGGTACTTGATGGACATCCCGCTGTTGATGAGGATGTACTTGAAGATATCATAAGTGGTGGCGAAGAGCGCCGCCCCCGACATCTCCAGCAGGATGAAGGTCGAACCGGCGTACATGATCCCGACATGGTTCAGGTTCTTCTCCGTGGGCATGCTCAAGATGATGTCCCTTTCCTCCAGCTTCTCGACCTTGACTCCCCCGTACTTGACGATGGGAATGGTGTCCTCGATAAAGGGGACCAGCGTCGAAAAATCCTTCTTCTCGCTCATTTTTTCCTCCTTGGGTAAAAAATTTTATCTGATCAAATTATCACTATCGCATAGGGCATAGAGCAAAGAGCATAGGGTTATAATTTCAAATAACGTTTAGATCGTTAATTTCGTTTAGTCCGTTAGGATCGTTCCGAGCATTCAGAGCGTTATTTTGGTTAACTGATACCCTGGTTTCCTGATATCCCCTTCCTGGTCCCCTGATAATCTGATCTCCGCTGTTTGGTTTATCTGCCTACTGCTTACTCTCTGCTCTATGCCCTTTGCTTTATTTGCGCGTATTCCACGAGCATCTCCATGGCCCGGACAGCCCTTTCCGGGGTGGGATAAATCGGGACCCCATTTTCCACCAGGGCCTTGATGGCCATGTCCTTCAGACCGTTGAAAGAAGCCCCGATCACCGGCTTCCCGAATCCCCGTAAAAGCCCGGCGAACTGGCGGGCGTTATCGAGTCCCAGGTGCCAGAGCATGTCGTCCGTCGGCATCTCCATCAAGTTCCCGATTTTTTTCTTCTGTTCGAGGAGATATTCCGGGCCGAAGACCCCGTAAAAAAGCAGGCCGTCGTATTCCGGGTTTTCGAGCAGAATCGTCGGGAGGTGAACGTAAAAAGCGTCCATATTCACGCTGAAGGTGACATCCACGGGATTCCGGCAGGTTCCGGTCTGGGGCAGATGCTTTCGTAAACGGGCCTGGGTCTCGGGTGAAAACTCGGGAACCTGAAGGCCCGTCAGGGAACAGGCATTGGCCATGGCCGCCCCCGGGCCGCCCGAGTTGGTCATGATCGCCATCCTCTTACCCCGGCCCGGGGGCTGGGTGGAAAGGGCCAGGGCCCCGTCGAAAAGCTCCTCGGTATTCCGGGCCTGGATCACCCCGGCCTGCCGCAGAATCCCCCGGAAAAGTGAGGCCGGTCCCGAGATCGCGGCGGTATGGGTGGAAGCCGCCCGGGCCCCCGCCTCGGTTCCTCCCACGTAAAGCGCGATGATCGGTTTCTCCCTGGCCACCCGGCGGGCGGTCTGGATGAACTCGGGAACCCGGCGGATGCCTTCCAGGTAAAGAGCGATCACCTTTATTTTGGGTCGATCGAGAAAATATTCCACTGCATCCACCACATCAATGCTGGCTTCGTTCCCCAGACTGACGGACTCGGCGAAACCCGTCCCCAAATTCGCCAGGTAGGAATAGGTGTGACAGCAATAGGTCCCGGAATGCGAGGCGAGCCCGATCGGTCCAGCCCCGATCTCGTAAGCGAAAGGCGTGGTGTTGAGGTTGTTTTCGGTATTCAAAAGGCCGATGCAGTTGGGCCCGACAAAACGAATCCCATATCGCTCGGCGGTTTCCTTCAACTTGGCTTGCAAACCCTTGCCCTCTTCCCCCACCTCGGAAAATCCGCCGGAGATGATCACCGCCCGGCGCGTGCCTTTTTTACCGGCGGCTTCGATGAAATCGGGGACGATCTTGGTCGGAAGGACGATGGCCAGGAGCTCGGGAACCTCCGGAAGGCTTTCCACGCTCGGGTAGGCTTTCAAGCCAAGAACGGTTTTCTGCTCGGGATGAATGGGGTAGATGGGACCCTGGAAGCCGGCATTAACCAGGTTGAGAAGCTGCATCGTCCCCATCTTTAATAAATTATTGGAAGCGCCCAGGAAGGCGATCGAGCGCGGATTCATGATTTCTTTAAGCGGATTCATAAGTTAAAAGATGTTCAACTCTCTTTTTATTAGGTTATTTTGTAGTTGCCTCATTTATGAGGCTCTGTCGGTTAAATATTTTCTCAGCCCGATCCCTCATTTTTCGGGATAAATCCCTCTGAAGTCGGGACAAGTAAATCGGGCAACTACAGTAACCATTTAACACCTAATTGTCTGCACCCAAATTCGTGGCTTATTTAAACACCAACCCGGCGGAAAACTCAAGATGTTGAAGAAGCAAAACCGAAAAGCAATGAGCAATGAGCAACGACTATGGGCTTTTATATTATTAAAAACCCGGGGGGTTGGTTCTCGCGACGCGCACGTTTAGGAAATCAAGATACGATAAACTCGATGACAAAGTATTTATCGATACTGGCTAGGCCCGGTTGCCCTGAGCGTAGCCGAAGGGCGGGCCAGCCTGCGGCGATTACGGCACTGCAGTTATTGTGCGCGGAGCGAAACCAACCCCCCAAAAAGAAATAAAAGGCTAACGAAAAGCGAGATTGCCGCGCCCTGCCAGAGACAGGGCTCGCAATGACAATTTAAAATAAGAAAACTGGATAGCTAAAAGGCTTGAAATACAACTTTTTTATGCCTTCTGTATTGTTTTCTTGACAAAAAAGCCTATCGGCGGTCAGATAATACTTAAACAGTTTTTTGAAGGCAATTAATCTATCTTCCGCAATAAACATGGGCAAGATTAAAAGCAGTTCATTAATTTTATCTTTTTTATTGCTGGTAATTTGCACATATTTGGGTTTTTCTATTCCTGCTTACAAAGAAATATTTTCTGACATCGGAGCCGATTTAAACATCACTCAAAAACTATTGATTATTCCCGGAAAGTTTGTATGGATATCTTTAGGAATTATATTCAGTATTCTTATTACTTTAAAAGATGTTTTTATCATCGACAAACCAAGAAAAATTACAAATTTGATTATTTTGATTTTGATCTTGGTTCTTATTGTTTTTATCCTTTTTTGTTCATATCAACCAAATACTGGATTCCTGCTGAAGTTTATCCCGCACTTCGATACGGGACAGGAATGACATTTAACAAACAAGAATTATCTATATACCAATGAAGGAACTGGAAGCCGGCGGGTTGACATTTGTCGCGGGCCATTGGCCGCTTGATCAAGCCAAGACCACAATCGTTTTTATACACGGCGCCGGAGGGTCGGCCAATTTCTGGTCCAACCAGGTTGCTACACTCAAGGATCGTGTTAACACAATTGCGATTGATTTACCCGGACATGGCAGAAGCAAGCAACCGGGGATGGAAAAAATCGAAGATTACGCGAATGCGGTTTCAGATTTTATCTCTTCGGTCGCACCCGACGCCATCCCCGTCGGCCTTTCTCTGGGAGGGGCGATCACTCAGCAGTTGTTG
>Ga0315289_10012738_pt1 | contig 11820 bp, 2 predicted proteins | sample YL17G11_40_MG_FD_203452 | JGI IMG/M metagenome (GOLD analysis project Ga0315289, IMG submission 203452) | Sediment microbial communities from Yellowstone Lake, YNP, Wyoming, USA - YL17G11_40 | ecosystem: Environmental > Aquatic > Freshwater > Lake > Sediment | place: USA: Wyoming | collected...
CATCACCTTCGCCGCCCTGGACCTGCCCCGCGCCGGTGGCGGCATCGAAGATCGTGTCGTTGCCCTCTCCACCGTAAACGGAGTGGTCAATCGAAACCGAATGCATCAGCCGGATAATGTCATTGCCCGCCAGTCCATCGACCGAGATCGACGAGAAGCTTCCCGGGTAAACAACGCTGACAGACTGCATGGTGACCGTAACACCCGTGAGGTCCTGGCTGATGCTGATCGTGTCATCGCCCGCGGTGCCCTCGATCGGCAGGGTGGAAAGCAGCAGGCGCGGCTCGAGCTGTTCAAGCGACCAGCGACCCAGCTCGTGCCGACCGGCCTCGGGGCAAACACCGGAGGCTGCCTGCCCTCTGTCAACCCGGCCTTTGCGACCCGCCGGCCTTGCCATGTGATATGTCCCTCGCAAACCATTCCTTCGCCGATCGCGGCAAGGGAGCAACAAAAGACCTCACTTGCCCTCGTCAATCACGCGAAATGATGCTCGAAAACCAGGTCCGATCGTTGGATCATTTACCGTTCGTAACATCCTAACATATGGCCTCGCATTTGTCAAGCATAATCCGGATTGCGAGGTAATGGGGTAATGCCTTGTATGTTGAATTCCGTCATGGTCGATGTTCCCATAGGAGCCGGTCTGGTCGAGGAGGCGAGCGCAGCGAGCCGACGAGACCAGACCGGGCGGCGAGAGATCGGGTATGCCTCGGCCCACCAGGCCGTGACTGAGCGTGATCCTCGTCGCCCCTGTGGGAATAGCCCGAACAGCCGCCTGAGCCGGCGACGAACCACACGTCCGTCGAGCTCGAATCGGCAAGATAGGGAGACTGCCATGACCGAAGCTCTGTACGTAGGCATCGATGTTGCAAAGGATTCATTCGACGTCGCCTCTGATCCCGCGGGTCCCAAGTTGTCCCTTCCCAACGACCCCAAGGGGTGGCAAAAGCTCCTGGACTCTCTCCAGACCCATCCGGTGGCCCTGATCGTCCTGGAGGCCACTGGCGGCTACGAGCGCAGGCTCGCGGCCGAGTTGATTCAGGCCGGCTACAACGTGGTCGTCGCCAATCCCAGGCAAGTCCGCGACTTCGCCCGTGGCATGGGAGAACTGGCCAAGAGCGACTCCATTGATGCGGATGTCCTGGCGCAGTTTGGCCGCGTCGTTCAGCCCAAGCCTCGTCCGCAACCGTCGGGACAAATGGAAGTTCTGTCTGAACTGGTCACGCGGCGCCGCCAGTTGACGGACCTGCACACCCAGGAGACCAATCGCTTGCCGATGGCCCGCCACGCCACGGTTCGCAAAAGCCTCCAGAAGATCGTCCGCGCGTTGGAGCACCAGATCGCCGATCTGGACAAGCTGATCCATGACAACATCCAGTCGGACGACGGCCTGCGACGCAAGGGTGACATCGTCAGGAGCTTCAAAGGCGTTGGCCCGGGGACAAGCAGCATGCTCCTGTCGCATCTGCCTGAACTGGGCAGTCTCAACCGTCAGGAGATCGCGGCCCTGGTCGGCGTGGCGCCATGGACTTGCACCTCGGGCAAGTGGAAGGGGAAATCCAAAATCTGGGGCGGGAGAATGGAGGTGCGCAACATGCTCTACATGGCAGCGCTGGCGGCCATTCGCTCCAACCAAGTGATTCGTGTCTTCTACCAACGCCTGATCTCCAACGGCAAACTCTTCAAGGTCGCCATCACCGCATGTATGCGAAAGATGCTCGTGATCCTAAACACACTGGTAAGGAACGACACCAAATGGTCGCCACAATTCGTAAAAAACGCTTGAAATCAAACACAGCCGCTCAGTTACGGGAGGAGAGAGAACCGTGAATATTGAGCAGGCCCGCTTGTAGTGGCCCCGTGAGTGGCTTCTTGAAGAATCGCCTTACGGCGACACTGCGAACCCCCGTAACTGAGACATTACCAAAACGCTCCGTGCGCGCTTGCAAAATAACCTGGACGGGTGTAAACATTCATTAGTCTTGGCTCGCACGCGTCGGCGGCATGAGGCGCTGCCCATCCCGCGGCTGCGATGCGATCCGGGCCCTTAGCTCAGCGGTCAGAGCAGGGGACTCATAATTTTTCTCGCGCTTTTTCGTAAGATGCTGGTTTATCACATAGTTACAGCAACACGCGAGACTTACCTCGCTTCTCGACGAGCCGCCTGGAACTGCAATTTGCCGTGAAAACCGCTTCTCCGGTTGTCGCGACAACCGCCTCTTTCAAGTGACTGCGCCTCCAAAAACCGTTGGTCTTCTCCCCTGGGGATCAGTCGGCTAAAAGGTATGATGATTTCGGGATTCCCAAGCCCCAGACGGCTGAGGACATTGAGGCATTGGTGGGCTTCGCGAAGGAGATCGGGACCATCCATGTGGTCTACTCGGCGGCCAAGATCGTCCAGCCGAGGGGCAGGAAGTTGTCTCCCGTCATGCAGGCAATGCGACGAGCGTACGAATGCGCGGCCGGCCCAAGCGGGCTGACATTCCGGGGCGGGGCCTGGCGATTGCCTGAGTCCGTCGCCGACAGGCGCGTAGTGCAGCCCTTCCTGGAGGTCTGCAGGCTGGTCGGAATAAACGCAAGACAATGCAAGCGAAGCCTTATCGAGACTCTGTAGTCTGAACCGGAGAACAGTCCAAGTATTTGCGCACCAGAAGCAGGCGTCAAAGGTAAAAAGGGAAGAAGAAGAGATGCTGAACTCGCGCAGGCACTCTGTGTCTGGGCGACATGCTGAAAGGCCATGAGACCATGATGGACACGAGAAGGCACAACTATTCGTTGAAAAGCGGCATCACCCGAACGCCGGAGTTCCAGAAGAAGAGACTGGCCTCGTTTTCTGTTAACTGCGGCGTCAAGTGCGGGCACGACTGTCTGTACTGCAGTACCGGGGCCATGCTACGGATGCATCCGGCGTTCAAGACCTGCGGCGAAAACCCCTTCGGCTTCGGCTATGCCATCGTAGACCCCGATACGCCGGCGCGTGTGGCGAAGGACGCCAAGAGGATACCCGGCCGTAGCATGATTCAGCTCTGCACGATCGTGGATGCCTGGGCGCCAGAGGCACAAGAGCATCAGATCGGCCGGCGGTGTCTCCAGGCCATCCTGGCCGAGCCGGGCTGGTCGGTGCGGATCCTCACGAAGAACACGGCCGTCCGTAACGACTTCGACCTGATCGAGGCCCACAAGGACCGCGTGCTGGTCGGGCTGAGCATCACTGCCACGCCGGAGAAGGCCGACGTCATGCAGGTCATCGAGCCGAACGCCTCGTCCAACCGGGATCGCGTGCTGGCCATGAAGGAGGCTGCATCCAGGGGCATGCGGACGTACGCAATGCTCTGCCCGCTCCTGCCCGGCATAGCCGACTCGCCCGACCAGATCGAACAGTTGATCAGGCTGGCCGTGGAGTTCCATGCGGAAGAGGTGTTCGTCGAGCCGGTCAACCCCAGGGGCGCCGGTCTGTGGCTGTGCCAGGAGGCATTGGAGTCCCACGGCATGGCGGCCGAGGCGGCGTCCATCGCCCGCATCCGTTCCAGGAAGAACTGGTCGCGCTACGTGCTGGACCTTATCGCCAACGTCCAACGAGCCATGCGGCAGCACTCCGACATCGCCAAGCTTCGGTTCCTGCTGTATCCCAGCCGACTCCTGCCGGAGCACGTCGAGGCCATCAAGAAGGACGACGCCGGCGTAATCTGGCTTGGCGAGGCGCCTGGTAGGTCCGGCTGACCGTCGAGGTCATACTCCGACAAGGCCACCCATGGCGGCGTATCGATCGCTGTCCCCCGAGGAATCCAATCCGCAACTTCCGACCCAACTCCCGGAGAATATGCCGTCGCGGCTTCCGAAGCCATGTTCGGTCTGTCGAGCCGCTGCTTGGGAAATGAACCGCTTCCGCGCAGGAAGCCACTGCGAAGATTCCGTCTTGACAGAGTGACGTTTCTCATAGGTCGCAGGTGTTGGCGCTGCAGCCATTCCCTCCCCCGAGAAATCGCCGCGAAAAAAACCTCCGTTTGAGGTGGCAAGTGCTTGACTTTTAGGGGAAAGGCCGTATAGTATCCAACAGCGTTCGCGAAGAATACGGAAAGCAGTTCTGCGGAGCATCCCGATCTGGCGGTGCGAAGCATCTTACCAGGACGACGGCCGGAGCACTTCTTTCCTTGCCCAGCGTGGTTTGTATTGCGCAGTGTTCGGTAGATCAGGCGGTTGTGAGAGGAGCCTTTTTCGGGGCAAGAAATAGAGATAAGGAGCAAGCCATGTGGCGTCATTCCCCGCATCGTAACCGGTCCTCGTGGGCAACCGACATGCGCCTCGGAATATCCGAGTCGCGCCCGGCCGCGACGAGGACATTGTCTTCCGCTCGCGGGCAGGATCGACATTGGTGCGGCCTGCATGTGCTGGAACCGAGGCTGTTGCTTTCAGGGGAGGCTCAACTGCTCCTGGACATCAACGTGGATACGGCGAGCGCAAAGCCTTCCACCTTTATCCAGATAGGCGGAGAAGCCTTCTTTGCCGCTGATGATGGCGAGCATGGATTGGAACTTTGGACGAGCGACGGGACACCTGAAGGCACTATGCTCGTCAAGGATATCGTCGTGGGCAGCGGCGGATCCAGTCCGTCGAACCTGGCAGACGTCAACGGGACGCTCTTTTTCACGGCCAGCGGGGGGCTGTGGAAGAGCGACGGGACTGAGGGTGGCACGGTGCGGGTCACGAGTGCTGTCAATCCCAGCAAACTGGCGAACGTGGACGGAACGCTGTATTTCTATGGCTATGGCGCTGGCGGGTCAACCGGTTATGAACTTTGGAAGAGCGACGGGACGGAGGCGGGCACGTTCCTGGTCAAGGATATCCGGCCGGGCAGCGGGTCGTCCAACCTTGACCTACTGACCGACGTGAACGGGGCGCTGTTCTTCGTTGCGGATGACGGGACGTGTGGGCGGGAGTTGTGGTGGAGCGACGGGACGGAGGCCGGAACGGCGCTGGTGAGAGACATCTGGCCGGGCAGCAGTTCCTCGGGCATGAACTGGCTGAAAGACCTCAATGGGACTCTGGTTTTCGTTGCGAACGACGGGGCCAGCGGCCTTGAGCTCTGGCGGAGCGACGGGACGGCGGCCGGGACGACCCTGGTCAAGGACATCGTCGCGGGCAGCGGCGGATCCAATCCGTCGAACCTGACAGACGTCACAGACGTCGACGGGATCGGGACTTTGTTTTTCACGGCCAGCGGGGGGCTGTGGAGGAGTGACGGGACGGCGACCGGCACGGTGCTGGTTAAGAGTGGTGTCAATCCCAGCAAACTGGCGGACGTGAACGGGACGCTGTATTTCTACGGCTTTGGCGGAACGACCGGCTATGAACTGTGGAAGAGCGACGGCACGGCTGCGGGCACTGTGCTCGTCAAGGACATCTGGCCGGGCACTGGTTCCTCCACCATTAACTGGCTGACAGACCTCAACGGGATGCTGGTTTTCGTTGCCAGCGACGGGGCCAGCGGCCTTGAGCTCTGGCAAAGCGACGGGACGGAGGCTGGTACGACCCTGGTCAAGGATATCTTTCCGGGCATTCCAGACTCGTACTCGCAGTATCTGACGGACGTGAACGGGAAGCTGCTTTTCGCCGCGGACGACGGGACCTATGGCATTGAACTGTGGGAGAGCGACGGGACCGAGGCTGGTACTGTCCTGGTGAAGGACATCAACCTTGACACGGCCAGTTCCCTCACCCGGCCCACCACGGTAACCTCTCCCACGTTTGTTGCGGTCGGCGGAACAGTCCTCTTCGCGGCCGATGACGGTCTGACGGGTCGCGAACGGACGAAGGACTCGCTCAACGGCCGGGAATTATGGAAGACGGACGGGACGGCAGCCGGCACGGTCCTGGTCAAGGACATCTGGCCCGGCGTCTACGGGTCGAATTTGACCAACCTGATGAACGTCAACGGTACGCTGTTCTTCACCGCCGAGGATGGGACACACGGGGCCGAACTCTGGAAGAGCGACGGGACAGAGGCCAGGACGGTGTTGGTCAAGGACATTCGGCCGGGCAGCAGTGGGTCAAACCTTGCTCTGCTGACAGAGGTGAACGGGACGCTGTTCTTCCGCGCCAACGCGGGGACGACGGGCGATGAACTGTGGACGAGCGACGGGACGGAGGCCGGCACGGTGCTGGTCAAGGACATTCGTTCGGGTGCCATTGGGTCAAACCTTGGTCTGCTGACAGAGGTGAACGGGACACTGTTCTTCCGCGCCAATGACGGAACAGGCGGCGACGAACTTTGGAAGAGCGCTGGGACGGCTGAAGGTACTGTACTCGTCAAGGACATCTTGCCGGGCACCGGTTCCTCGGGCATCAACTGGCTGACAGACCTCAATGGGACGCTGGTTTTCGTTGCCAGCGACGGGGCCAGCGGCCTTGAGCTCTGGAGGAGCGACGGGACGGAGGCCGGCACAGCCCTGGTCAAGGACATCGTCGCCGGCAGCGGCGGATCCAGTCCGTCCAACCTGACGGACGTCAACGGGACACTGTTTTTCACGGCTACCGGGGGGCTGTGGAGGAGCGACGGGACCGCTGAAGGGACAGTGTTGGTTAAGAGCATCTCGGGTAGCCAACTGAGGAACATCGGGGGGACACTGTACTTCTCAGCCAGCGGCGGACTGTGGAAGAGCGACGGGACCGCCGACGGCACCGTGGTGGTCAAGCCCGGTATCTCGGGCATCGCCTGGCTGACAGACGTCAACGGGATGGCGTTGTTTGCTGGATCTGCCGGCGCGCAGGGGTTGGAGCTCTGGCAGAGCGACGGGACGGAGGCGGGGACGTTCCTGGTCAAGGATATCGCCCCGGGTCCGGCCGGCTCGAATGTCCAGGGGCTGACGGACTTCAACGGGACGTTGGTTTTCGCTGCCGATGATGGGGCGACCGGCTTGGAGCCCTGGGTCTATGCGGTTGGTCCCCGCCCCAATCAGCCGCCTGTGGCACTTGACGACGATTACAGCATCGACGAGAACCAGACGTTGACCCTGGTCGCTCCCGGGATCCTCGCTAACGACAGCGACACGGAGGGGGACGCCTTGGCCGCGGTCCTGGTGAGCGCTCCGGCCAACGGCACGGTGGCGCTGGAAGCGGACGGGTCGTTCACGTATACGCCCGCGCTCGACTTCAATGGCGTGGACAGCTTTACCTACGTGGCCAACGATGGGCAAGTGGATTCAAACGTGGCGACGGTGACAATCACTGTCCGTCCGCCCAACCATGCGCCCGTGGCGACGGGCGACACCGTGACGACGGACGAGGATGTCTCCGTAAGCGGCAACGTGCTGGGTAACGACGCGGACGAGGACGGCGACGCCCTGACGGCGGCGCTGGTCGAGGGGCCTTCACACGGGGTGGTCACCCTGAACGCGGATGGGGCGTTCAGTTACACCCCGACGGCCAACTTCAACGGCACCGACGGCTTCACCTACAAGGCCAATGACGGACAGGCCGACAGCAACGTGGCGACGGTGACGATCACGGTCAACCCGGTCAACGATGCGCCGGTAGCCGTGGACGATGCGGCCACGACCGATGAGGATTCGGCTGTCAGCGGCAACGTACTGGGCAATGACACCGACGTGGACGGCGATGGGCTGACGGCGGTGCTGGTGGACGCCCCGACCCATGGCAGCGTGGCCTTAGCGGCTGACGGGTCGTTCACCTACACCCCGGTGGCCAACTACAACGGCTCCGACAGCTTCGCCTACAAGGCCAGCGACGGCCAGGCCGAGTCCAACATCGCGACGGTGACGATCACTATCCGCCCGCCCAACCATGCGCCCGTGGCGGAGGGCGACGCCGTTACGACGGTTGAGGATGTGCCCGTCAGCGGCAACGTGTTGGGCAACGATACTGACGTTGACGGTGACCCGTTGACGGCAGTGCTGGTGAATGATCCGGCCCACGGTAGTGTGGCTCTGGCGGGCGACGGCGCATTCACCTACACGCCCGCGCGTGACTTCAACGGCACCGACGGCTTCACCTACAAGGCCAGCGACGGCCAGGTCGAGTCTAACGTGGCGACGGTGACGATCACGGTTAACGCGGTCAACGACGCCCCGGTGGCGGAGGGCGATACCGTCACGACGGATGAGGATGTGTCCGTCACCGGCAACGTGCTGGGCAACGATAGCGATGTCGATGGCGACGCCCTGTCGGCGGTGCTGGTGGACGGCCCCGCCCACGGCAGCGTGACCCTGAGCGGCGACGGCTCGTTCACCTATACCCCCGCGCCCGACTTCAATGGCGGGGACAGCTTCACGTACAAGGCCAGCGACGGCCAGGCCGAGTCTAACGTGGCGACGGTTACGATCACGGTTAACGCGGTCAACGACGCCCCGGTGGCGGGGGATGATGCCGTGACGACGGACGAGGATGTGTCCGTCACCGGCAACGTGCTAGCGAACGATAGCGATGTGGACGCTGAGCAGCTACCAGGACAAGCCCTTCCCGGGATCGGCGGTGTCTTCGACATGGGGCCTGGGCTGACAAGCTTGGAGATGGTCCCCGTGGGCAATGCGGGCAATGCTGGGGAGCTTTCTGGTGCTGGTGCCGGCGGATACGGACCTGACCGCATCTGCGGCGCGGTGGCCTACGAGTACAACATCGGCAAGTACGAGGTGACGGCCGGTCAGTACACGGCGTTCCTCAACGCCGTAGCCAAGATCGATACTTACGGGCTGTACACCGCGAGTATGTCAGGCACCACCATCGGCAGCGGGATCACACGGGGTGGCGTTTCCGGCAGTTACTCCTACAGCGTCGATTCGGCGTTCACCAATCGTCCGGTGAACTACGTGAGTTGGTACGACACGATTCGGTTCGCAAACTGGATGACGAACGGCCAGGGAACCGGCGACACGGAAAGCGGCAGCTACACGATCACTGGCGGCGGCGTGAACTCGGGCACCGTCACCATCCCCACTGCGACCGAGCGTGCCACTTGGTCAACCGGCGCTAAGTCGTACTTCCTGCTGACCAGCGAAGATGAGTGGTATAAGGCGGCGTACTACAAGGGCGGCTCGACCACGGCGGGCTACTGGGACTATCCCACAAGCAGGAACACGGCCCCGGGGCAAGACATGACCGAGGTCACGAACTCCGGCAACAATGCCAACTACTACACATCGCCCTACGCCTACCCCATCGACAGCGGCAAGTACACCACGCTCGTCGGCGAGTTCCAGAACTCCAACAGCCCCTACGGGACGTTCGACCAGGGCGGCAACGTGTGGGAGTGGAACGAGGCTGTGATCGGGGGGAATCGCGGGCTGCGGGGCGGGTCGTTCAGCAGCAGCCCCCCCGGCGCCACCGGCTACCTGTTCGCGTCGGGCCGCTACGTTGGCTACCCGTCGCTCGAGTACAACTACTTCGGGTTTCGTGTTTCCGAGGTTCCTGTGTCCAGTCCGATGGAGTTGTCCGCGGTCCTGGTGAGTGGCCCTGCCAATGGCACGCTCAGTCTCGCAAGCGACGGGTCGTTTACTTACACGCCCAACGCGAACTTCAACGGCTCCGACAGCTTTACTTACAAGGCCAGCGACGGGCAATTGGATTCAAACGTCGCGACGGTGACGATCACGGTGAACCCGGTCAACGACGCCCCGGTGGCGGATCCTCAGTCGGCGAATACGGACGAGGATCAGGCCGTAATGATCGCTTTGCTGGGTAGCGACGTGGAGACCCCAGCCGGCCAACTGACCTACGCAATCACGGCGCAGCCGCAGCATGGGTCTGTGGTCCTGTTTGGCGACCAGGCGACCTACACGCCCGTGGCGAACTACAACGGTCCCGACAACTTCGCCTTCGCGGTGACGGACACGGGCGATCCGGCGGGGGTGGGGACCAGTCCGGCCCTGACCAGCGCCCCGGCCGGGGTGAGCATCACGGTCAGCCCAACCAACCATGCCCCGGTGGCCGGGGATGATGCCGTGACGACGGACGAGGATGTGTCCGTCACCGGAAACGTGCTGGTCAACGACGGCGACTTGGACGACGACGCGCTAACGGCGGTGCTGGTGGACGGCCCCGCCCACGGCAGCGTGGCCCTGGCGGGGGACGGATCGTTCACGTATACGCCCAATGCGGACTTCAACGGGACGGACGCCTTCACTTACGTGGCCAACGACGGGCAATTGGATTCGAACGTGGCGACGGTGACGATCACGGTTAACGCGGTCAACGACGCCCCGGTGGCACAGGACGTTTCGGCAACGACGGATGAGGACGTGGCCGTGCCGGTCGCGATGGCCGCCACGGACGTGGAGGGCGACGCCCTCGCCTACGCGATCACCAGCGCCCCCCAGCACGGGACGGTGAGCCTGGCGGGGAACGTGGCGACCTATACGCCCGTGGCCAACTACAACGGGCCGGACAGCTTCACGTACAACGCCAGCGATGGCCAGGCCGAGTCTAATGTGGCGACGGTGACAATCACGGTGAACCCGGTCAACGACGCCCCGGTGGCCGGGGATGATGCCGCCGTGACGGACGAGGACTCGACGGTCAGCGGGAACGTGCTGGTCAACGATAGCGATGTGGACGCTGAGCAGCTCCTTCCCGGGTTCGGCGGTGTCTTCGACATGGGGCCTGGGCTGACAAGCTTGGAGATGGTCCGCGTGGGGAATCCGGGCAACGCGCCCGATACGCGCTACAACAGCATCTCTGTCGGCGCGGTGGCCTACGAGTACAACATCGGCAAGTACGAGGTGACGGCCGGGCAGTATAGGGACTTTCTCAACGCCGTGGCCGCGACGGACACCTACGGGCTGTACGAGTGGGGCATGGACGGCAGTGATTACGGCTGCCAGATCACGCAGCACGGGACCAGCGGGAGCTACACATACGATTTTAGCGGCCGGCCCAGCGGGACGGAGGCCGACTGGGCGAATCGTCCGGTGAACTGTGTTTCGTGGGGCGATGCGGCGCGGTTCGCCAACTGGCTGACCAACGGCCAGGGCAATGGTAGCACTGAGACAGGGGCGTACTCCCTCAACGGGGCGGTGACCAGTGTCGAGCTTATGGCCGTAGTCGTGCCGGATGCGGCCCAGCGTGCCACGTGGTCTAACGGCGCGAAGCCGTACTTCCTGCTGCCAAGTGAGGATGAGTGGTATAAGGCGGCGTACCATGACAAGACCGCCGTGCTGGCGGCGACCTACTTCGACTACCCCACGAGCAGCAACACGATGCCCAGCAACGATCTCGTCGAACCGACGGACCCCGGTAATAACGCGACGTTCTACTACAACAGTTACACCATCGGCAGCCCCTACTATCGCACCGAGGTCGGCGCCCATGAGAACTCCGACAGCCCCTACGGGACATTCGACCAGGGCGGGAACATCTGGGAGTGGAACGAAGCCAACTTTGAAACCTACGCTCGCTGCTTGCGGGGCGGGGCGTTCGGCCTCAACGCCGCCTTCTGCGACCTGCACGCGGCGTGGCGCAGCAGCGTGGCCCCGGCGGACGCGTACAGCGCCGTCGGGTTCCGTGTTTCCGAGATTCCTGTGTCCAGTACGATGGGGTTGTCCGCGGTCCTGGTGAGTGGCCCTGCCAATGGCACGCTCAGTCTTGCAAGCGACGGGTCGTTTACTTACACGCCCAATGCGGACTTCAACGGGACGGACGCCTTCACTTACGTGGCCAACGACGGGCAATTGGATTCGAACGTGGCGACGGTGACGATCACGGTCAACCCGGCCAACCATGCGCCGGTGGCGGAGGGCGATGCCGTGACGACGGATGAGGACGAGGCCGTGCCGGTCGCGATGGCCGCCACGGACGTGGAGGGCGACGCCC
>Ga0315289_10012740_pt1 | contig 11819 bp, 9 predicted proteins | sample YL17G11_40_MG_FD_203452 | JGI IMG/M metagenome (GOLD analysis project Ga0315289, IMG submission 203452) | Sediment microbial communities from Yellowstone Lake, YNP, Wyoming, USA - YL17G11_40 | ecosystem: Environmental > Aquatic > Freshwater > Lake > Sediment | place: USA: Wyoming | collected...
ACCTCGGAATGAAGGAGGCTGGCGTCCTGAAGAACACGGCCCTCGTCTACGGCCAGATGAACGAGCCGCCGGGCGCCCGCTTCCGCGTGGCCCTCGCTGGGGTGAGCGTCGCCGAGTACTTCCGCGACGAAGAAGGCAAAGACGTCTTGCTCTTCATCGACAACATCTTCCGCTTTGCCCAGGCGGGAAGCGAGGTGTCGGCGCTCTTGGGCCGGATGCCGTCCGAGGTCGGCTATCAGCCGACCCTGGCGAGCGAGATGGGCGAGCTGCAGGAGCGGATCACCTCGACGAAGCGCGGGTCGATCACCTCCGTTCAGGCGATCTACGTCCCGGCCGACGACCTGACCGACCCGGCGCCGGCGACCGTCTTCTCCCACCTCGACGCGGCGATCACCCTGTCCCGTGCGATCGTGGAGAAGGGGATCTACCCGGCGGTCGACGCACTCCAGTCGAACTCGACGATGCTCGCCCCCGGGACCGTCACGAGCGAGCACTACCGAGTCGCTCAGCGGACGCTCGAAGTTGTGCAGCGCTACGAAGACCTGCGCGACATCATCGCCATCATGGGGATGGACGAGCTCTCCGAGGAGGACAAGCTCGTCGTGCGTCGCGCCCGCAAGGTACAGCGGTTCATGAGCCAGCCGCTCTACGTGGCGGAGGACTTCACCGGCCGGCCGGGGACGTACGTCAAGCTCGCCGACACGATCCGCGGGTTCGGGTTGATCGTGGACGGCAAGCTGGACGACGTTCCCGAGCAGGCCTTCTATATGGTCGGCTCGATCGACGAGGTCCTGGGGCGCACGAAGAAGGCCGGCCTGGGGGAGAAGGTGTCTGTTGAACCTGTTCAGCCTTCTGCCTAGACGTCTCCGTCGGAGGATGTTCCTGTACACTCCCGCTGGTTTCTCCGACGTCTCGTCCTGCGGGGCCTTCTACGACGTGCGGACGACCGTGTTCGCGGGCGAGGACATGATGGTCCTCGAGTATTCCGACCCGGAGGCACAGCGGCGCCTCTTCGATCGCGCGACCCGGCTTCTTCCCCCGCGGGGGAAGGTTCTTGACCTGGGCTGCGGGCTGGGGCATCTCCTGAACTACCTCGAGGAGAAGAGCCCCGCCTATGAGGACTACTGGGGGATCGACGTGAGCGAGCGCATGATCGCCGAGGCCCGACGTCGGCGCGGCGATCGATTCGAGCAGAGGGACATCCTAACCGCTCCGTTTGAAGAGGGCCGGTTCGACACGGGGTACATCCTGAGCGTCCTCGGTTACCCGATCGGAGAGGATCCGACGGCGATGATGCTTGCCATTCTGGAGAAGGCGCTCTCTGCCTGTCGCGTCGGGATCGTCTTCTCCCACCTCGCCGCCGGGCGGAAGGAAGGGCTTCGCTTCACGACCGTCCCGGAGGATCTCGCCTCTCGTTGTGAGAAGGCGTTTGGCGCCCGGGTAGAGATCGACGACGACGGGGCCGACCACACCTACCTCGTCGCCCTTCGCCACCGCGGTCTCTGACCGTTCCCTCGGGGCGAAAAACGAATTGACGGGCCTTGTCTAGGCCCCTATAATCGCCTTGCCCGGCGGGGTAGCCAAGTGGAAAGGCAAGGGACTGCAAATCCCTGACGCAGCGGTTCGAATCCGCTCCCCGCCTCCCGACGTCGATGGGTGGTTAGCTCAGTTGGGAGAGCGCCTGCTTGACGTGCATGAGGCCGCAGGTTCGAGTCCTGCACCACCCACTAGAACCTCTCCGAGTCACCCGTCGACCCTGCATTCGGAGAGGCGGTGCAGGGCCAGCTATACGAGGAGGCACGACGTGGAACGAGCACGCGAGCTAATTAGGCTCTACCAGAAGATGGACGGAGTCATTGGGGTCTGCCTCGTCGGCTCGGCGACCCGTCCCTTCTGAGACCCTCTCTCCGACTACGACTTCGAAGTGGTCATGGACGACAAGGCCTTTGCGAAGGTCCCAGGAGAGAAGAGGCTGGTCTTCGTCCTCGACGAGGCCCACCTCGCCGGGTCGACCACGAGTTTTACCTTCGTCCGTGGACGGAGCTTGCGAGACTCGTCCGCTCGACGCTCGACCTCGACCACTACCCCTTCCAGTACGCCAAGGTTCTGCATGCCCCGACCGGGCGGCTCGGCGAGTTGGTGGAGCCCCTCGCCGCTCTTCCCGCGTCGGTGAGGAAGACTCGCCTGCGGGTCCACTACCTCGAGTTTCGTTTCGGCTCAAGCCGGGCTGGGAAGGGCCTCGACCGCTGCGGCACACTGAATGCGCGCCTCATCCTGGGCGAATCGATCACGGCGCTCGTGAAGCTTCTTTTCCTGGTCAAGCGGTCCTGGCCCTCGACGCGGCACTGGAGCACAGAGGAGCTTGAGCTCTTGGGAGTCGGTCCGGACCTGATCGCGGCGATCGAGGGGGCCCTCTTGAGTCCCGAGAAGGCTCGTCTCCAAGCCCTGGCCAAGGAGGCGGACCGCTTCTTAGAGGGACAGGGGGAGACGTTCCACAAGAACGGGCAGAAGCTGATGCAGTGAGCTTACCTTACTGAGGCGGGGAAGCGCGCCTTCCGGCGCTGGGGAGCGCGCTAGGGGACTGACCACCTGCGCTCGACCGGCTACATCCCGATCACGTGTTCGGCGAGGAGCCGCGCGTCCTCGGAATCGACGTCGCCATCCCTATCAACGTCTGCCTGCTCGGATTCTCCCGTCGTGAGATGGACGAGGCCCAGTGCGGCCTGGAGGACAATCCGGACGTCGATGACGTCCACAGTCCCGTTCTCGTCCACGTCGCCCTTTCCCACGGCAATCCGGAGTTCTTCTCTCACCGATCCCATCAGGCCGTCGTTGTCGGCGACCTCAAGGCTCACGAGGTAGGTCCCGGGAGAGCGATACTCGTGCGTGGGGCTTCGCTCGAACGACAAGTTGCCGTCTCCGAACGTCCACGCCCACGACAAGACGGTTCCGTCTCCATCGGTCGACTCGTCGAGGAAGAGGACCGCGTCCCAGATCGCCGCCGGGTCGGGGGACCAGGAGAACCTCGCTACGGGTGGGTTGGTGCAGGAGTTCCTTGACCTTGGGGTGCCGTTCAACGGATTTCCCTTCGCGTCCTTCCCGTTCCGGGTGGTGCCGTCGTTCGTCCGCCAGTTTGGGTCTTGGTCCGGGGCGAAGGGGTTCACTCTTTCCATCGTCGACCGGCTGGCCTTGATCCCGGCGGGCCAGGTACCGCCGTCGGCGTTCGCCGTGTCGACGACTCGCCCCGTTGGGTCCCGCAACGCGAGAGTCTCACCGCTGTCCACGAGCCCTCCGGTGTAGATCTGGTCTGCCGCGATGTCGTTCACCGTCGTGTCGTCGCTCCTCTCGAGAAGGTAGAACCCGCCGGCCTCGAGCACTCCGGCAAGCGGGATCGACGGGGAGCCGTCGTTTGAACGTAGCGTCCACCCGCCCAAGTCGACTTCCTGGTCCGTGTTGTTCCTCAACTCGATCCACTCGTCTCCCGATGTTGAAGACGCCGTTCCCATCCAGGCGACCTCGTTGATCACGACATCCGGAGAAGAAGCTCCGAGAAGGCCAGCCACGAAGAAGGACAGGGCGACGAGGCCAGGCGAGGCCCGAGCGCCGAAGCGAAGGAAGGTCCGGCGAGGAGAATCCCGCTTGTTTCGGTTCATCTCAGACTTTGTCGTGCAAACGATGCTAGTCTCCTGACTATAGCGCAGTTGCCTGCTCGAATCAAGCCGAAGCCTCTATGGCGAGAGAAGTGGAGTCTCCATGTGTGTTTTGATAAACTCGTCGGGCGGCGGGGCGTTCGTCACAGGCCACGGGAGTGACCGGCAGCCCCGACGCACCAACGACCTTTGCGTCCCGGCCAGAGGAATTGAGGTGATGTTGCCTGTCTAGTGAGAGCCGGCTTCGTTTTGAGCTGGGCGGGAGCGTGCAGGGTTTCTGCTACAGGCGTTCTCGCTCGAGCTGGCCGACGCACGTTGAAGGCGTCCGCGGAATCGCCTCACTCGGCCTGGGAGTCGAGGTGTGGCTCAACCGGGAGGAGGGGGACTCCGAGCCGGATCGAAAGACGCTCGAAGGAATTCGGGTCGCCGCACGGGCGGCGCCGTTCGTCTCCGTCCATTCTCGCTTTGCGCTCTGGGTCTGGGATCCGGCTGGCCTTCGCCGCGAGATCGCGCTCTCTCGGGCGATCGGCGCGCGCACCCTGGTCCTGCACCGCGGGAGCCTCGGCCTCGCCGAGCCGAACTCGGGAGCGGACTTCGCGGAGATCCGCCGCCTCGCCCGCGACGCTCGAGAGGCCGGGATCCGGCTCGCCCTCGAGAACGGCCGGGACGACGCCTGGGCGCTCGATCGAGTCCTCGAGGAGATCGGGGACGATCCCGAGGAGACGAACCTTGGGATCTGTGTTGACGTGGGACACGCCCATCTCTCTCCGTCTATTCCGAGTGACAGGCCGATCCGCTGGTACCTCGAGCGCTACGCCGGGCAACTCGTCCACCTTCACCTGCACGATAACGTAGGCCTCGAGGACGAGCACCGCCTCCCGGGTGAGGGAACGGCCGACTGGCGAGACACGCTGGCCACTCTAGACGAGATCGGCTTCGCCGGCACAGCTACGCTCGAACTCCTTCCCGAGGGCGACCTCCTGGAGGCCTTGTCTCGCGCTCGGGCCTTCCTCGAGCGCCTGGGCCGACCGGGCTAGCACAGGTCACACGTTCATCCCTTCTCCACGCCATCCTCACGCGCGGCTCACACCCGCCGCGTAGCATTCGGTACGGGCATTCCGCGGAAAGGAGAAACGCATGACGCGAATGGCTGTGATTGACCGACGTCGGATCCTCCCGTGGATCGTCTTCTCGCTTGGCCTCCTGCTTGCTCTCTCAGGACGGATGGCCTGGGCCGAAACAACGACGACGCAGGAGGTCGAGATTCGCGGGTACGAAGGCGAGAAGCTTGGCTCCGCGAGAGACTTCCGCGAGAACTCGATCCAGGGGACCCAGAGGATCGAGCCGGAGACCTACCGGCTGGTTGTCGACGGTCTGGTCGCGAACCCCGCGGCGTTCACCCACGCCGAGCTTGCGGCCCAGACGCACACCGCGAAGGTGGCCATCCTCCACTGCGTCGAGGGCTGGTCGGTGAAGATCCTGTGGGAAGGGATTTCACTCTCCGCTTTGTTCGACGAGGTTCAGCCGAGCCCCGAGGCGACGACCGTCATCTTCCACGCCCAGGACGGCTACACCACGTCCCTGCCCCTCGACTTCGTCGTCAGCCGCAACCTGATCCTCGCCGATCGCATGGACGGCCTCACCCTGTCTGCCGAGCGAGGGTTCCCGTTCCAGCTCGTCGCCGAGGACAAGTGGGGCTACAAGTGGATCAAGTGGGTCACGCGCGTCGAGCTCTCGAGCGACTCAAGCTACCACGGCTACTGGGAGAGCCGCGGCTACTCGAACGTGGGCGACCTCTCGAAGTCGAGGTTCGGTCCCTAGCCCGGAGCAGCGCCTTCTCACGCGGCGGCTCACAAGCCGGACTCGATGACCGTCACCCCGCGCTCGCGGAGCGTTTCGATTCCGCGTCTTCCCTCGGCACTTCCCGAAAGGACGAGCTGCGTATCGACGAGCGTCACGCGATCGCCCGTCCCAAGACCTGGGTTCTCGACTAGGGCTCGGATGTCTGCGATCGGGTCTCCCGAAAGATCGAGGTCTTCGAGCAGGGTGAGTTTCGCGAGCGGCTCCACGTCGTAGATGTTGTTCCAGGCGAGGCCAAGCCGGGCGAGTTGAGTGAGCGAGCCGAGAGGACTGATGTCGATGATCTCGTTTCCGTCGAGCCAGAGGTGCGTGAGATGCGTGAGCCCAGCGAGTGGCGCGACGTCCGAGATCTCGTTTCTCCACAGGCTCAGCCACTCAAGATCCTGCATCCTGGCGAGAGGAGAGAGGTCCTCCACGTGATTCCCTCCCAGGCCGAGCTTCACGAGGTTCGTGAGCCCGGCGAGCGGAGCGATGGCTTGGATCTCGTTCCCCTCGAGGCCCAGTCGCACGAGCTCGACCATCCCAGCAAGCGCCGAGACATCGCGGATTGCGTTGTTCGAAAGGCCGAGCCACCGGAGCTTCACGAGGCCCGCGAGCGGTGCGACGTCGGTGACGCCGCTCCCTCCCAGACCTAGGGTCGTGAGCTCCGTCAACCCAGCGAGCGGGCCCGCGTCTTGGATGCGGCAGTTCCAGAGACCAAGCCACTCGAGCTTCCTGAGCTGCGCGAGCGGTGCCGCGTCCCTCACCGAGTTGAAGTCGAGGTCAAGCTTCACGAGGTCAACGAGCCCGGCGAGGGGCGTCACGTCCTCAACCTCGTTTGACGTGAGGATGAGCTCCTCGAGCTTCTTGAGGCCCGCGAGAGGCGAGAGATCCCGAATGTGGTTCTCTCCGAGATCCAGCTTTCGCAAGTTCACGCAGGCCTCGAGCCCTTCCAGGCTCGCGATCTCCCGTCCCGGGGCTGCGAGCTCCGCCGGTCCTTCGAGATCGGCGGCCGTGATCTCGCCGGATGGTTTCCCGATCGTCTCTCGCACCACCTGCTCGAGGCGCGTGTCAGCGAACGAGAAGGGCGCGGCCGCGAGGAACGTCGCCGCGCCTAGGCAGAGGATGAGACAGAGAATCGGAACCCGGCACAACGCGTCCCACCTCCAGCCAGTAGGGTATCCCCCCCGGAGCCTCCGGGCGAGTCGAAACGTCGTGAAGGCTGAGGCGACGCCTCTAGGGCAGAGAGGCTTTGTTCTGCGAGGACTTCGCGGGTCGCTCTACTCCGCCCCCGGCTCGGGAACCGTCTCGCGGCTCATGAAGCGGGGGACAATCGTTGCAGGGATCGGGATCGCGACGCGGTCTCCGGCGGAGAGGTCAAGGCTCGGCTTTCCTGCTTCCGGCCTTCCGTGCGGCGGGTTGAGGACGGTGATCGGCGTCCCGGGAAGGATCCCGCGCGTTTCGATGAGGGCGAGGCCGACCTGGGTCTCTCCCAGGCTGACGCAGCTCGTGACTCGTCCGAGGAAGGCGCCGTTGCGGTCGATCACAGACGCACCTCCGCGGATCGGCCGGACGCCGGGCGCGTTCACGGCGAAGCGGACGATCTCGCGCGTCTGGCCGGTGTAGGCCGCGACGCTGTGCTTGCGGCCGACGAAGAAGGCCTTGTGGAGCTTCACGTACGGCCCGAACCCGGCCTCGAACGGATTGACACGGTGTGGGCCAGCGAGCTCGTGGCCGTAAAGCGGAAGGCCGGCCTCGGTGCGGGTCGAGTCACGCGAGGCGAGGCCGCAGGGGAGAAGGCCGAGCGGCTTGCCCTCTTTGAGGAGTGCCTGCCACAGCCAGACCGCGTCTTCTCCGCGCACGTAGATCTCGTAGCCTCTTTCCTCGCCGGTGTACCCCGTGCGGGCGACGATGAGGGAATGACCCTTGACTTCGACTTCGCAGGACTCGGTGCGCTTGAGGGCGGAGACGGCGATCCGCTCTCGCTTCCCAAGGATTCGCGCAAGGATCTGTGGGCTCGCTGGCCCCTGCAGGGCTATGTCCATCCTCCCTTCTTCCTTCTTCAGGTCGCGCAGGACAACCTTCGTCCCAGGCCGGCGGCCGGGGATCTCGCGGTCGATGAGAAACCGGCCCTCATTTGCGCCGGTGAGCCACGCCCAGTCCTTTTCTGCGTTTGAAGCGTTCACGACGAGGAGGTAGCGGTCCTTGCTTCGGCGGTAGAGGAAGACGTCGTCGATCGCGTCTCCGTCCGTGTCGAGGAGATAGGAGTACTGCGACTGGCCGTCCTCGAGCCAGGCGGCGTAGTTCGCCGTGACCAGGTCGAGGAACGCCGTCGCACCCCCGCCTGCGACCTCGAAGACTCCCATGTGCCCTAAGTCAAAGAGGCCCGCCCTCTCTCGCACCGCGCGGTGCTCTTCAAGCGCGGAGGTGTACCAGACCGGCATCTCCCAGCCGGCGAACGGGACGAGCCTCGCTCCGAGGGCCGCGTGCTCCGCGTGGAGGGGCGTGCGGCGCAGGGTTCCTTCCTTCTCCTCAAAGGAGAAAGAGGATCGCGTCGTGTCGGGCTGCGAGAGGGAAAGAAGGTTCTGACCGACGAAATAAGCCTTCGAGGGGGCGAAGAGGTGACGCTCCTTCTCGTAGATTCGCTGGATCTCCTGATCGTTTCGCGCCGCGGAGAAGGAGAGGTCGAGCCACTCCCGCGCCGTGGCGGGAAGGTCCACGGCGGCGATCTCCTCGACGAGGGCCGGCCCTTGAACCTTGCGAAAGAGGTCTTCCCCATCGAACAGGACGTAGCCATCGGCGAGGCCGGAGAGCCACGCCTTCACCGCCTCTCCGCAGTCGCTTGGGACGAGGACGAAGGCCTCGTTCTCTCCGGTCCGGCCGACGACCACTTCCGAGAGGAGCCTCCCCTCGCCGCTGAAGAGGAGCGTCCGCTCGTGCGCGCCGATCTCAAGGGGGAGGAGGTCGGCGGTCGTCGCCTCGTTGAGGAGCGCCATCGGCCGGCCTCCGCGGACGCGGAGGATCCGCCACGGTCCCTCGACGCGCTCGGGTTGTGCAGAGGGCTGGACCTCGGGGTCGACCCGCGCGACCAAGGCACGCACCTCGGCCCTCGCTTCCTGGAGGACGGAGACCGGAAGTTTACCGCGCGAGAGCTCGCCGGAGAGTCCCGGATAGGAGAAAGGTCGGATCGCCTTGAGGACCTTGGCGAGGATTCCGGCGAGGATCGCCATCTCCTCCTTTCCCATTCCGCGCTGCGTCGCCCACGGCGTTCCCAGGCGGATCCCGTGGGCGTCGGCCGCGCTGTGATCCCCAGGGATTGTGTTCTTGTTGCAGACGATTCCGGCGAGGTCGAGGATCCGCGCGGCGATCTCGCCCATCATCACGAAGCCAGTCTTCGCGTCGAGGGGCCGCAGGTCGACGACGAGGAGGTGGGTGTTCGTCCCGCCGTAGGCGAGGGTCAGGCCCTCCCCTACCAGAGCCTCGGCGAGGGACGCGGCGTTCTCGACGATCCGGTGCTGGAGGCCGCGGAATGCTTTGGACTGAGCGATCTTGAGCGCGACCGCGATCGCCGCGAACTTGTCGACGTGCGGGCCTCCCTGCTCGCCGGGGAAGACCGCCGTGTCGATCGCGGAGGCGATCGCCGGGTCGGTGGAGAGGATCATGGCGCCGCGCGGGCCGCAGAGGGTCTTGTGGGTGGTGAACGTGACGACGTCGGCGATCCCGATCGGGTTTGGGTAGACGCCGGCGATCACCATCCCCGCCGTGTGGGCGATGTCGGCAAGGAGGATTGCCCCGACCTCGTCCGCGATCTCGCGGTAGGCTTTCCAATCGGGTTGCCACGGGTACGAGGTGAACCCGCCGATGATCATCCGCGGGCGATGTTCTTTGGCCAGATCGCGCATTCGGTCGTAGTCGAGCTTCCCCGTCTGAGGGTCGACGGCGTAGGAGACGATCTGGTAGCGCTTCCCGGTGATGTTGAACTCCGAGCCGTGCGTCAGGTGCCCCCCTTCGGTGAGGGCCATCCCCATGACCGTCTCTCCCGGCCGGACGAAGGATTCGTACACCGCGAGGTTCGCCGCGGCGCCGGAGAGAGCTTGGACGTTCGCGTAGATCCGCTCCGCGGGGTACTGGGGGGTCGCGAAGCACTCCGCCGCGCGGCGGCAAGCGAGCGACTCGATCAGGTCGGCGAACTCTGTCCCCTTGTAGAAGCGGCGGTCGGCGTAGCGGCGGTAGCTCGAGAGTTGCTCGTCTACGTCGCCGAGCGCGTCCTCCGTCAGGCGAGTCATCGCCAGGCGGGGGTAGCCCTCCGCGTAGATGCTCGTGAACGCCGAACCGAGCGCCTCCCGCACGGCGAGGGGCGTGAGGCTCTCCGATGGGATGAGGATGATCTTCTCGCGCTGTCTTTGTTCCTCCGCCGCGATGAGCTTCGCCGTTTTCGGGTCAACCTTGGAGAGGTTCGAAGAGCGGAGTACGTCGGTCATGGTCGCTCCTTTGTCCACGCGATCGAGTTCGGGTGAAGTCTAAGGGGGAGGTCTTTCCCTTTCCAGCAGGTCCCTGCGAGGAGGTAGAGCCCGCCGCTCACGAGGGAGTGCCCGCCGAGGAGGACGGGGATCGGGGCCTCGATCGCTGCGGCCGTGAACTCGGCCCACGACGAGTCTTTGACGAGCTCGGGACGAAGAAGGTCACTCGAGAAGCGGTCGGACGCGGGAGGGAGGGTTCCTCCTTGGGCGAGGAGGGCGCGCGTGTCGATGATCGCTCCGTCGGCCAGGTGGGCCAGTCTGCGGAAGAACGAGGCCGGGCCGATGTCCTCGATCACTTTGCCCAGAACTGTTCCGGGCCGATCCGGATAAGCGCGTAGGCCGCGCCCTTCGACGAGGCCGCTTGTACGGCAGGCGACCTCTTTTTCGAAGTGGGCCCACGTGAGGGGATTGACCCGGCCGATGAGGTAGAGGTGGGCGCGACGGTCGACGAGACGCTCGAGGAGGGGGCCGATCGCTGGATGGCTCAATTCTTGCTGTTCGAGGAACGCGCGCAACTCCTCTCCTCCTTGCTCTGCCGTCGCAAGCAGGACCAGGTCGGTCGGCGTGTCGATGTCGACCTGAGTCGCGGCGTCGCGCGGGAGGACGAAGCAGGCATAGCCCGCGTTGGCGAGGGCGAAGCCGAGGGAGTTGTCGATGGCGGGTAGGGCCACTTCTCTGAGGCCTTGGGCTCCGGCGATCGCCGCGAAGTCGCAGGAGTAGAAGTTGTTGAACAGCGCCCGGGGCCCTCCCTTCTCCGCGAAGGTGACGAGGTCTCGGACGTTTAACTCGGATAGAAGGACGCCGCTTCCGCTCCCGAAGTAGAGGAGCCCATCGATCTCCTGCTCGGCGATGAGCTCCTGGAGAGTTCTTCCGAAGTGAAAAGGGTCCGCGCTTGCCCTAGCGAGGACGCCGCGGGTCGCGAGGTCCCTCCCGAACTCCTCGTCGGGTGTGACGATGTGGATTCGTTTGACGCCCGCGCAAACGAGGGTTTCCACGAGGTCGCGCGCCGACGCCTTTCGGCTCTGCTCAACGAGCCGCTCGCCGGGGCTTCTTCCCGAGGGGGCGTGTAGGATGACGGCACAGATCCTGCCCATGGCCTTTCGCATCCTCTCCCAACGGCGCCGAAGGTGAGGCTGCAGGAACGTCTCGCCTCCACCTGGAGGGCGTTTCGCGTCGCGAGAGCCCCGAACCGCCCAGGAGAACAGAGCCATCGAAGGGCGCGTGCGCGACCCCGGTCCGGAGTCTATCTCTCGCCGATGTAGGGAAGGAGAGCCAGCTTCCGCGACCGATCGATCTCTCGCGCCAACTGGCGTTGGTGCTTCGCGCACAGGCGCGTGGCCCTCTTGGGAAGGATCTTCCCCAAGCGGTTCATGTACTGCTTGAGCCCCTCTGGTTTCTTGTAGTCCAGCTCGATCGTCCCTTCACAGACCCTGCAGACGCGTCTTCGTTTGTAGAACATGACTTAGAAAGGGACCTCCTCCTCGTTTTGTACGTCCTTGGTTGAGGGCTCCTCTGGCGGGGGGACCGTCGCCGGCTCGCTGGCCGATCGCGGCGCCCCGCCTAGGAACTGCACGCTCTGGGCGACGACCTCGACGACCTTCTTCTTCTCGCCCTCCGCGTTCTCGAAGCTGTCGATCCGCAGGCGCCCTTCCACTGCAACCGAGCGTCCCTTGGAAAGGTAGTTCGCGCAGTTCTCCGCCTGTTGGCCCCAGGCGACGATCGGGACGAAGGTCACCTCTTCCTGAAGCTGGCCTGAGGCATCCTTGTACTGGCGGTTCACGGCAATCGCGAACCGCGTCCGGGCCGTTCC
>Ga0315289_10012741_pt1 | contig 11819 bp, 12 predicted proteins | sample YL17G11_40_MG_FD_203452 | JGI IMG/M metagenome (GOLD analysis project Ga0315289, IMG submission 203452) | Sediment microbial communities from Yellowstone Lake, YNP, Wyoming, USA - YL17G11_40 | ecosystem: Environmental > Aquatic > Freshwater > Lake > Sediment | place: USA: Wyoming | collected...
CATGAAGAAAACTTGGAAGCTGAGAAAGAACGCCGAGGCAGTGTCCCCGGTCATCGCCACCATCCTCATGGTCGCAATAACCGTGGTGCTGGCAGCGGTGCTCTACGTAATGGTCATGGGCTTCAGCCAAGGGGGCGGAGCCAACACGCCAGCGGTGGCCATAAGCAAGACTCCAACAGAAGTGCCGGCCCAATATAGGATATCCCTGGTGTCCATCACATCCACGACGGTCAAGCCAACGGACATCACCATCATCGTGACCCCAACCCTGACTCACACCGGATGGACGATGTCAGGTTCGACGAACCTGGGAGCGGGTGACTACTTCTTGGTGAACAGCACCGTTTCTGGAACGAGCTACACGATAATGTTGAGGTATATCCCAACCAGCAACTCGATGGGTACCTTGACCTTCACCGCCGCGTAGGCGATGGCAAGTTATCCTAGAGCAAACTCTTTCTGGGGGGGCAATCCCCCAGCATCTGATTTCTTTCTGACCTTGTTGAGCAACCGCTAACTCAGATAGAAGGCAATCTTATTATCGGCTCAGTGCCCTGAAGAGGTCGCTGATGACCGAGAGTCTCCGTGCGAAGGTGCCAGATCCTCAGATTCGTAAGGAGATCATTCGAGCCCTCAAGAATCAGGAAATGACCACCAAGGAGATACAATGGGCGTTGGGTCCAGCTGTTGGCCGGTGCCCAGACGAGATCGCCCGTGAGCTGGCCAGGATGCGTCATCAAGGGTTGATCAAGGGCGAGGTATCGCAGGAGAAAGGCGGCTGGGTATGGTGGATGGAGAAGGAGGATTGAGAGGGCTCTCGCCACGCCATTCATTCGTGCACAGGGTTGGCATCTGAGGTCTGTGCTTCCTGTAACTTCTTCTTCTTGAACTTCACGGCGGATGGCCGGTAGCAGACCACGGTCGTATTCGCCACGTGGTCCGACCAGCGCTGCCTCGGGTCTCCTTGCATGCCCAGGCCCGCGAAGAGATCGAAGGGAAGGAAGGCATACCAGAAGACCTTGGGCACGCTCCGCACCACCGCCTGATGGAACCGTCCCCTATCGCCCATTGACACCACGCGCAGGTGAAGCAGCTTCTTCCCGATGGTCTGCCCGAACCAGCCTTCCAGGACCGCCGAGTACAGGAACCAGCCTACGCCCGAGAAGATGCCGGCCAACAACACGCTCGTCGCTGAGCTCACGTTCACCAATGCCAAGGAGATCGGCACCGCCACGATCGTCGCGTCGATCATTCCGGCGACGATCCGTTTGAGCCAGTGCCTTCGAAAGTCTCCGCTCTGCTGCAATAGATCATATCCAGTAGGCATCCCATCCACCGGGCCGTATATGGGGCGTCGCCAAAATAAACCTTGTCCTGAAGGACGCCACTCAGCTCGCCCGTCTGTCATCACCCATCAGAGCTGGGTTTGTCATCATGGTGGCATGGCACCTTAGCGAGACGTGGACCGATAAACCTAACGGGGCCGGGAACGGGTTTATCTCAGAGCGCGCCTTACCAAGAAAGAGAGAACATGGAAGGCGAGCAGGGGTCGAAGAGGCGGACGAGGCTTAAGACGACATTTCTCATCGCCTATATCGTAATCATAGCAGTGGCGGCGTTCCTGCTGCTTCCCACCTACTGGTATCTATGGTTCATCATCACCCTCATCGGACTGTTTCGCATCGCTTCGTGGTACATGCCGCGAACGACCTACCTATGCTCCAACTGCGGGAAGGAGTTCATTGCCAGACGCGGCTCGTCGCTTCGGCCCACCGCCGCCGATCTCTATAGCGGCACCACCAAGACCAAATGCCCGAAGTGCGGCAGCACGTCCTGGACCAAGGTCACCAGAAGGGGAAGAAAGTGACAAAGAGGGAGCCGCTCCGGACGATCCACTCCAAGGACAGAACGGAGCTGATGTGGAAGCCGCCGCAATCCGAGAGCGATAGGAAGAAAGTGCTATTCATCTGCACCCACAACTCCATCCGCTCGCAAATGGCGGAAGGCTTCTTGAACCACCTCTTCAGCGATCGCTACGAAGCCTTCAGCGCCGGAACGAGGCCAGACAAGGTCCATCCTTTGGCGATCGACGTCATGGCGGAGGTTGGCGTGGACATCTCCCAGCAGCATACCAAAAGCATCGAAGAGATGCTCGACCATTACTTCGATATCGTGGTCACCGTCTGCGACTCCGCACGTGAAGAATGCCCCCTCTACCCCGGTGGAACGGAGCTCATCCACCACGACTTCGAAGATCCGGCCAGCTATGATGGTCCAGTAGAAGAAAGGATCGAGAGGTTCCGCCGGGTCCGGGACGAGATCCGTGCCTGGATAATGCAGCGCTTCGGAGAGCGAGCCAAATGATCCCCATCTTCGTGTACGACCAGGGCGAGTGCGATCCCAAGAAGTGCACCGCCAAGAAGATGCTGCGCTTCAAGCTGGCCCAGCCCCTCTCATCGTTCAAGAGCATTCCCCGAGGGAGCGTGGTCCTCAACCCCATGGCGGAGAAAGCTCTTTCCCGGGAGGACACCTCCAAGGCGAGACATTTCGGTCTGGTGGTCATGGACCTCTCCTGGAACCGGATCGAGGGTTTCCCTCCCGTCCGCGAAGGCGCGTTCTCCAGGGCGCTTCCCTTTCTGCTGGCCGCCAATCCGGTCAATTGGGGCAAGCCGCTGAGGCTCACCAGCGCGGAAGCCGTGGCCGCCGCCTTGTATATCATGGGGGAGAAGGAGCAGGCGCGGCTGGTCATGGGCAAGTTCTCCTGGGGGGAGCAGTTCCTGCTTTTGAACGCCGAGCCACTGGAGCGTTACAGCGAAGCTGAAACGAGCGCGGAGGTGGTCAAGATCCAATTAGACTACGTTCAGCCCCAAGAGGAATCAGGGCGCGAACGCCAGTAGGTGGCGGACCAGGGTAAACGACCGAGGGTATGCCAGATGATGCGACCAGGTAACACTTCGCCAACGCCCACCTATCCCTTTTTTATGAGAGAAGCGCATATTGGAAGCCCCGCCGCTAGCTGCGGGCCGAGGTGACCGCTTTTGCCGTCCGACTACACCGATGAGGACCTCATCGCCAAATGGGAAGAGTTCTTCGAGACCAGTGGGCAGAGGGTCAAGGTGATCGAGGTCGCCGACCTCTACCCAGAGCAGCGGAGCGTCTTCATCCCCTACGCGGAACTGGACATGTTCGATCCGGACATGGCCGATTACCTATTGCATCATCCCCTCAAAGCCCTCCTGCTCGGAAAGCAGGCGGTACGCAAGATCGTGCCTCCTGGCCGGGAGAAGGTGGAGGTCAATCTGCGGCTGACCGGCTTGCCCAAGGACAGCAAGGTCGAGATCCGAAATATCAGAGCGGACCACCTGGGCAAGCTGATCGCGGTCGAAGGGCTGGCAAGGAAGGCCACCGAGGTACGGCCAAAGATCACGGACGCCTTCTTCCAGTGTGCTCGATGCGGCTTCGTCATCCGAGAGCCGCAGGAGGGCATGTACTTCAAGGAGCCGCTGGAGTGCTATCGAGATCAAGGCGGCTGTGGAAAGACCACCTCCTCGACCAAGTTCAAGCTGCTCTCCGAGGACTCCAAATACGTAGATACGCAGAAGATCGAGATCCAGGAGAATCCGGAGGGACTGAGGGGAGGGGCGCAGCCCGAGAGGCTCACCGGCTACATCGAGGACGATCTGGCCGGTGCTATCTCGCCCGGGGACAGGGTCATCCTCAACGGCGTCGTGCGCTCGGTGCAGAAAGGCGCCGTGCAGAAGTCCACCCTCTTCGATATCAACCTGGACATTCTCTCCGTGGAGTTCAAGACCCAGGAGTACGAAGAGGTGGCGATCGGCGAGGAGGACGAGCTGGAGATACTGCGGGTCTCGCGCGACCCCGAGCTCTTCAAGCGCTTCATCGCCTCCATATCGCCGACCATCTACGGCTATGACAAGGAGAAAGAGGCCCTCGCCTTGCAGCTTTTCGGTGGAGTGCACAAATCCCTGGACGATGGCACGAAGATCAGGGGGGACATCCACGTCCTGCTGGTCGGCGATCCAGGCGTGGCCAAGTGCGTGACCGGGGAAGCCCAGGTAATGTTGGCCGACTGCTCATCCCGGCCGATAAGGGACATCGTCGAAGAAGGCCTGGCCCAAGGCCCGGTGGAGAAGGTGGACGACGGAGTGCACGCGCCTATCGAACTGAAGGTCATGGCCTTCTCCAGCCGGGGCGCGATCGAGCCTGCGAAGGCGGTTCGAGTTTGGAAGCGCACCGCTCCGAGGAAGATGCTCCAGATCACCACGAAGGGAGGAAGGAAGCTGTGCGTCACGCCCACCCATCCCCTGTTCGTGCAGAACGGACCTCGTATCCAGTTCCGGCCTGCCTCGCTCATCTACGAAGGGCAGCATATCGCCATCGCCACCGGTGGAGGGGAGTGCGGTCCGGACGAGACCCATGGCCTGAAGCGCGGCCTCGACTGGGACCAGATGGCGAAGAAGGAGGAGGTCGACGCCCCTGAGCCATATGTATACGATCTTGAGGTCGAGGGAGTGCACAACCTCGTCACCAACGAGATCATCTCTCACAATTCCCAGATCCTTCGCTACATGGCGGAGATGGCGCCGCGGGGAATATACGCCTCTGGCAAGTCCTCATCCGCTGCGGGCCTGTGCGTGCATCCCGAGACCAATATCATCGTCGACGGCAAGCCGATCGAGATAGGCAAGTTCGTGGAAACGAAGCTTCGTAGGCCGAAGGAGATCAAGCCAGGCATGTGGTCGGAGGCGTGCAACGGACACGTGGTGGATTCGGTTTGGGGGGGTCCGACCGAGCCTCGAAAGCTCAAGTCCATATGGCGAATAAACACCCCTTCATTTCTTGTGGAACTCGTGGCGGCCAGTGGGCAAAGGATCACTCTGACACCGGAGACAAGGGTCAAGGCGCGCCGCTTCGGCACGGCGGATGCATTCTCCCGTTCCTCGGACCTGATGCCGGGGGACGAGGTGCTGCTGCGAAACGAGGGCGGACTAGAATGGATGAGGCTGCAGGAGAAGCATGAGATGCGGGAGGACCTGCCGAGCTACGTCTACGACCTGACGGTCGAGGGGTCGCATACCTTCGTCGCCAACGATTTCATAGTGCATAACACCGCCGCGGCGGTCAAGGACGAGTTCGGTGAGGGCCGGTGGACGTTGGAAGCGGGCGCGCTCGTGCTGGCTGACCAGGGCCTTGCCAGTATCGACGAGCTCGATAAGATGACCGATCAGGACCGGAGCGCCATGCACGAGGCGATGGAGAGCCAGTCCGTCTCAGTGGCCAAGGCCGGCATCACCGCCCGGCTGCAATGCCGCTGCTCCATCCTCGGCGCCGCCAATCCAAAGTACGGGCGATTCGAGGAATCGCAGTTCGTCGCCGACCAGATCGATCTTCCTCCAGCGCTGATGTCCCGTTTCGATCTTATCTTCGCAATGACAGACAAGCCCCAGGCCGACAAGGACGCCAGGATCACCAAGCACATCCTGGGCGTGCACCGCCGGGGCGAGATCCTCCGCAGAGACGACCTCTCGGACGTCGAGGCCTCGGAGCTGGAGAGGATGCTCAAGGAGACGGAGTCCCTGGAGCCCTGGTTCTCCAAGGAGTTCTTCCGCAAATATGTCGCTTACTCAAAACGCATCATACCCATCCTCAGCGACGACGCCATCAAGCTCATCAGCGAGAACTACCTGCGGATACGCAAGCAGGGAGAGGGCGAAGGCAAATCCGTTCCTATTACGGCCAGACAGCTGGAAGCCTACGTCAGGCTGGCAGAAGCTAGCGCCCGGGCGCGACTGAGCAAAGCCGTCACCTTGGACGATGCTCAGAGAGCGGTGCAGATCGTGGAATACTACCTGGGCAAGATCGCGGGCGAGGATGGCATGCTGGACTACGACATCATCGCCACTGGCATCTCCCGGTCGCAGCGGGAGCAGATCGTGGTGATACGGGAGCTGATCAAGCACAACGCGGACCGAGAGAAGGGCATCAGCATCGAGATGCTCATCCAGCTGGCCGATGGCGACGGCGTTCCGGAGGAAAGGGTAAGGACCCTGCTCAAGCGCCTTCTGGACAATGGAGAAGTGTTCCAGCCCTCGGGCGGGTACTACAAGCTGGCCTCCGAGGTGGGCGAATGATCACTGTGCGCATGTACCGTCGCGGCGGAGAGGTCGTGGTGGCGGCGTGCGACAAGGACCTCGTGGGACGGTGTCTCAGGGAAGGCGAGCTGCGTTTGGACGTTTGCTCCTCTTTCTACGAGGGCGAGGATGCGGACGAAGAGATATTGGTCAACCGTCTGAGCATGGCCACCATCGCCAACCTGGTCGGCCAGAGGACCATAGGCATCGCTTCCAAACATAGGTTGATTAATGAAGAGTGTGTGATCACGATCCAAGGCGTGCCCCACGTCCAGATGGTGAGGATGTAAGATGTTCTGCGTCCGCTGCGGGCGTGAAGGCTCCACCTATGAGAGCCTGTGCGTCGAGTGCTTCCTGAAGAACAATCGGTTCACTTCTGTTCCAGATCACGTGGATCTCTTCCGGTGCGCCTACTGCGAGGAGTACCTCATCGAAGGCAAGTGGCGCAAGTTCGCCTCGCTGCCGGAGGCCATCCGGGACGCGGTCAAGCGCTCCATCGAAACGAAGAGGGGAGCGGACCTGACCCAGGTGAAAATGAAGATCGAGGAAGCGGACGCCAAGAACTTCCACGTGCACACGCTCTCCACGATCGAGTACAGCGACCTGAAGCTGGAAGAGGAAGCGAAGACCACCGTCCGCCTGAAAGGCACGGTCTGTCCGCGCTGCAGCAAGATGGTCGGCAACTACTACGAGAGCATCATCCAGGTCCGTGGCCGAGAGCGGAAGCTGACGGAGAATCAGAAGCAGTACCTGCTAGGGGAGATCACCTCCCGGGTGGAGGAGGCCCAGAACGATAACCGGGAGATGTTCATCAGCAAGCTGCAGGAGGTGCCCGGTGGTCTGGACGCCTACCTCTCCTCCATCTCCTTGGGGAAGAGCATCGCCAAGACGCTGGCGGAGAAGCTCGGGGCGGAGGTCAAGGAGTCTTCGACCCTGGTAACGCAGAAGGAGGGGAGGGACGTCTATCGAGTCACCTACCTGGTCAGGCTGCCGGCCTACATGAGGGGCGAGGTCGTTCTTCACAAGGCGAAGCCGCATCTGGTCATGACCATTACCTCCACCAGCACCAAGTTGTTGGACCTGAAGACGCACGAGCCGGTGAACGTGGGCAACATGGAATTGCACGAAGTGAAGGTCATCGGCAAGATCGAGGACATACACGAGGCGGTGGTATTGGCAGACTCCAAGCGCGAGGTGCAGATAATGCATCCCCGGACCTTCGCCACCGTGGAGGTGCGCAAGCCCCAGCACTTCGAGGTGAGCGGGGAGACGGTGCGGGTTTTCGTTCACGAGGAGGACGTCTACCTGGTGCCGTGATCAGTCCAGGAACTCATCTTCCTTCTCTTGCACCAGTTCTAGGAAGAGGTCCGCTGCTCTTTCCACCTCTTCCCTTCTTCCTTTGATGATCACCACATTCCCCTTCTCCCTCCAATCCTCCTTGGGCAGGGAAGCGATCCGCACCTGGAACTCCCTCACCAGCTGCTGGAACAGCGGCTCCATGGTCGTTTCCCGCAGCTTGATGCGGAGCTCGCGCTCCACCAGGCCTTCGGAGACGATGCAAGGGAGGACGTGCAGCTCGAACATCGCCATCATCTCCTTCGGGAACCCAGGCAGGCAGAGGATGCGCATTTCCCCCGCGAGCGCATCGATGCCGCAGGCCGCCCCGACCGGATTGTGGAGGGCCTTCGATCCCTTGGGCACTTTGGCCATGAGCAACGCTTGTTCGCTGGTTTTGGGCTGACGCCCATGCATCCTCCGCAACGATCCCTCCAACCAGGTCTGGGCTTCGGGATCGATCTCCAGAACCGCATCCAAGCACTTTGCCAGGGCGTGCCTGGTCACGTCATCCAACGTCGGGCCAAGTCCGCCCGTCACGATCAGTAGCTCCGTTCCTCGAGCACGCGCGGCCTCCATCTCGGCGACGATGGCGTCCAGGTCGTCCGCGACCACCGCCATCTGGGAGAGGTAGGCTCCTCTGGCACGGACGGTCTTGATCATTTTCACCGGATAGGGATCGACCTCGCCGGTCAGCAATTCGTCGCCGATCAGCATCAGCTCGATGCGCACGCCTCTCCCGTTTCAGAAGCGTCCTACGTCGGAATAACACCATCGCTGCTGTCGGCAGAGCGTTCTACTTATGAACCCACGGCAATACTGGTCCCGGGAACATGAGGACCACCAAGCTGGTGGAGGACGTGACCGTCGACCTTCTGCGGATGGCGGTGACCTCCTTGCCCGAGGACGTGCTCACGGCGCTGCGCCTGGCGGAGAAAGAGGAGACGAACGAGATCGCACGGATCCAGCTCCGGACGATCCTGGCGAACGTGGAGATGGCCGATCGACGCACCCTGCCCATGTGCCAAGACACCGGGTTGCCAGTGTTCTTCGTCTCCGGTCGGTGCATACCTCATCTGGAGGAAGCCGTCCGCCGGGGGGTCGCTCGGGCCACGTCCGAGATCCCTCTGAGACCGAACGCGGTGCAACCCCTGACCAGGGCGAACCCGGGCGATAATCTCGGCAAAGGAATGCCTCACATCCATTTCCATCCCTCGGACGAGGACTTCACGGAGATAACCGTCATGCCCAAAGGGGCCGGTTCGGAGAACATGAGCGCGCTCTCCATGCTCAATCCCTCCCAGGGAGCGAGGGGCATCAAGGCCTTCGTCCTGGACACGGTGGTGGCCGCGGGAGGGAAGCCTTGTCCTCCGACCATCGTCGGGGTGGGGATCGGCGGGACCGCGGACGAGGCCATGTTGTTGGCGAAGAGATCGCTGCTGAGACGGCTTGATGTGCCCAATCAGGACCCGGACCTGCGTCGCCTCGAGGAAGAGCTGAAGGACGCGCTCAACTCCACGGGCATCGGGCCGATGGGGCTGGGAGGACAGACCACGGTCTTAGGGGTTAGGATCGAGGACGCGTTCACGCACACTGCCAGCCTGCCCGTGGCGATTTGTCTGCAGTGCTGGGCCTCGCGGCGGGCCTCGGCCCGCATCTTCAAAGATGGCCACGTGGAATATTCCAAGGAGGGATTCCGCTGAAGCTCAGGTCGCCTTTGTCCGAGAAGGACGTCAGGCAGCTGAAATCAGGGGATACCGTCACTCTGGACGGATTGATCTTCTCCGGCCGGGACGAGGTGCACATCCGAGCCTTGGAATACGCCCGGGAAGGGCGGAAGCTGCCGTACGATCTGCGTGGGGGGGTCATCTTCCATTGCGGTCCCATCATGAAGAAGGTCAACGGCCACTGGAACGTGGTGGCGGCCGGCCCGACCACAAGCTCACGCATGAACACCATGGAGCCGGAGTTCATCGAGAGGTTCGGCGTCCGGGCCATCATCGGGAAGGGAGGGATGTCCCAGCCCACGGTGGACGCCATGGTCAAGTTCGGTTGCGTCTACCTGGCGTTCACCGGAGGGGCGGCGGTCTTGGGCGCGGAAGGCATCGTCGAGGTCAAAGGCGTGGAGTGGCTGGACATGGGGATGCCCGAGGCCATGTGGGAGCTAGCGGTGAAGGGGTTCGGTCCCATGACCGTGGCCATCGATGCCCATGGCAACAGCCTCTACAAAGGGGTCGATGCCAAAGTGGCGAAGAACGTTGCCGTGGCGAAGAAGAAGCTGGGCCTATTTGGCTGACCCATCGTCCTTCCCTTTCGGCTCCTTCTTTTCTGGTTTCGAAGCTTCATCCTCGTCGAAAGCCAGCAGTTTCGGGTTCTTGGCCCCCTTGCTCCGAATGAAGAGCGCCACGATCGTCATGAGGATGGCGATGACCAGGCCGACCACCATCAGCGAGTGCGTCAGGTCCAGGTCGCCTATGAACCCCCTCAGCCCCTCGACCGGTGCCAGCTGCATGGAAAGGTCCAGCCGCTGCTCGCGGTTCGGAGCCACGGAGATAAGTACGATACGTTCCTGCAATCCTGCCTTGCTGAACTGCAGCACGTAATCGCCAGTGATGACATTGTTGAGCGAATAGTTGCCATTGGCATCGGTCTGGGCTTCCTTCACAGTTTGCGAGCCGGACAGGAGGATGACCTTCACGCCCTCCTCGGGGTTCCCGCCGAGCGACACCCGGCCGAAGACCAGGCTGAACTGCGGTTGGAGGGTGAACGCGATCTCGACGGACGAGCCGCGAGCGACATCCACCGGTTTGGAGTAGTAGCTGTCGTTATAGCCGGTCTTTGACGCCTTGGCCACATAGGCACCTGGCTGTACGCCGTTGATGATGAAGGCACCGAATGGGTTCGTGCTTGTGGCAACATAGTCCTTGGCGCCGCTCAGGGTGATGGTCACGCCTCCTAGGGCGACCTCCCCGGATGTGACATGCCCCAAGACCTGGCCGAGTACTTCGCTCAGGGTGAATTCCAGGCCAGTCACGTTCCCTGGCCCGACGAGCACGTTGTGGTATGTCACATTGGCAGTGCGGTTGACCATGGCTGCCGAGAGATTGTAGGTCCCCGCGGGCAGGGAGATATTGTAGTTCCCGGTGGCATTGGTCAACGCATAGTAGTTGAAGTGGGTGGTGACGTCGGTGGCGGTAATGTTGACGCTGGCTAGGGGCACGCCGGTCTCGTTGACCGCTGACCCACCGATGAAGAATGGATCGAGCGGCCCTGCAGCCTCGGCTGGCGATGCAGGAAGAACGCTCAGCAGCATCAGCAGGAGCGCGATGATCACGATAGCGGGTCGCTTCAAGTCAAGCACCGCATTAGGCTGGAAGGGGATAAGAACCTTTCTCGCCACCTCCAGGACGATCGTCCTCGGTCGACCGTGTCCCTCGGCCAAAATAAGCGGATCGTTCTTGACGAAAGGAGTTCACGATCATTCGAACGCACCCTCTCAAAGAATGAATGCCAGAGGTCCCTCGCCCGGCTCCGCCGACCTCCCCGAAAGGTAATAATAGGGGCACGGCCAATGAATCGCGCTTTCAAGGCATCGAGGATGAGATGGAGAGAGTAGCGAAGAGGAGCACGAAGCAAGAGGTCATGGGCCTCATGGAGCCGCTCATCGCGGAGTGGTTCAGCTCCAAGTTCAGCGATCTCACGGAACCGCAGTCATACGCCATACCGATAATCCACCGGCGGGAGCACGTGCTCGTCTCCTCGCCCACTGGCTCAGGCAAGACCATGACCGCGTTCCTGAGCATCATCAACGAGCTGTTCAAGTGTGCCAAGGCCGGGAAGCTGGAGGAAAAGATCTACGCCGTCTACGTTTCCCCCCTGAAGGCACTGGCGAACGATATCAACCGCAACCTGGAGGAGCCGTTGCGCGAAATATCCGAGCTGGCGCGCAAAGAGCGCGTCGACATGCCGAACATCAGGGTGGGGCTGCGCACGGGCGACACCCCCCAGGCCGAGAGGCAGCGGATGCTCAAGCGGCCTCCGCACATCCTCATCACTACCCCGGAGTCCTTGGCGCTGGCCCTGGCCGCTCCCAAGTTCCGGGAGAGGTTCGCCTCGGTCGAGTATCTCATCGTAGACGAGATCCACGAGATCTGCGATTCCAAGCGCGGCGTCTTCCTTTCCCTTACTTTGGAGAGGTTGCAGGATCAGGTGAAGAAGCAGATCACCCGCATCGGTCTCTCGGCCACTCTCGCTCCCATTGAAGACATTGCCCAGTTCCTGGTCGGCCACGACAAGGGCAAGGGGCGGGACGTGAACATCGTCGAGGTCAAG
>Ga0315289_10012742_pt1 | contig 11819 bp, 10 predicted proteins | sample YL17G11_40_MG_FD_203452 | JGI IMG/M metagenome (GOLD analysis project Ga0315289, IMG submission 203452) | Sediment microbial communities from Yellowstone Lake, YNP, Wyoming, USA - YL17G11_40 | ecosystem: Environmental > Aquatic > Freshwater > Lake > Sediment | place: USA: Wyoming | collected...
GCGGACAAGGGAAAATATGAAGTATGCGCGCACACGTGGATCGACATGTCGCAGGCGGATTACGGCGTCAGCATTCTCAATGACTGCAAATACGGCTATGACGTGACCGAAAAGACCATGACCGTTACACTGCTGAAAGGCCCGACGTATCCCGATCCGGATTCCGATATCGAAAAGCACCGGTTTACCTATTCGCTCTACCCTCACGCCGGTCCCTGGCAGCAGGCCGGCGCCATTCAGCGCGCGCTGGAACTGAATGTCTTGCCGCAGATAGCATTCGTCAAGGAGCAGCGCGGCTCGCTACCGCCGGAACATTCATTCATCAACCTTCCGTACCCTAATCTGACGCTTGAAGCGGTCAAGAAAGCGGAGGATAGTGATGACTTGATCGTGCGCGTCGTGGACCGATGCGGAAACAGGACCGATGCGGCGATTGCCCTCTTTGCTCCGGTAAAAAAGGCGTGGGAGTGCGATCTGTTGGAGCGGGAAATCGGCCCGCTGCCGGTGCAGGATGGGAAGGTCCGGATCGTCGTGAACCCGTTTGAAGTGAAGACGGTGAAAGTGAGAATGCAGGGATAACAACGCAAGCGATGATGATAGAGTTTTATGGAGCGAGAATACTATATTGTAATACGACTATGAGTCCAACGGTTTTTTATCAAGGCGAATATCGCTATTTCTTTTTTTCCCGTGAAGAACCGCGAATGCATGTTCATGTTACTGGAACTAAAGGGGAAGCAAAATTCTGGATTGAGCCGATTGTAGCATTAGCAAGAAGCCATGGATTATCCCCGCAGGAACTGATTCGATTGCAGAAAGTAGTGGAAAAAAATAAAAATGAAATCGCACATCGCTGGAAAAAGCACCGCAACCGTTGAGATCTGCAATATCTCTGGCCAGGGGATTTGGATTCTGGTGGCGCAGAAGGAATATTTTCTGCCATATAGCGATTTCCCCTGGTTCAAAGATGCCACTGTTGCAGAAATCACCGAAGTCAAGTTGCTGCATGGGCACCATCTCTATTGGCCTTCGATTGAGGTTGATTTGGAACTGGATTGTATCGAAAACGTAGAAAAATATCCCTTAGTATTCAAATAGTCATCCCAATGTCCATTCGGACGCACCATCAGCTTCATTGCCGATCCTTTATTCTGATAGGTAGTGTTCTGTGCTCCCCTCTCCTGGCCAACGAACTCAACATCATCTCCCCTCACTCCCCCGAAATCCGCAAAGAATTCACTATCGGCTTTGCGCATTGGTATCAACAGAAAACCGGCGACCCGATCACGCTTCACTGGCTCGATGTGGGCGGCACGGGTGAGGCCATCAATTATATAAAATCCCGAAACAGCGGGAAAAATCCGGCAGGCGGGGTAGACGTCTTTTTCGGGGGCGGCGATCTTCCGTTCATCAAGCTCTCCGCGGCAGGCCTGCTGGCAAAGCATGCGTTGCCCGATTCCCTGATTCGCCGCATTCCCCATTTCGTCAACGGCATCAAAGTATATCCCGGCGATTCGCTCTGGTACGGCGCGGCATTATCCGGATTCGGTATCATTTTCAATAAGGAAGTCGCGCGCCGCAATGGTCTGCCTTTGCCGGCCACGTGGGAGGATCTGGCGAAACCCGAATATGCAGGCTGGGTCGCATCGGGCGATCCGCGTTACAGCGGCAGCATCCATGTGATGTATGAGATCATCCTGCAGGCCTATGGCTGGGAAAAAGGATGGGATATCATCCTGCGCATGGGCGCCAATGTCCCCACCTTTACAAAAAGCGCCAGCGCCGCGGCAAAGGACGTTTCCCTGGGCCAGGCGGCGTTCGGCATGGTCATCGACTTTTACGCATTCATCGAAATCGAGCGCTATGGAAAACAGCGGCTTGGTTTTCTCATGCCGCCGGCAAAAACCGTCATTAATCCGGATGGTATCGCCATCCTCAGCAACGCGGCCAATCCGAAGGCGGCTTCCGATTTCGTTAATTACGTGCTGGGCGAAGGCCAGAAATTGTGGGTCCTCAGGCGCGGCGTACCCGGCGGGCCGCAACGCGCGGCACTCTGCCGTTTTCCCGTGGATTCCACGCTGTATGCCCTGGACGCATCGATGCTGGCCGTCGTCTCCAACCCGTATACCACAGTATCCCCTTTTGTCTACGACGGCGCGAAAACGGGAAGGCGCTGGGACCTGGTGGGCGACCTGATTGCGGCGCAGGTCATTGCACCGCATCAGTACCTGCGGAATTGCTGGCGGAATGCCACCCGTCGGAAATTGACCGCCGATCAATATTCCCGGTTTTTCCGGATCGGCGTTTCGGAAGAGCAGGCATTTTCATTAGCGCAATCATGGAATAAAAGAGAGTTCGCCGAGCAGCGGATCAAAATCATGAACCAGTGGACGACTCAGGCGATACAGCGATATCGCAATGGTTCCTGAAGTTCAGCCGCCGTCGCCCTGCATTCAGCGGGGCTATGGCGCGTCAGGGGAGTTCAAGAGCTATCGGACTTCGATATTCGAAATTCGGCGTTCGATATTCGATATTCGTTCCCGATTTATCAGGAGATTGTATGAATGGTCTTGAGATTTCCGGCGTTTCCAAGCGCTTCGGCGCCACAGTAGCGCTTGACGATGTCTCCCTTACTATCAACGAACACGAGCTGTTCTTCCTCCTTGGACCTTCGGGATGCGGCAAGACAACGCTCCTGCGCTGCATTGCCGGGCTGTGCCGTCCCGATGCCGGCACGGTCCGCTTCGGCGGCAACGACATCACAAACACCCCGGTTGATAAGCGCAACATGGGCATGGTGTTCCAGAACTATTCGCTCTGGCCTCATATGACGGTTTTTGAAAACGTGGCATATGGTCTGAAAATGCGGAATAGAGCGAAGGATGAAACAGAGTCACGCGCGTTCAAGGCCCTGGCCATGGTGGAAATGCAGGGATTGAAGGATCGGAAGCCCGCCGCGCTTTCGGGCGGTCAGCAGCAGCGTATTGCGCTGGCGCGCGCGCTGGTGTATGAACCGCCGGTCGTGCTGCTCGATGAGCCGCTCAGCAACCTGGACGCCAAATTGCGCAAAGAGATGCGCATGGAAATCCGCGCCATCCAGAAGCGTCTGGGCGTCACCATGGTGTATGTGACCCATGATCAGGAGGAGGCGTCGGCCATGGCCGACCGCATGGCGCTGCTTGACAAGGGCCGTATCGTGCAATCGGGCACGCCGCGGGAGATATACCGGCGGCCGGCGTCGGCGTTTGCCGCGCAGTTCTTCGGCCAGGCCAATCTGCTCGCTTGCACCGTGGCAACAGTGGCCGAAGGGCGCGCGGCAATCGCCTGCGGGACCGCGCGATTCGCGGTCCCGCTCAGCGCCTTTGGCGCAACGCCGGTCCAAGGGCAACGGGCCACAGCCGTGGTCCGTCCCGAAGATCTGTATTGGAGTGAAGCAGGAAATCAGGAACCCCATATTTCCGGAACTATTGCGGGCCACGAGCGCAGTGGCGGCGTACATACGTATACGATTGATGCGCCGAAACAGCAATTCATCATGCAGGACGGCACCGGCGGCGAGGAACGGGCCATCGGCAGCGCGGTCACCATGGGAATCAGGACGGACAGGCTGTATTTCATTCACGCATAAAATGCCGATATGAAAAACCGCATACTCATTCCCCTTTTCTACGCCTGCGTTTCGCTCTTCCTGCTGGCATTTCTGATATATCCGCTTTCGGGTGTCTTCGCACGGACATTCTTCTTCGACGGCCGTTTTTCCCCGGGAATCTTCGGCAATACCGCCCTGAGCCCGGCGGTGCTGTCCGCATGCGGAAACAGTTTCGTATTGGGAATAGCAACGGTTGTGATATCAACGATCATCGCCCTGCCGCTTTCGGTCTTCGTGTCCGGCTATGAATTCCGGCTGAAAGTGATTGTTGCCGGTTTGGTGCTGGTGCCCATGATCATGCCCCCGTTCGTAGGGGCCATCGGCATTCAGCGGATTTTCGCGCGCTATGGGCTGCTCAATATGCTCGCAGGGACCGCGCCGTTCGATTGGCTGGGGAATGCCGGGTTGCTGGGCGTCGCATTTCTGCAGGCGCTGCACCTTTTTCCCATTATGTATCTCAACCTTACCGCTGTTTTGTCAAATATCGATCCGGCGCTCGAAGAGGCGGCGCAAAGCGCCGGCGCCGGCCCATGGCGTGTTTTCCGAGACGTCACCATGCCGCTTGCGATGCAGGGTTTTCTTTCCGGCGCCATCATCGTGTTTTTATGGAGTTTCACCGATCTTGGAACGCCGCTGGTCCTTGGCTTCCGGCAGGTGATGGCAGTGGAGATTTTCGATCGCGCCGTGTCGGTCAATAACGATCCCACGGGGTCTGCGATGGTGGTGCTGGTGATCGCCATTACCGTGGCGCTCATGTTTGTTTTCAAACGGTTCTTCGCGGATGACCTGTTGGGCTCGGGATCCAAGGGAATTCGCGGCCGCGAACTTAAAACGCCGTCGCCGCTGCTTCTATGCGGGATCTATGGGTTCGCGACAGCAGTGCTTGCCGCATCGCTGCTGCCGCATATCGGACTGCTATTAACATCCCTTGCCGGTGACTGGTTCATGACGCCGCTGCCGACTCAGTGGACGCTTGGATTTTTCAGTGCTGCAGCTTCGGATGAGAATATCGCTCGCGCCGTGGGAAATTCGGGCCTGTACAGCGGTTTGAGTACGATGATCGATATTGTGTTGGGAGTATTCATCGCCTATATGCTGCTTCGCTATCGGGTCCGGGCGGGTTGGCTGGTGGATGCAACGATCATGCTGCCGCTTGCGCTGCCGGGAATCATCCTTGCCTTCGGGTATGTCGCCACATTTTCGGGCACCTTTCTTGATCCGCTGAAGAATCCCGTGCCGCTACTGGTGATAGGATATGCGGTGCGCCGACTCCCCTACTGTTTCCGTGCGGCGTATGCGGGTCTGTCTCAGGTAAGCGTGGAATACGAGGAGGCGTCGCGCGTATGCGGCGCATCGGCCCCCAGAACGGTATTCCGCATTACCGTTCCGCTCATCGGCGGAAGCATTATTGCGGGCGCCATCCTTTCATTCATGTTCGCCGTGCTGGAAGTTTCGGAAAGCATGGTGCTGGCCGTCAAGGAGCAGTTCTTTCCGATCACGCGCGAAATCTATGCTCTGCTGACAAAAATCCCGGATGGCGATTATGTCGCCAGCGCGCTTGGCGTCCTCTGCATGTTTTTTTTGGGGGCGGGCATCGTCGCGGCGTCTTTGCTGATGGGAAAACAACTCGGCAGGATGTTCCGGATGTGACGTGCGGCGCGGCGTCAGGAGTTTCCCAGGTGGACCTTTTGAAACATTTCAAGGTCCGATTTAAAAGCTTCGCAATCCAAATAGCGTTTGTCCGGGTCCGGTTCGATTGCCTTCATGATGATCCGCTCGAGCCCCAGATTGATCGCCGCGTTTAATTGTGACGGCTTTGCCGTAAATACGGTTTCCGGCGAACGCGCTTTACGGGCCAGAAGCGCCGTTGCGCTGCGCTCGGCCAGCGGCAGTTTTTCGACCATCATGCGGAAAAGCATCACGCCGACGGAGTAGATATCAGTGCGTTTGTCGGTAGGCGCGTTGGCCGCATGTTCAGGCGACATATAGAGCGGCGTACCGAGAATAACGCTGTCATCATGCAGGTCGTCGCCCTGCATGTTTTTTGCGATGCCGAAATCGGCGATGAGCGGACGATTGCTGCGCTCTTCAATAAGAATGTTGCCGGGCTTGATGTCCTGGTGGATCAATCCCTCATTATGAGCGTATCCCAGACCATCGAGCACCTGGATTATAAGCGGAACGGCATCCAAAGGAGCGAAAATGCGGCGTGAAGGCACCGGATGCAGGGCATTGCGTCTGATCGCGGTTTCCAGGTCTTCGCCCTTGACAATCTGCATAACCTGAAAAAAGCAGTCGTCCGTTTCGCCCATTTCAAAGATGGGGATGATATTGGGATGGCTCAGCGATGCGATGATCTCGGCTTCCTGGCGGAAAAGCGCCTGGTCCGAGGGCGTCATGGCCGCGGTCTTCAACATCACCTTGACCGCGACCTGTCGCTTGAGCGTCCGCTGAAATGCCAGGAACACGGTGCTGGTCCCGCCCTGGCCCACAATACTCATGATCGTGACCGTACCCAAGTCACGGCCTATAAACCGTTTGATATCAAGCGATGGTTCAGCCATAGGCTATCAAAATAGCATTTGACAGCGCATCGAAAAACAATGCGCTATTTGCCGGAGCGCCTCGAACATAGTATTTTCGTAGCACACCGGAGCTGCCTTCATTATGCCTACCATTATTCTCTCCCGCGGCGATACAACCATCGGCACCTATACTATTACCAAAAAATCAATCACCATCGGCCGTTCTCGGGAAAACACCATCGCTATCGCCAACAAAGCCATCTCTCGCAGGCATGCCACCATCGACCTGATCGATGAAGGATATGTGCTCACCGATCATGGGTCCCTTAACGGCACATTCGTTAATGATCAGCGCGTGCAGAGATCGGTGCTTGCCAGCGGCGATCGGATCACCATCGGGTCGTATGCAATAACGTTCAAGCTCGAAGCCCAGGCCCCGGCAAAGCAGGACCGCGGCGCAGCGGCCGATGAAAACCGGAATGAGATCAATATCGAAGAAACCGGCAGCACTCCTGCCGCTTCAGCCGCGCCGCCCTCATCAGACCAACCGAAGCCTGCGACGTCCTCCCCGCCAACTAAAGCGACGCCGGCAGAGGGTATTGCCGCGATTGATAAATCTCCCGTCACCGGACCATCGAAAACCATTGAGTCAACAAAGGCCGATGAAGCGAAAGCCGGCCGCCGTCCCCAGACCGATTCTCTGCGCATGCCGGCGACCGTGGAAGGCACGCCGCACGACCTGCCGGATGCCCGCGACACCGCAAGCATCATCCCCGAAAAGTCGCAATGGGTCCTGGAAGAAAAAATCCGGTCCATTATCATCGAAAAAGCATTTGCCTCGGAATCCGATATCAGGAAAAGCCTGGCAACCGAAGAATATGGAAAAATCAAAATCAGCGGCGGCAAACTCAGAACGGTCCTCAAAGAAATCGATCTCGAGACCTCGACCAAACGCTATCAATTCTTCATTAAATCATAACAACCAGTGAGGGCATCATGAACCTTCCATGCATTCGCGTTGTGACAATTCTCATCGCTGCCGTTCTGCCGCTGTCGGCGCTTGCACGGAAACCGGCGGAAAAACCGAAGACAGCGGCAGCCGCGCCTGCGTGCGGGGGCGAGATTCAGCAAATCCGGTTTTCCGAAAAGGGCTATCCGTTTTTCGTGCTGGAAAACAATGAAATGAAAGTCACGGTCTATACACCGAACCAGAAAACAGGCTACTACCGCGGCCCAAGGTTTGACTGGTCGGGAATGATCGGCAAAGTTGAATACCGCGGTCACGTCTTTTATTCCGACTGGCAAACGCCGCATGATCCTGAAAATCCCGAACATGGTATCGGCCCGGCTGAAGAATTCGATATGGACAATCCGCCCGGTTTTGCGGAAGCAGCCGTGGGAACTCCCTTCATCAAGATCGGCATCGGCAAACTCACGAAAACCTCGGACCCGCCGAAATATTTCTTCAATAACCGCTACATCATTTTTGAAGCGGGAATGTGGACGATTACCTCTGGTCCGCAATGCGCGGAATTCACGCAATCCGTATCAGACACCCAGTCGGGCTATGGGTATGCCTATACCAAGCGGATTTCGATCGGCGCGAATGTTCTGACCATTGCGCATACGCTGAAAAACACCGGATCCAAACCGATCACCACCGAACAGTATTGCCATAATTTCACCAGCATCGACAGCCAGGATGTCGACACATGCTACAGAGTCATTTTCCCATTCCGCCCGACCATGACCGACGATATGAAAAAAGGATTTGAAGGTCTTGCCGTACTTGATGGGTCCCAATTGCGGGTGACGAACGCATTGCCGGGCGGCAGATCGCTCTGGGCGAGTTTCGGCGGGCTGACGGGAACGGTGGCCGATAACGGCTTTACCGTAGAAAACACGAAGACGAAAGCATCGCTTTCAATCAAAGGGACCCTGCCGCCGAGTAAGTTCAACTTTTACGCCGTTAAAAGCGCCATCTGCCCGGAGCCGTTTGTAAAAATCGAAATTAAACCCTCCGAAACCGTGCTCTGGAGCACGGAGATGAAATTCAATATTCTCAAATGAAAAATCCGGGATGCAAGGCTTTTCAGGAAAAAAAGGGCGGCGATTCGTCGCCCTTTTCTTTTGGAGATAAACCAATTGCGGTCCGACAATACTTGAATTCCCGGCCCCATGACTATACAATTAAATCGATGTGTGCCATAACTTTCACATTTTCAATCAATTAGCAGAATATGCCTAAACGCCTTGGTGAACTGCTTATCGACAATAAGATCATCAGCAAGGAACAGCTCCTTGCCGGTCTAAAATGTCAGAAAGATACCGGCGTGCGCCTTGGCGAAGCCTTGCTGGCGACCGGCGCAATCAAGGATGAAGACATTATCACCGAGTTCCTGGCCCGTCAACTTGAATGCGAGAAGCTTTCTCTGCGAGACCTGGAGCTCGATGCTTCCGTTGTGCAGCTCATCCCTCCTGATGTGGCTTTTAAATTCAATATTATCGCCATTCATAAAACCAGCCGTATGCTGACGGTGGCCATTTCCGACCCTAAAAATCTTTTTGCGCTGGATGCCGTTAAATTCCTTACCGGTTGCTCCGTCAAACCGGTAATTGCAGCGACACAGGAGATCAAAGACGCCATCAAACTCAATTACGCGGCTGAAGACGAACCGATCGACAACGTTCTGAGCGATATCAATAACGAGGAATTTGAAGTATTGGCGCAGGAGAAAGAAGAGGAAGTTGACGATATTTCCAACGCCGTTTCCGATGCGCCGGTGGTGAAGCTGGTGAACCATCTCATCATGGAATCGGTTAAAAAGAACGCCAGCGATATCCATATTGAAAGCTATCAGCGCGTATTGCGCTGCCGCTGCCGGGTGGACGGAAGCCTTATCGAGGTGTCCAACCTTCCCTACCGCCTCAAGCCGTCGATCATCTCACGCATTAAAATCATGGCGAATCTGGATATATCGGAAAAACGGCTGCCGCAGGACGGCCGCATCAAAATCAAGGCCGGCGTCGATACCATTGATATACGCGTAAGCTGCGTGCCCACCATCTATGGCGAAAAGGTGGTCATGCGTATCCTCAATGCGTCCAACCTGGTCCTGAATATAGAAAAACTCGGCGTCCCCGAGCCCGGACGCTCGCATATCATCGAAACAATGCACGCCCCATACGGCATGTTCCTGGTGACAGGCCCTACCGGCAGCGGAAAAACCACCACGCTGTATTCGGCCCTGTGCATGCTCAATCAACCTGATGTCAATATCATGACCGCCGAAGACCCGGTTGAATATAACATCGACGGCATCAATCAGGTAAATGTCAGCAGCGACATCGGGTTGACGTTTGCCGCGGCGCTCCGCTCGTTTCTGCGTCAGGACCCCGATATCATTCTTGTCGGCGAAATCCGCGACCTCGAAACCGCTGAAATCGCCATCAAGGCGGCGCTCACCGGCCACCTGGTCTTCTCCACGCTGCATACCAATAATTCGACGGCCACCATTGCGCGTCTTGTCGACATGGGTATCGAACCGTTTTTAGTGGCATCGTCGGTCAAGATCATCGTCGCCCAGCGGCTAGTGCGCAAAATATGCACTAATTGTAAAGAACCAATGCCGAAAAACGCCGCGGAGCTTGTTAAAATGCTCGGTATCAAATCCGATGCCGCAGATGCCATCACCATCTACAAGGGCAAAGGCTGTACGCTGTGCAACGGCAGCGGCTATAAAGGGCGCTGCGGGCTGTATGAAGTGCTGCCCATGACGCCGGAAATCCAGGAGTTGATCATCAAACGCTCGTCGCCGCTGGATGTTGAGCGCCTTGCGATACAGCAGGGGATGAAATCCCTGCGCATCGCGGCCATTGAACGGCTTGTCGAAGGGATGACGACCCTCGAAGAAATTCTGGGGGCATCGGAGGCATAGGACATGCCGATCATCGGGTCTGTTGACTTGCGGCCACGGGATCGGCGGTCGCTTTCTTTTGTTTTTCACCCTCATCAGGAACTAATTTAGTACTATGGTCTCGATGCAGGAATTGCTCAAGCAGATGATGGATCTGAACGCCTCGGACCTTCATCTTACCGCGGGCGTCCCTCCGCTCTATCGTATCGACGGCAAGCTGAAACCAATGGCGGCCGACAAGATGAGCCCCGAACAGGTTCTCAAGCTTGCCTACAGCGTGATGAACGAACAGCAGAAAAAAAATTTTGAACAGAAAAAAGAGGTGGATTTCTCCTTTGGCGTACAGAACCTGGCCCGCTTCCGCGCAAATGTGTTTCTCCAGCGAGGGTGCGTAGCCGCGGCCATCCGGCAGATACCTTTCCGTTTGCACACGTTTCAGGAGCTCGGACTCCCGCCGGTGTGCGAAAAACTTCTGGACAAACCCAACGGACTTATCCTGGTAACCGGGCCCACCGGCAGCGGCAAAAGCACTACGCTTGCCGCGATGATTGACAAAGTCAACACCATCGATGAAGGGCATATCCTGACGGTGGAAGACCCCATCGAATTCGTGCACCAGCATAAAAAATGCATCGTCAATCAGCGCGAGGTGCACCAGGACACCGACAGTTTCGGCGCGGCGTTGCGGGTGGCCCTGCGCCAGGACCCCGATTATGTGCTGATAGGCGAAATGCGCGACCTCGAAACGATCCAGGCGGCCCTTACCATAGCCGAAACGGGCCACTTGACATTTGCGACTCTGCACACGAACTCGGCCGCGCAAACCATCAACCGTATCATCGATGTCTTTCCGGCCGAAATGAAATCAACGGTCCGTGCCCAGCTTTCCATGGTGCTCGAGGCGGTCATCAGCCAATCGCTCATTCCGCGCATCGGCGGCGGCCGGGTGATGGCATGCGAAATTCTTATCGCCACCATGGCGGTCCGCTCGATGATCCGCGACGACAAGGTCCACCAGCTGCAGGGCATTATGGAAATCGGCCAGCAGTACGGCATGCAGGTAATGAACCATTGCCTGGCGCGGCTGTATCAGAAGCGCCAGATTTCCATGACCGATGCGCTTGGCAGAAGCCCGGATGCACAGATGCTGCAGAAGCTCCTGGATAGCGGGCAGCAGTTCTGATCGAACAGCCGGCCTGCGCAGCAGGCTACTTTGAACCATAGGAAATTAACGCATGGCTAAATACCTTTATGTCGGCGTAACAACCGGCGGCAAGCAGGTGAAAGGCGAGATTGACGCTCAATCAAAAAATGAGGTCATAAGCCTTTTAAGAAAGAAAAAGATCCGGACGATATCGGTAAAAAACAAGCCGCTTGAGTTTAAATTCTCCCTGGGCGGAGGGGTTTCTCTCCAGAACCAGAGCCGTTTCACCCGTCAATTTGCCGCCATGACGTCGGCGGGCCTTCCCCTGGTGCAATGCCTTGATATTCTTTCGGCCCAGACCGAAAGCAAAATATTATCCAGAGCGCTGCAGCAGGTTTCCAGCGATATCCAGGGCGGTAATTCGCTGGCGGATTCCCTGGGCAAACATCCGCACATCTTCAGCCAGCTGTATTGCAATATGGTGGCCGCAGGGGAGGCATCCGGAAACCTTGATGTCATTCTTGTCCGCCTTGCCGAGTATCAGGAAAGCTCCTATGCGTTGCGGCGCAAAATAAAGGGGGCCA
>Ga0315289_10012743_pt1 | contig 11818 bp, 10 predicted proteins | sample YL17G11_40_MG_FD_203452 | JGI IMG/M metagenome (GOLD analysis project Ga0315289, IMG submission 203452) | Sediment microbial communities from Yellowstone Lake, YNP, Wyoming, USA - YL17G11_40 | ecosystem: Environmental > Aquatic > Freshwater > Lake > Sediment | place: USA: Wyoming | collected...
TTTCTCAGATGGTCAGCATTAAATTCGATAAACCCGGACGATACAAAGCTCAGGTTGTTGCAAGGCAACTCGTAGCCTAGAATCGAACATCGCTTGTAGGCGCGAAAGCCCTCGCTGGCAATAACACCATGGTCCTGATGCGTGTCATACCTAGAAGGCAGCAGGACCAAGTCCGGCGTGATGTCGGTGTACAGCTTTACCATGTCTTCTAATATAGCCTGCCGAAACTGTGGAAAATGTCGTACCTTGTAATCGAAGGTAATCCGGTTGCTGTCCTTGATCCCGAGAATTCTGGTTGCCTCGGTCATCTCGTCGAACAACAGCCCTTTCTTCGATCCCTCCGGCAGCGACGCATCACAAGATGAGAAGGCAACGTAGAAGCAATCCTTGCTTTCTGCGATGAACCTGGCAATCGTACCTCCGCAGGCAAACTCCCCATCGTCGGTATGGGGCGCGAGCAGCAAAACACGTCTTAAATCATTGAGCATTTCAATGCCTCCGACGGGTTTGAACCTTTACCTGGCGGTGGAGATCCACGTAGCGCTTGCAGCCCTCAAGCTGCTTCAAGAACAGGCCGAACTCTGAGCTCATGGTTTCTCGCCGGCCAAACTGTCCGATCTGGTTCTCCCTTATGAGCTCCTGCCCCGCCACATCGGTCGAAAAAACCGGAAGACCGCAAGCCATTTGACGGTCGGCTTGCTCGAATGAGAGGCGGAGTTTCGCACTCGCAAAAAAACCGCGCTTACTCCGTTGTGAACGGCCTTGACCTTTGCCGCGCCCAGGCCCGCAGCGTTCGGGGCGATCGGCCTGCTCACCGCCAGCACCTGCTCCGCATTCCGTACCATCCACTTTTCCTGGCAGGAGGTGAGTCTGCTGAACCAGCCTGAGCGTTGGGCGCTGGCTGCGTCGCTGGCAGCGATGCCTTTTGCCGACCCCCGGGGGCAGCTCGCGAGCGTGGAGGTTGTGGACGAACCGCTGCCGTGCTGCCATGTGCATTCTGCAGTTGTTACAGTCGACCGCACTCCCACAGCGATCCTTTCCCACCCATCCGCACCTGTCAAGTCTTTATTCATGAGCTGGCGTCCCAACCGGCGGTAATCACCTGCGGTGAGGGTGACGATGCAATCCGCGGGCTTCCATCACCGCCGCAGCGATCAGGGCATCGTAGACGACTCCCCCCGCTAGACTCTGGCGCGACAGGCGCTCTACCGCCTGTCGAATAGCGGCTGCCGCCAAGCCCACGGTCTGAACATATGGGAGGACACTGTGCTCGAGCAGCGCCCAGGCGGCGGACGGCGCGATTCGGAAACTGGGCGGCAGTGAAGCAAGGACCGCGTAGGTCTCTGCGGCCACGGGAATGCCTGCTCCTGCCTGGCATGGGCCTCCATCAAAGCCGCGACCAAGACTGAGGTGTCGAGCAACACCCTCATTGTGCAGAGCCGCCAATCTTCCGCTGGCGTTCGTTTCGATGGGAGCGGATCACAGAATCGAGGTCCCCTGTAGCACGCCCGCGGAGTCCTCGATCTCGACCTGACTGCCTGGGACGAGCCCGTGCCGATCCCGCACCTCCTTCGGTACGAGGATCCTGCCGAACCGATCCACCTTCGTCTTTATTGATCCTCCAGGATGCCATCTTTCGATGGCCAATTGGCATTTGTAATTGGCAAGGCACTCGGGTATGGTTTTTGTGGTTCTCGGCTTGAGCTACGGCTGTGCAACCGCTCACCCTACCCGCGGCACCGCGAGCAGGTCCAGGTGCCGTCCGATGTGCCGCTCCAGCGCGGCCCAGTACTCCTCAAGGTGCCTCTGCTGCGCCGTGAAAAAACGCTCCTTGAACGCCGCATCCCGCAGGATCTCCCCGTAAGTGATGTGCACCAGCTGCCGGGAGTCCCTCTGCTCCAGCAACCCCGGCAGCTCAGCGTCCGACAGCTTCTTCACCTCCGGGATCGCGCTCAGCTCGGGGGTGACGTGATAGTACCGGCGCGCCGCCGGGAAGCCCTCCAAAGCCCTGGCGTGCAGCTCGCGGTACATCTTCGGCTCGCTGGCGGCAAGGACCCGGACCGCCTCCAGCCAGCTGGTGCCGGAGGTCTTGATGTGGAACCTGCCCCGGGTCTGCCGCCCGACGGCCGGAAACACGCTGAACTTGTCGCTCCCCGAGTGGACCGACAGCCGATGCCCTAGCGCCCGCGCCACCGCCGCGTGCGTGGACAGGCTGTGCTCGAAGGACAGCGGGTCGCCGAGGTAATCGATCCCCTTCTGGAACTCCCCGATGAAGCGCGGTGCGAGCGAGCTCACCCGGATCCCCGCGGCCTGCGCCTCCAGCGCCACGAAGGCGTGCGCCTCGGTGGTGGTCGGGGTCGCGGTTTCGTCCACCGACAGCTCGAAGTCGAAGGCCGGCTTAGCCTCCAGAGCGGCCCGGTACAGGCGCAGGGCATGCTCGAGCGCCTCCTGGTACACCAGGACCGATCGGGCCAGCGCCTCTTCCGTGAACGACACAATCTCACCCGTGTCCAGACGGATGTCCCGCTTCAGGTATGCCTTCTGGATCCGCGCGCGGTAGGCCGGGTCCAGCACCTGGTAGGCTCCGCGCAGTTCCCCTGCCGACATGGCGAGGAACTGCTGGTGAATGTGTTCGGACACGTCGGCGGTGATCATGGTGAACCCCGCCCGCAGTGCCGTGCGCACCCACTCCTCGGTCTTCAAATGGTCGCCGTCCGCGCCCCACGGTCGGTCGTATCCCTCCAGGAACACGGCCCAGGTGGCCGCATCCAGCACCTGCTCGTAATCCCGCCCCATCAGCTCCAGCTCGCGTACCGACTGCTGGGCCAGCACGGGGGCCGCCTGGTAGCGGCGCAGCGCCCGCAGGTGCCCGGGTCCGGCTATCCCCAACCGATCCCCGACACCGAAAGTGACCGCCTGCCCCGCCAACGGCGCAGGGGCCGTAAACGGAAACACCTCCCGCAGCCGCTCGGCGTTCCCGTGGTCCAGGGGACAGAAGAGGGTGTCCCCCGCACCGGGCACTCCCGTGAATCCGCGCCGGGCCTCCTCGTGGCTGGTGATGCCCAGCAGCCGCCGGTCCGCCACTTGGTACAGTGCGTAGCGGGCCTGCCCGACCCGGCGTTCCGAGGATGGTATCTTCGATACGTTGTGCACGGTCCTTCCCTCTTACTGCGATTTTAACACCGGTGGTGCACGGCCGGCCCTATGTTTTTCCCCGCCACCAGCCCCGCTTCATGCTGGCCTCGCCGACAGGAATCCGGCCGACTCCACCAACCGGATGATAAACGCTTCCTCCTCGTTCTCGTCCAGGTTGGACATCCCCATCCCTCCCAGCAGCACCCCGTCGGTATCGTATACCGGCACCCCTCCAGCCCAAGGCATGAACTCCTCCTTGGAAATCCCGAAGAGCCCCAGCGTGACCTCCCCGGTCGCCAGCTTGTCGCGCAGCCAGCGAGTGCGCTGGCCACTCAGCGCGGCCTGACGGGCCTTGAGCACGGCGAAATGCGCGGTGACCGGACGCGCCAGGTCCATGGTCGCCTGCACCAGCACCTGCCCGTAGCGGTTGGCCAGACAGAGATTGGCCACCTTGCTCAGCGTTCCCAACTCCAGTAGACAGGCCGCCGCCAGCTTCCAGGCCTCCTCGAAGGTGAGGCAGCTTATTTTTCCCATATCTTTTCCTCTCCAGCCTCAGGCCAGGAAATGCCCGATCTGATGGCTCACTTGCTCGAAGGAGCCGGAGGCGTTCGGGCGGTTGTCGATCTCGCCGACGATCCGGTGGTCCCGAAACACGAGGATGCGCCGGGCAAGCTTGATCATCTCCGGCATATCCGAGGAGATCAGGATGATGGCCTTGCGGTCCTCCTTGGCCAGCTTCCAGATCAGGTTGTGGATGTACTCCTTGGCCCCGATGTCCACCCCGACGGTGGGTTCGTCGATGATCAGCACGTCACAGCCCGCGGCCAGCCACTTGGCGATGCTGACCTTCTGCTGGTTGCCGCCGCTTAAGGTGTTGGTGACCTGCTCCAGGCCGGTGACCTTGATGCTTAGGGCGTCGACCATCCTCTGGGCGGCCTCGCTCTCCTTGCGCAAGCTGATGAAGCGCAGGACCCGGTTCAACAGCTTCCGCCAGACGGTGATGGTGATGTTGGTCTTCACGCTGGCGTCGAGGATCAGGCCCTCGTCCTTGCGGTTTTCGGAAACGTAGCCGATGTTGTACTTGTAGAGGCTGGCCGCGGGCGAGTGGATGTGCGCCACCTTGCCGTTGACGTACACCTCCCCCGCATCCGGCCGATCCTCGCCGATGATCAGCTTGGCCAGCTCGGTTCGGCCGGAGCCCACCAGGCCGTAGAAGCCGAGGATTTCACCCCTGCCGAGGCTGAACGTGGCCTGGTTGATCTTGTCCTTCCGGGACAGGCCACGAACCTCCAACACCGGGGCCCCAGTGACCGGGGCGAGTTCCCCAAGGTATTCGTTGGCGGCATCCCGGCCGATCATCATCTTGACCAGGTCGTGCTTGGACAGCTTGCTGCTCTCGGCCGAGCCGGCGAGCCTGCCGTCCCGCAGCACGGTGATCGTGTCGCAAAGCTCGTACACCTCCTCCAGCTTGTGGGAGACGAAGACCATCAGCACGCCCTGCTCGCGGATCTTGCGCAGGAGGCCGAACAGGTTGCGCACCTCGTGCTCGGTCAGGGAGGAGGTCGGCTCGTCCAGGAGCAGGATCCGGGCGTTGGCAGCCAGCGCCTTGGCGATCTGGATGAGTTGCTTGGTAGCCGCGCTCAGGTTGGCCACGGGGGTGGTCGGCGCCAACTGCAGCCCGACCAGGTCCATGTATTGCTTGGCGACCGAGTTGATCTGCTTCCATTTCAGGACGCCCAGCCGGCGATACGAGGCCATCTTGTCGAGCATGATGTTCTCGGCGATGCTGGAGTCCGGAAGGACCTGACGCTCCTGGCTGACCAGGGCGATCCCCTTGTCCAGGGCATCCCGGAAGTCGTGGAAAACCTGCCGCCGGCCTTCGTAGAACACCTCGCCGGAGTCCGGCTGGTAGATCCCACTTATGATGTTGATCAGGGTGCTCTTGCCGGCCCCGTTCTCCCCCAGCAGGGCGTGGATCTCGCCGGGCCGTACGGTCATCGACACTTCGTCCAGCGCGCGCACCCCGGGAAAGGACTTACTGATATTGCGCAGATCCAACACGCTCGGCCCCCATTCCAGATAGTGCAGTGCATGGGCGGTTGCCCGCACATGCACTGCCTTATGTTCCAGCCGACCTTATTTCTTCGGCGCAACCAGATACTTCGACTCTAACTCGGCGGCGATCGACTTGGTGATCTTCATCTGGTCCTGCTCGTAGCTGTCCGAGTTCTTCTTGGTGACCAGGAAGTGGCCCGCGTTCACGTTATACATCCCCTCTTTGCGCGTCCAGCCTTCGCGCAGGTACTTCAACAGCAGCACGCTCAGGTAGCCGTGGCCGTAGGGATTCTGGGCCATGGTGGCGTCCACGTAGCCTTCCTTGATGGCCTTCATGATGTTGGGCTCAGTGTCGATGCCCACGAAGTGGATGTAGCGGTTGCCCTTGCTGTGGTACTCGGTCAACAGCTTGGACACCGCCTCGGTGCCGTTGGTCTCGGTGGAGATGATGCCGTCGATCTCGTTCACGTGCGCGGACAGGGCGTTCTCCACTTTTTCCAGGGCCATCTCCGGGGTGGTCATGCCGGCGATCTCCTGGATGATCTTCACTTTGGGGTGCTTGGCAACCACTTCGTGCACGCCTTCCTTACGCATCGTGGTGTTGTAGTCCTCGATGACCCCCAGGACGTTGAGGATCTCGCCTTCACCGCCCATGAACTTGATAAGCTCCTCGGTGGCGTCCATGGCCGCCAGCTTGATCTGCGTCCCGACGTAGAAGGTGGCGGTGGTCGGCTCCAGGGTCTTCACCCCGAAGCTGTTCACGAAGATCCCGCGCTCGGTGAGCTCCTTGTACAGCCCATTGGCGGCGCTCGGGTCTGAGGCGAAGATCGAGAAGCCGTTGTAGCCCTTGGCGGCCAGCGCAAGCACGTTCTGGGTCTGGCTGTCCTGCGTCCAGTCCGGCCCGATCTGGGTGAGCACCTCCACACTGAACTCCTTGCCCACATCCGCGGCGCCCCGTTTCACGATCTCGAAGTAGGGGTGCGGTGCCGGTGCGTACCAGGCCAGCTTGGTGGGTGCCTTCTTCTCCCCCGGTCCTCCGGCCGCGAACAGCGAGGCGGCCAGGAGTAGGCAAACCGCGATCAGCAGAAATCTCTTCATCTCTCTCCTCCTTGATATGAGTCTGAAAAGCTGAAACTCAGCTTTGGTGATCATTTTCCGGAATTCTTGCCTGCGATCGTGGCCCGGACCCGGTCCACCGCGACCGCCAGCAGAATGATCGACCCCAGGAAGGTCTGCTCGAAGTAGATATTTACGTTCAGCATGATCAGCCCGTTCTTGATCAGCGCCATGATTACGGCGGAAAAGAAAAGACCCCATGCCGAGATGACCCCGCCTTTCAGGGCCGTCCCCCCGATCACCGCCACGGCGAAGGAAACCACCAGCCAGTCCTGCCCGGTAGCCGGGGCAGCCGACCCCATGCGGGAAAGCCACAGCAGCCCGGCCAGCGCAGCGAAAAAGCCGGACAGCACGTTGGCCAGCAGGATGATTCCGTCCGTGTTGATCCCGGACAGCCGGGCCGCCTGGATGTTGCCACCGGTGGCCAGGAGTTTGCGGCCGATGAGCGTGTACTTGAAGATGAAATAGATGATCAGCAGGGCGGCAGCCATGATCCAGAACAGGTAAGGAATCTTCAGGAAGCCGTGCTTACCGATCACGACGAAGGAAGCGGGGATGTCCGTGTAGGGGAAACCTTTGGTGATCCCGAAGGTGATCCCCGTGAACATGAACAGCGTGGCCAGGGTGACCACGAAGGAGTTGAGCTGCAGCCGGGTGATGATAAACCCGTTGAAGGCGCCCATGGCGACGCCGAAGGCCAGGGCCACCAGCATGCCGGCCCACGGCGGCCACTTCAGCACGTGCATGCAGAATCCTCCGGCGATCGTGGCTAGCCCGCCGATGGCCCCCAGCGACAGGTTCATCCCGCCCACGATGATGGCCATGGCCTGCCCCAGTGCGACGAACACGTAGAGGGCCACGGTCCGCGACACGTTGAACATGTTGAAACCCGTCAGGAAGCTGTTCGTGGAAAAGGTAAATATCAGGAAAAGGATGAGCGCGGCGGCGATAGTGCTGGTGTCGCTGCGGCCCAGGACTCGGCGGAAAAGATTCTGTTTCACCTTCTAGCTCCTTAACGGTACTGGCAAGCGACGTCGTACATCTTCACAATGTTCGCCGGCGGCATGTGAGCCTGGACGTTGTGCACCGAGGCGAACACGAATCCCCCGCCCGGATGGAAGTCCTCGATGCGCCGGCGCACCTCTTTTTCCACCTCGGCGGGTGTGCCGTGAGTCAGCACGTAGGGATTGCAGCCCCCGCCCCAGAAAGTCAGGTCCTTCCCGAAGTCGCGTTTCAGCTCCGCGCTGTCCATCCCGGCCGCTTGGATCTGGACCGGGTTCAGGATCTCCACCCCGTTTTCGATGATTTCGGGGATGACCTCGCGCACCGCGCCGCAGTTGTGCATGTACACGTGGGCCTGGGAGCTCTTTTTGATCGCCTCCACCACTTTACGCTCCCGGTCCCGGTAGTACTTGAGGTAGATGTCTTTGCTGAACAGCAGCCCGTTCTGCCCGCCCAGATCGTCGCCCATCTGGACGATGTCCACGAACTCGCCGATTTCCTTCAATACATAGGTGAAATAGGCGCACTCCCACTCGCAGGTCCTGGCCGCCAAGTAGTCGATGATTTCCGGGTGGTCCATCATGTCGTAGTACAGCTCCACCAGCCCGCGCAGGAAATAGGAATGCTCGAAGATGCCGCCGACCGGGCAGAAGAGAACAATCGCCCTATCCGTGCTCCGGCGGAGGGCGTTGAACTTCTCCTTCAGTCCCCTGATCCGGGCCGGGTCCTCCGGCTCGGGAAAGCGGTACTTTTTAATCTCATCCAGCGAGCTCATCCGCTGCAGCGGGCTGGAGTGCAGGTCGAAGAACAGGCCGTCCCTGGGCTTGTGCAGGACCAGGCCCCACTGGTCGGTGAAGTAGAATCCGTCCGCTTTTTCCTGTACCTCCAGCTGCCAGCCGCTGCGCGGGTTGGTGTAGACCGGTACGCAGTCCGCCCCGAAGCGGGCCAGGAGCTGCTCGTCAGGAAGCACGATCATCTGCAGCCAGTCCTGGATGACCGGCTCCTTCTCCGTCCAGCCCAAGTGGCGGCGCACGGCGCAGTAGCCTTTTTCATGGATGGAGGAATGCAGTCCGCCGAAATCGATCGGCAGGGAACCGTCCTTGTGGGCGACGGCGTTCAGAACTCGCTCTCTGGAAGTCATGCCAACCTCGCTATCTATGGGTGCAGCAGAATCTTGGTCACTTCATTTGGCGCGCGGTCCCATTCGACCAGGGCCCGCCCGGCCTCCTCCAACGGGTAACGCCGTGAAATCAGGGGTATTACGTCCACTCGCCCCGTGGCGAGCATCCCCAGCACGTCCCGGAAATCGCTTTCCAGCGCGTTTCGGGACCCCACAACATCCAGCTCCTTGCTGACGAACCACTTGGTTTCCAGGGGCACCGGACCCTTCACGTAGCCGATCAGGGCTACGCGGCCGCCGAAACAGGCTGCCTCCACCGCGGCGAGGCTCGTCTGCGCGAGGCCGGCCGCTTCGACCACCGCCTCCGCCCCGTCGCCGTCCGTGAGGGCAAGCACCCGCTCGGCGAGGTCGGCCTTGGCCGAGTTGATGAGCTCGGTGGCCCCCAGGGCTTCCGCCTTTCCGAGCTTGCCATCGTCGACGTCGGCGGCGATGACCTTCGCCCCTTGGAAGGCGGCTGCGGCCACCGCCCCCAGGCCGATGACGCCGCAGCCCAGCACGAGCATCCGTTCACCCGGGAGCACCTGCAGGCGCTGGACCGCATGCCACCCCACGCTCAGCGGTTCGACGCAGGCCGTTTCTTCGGGACCCAAGCTCCCGGCCGGGAGCACCTTCTGGTACGGCACTGCCAGGTACTCCAGCGCGGCCCCGTCGCGCTGCACGCCCATCGTCCGGTTTTCGCGGCAGCAGTTCGGGCGGCCCGCGGCGCAGGCCGTGCAGTGACCGCAGGCCTGGTATGGCATCACCGTGACCCGTTGGCCGACCTGCAGGCCCGCGGGGACATCGCTGCCCAGCGCACTGATGGTCGCGGATATTTCATGCCCCGGGATGACCGGGTAGCGGACCATGGGGAAGGTGCCCCGGAAGCTATTAAGATCGCTGCCGCACAATCCCAGCACCTCGACCTTCAGCAAGACCTCACCCGGCCCGGCGGAAGGGAGGGGCTGGTCGACGAGCGTCACGGAACCAGGTTCTTTGATCTGAACGGCCTTCATCCCCGAAATACCCCGACCAGGTAAATTTTTTCAGCTATGCCGCCACTGCATGCGATTATAAACCGACTTTAGCAGTTGTCAAGCATTATTTAGTAAATATATTATCTTATTTGATCTATATAGGCGATATGATATTTAGCCACATGGCGCATCGATCAATAGGTCCACTAGCATGCGAGCTCTTTTCTTATAATTTAAAGCTATATGCTATTAGCATTTATTCATCATTTGATATGCAATCAATCTTAAATACCACATCAGATGGATCATTGGAACAATAAAAATGATAAAAATATTATCTGGCTTCTAAAAAATCAGCTTGCCAAAAAGAAATATATCTGATAAACTTTTTATCTAACAACGATTTTATGGATAAGAAAAAACCGACCTATAAAGACATCGCGCGCGAAGCCGGGGTTTCCATGTCCACGGTTTCGCTGTCCTTCTCCGGCAAAGGCCGCATCTCACCGGAAGTGCGGGACCGTGTATTCGCCGTAGCCGAGCGGATCGGCTACCGCCGGCAGGTGCTCCACTCCGCGGAGCCCGCGCGCACCGGTAGCTGCATTGGCATCCTGCTGCACCTGGACTACGAGTACCTGTGGGACTTCTTCCAACCGACAATCGCCGAGATCGAATCCATCCTGTCCCAGGCAGGGTATGAGCTGCTGATCATCCCCATCTCCTTCACGATGACCGCCGAACGAGTGAAGGAGAAAATATGCGCGTCCCGCATAGGCGCAGTCTTTTCGTTGCACTACGCGGACAAGGGGCTGTTCGATGAGCTGGAACGCTCGGGCATCCCGGTGATTATTCTGCACAACTGCGACTTCCAGGATCGTTTCTTCTCCGTGGCCTTCGATGATCTGCAGGGCGCCTATGAGGCTACCTCCTACCTGATCAAGCTCGGCCATCGCCGCATCGCCTACGTGGAGTACGTGCACCAGAACCTGTTCGCCATCAAGAACGACCGTTTTTTCGGGTTCAAGAAGGCCATCGACGAGTTCAACCTGTCGTTCGACGAGGGCATGCGCGTTGCCATCGACTACAAAAACCTGGAGGAGGCGAACCAGAAACTGGCCGCCCTGTTCAGGAAGAAGGAAAAGCCGACCGCGATTTTCATCCATGACGATTACCTCGCCCTGCGCGTCATCGACGCCCTGACGGGGATGGGCCTCCGCATACCCACCGACGTGTCTATCATCGCCCCCGGGGACGTGCTGGTTTATGCGGAGCCCCATGTTCCGCGCATCACCACCATGAAGATCAACACGGCTTTGATAGGAAAGCTCGCCACCGAGATGATGCTGAACCGCCTGCGCAACCGGCCGGATGACATCCACGTTCTGCGGGTCAAGGAACAGCTGGTGGACCGGGGCTCCTGCCAGCCCATCGAGGAGTGAACCCCGCGCATTGACAAAGCCGCGCCGGCCGTGCCCCAATACCGCATGGCTTACAGCGCGCCGAAGATCGTCGTGACCCCGCCCGGCCCCAAAGCCCGCGAGTGGATCCGCAAGGACACCGCAATGCTCTCCCCTTCCCTGAGCCGCAGCTCGCAATTGGTAGGTGTAAAAGGTGAAGGGGTGTACGTGGAAGACGCCGACGGTAATGTGTTCCTGGACTTCGGCTCTGGGATCGCGGTGAACTCCCTGGGGCACCGCCACCCCGAGGTCATCTCAGCCATCAAGGCCCAGCTGGACCGTCTCGTATTCCTGAACAGCCTGGACTACTACACCACCCCGCAGATCGAGTACGCGGAGATGCTTTTCCGTGCGACCCCCGGCGACTTCCCCAAGCGCGTGTTCTACACCAACTCCGGGAGCGAAGCCATCGACACGGCCATCAAGATGGCCAAGTGGCACACCCGCCGCCCGTACGGGATCGGCTTCATCAACGGCTTCCACGGCCGGACCATGGGCGCGGTGAGCTTCACCACCACCGGGGTGTCGGCCCGGCGCGGCTTCGCCCCCATGTACCCGATCGCGCACTTCGTGCCCTACCCCTACTGCTACCGCTGTCTGTTCAACCGGGAGTATCCCTCCTGCGACCTGCACTGCCTGAGCTACCTGACCGACGTGACGTTGAAGAAGATCACCCCGCCCGACGAAGTGGCCTTCCTGTTGGTGGAGGCGGTGCAGGGGGCCGGCGGCTACATCGTTCCGCCGAAAGAGTTCCTGCCGCGCCTCGCGGCCATCGCCGCGCAGCACGGCATGGTGTTGATCGTGGACGAGGTGCAGTCGGGATTCGGGCGCACAGGGAAGATGTGGGCCTGCGAACATTCCGGGGTGGCACCCGACATCCTGGCCATCTCCAAGGCCTTCGCCCACGGACTGCCCGCCGG
>Ga0315289_10012744_pt1 | contig 11818 bp, 10 predicted proteins | sample YL17G11_40_MG_FD_203452 | JGI IMG/M metagenome (GOLD analysis project Ga0315289, IMG submission 203452) | Sediment microbial communities from Yellowstone Lake, YNP, Wyoming, USA - YL17G11_40 | ecosystem: Environmental > Aquatic > Freshwater > Lake > Sediment | place: USA: Wyoming | collected...
GAATTCAGGTTTGCCGTAAAATTTAAGAAATATAATGACATGGAGGCAGCCGAGAAACTGGTCGTTTCGAACCTGAGGTTTGTGGTCAAGATCGCGCACGAATATAGAAATTACGGAGTTAAACTGGCCGATCTGATTCAGGAAGGAAATATAGGTCTCATGCATGCCGTGAAAAAGTTTGATCCCTATAAAGGATACAGGCTCATATCTTATGCGGTGTGGTGGATAAGGGCATACATACAAAATTTTATAATTAAATCGTGGAGTCTTGTAAAGATCGGGACTACTCAGGCCCAGAGGAAACTCTTTTTCAAGCTTGGTCAGGCGAAAAAGAAGCTTCAGGCCCTTTCGCAGAAGAACCCTGAATTCGGCGAAATTGCAGAGTCCCTTGGCGTAAAAGAAACTGAGATTGCAGAAATGGACCAAAGGCTTACTTACCGTGATCTTTCGCTTGATTCATACATCAGTGGAGAAGGAGAGACGTCTCATCTCGATTATCTAACTTACGAGGGCGAGGATCAGGAGACGTCCTTGATTAAGAAAGAGGAGATGGATCTCGTAAAAAGAAACATTGCCGGCGCCCTCACAAATCTCAATGAAAGGGAGAGCTATATCGTCAGGCATCGTATAATGACGGACAGCCCGAAAACCCTCCAGGAAATTGGCAATATGTATAACATTACCAGGGAACGGGCCAGACAGATTGAGAAGCAGGCCCTTAAAAAATTGAGACTGGCCATTCCATATTTAGGAAAAGAGCGGGATCTGCTCCCGGCCTGAGACATAATAGCTTCGCAAGATGTAGCAGATGTTAAACGATGCTCACAATTCTGGGATAGTTTGATGAAAAGGGGAATGTGGGAATTTTGGGAGAGAATGAGCTTCAGACCTACAATTCAAGTTTTTCCGTGTGACTACGGCTCCATGTCAATCCCTCTGGCGAGGTTTTCAAAACGAGCGAACTTGTCCTGAAATGCCAGCTTAATCATACCCGTTGGTCCGTTTCTCTGTTTGCCAATAATTATCTCGGCCATGCCTTTTTCAGGATTTTCCTCAGACTTCTCATAGACCTCATCCCTGTAAATAAAAGCGATCAAGTCTGCATCCTGCTCAATGGCTCCCGAATCCCTCAAATCCGCCATCTGCGGTCGCTTATTGGTCCTGTCTTCCAACCTCCGGTTCAGCTGGGAAATCGCTATTACCGGGACATTCAATTCCTTTGCAAGGGCCTTTAGTGAACGGCTGATTTCCGATATTTCCTGCTCTCGCGATTCCCTGTAACCGCCGCTTCTCATAAGTTGGAGATAATCCAGTATGATCAGGCCAAGGTCTACAGTAGATTTCAACCGTCGAGCCTTTGCCTTCATTTCCAATGCGGTAATCGCCGATGAATCATCGATAAATATCTGCGCCTCGGAGAGCCTGCCCGCGGCAGAGATGAGCCTCGGCCAATCGGCCTCTCCCAGGAAACCCCTTCTGATTCTCTGTGAATCAACCTTCGCTTCCGAGGAAAGCATGCGCAGGGCAAGTTGCTCTTTGGACATTTCCAGAGAGAAAATTGCAACTGGGATATTCGCTTCGAGAGCTGCATACTGCGCAATGTTCAGGGCAAGAGCGGTTTTCCCCATGCTTGGCCGACCTGCAATTATAACCAATTCGGATTTTTGCAGCCCTGACGTAATGTCGTCTATCTTTTCAAATCCAGTGGGAACACCGGTTACAAGCTCTTTTCTCTCATAGAGCCTCTCAATAGTCTTGACGCTTTCCTTTATTATGTCTTTGAAAGGGCTGAAGGCCGGCCTTATTTTATTTTCCGATATGTCGAATATGGCACGTTCAGCTTCGTCGAGCACCGTATCGATGTCCGTACCTGCACCATAACTCTTGCTCAGAATATCGGTGGCCGTGCCGATTAATTTGCGCAAAATTGACTTTTCTTTTACGATTTTGGAGTAGTGATCTATATTGGCTGCTGACGGCACATTATCCGCGAGGGACGATAGGTAAGATACCCCCCCCGCCTGATCGAGCTGATTCTTGCTTTTTAATATGTTACTCAATGTGATGAGATCACTTGGTTCGCTTCTATCATAGAGTTCTATAATGGCAGCGAATATTTTGCGATGGGCTTCGCTGTAAAAATCTTCGACACCAAGCACTTCCAGAACACTGTTCAAAGCCTGGTTATCGAGGAGGATTCCTCCGATTACAGACTGCTCAGCTTCAAGATTCTGGGGCGGCACCCTATGCAATGAGGTGTCAATATCTTTCATGGACTGCTTTACGCCTCACCAATTACTGTTATCTTTATCTCTGTCATTACCCCCGGCTGAAGTTTAATCTTAGCCAGGAATTCGCCGGGAGTCTTTATAGGTTCTTCAAGGAGAATCATTTTTCTATCAATCTCTATTCCCAGTTCGTTGAGGGATTTCTCTATATCTTTTGTCGTTACTGACCCGAATAATTTATCCTGTTCCCCGACGCGCCTGGTAAGGCTCAAAGTCACGCCTGCGAACCTTTCAATCATCACTTCGGCTTTCCTCTTTTCAGTTTCTATCTTCTTCATTATTTGCTTTTTTTCATTTTCTAAAGCCATGAGAGACCAGTTGCTTGCTTCCACTGCGAGCCCTTTGGGAATCAGATAGTTCCTCGCATAACCATCGGCAACTTTCACCGCATCTCCCGCCTTTCCAAGAGAATCGACATTCTGCTTCAATATAACCTTCATAAAATCTCCTCGTAAAATCTGAAATTCTCTATTTAAGTCGTAAGCGAGCACACAAGAAGCTCAACAACTAAAATTGACCCGCATTCCTTAGGGCATGCTATGCAACTTGTATTTCAGTTACACCACGCACACGGGATCTACACGCCCCTGCAGTTATTATATAGTGCGAAGCCCGCCTTTTTACCTGCATCTGTACCGCCTTTGCAAGATCATCAACCCAGCGGTTTTTATAATCTTGTTTATGAGGTTGAGTATGTCACTGGTTTGATAAATTTTCTAAAATCAACCCACAGATCAAACACGCCCACGGCAACCAGGAGCAGGATTATATATTGTTGAGCAAAAATGAGAAAATAACAAAGTATCCTGAAAGATCTGTGAACGTTTTTTGTTTTGAATAAAAAACTTATGATTGACAAACCCTGAAGAAGATACACAAACAGGCAAACGATCACGAGATTAAGGCTGACAATCCTCGCCAACGAGACGGGGACTAAAAGCATTCCCCCGGCGGTAATGAGAAGCCATATCAGCCCCTCCGGAGCCTTCCAACGTGAAAGATCACCGAAATCGGGATACCACAACATTCCGGTTCTTTGAAATATCTCTCTTGCCGCCAGTATATTAAGCCACACTATAAAGGATGCGCTCACCAGGACAAGAGCAGGGAAGATGTTTGCAAAGAAGTTAGTTATCTGTTTAAAATTATCCTTGAGAAGGTCGATCTGCTCCGGCGGAATATCCAGTTGAGCATAGAATTGAATGCTTTCCTGGATATTTCTCCCTATGTAATCCTCAACCAGACGCCACGGTTCTTCCCCTGCTGACAGACTTTGAATAACGATAAACGAACACCAAAGCATCAAAACGGCAGTCACAGGGTAGACGACAGTTCTTTCTATGGAGTAATTCCTGCGAAAAATTTCTGAAAGAAAGAGCCCCAAGAATCCCGTTATAAATAAGAACGGAAGATTTGCAATAGAACCTGAAAATGTCAGGACAACGGCGACCAAGAAAAGAGATATGAGAAAGATTGCCAATCCCTGTATCCTGCCCGTCTTGGAATAATAATAAATAATTGGCAGGGGTGTTAGGATAAAAAAGAAAGCACCCAGCAGAGGAATAAGCGATGCAGCGAGAAAGGCCAGGGAGGATACGGCTATACCCGTGAAAAAATTATTCTTAAAAAATGCACCCCTTTCTTTGCTCAAAGTCTGAATCCGTTGATTTTGACCTGATGCGGCCATCTTCCAATTTCGTATTACCATTCTGAGACAACAAAGGGCAACAGGGCTATGGTCCTTGCCCTTTTTATGGCCACAGTAACTTCCCTTTGATGTTTGGCACAATTTCCAGTAATTCTTCTGGGTATAATCTTGCCCCTGTCAGTTATATAATCCTTCAAGACAAGAGGTTCTTTGTATTCAATTCTTATATCTGAGTCTGTACAAAAGCGACAAAATTTTCTCTTGTGGTAAAATTTCTTCTGCGGTCTTGAATCCGTTCTTGATGTCCTTGTGTCTCTTGATGGTGTTGGCATCTGTAATACTTTTCCCCTCCGTTTCCCGGTTATATTAACGTTTATGTGGATTCTGATAATGCGGAGTCTTTATTCGCATCGCTCTCCATTTTCGGTTCCGCACTTTCCCGGCTTTCGACGATTAGCGCCGCGCGTGGCGTTTCACTCTGACTTTCTTCTTGTCTTTCTTTTTCGATCGTTGCCAGATCAACATTGCCGTCCTTCATTATTGTCATGAATTTCAGGATTTTATCATCGATTTTGAAATTTCTTTCCAGTTCGTCGATGATGGTGCTATTGCCTGCGAAATCGATCAGGACATAGTAGCCGTTTGATTGCTTCTTGATCTCGTAAGCTAATCTTCTCTTGCCCCATTTTTCGACTTTGACGATTGTGCCTTTAAGAGCCGTTACGATTGCTCTATATCGTTCGATAATACTATTGATCTCGTCAATGGGAAGGTCAACTTGGACAATAAACAGGGTTTCGTATCTTTTCAACTTTCTACCTCCTCATGGCTCTAAAGTCCGAACTATTTGTCCGAACAAGGAGTCCTGAATATTAAGATTTTAAGTGGAACTGACTTCTATAATATTTTTTTTAGTAAATCAACATTTTTTATGCAGGACTTGGAGTGCAGGCTCATCGGTTATTCCAGGACAAATTCAACCATGGGTGATTGAACTGGCGGGCGATACGGGACTTGAACCCATGACCTCTGGTTCCGGAGACCAGCGCTCTATCCAACTGAGCTAATCGCCCGGTTTTGTTCGCGGGGTTTTTATTATCTGCATAGAACCGATGCAAGCAAGATGTGTTCATTCACCTTATGGCTTGTATACTCCACTTCTTTCTCAGCATCTGCATTTTTTCTTAGTCACCGTGACAAAGAAAGCTCCGCTAATATCTTCTTTACCGGATGGCTCTTATTCATGCAGTAAAGGTGGAGACCGGCTATTTCATTCTTAATCAGATTATCAACCTGAATGATCGCGTATTCTATTCCGTATTTTTCCACTTCTTGTGGATTGTCCTTGTTCTTCTCCACCTTCTCACGAAGCCTGGCGGGTATCCTGACACCGGCAAGAGATGCGATCCTTATGATCTGATTGTAGTTCAGGATGGGAAAAATCCCGGGTAATATGGGGACGTCAATTCCAAGTGTCATCGCATGATCCCGGAAATTGTAAAAGGCGTCATTATTGAAGAATAGTTGAGTAAGGATAAAGTCGGCGCCCGCATCCACCTTCCTCTTCAGATTGATCATATCGACCTTTAAGTTAGGCGCATCGATATGCCCTTCGGGATAACCAGCCACACCTACTGAAAAGTCAGTTCGGGTCTTAATAAATTGAACCAGCTCGTTCGCATACCCAAACCCCCCCTCTGTTTTTATGAATCTCTCCGTACCCTCGGGCGGGTCACCCCGCAAGGCAAGGATGTTTTCAACATCTTCCTCCTTAAGTGAGTCGAGAATGCCTGCTATGTCATCTTTTGTGGACTGGACGCATGTTAAATGGGCCAGTACTTCCAGCTTAAATCCGTTCTTGACCCGGGAGGAGATTTCTATGGTTTTCTCCCTCGTGCTTCCTCCTGCTCCATAGGTTACGGAGATAAAATCAGGCTTCAATTCGGCCAGTTCCGTAATCGTGACATATAGACTATCAAGATTACCTTCCCTCTTAGGCGGGAAAACCTCGAAGGAAAGGATAAATTTATTTTGAGAAAGGAGATCCTTAATTTTCATAGCTTTACTCCGGTATATGTGTTTCAAAAAATGTCACTACGAGAAGAAATTGTCAATATATTTTATATTTCCGGAGACGTCGCAGAATTCCTTTGCCTGAAATTGAGTACGCACCTTGGGCCCTGCTTTGTTATTCAGTTTTTCCTGGCGAGAATTTCAAATATTGGCAAGTCACCATAAGCGTATTGAAATCATATGATAAATCTGATAGATTGGCGCAAAATTTAGAAGATTCGAAAATATGACACGAGCATATAAATTTGCATCTTTATTTATCCTGCTGGGCGTGATTTTCTACGCGTGTCCCGTATTTGCCCTCAATAATATCCTGAATATCCGGCATTGGTCTGCACCTGATCATACGAGAGTTGTCATCGACGTGAGTGACGATGTCCCTTATACGGTCGACGAAGCTGACAAAAAATTAATTATCGATCTTAAAGAAACCTATGTAAGGGAAGACTTTCCGCATGAGTTCATATTGAAGAAGCCGGGAATCGACAAAATAATTATAACGGCTCTTCCTCAAGGCATGATCAGAGTTGAATTGTCACTTGGCGAGAATGTTATAACGAAGGTATTTAAGCAAAAGAAATTCCAGGACAAACCCGACCGCATTGTTATTGACATTGAATTTCCTGATGTGGAGAAACAGGAGAGCAAGAAGAGAGAAGAGGAGAAGGTTCTAAGGAAGAACAAGATTATTGTCATCGATCCGGGTCACGGGGGAGACGATCCAGGGGCAGTCGGGAAACTGAAGACGCAGGAGAAGAAGGTCGTTCTGGATATCAGCAGGAAATTGAGGGATTTCTTGAATAGCAACGAAGGTTACCGTGCTTTTCTTACAAGGGATGGGGATTACTACGTGCCGTTCAAAAAGAGGCTGAAAATTGCACGGGAATATGGGGCTGATCTATTTCTGAGCATCCACGCGGATGCTTTCAGACAGAGAGGTGCCAGGGGGAGTTCCGTTTACTGCCTGTCACTCAGAGGGGCAAGCAGCGAAGCCGCGAAACTTCTGGCAAGGAATGAAAATATGGCCGATATAATCGGAGGTTCCTCTAATGGGGAAAATAGCGATGAGTCGGACCCCATCATCCTGAATATGTTCCAAACAAATACTATCAACGCGTCAAGAACATTTGGCGGTTGTGTACTTAAACATCTCTACAGAGTAAATCAAGTGAAATTTAGAAAGGTCCAGGAAGCGCCCTTCATAGTGCTGAAACTGCCGGAGATTCCATCGTTGCTGGTCGAAACTGCCTATATCTCAAATCCGAAAGAAGAGAAGCTGTTGCGGAGCGGCCGATTTCAAGCGGAAATTGCAAAGGCCATAGCGGCCTCTGTAACGGAATTTTTGCCTGTGCAGCCGGTGCGTACGCCGACAACCCCGAAGATTGTCTTAACAAAAAAAGATTATGACCAAGGAGCCGTCTACAAATCGGATAAGACAGACAAATATAAGGCGCCGCAAACTACAAACTATACGATCAGAAGGGGTGATACCCTTGACATTATTGCACGGAAGCATAACACAAAGATCAGCACCCTTCTGAAACTGAACCATATGAAGCTCGATGACCCTTTATACTTCGGTCGCGCGCTGAAGGTGCCAGCGCGAGAGAAAGAGATTTCTGATGAGAAAAGGGATGAGGAAGTCAAAGTCTCAACTGCAGGTGAAAAATCTCCACCTCGCGCGCCTTCGCCAGTGACTAGAGTTTACATGGTGAAAAGAGGTGACACCCTTGATAAAATAGCGAAAAAGAACAACACGACAATCGGTGTCCTGTTGAGACTGAACAAAATGAAGCTGCAGGAACCTCTGTATGTCGGCAAGAAATTGAAATTGCCGCATACGGAAGCAAACGCAGGGGAAGCAGAGAAAGCTGCCGGCAAGAAGTCTAAGACATACGTATACAGGGTCAAGAAAGGCGATACTCTCGATAAGATCGCCAGACGATGTAACACGAGCGTCAGTGAATTGCGAAGGCTGAATCAGATAAGACGTGCCGATTTGCTGTACGTTGACCAGAAACTGAGGCTTCCCCCGTCGTAATCTGGAGCGGTAGTGCTGGATATGAAGAGCGTATATAGTTCGAAATATGCATCGTTAATGTATCTGTTCCTTTTGATAGTTGTAAGCGCCGTTGAGGGTAACGCTTCGGGAATGATTGCCGCTTGGGAACCATTTAAGACAAAAACCGAACTTGGATCGTATGTGGTCGGTATTGATGCTGATAGAATACCATCAGCACGGGATGAGTTTGTCCAAACTGATAAGATTATTTCGATGGACCGTGATGCTGCGGATAGAAAAGATGACAGTTCTCTGAATGTTCTTAGGTTTCGCAATGTCAGTATATCTTTTTCACGAACCTTGCTCGATCAGTTGCAGGTGGATGGACGCCAGGCATCGGGAAGTGGCGTTGACAAGCTCTATGCGGTCAAATCCCTTCCCTCCATGTTCCTCAACTCATCGTACAGGGATACTTTTGAATCGCTTGGCAAAATTTTTGAACCTCAGGTCAATCTGAGTATTGAATTCTGAGGGGAAGTAATTTTGAAGCGATCGCTCAAGTCGACACGATAGAAGAATTACCTCATGAAAATAGCTGATGGTCTCCATGCCTTTATATGGAGGGTCTATACGCAGAATAACTGCAATACCTACCTTATTGATGGCGAACTGAAAATCATCATAGATCCCGGTCATCGACATCTCTTCGATTATGTGCGCAAGAATCTTGCTGCTCTTAATATATCCCCTGACCAGATCTCTGTGGCTATTGTCACACACGGTCATCCCGATCATCTTGAGGCAGTGCAAGGGCTTAACAAAGAGACTATGTTTGGCATGAATGCCGAAGAGTATCGTTTTATCAGCGAGCTTGCCGGGCAATACCTCAGGATTCCGGAACCGCTTTTCTTCCTTAGAGAAGGGGATTTGATCATCGGCGAACACAGCTTTGAGGTCATCGCAACTCCGGGACACTCCCCCGGGTCCATTTGCCTCTATTGGCCTGCGAAGAAGGCATTGTTCACTGGTGATTTAGTCTTTAATCAGAGTATAGGCCGCACAGATCTGCCCGGAGGAAATGGCGGCATGCTTAAAGAAAGTCTCAAAAGGATATCAGGCATGGATATCGACTATCTTCTCTGCGGACATGGAGAAATTGTGGCAGGAAAGAAGGAAGTAAAAGCCAATTTCCAGAAAATAAAAAACTACTGGTTCGATTACTTATGACGGTATTGCAAACATTTTGACGGTTGCGCTGCTTTTCATTCTCTCCTCTGCAAGTACAGAGGCATGTCACATAAAGCACTTCTATATACATATCGTAGAGCAATCATTGCGCACCCGCATATCTCCTCGGTCAACGTACGATTTACCGCCTTGCCGCTATCTCAATCCTGTCTTTATCTGACGAGAGATTTTAATTGTTTTCTCAGGTCTGATTCAGCCTCAAGCATGCTTTTTTGCCAGTCACCGCCGTGATCTGGATTAGGAACAACTGAAGAGCCGTATATTTTTCTTTTTTGCAATTCTTCCCCAAGGCTTTCAATTCTCCTGATCCGCAGGATCTCCATCTCGTACTTAAGAGATTGAATCATATTCTTAATGGTATTTGTACTTATCCCAAGGATATCTTCAAGGAGTCTTAATATTCTTCCATTGTCCCCAGTCAGTCTTAAGCAGTCGAGGAGTTGCGACTCGAGAATCTGGCGTACTTCCGGATATTCCGTTACTTCCTTCTCGAAGTCTGATCTTAGGGTATCAAGCTCGATTACTCCGTCCTGATATTTTTGTATCCATCCCTTCACTTTGCCTTCCGCTTCTTTCCGCCGGAAGGATACCTTTTCCTTGTCCGTCATGGTCAGGTTTTTCGTCCTTTCCATGATAATGTGGAGCGTGCTCTTTATCTCTGCCATTTCTGCCACTTCATAAATGATGATTTTCTTAAACCTGTTTTGAATATCATAAACTTTTTTTCAGCCCTGCTATCGTATCAGATTGTTCTGCCCTGAGCAGCAATAAAAGAACCCCGTCCAAGGGACGGGGTTCAAGGTAAATCAATTCCGCTTGCTTAAGAGAAATTAGCTGATTTCAGCATCGCACCGCAGGCAGCGGCACGCTTCCTGAATAGCCACTTCTCTCAAGTAGCCCAGTTCAACTTCTTTGAAATTGCGTTTGCGCTCAGGCCCGTGCAGTTCCGGCATCTTCGCCTGGGGAGCTTCCACGGCTTCCTCATCAATGATAAGTGGAATTTCAATCTTATCCTCAGGTGGTTCCACGTAAGCCGGTTCACCGTTGATCTTCCTGATGTGGCTGTCCATATCTCTGGCCGCCTGATGTCCCGCTTCAATAGCACCGATCACCGTGTCCGGTCCGGTCAGTGCGTCGCCTCCGGTGAAAAATTTAGGATTCGTTGTCTGGGATTTGCTGTCTTTTGCAAGATCAAATGTGGACCATTTATTGACATTCACACCGCTGTCCTTGGGGACGAAGGTCATGTCTGACGTCTGTCCGATGGCCGCAATGACAGAGTCAATACTCAATGTAAACTCGGACCCTGCAATGGGTGCGGGTTTCTTTCGCCCGCTCCGGTCAAACTCGCTTAACTTCATCCTTTGACAGGTTATCCCGCTCACCTTGCCATCCTTTTCGTCGATTTTTAAAGGGGCAACAAGATACTCAATCTTGATGCCTTCATCTTCCGCCGCGATGATTTCTTCGTCGGCAGCAGGCATATCCTTTCTCTCACGACGGTAAAGGATGGTTACATCGGCTCCCAGACGAAGTGCAACACGGGCAGCATCTATAGCGGAGTTGCCACCGCCGATAACAGCAACCTTTGAACCCAGAGTTTTCTTGCCGCTTGACCAAGCTTCTTCATTGGCATTAAAATCTCTGAGAAACTCAACGCCTCCGTAGACGCCGTTTAGATTTTCTCCGGGAACGCCCATGGGCTGGCTCTTCTGAGCACCGGGAGCCAGGAAGATGTAGTCGAAATCCTTGCTCACTTGTTCAAAGGAAATGTCTTTACCCACACGGGTGTTACATTTGATTTCTACTCCCAACGACTTGATATTGTCTTTAATTTCACTGGCAAGGATTTCCCTTGGCAGCCTGTAAGCAGGAATAGCCCAGCGGAGCATTCCACCAGGTTCCGAGAGTTCCTCGAACACAGTTACCTTGTAACCTCTGCGTGCCAGATCCCGCGCTGCCGTTAGACCGGCCGGACCTGCACCGATAACGGCGATCTTCTCTTTCCTGGTTACAGATACCGGCGAAATTTTGGGTCTCGGCGCATTGTCCGTGATGAATCTCTTTAAGAATTTGATGGCGAGGGCTTCATCGAGCTTGCCTCTGCGGCACTTTGCCTGGCACTTATGGTCGCAGACCCTCCCGCATACGGACGGGAATGGATTTGTCTGTAACATGACTTTATACGCATCTTCAAAACGCCCGGACCGGATGAGTGCAATATAGGCGGGGACGTCCATACCGGCTGGACATGTATGCTGGCAGGGCGATTTGAAGAGGGCGGAGCAAACAACGGCTTTGCAACGTTTCTCTTTAATATGCTGCTCGTATTCGTCCCTGAAGTAACGTATGGTACTGAGCACGGGATTCGGGGCTGTCTGCCCGAGACCGCAGAGAGATGCGTTCTTGATGATACCCGCCATCTCGTACAAGAGTTCGATGTCTCCTTCCTTGCCCTTGCCCTGAGTGATGTTTGTCAACAGCTCGAGCATTCTTTTTGTTCCTTCGCGGCAGGGTGTGCACTTTCCACAGGACTCATCCTGAACGAAATCCATGAAG
>Ga0315289_10012748_pt1 | contig 11816 bp, 9 predicted proteins | sample YL17G11_40_MG_FD_203452 | JGI IMG/M metagenome (GOLD analysis project Ga0315289, IMG submission 203452) | Sediment microbial communities from Yellowstone Lake, YNP, Wyoming, USA - YL17G11_40 | ecosystem: Environmental > Aquatic > Freshwater > Lake > Sediment | place: USA: Wyoming | collected...
TCATGTATCTTGGACGCCAGTCGAGCGGCGCGCTCTGCATCCGGCGTGCCGGGCTTAAGCAAGCGACCGAACTCCTCTTTCAGCGCGACCGCGCACGTCGGGCATGCGGCAATCACATGGTCCGCCGATTCGAAATCCGCGATGTTGACGTTATACCGCGCGAGGACGCGAGCGGTCTCGACATCCCCCTTCATCAGCGCGGGAATCCCGCAGCAGCCCTGGTCCCTCGGCAGACGCACCTGCCATCCCAGCTTCGTCAGAACGCCGACCACTGCCTCGCCGATCTGAGGGTAAATGTAGTCAATCGCGCAGCCGGGGTAGAAGGCGACGGTTCCAAGCTTCTTCCCCTTTGCACGGGATACCTCAGGCAGACGCTCGCGGAGTGGCTTATCGGCAAGCATCGGCAGATTCCGAGACGCCGTCACGCCGCTGAACGGAAACGGCAGGCCCTTGATGGTCCCCGCCTTGGGAAGAAACAAGCCCTGGGCGAGACGGGCGTATCCAACAAGCGCATTCAAGCGCCCCGGATTGGCCACAACGTTCCGCAGGATCAGGCGCTGCAGCCAGGGTTGCCCGCGTGATTCGATGAGCTTCCTGCGGAGACCCACGATCATCCGGGGGATGTCTATCTTCGCAGGGCAGTAACTCGTGCAGCGGCGGCAGGCGGCGCATATGTTGACGATGTCCTCGGCATCCGCCAGTCCCGCGTGGAAGGCGGTGAGAATCGCGCCGATTCCGCCGACATACGTGTGCCCGAATACGTGGCCGCCGACCGAGCGGTAGACCGGACATGTGCACAGGCACGCGCCGCACTTGACGCAGTACAGGCACTCCCGGAACTCCGGGTCGTCAATGAGGTCGAGGCGCCCGTTATCCACAAAGACCACGTGCAGCTCCCGAGGACCGTGACAGCCGAGGGTGAGCGTCTTCTCGATGTCGGACGTCCGACTCGGACCCGTGATGAAGGAAACGTAGCTGGTCATCTTCTGGCCGGTGCCGCTCTTCGACAACAGCTTGATGATGGCGGTGGCCTCGTCAATGGAAGGAACGAGCTTTTCATAGCCGACGAGAGCGATATGCACGTCCGGCAGTGATGTGACGAGGCGCGCATTTCCCTCATTGCTCACAATGACTATTGTGCCCGTGTCGGCAATTGCGATGTTCGCGCCGGAGATGCCCAGATCAGCCTCGATGAACGCCTGCCGCATCTGCTGCCGAGCGATCTCGACGAGGCCGGAGATGTCAGGCTCGACCTCGTGTCCGACCACCTTTGAGAACAGGTCGGCTATCTCCTCGCGCGTCTTATGGATGGCCGGCGCGGTGAAGTGCGAGGGACCTTCTCCCGCGAGCTGGCAGATCCACTCGCCGAGATCGGTCTCCGTCACGTCGAGGCCGGCGTCCGCCAGATGCCGGTTCAGCTCGATCTCCTCGCTGAGCATTGACTTCGCCTTCACTATCTTGCGCGCGCCGTGTGACTGGGCCAACTCGATAACGATGCGGTTCGCTTCTTCGGCATCGGCGGCCTGGTACACCTGAACACCCACACGCTCCGCCTCGCGGCGGAACTGATCGAAAAGCTCGGGGATCCGGTTCAGGGATGCCTCCTTCGCCGCCCGAAGGTCGGCTCGCAACTTCTCGAAGTCCACGCCTTCCAGGGCCTCGGCACGCGCCTCGGCATAGGCGCACACAGCCCGCTCCAGAGCCAGGCTGAGATTCGGATTGCCGACTGCCTTCTGTATGCTTTTCCGGAAGTTTCTATCGCTCATGATCCTCGCGCCAAACCGGTCGTCGGTCCGCCGTACGCGCCGTACTCCCACGCAATATGCCTAGTGCAGAACCGGAGCACCAAGTTCCAGGTTTCAAGTTGCAGGTCTCAGGTTAGGGATCTTCGGGAACCTGCAACTTGAGACTTGAAACCTGAAACCCTTTTCCCGAAATTGCACTAGCATTATCCGCGATTGACGAGCGGGCGTCAAGCAAGGCTCGACCGTGTGCGCTCCAAATCAGGTATCCCGCTCAGGCTGGGGGGAATCGCTTTCGTGGAACATAGAAACCGTGCAGGAAACCAGCTTCCGCTCCTGCGTAAACGCCGATGGGCATCGGCCGGAGGGGGTGTTTCCTCCTCAGCGCCGGATCGCGCCGTTCCACACCGCTTCCGGCCGTTCCCATCCGCTGTGCAGTTGCCCTGACCTCACAAGTCCCCGCTGACGCCGGTCCGTCCCGGAGGTCGCGCGCGTTCCCTGCGAAGGGCTTTGCCTCAGTGAAGCTCCCCACCAGAAACGGGCTCAGCAGGTTTGACATCCTGCCAGACGGGGTATTAACTCATCCGATCAGGTTGGTGGTTTACCGCTGACCAATGACACGGAGGTGTGATCACAGTGGGACTGAAGAGGGGCTTTGCCTCCATGAGCGGAGAGAAACAGCGCGAGATCGCCCGAAAGGGCGGCAAGGCTGCACATGCCAAGGGCACAGCGCACGAGTGGAACAGCGAGGAAGCACGCTACGCGGGACGCAAAGGCGGCCAGATGAGCCACGGCGGCGGGCGCAGCCCGCGCTAGTACCTAGTGCCCGTGCAACTTGTATGGCCTAGAATCCCAGGAATGAACCTGGATTATTCATGAGGAGCGTAACGTTGACACAGAGTGGTTCCTCCCCGTGCGAATGAATTCACGGCAACGAAGGCACGAAGTGTCCCTCCGGACACTGTGGATATAGTCCCCGTAGGGGGACTTTGTGCATTCGTAGCCGTGGTTTCAACCGCATGGGCGGGAAGGACCGCCGTTCGCGAATAATCCGGGTGAATTTCTGGGCTACCCTCGAGCAAAACCCTCCGGGTTACGGTCCTTTTAGTCCGGGAGGACTTTGCCCGCGCGCAGCCCAGGGTTTTGAACCCTGGGCGGGAGTGCGGCGTATTAAGTTGCATAGGCACTAGTGGATCACTTAGTCCAAGACCTGACGAGCGGTAGGACGCTCAAGGTGCTGCTACCACCTGTCAAATCTAGGTTAGCAGAGCACCAGGCTATACAAGTTCTATGGGCACCGGCTACTCCTGCGTCTCCACCAGCTCGATCAGACGGCGGGCGTTCTGCAATGCGAAGCCCTTGTAGTCATTGTTGAAGTAAACGTATACATCCACGGTTCGCAGGAAAGCCTTCACCTGCTCCGCCCACCACTCCAATTGAGGCTCCTCGTAGTTGCCCTCGGTGTCGTAACCGCCGCTGTGCATGCGGATATAGGCGAACGGAGCTGTCACCTTCATGGCGCGAGGCAGGCCCGGCGCACTCATGATGCAGTATCCCACCGAATGCTCACGGAGCAGCTCGAACACCTCGTCAACCAGCCAGCTCGGATCCCGGAACTCCATCACATGCCGGATGTCCCGCGGCAGCAGGGGCAGGAACTCGCGCAGGCGATTGGTGTTGACCTTCCATCTCGGGGGAAGCTGGTAGAGGATAGGGCCCAGCTTCTCGCCCAGCCCACGCGCATGACTGATGATCCGGGTCAGAGATTCCTCCGGCTCCTTGAGCTTCTTCTGGTGGGTGAGGTACCGGCTGGCCTTGACCGCGAACGTGAAGCCTGCCGGACTCTCGCGCCGCCACTTCTCGAAGGTCTGCCGCTCGGGCAGGCGGTAGAACGAGAAGTTGATCTCCACCGTGTCGAAATGCTGCGCGTAGAACGTCAGCCACTCGGAAGTCGGAAGCCCGGTCGGATAGAAAACCTCCTTCCAGTGATCGTAGTTCCAGCCTGAGGTGCCGACAAACCAGCGGTGCTCCATATCCTCTCCTCCACTCGAATTCTTCGTAATTCGTACCCCGAATCCTCCTCCGCACCCTGTGGATTAGAGGGCGTGCGCTGTTGTCAGCCGGTTCCGGCAGACGGCTCACGCAGAATCCGGCGTCCCTTTCCCGCAGCGCGGTGGCTCTTTTATGGACTGCGGCGGCACGACGCCGCTTTTCCGTTGTGGGAGGCGATTCCGCTCGCCGAATCCGGGATCGCGAACGCCCAATCATGTAGCGGAGGTGCCTCTGTGAAGACTGTCCCCCTTGCGAAGGGGGACCCGTCCGAAGGACCGAGGGGGTGTTCTTACCGGCCACTGGCGACAGGATACTCGCATCTGGTCAGACCTCCCCCGGACTTCGTCCGACCCCTCCTTCGCAAGGAGGGGAGTTCTGCGCCGATGATGCCTGAGTGCCCGTGCCCGTGGGGACGAAGCCGTGGCGAAGTCTCCTCCGTGCCGGCCACACGGGAGGGCGAAGCTCCTGCTGAGCCGCATTGGGTCAATACGCGAAAAAGCGGCTCGGGGGGACCCTCGCCCTCCCGACCATCCCGTTCCAGGCGGGCGATATGGAGTGCGGTCGCTTGAGACCGCTTTCGGCGCGGCCGCTTGAGGCTGCGCACTAATCCGCCGTCAAGGCGGCGGGATTCAAAGCGGCGTCGAGCCGCCGCACTCCAAATCAAACCTCCCGCTTCACGATCGCAATCTCCTCTTCCGTCAGGCCGCAGAGGTCATAGACCAGATTGTCTATCTCCGCGTCGGTGGCGTCTATGAGCCGCTGGATGCGCGTCTTCTCCGACGGGACGACAGCGGCGTCCAATTGCTTGGAGAGACATGACGAGCACGGGTCACTCGGCGATCGGCCCATAGAGCTCCGGACGGCGGCCGGGCTGCGGCTCCTTCGGCTCGAGGGTGATCGTTGCGCGGACGACCTCCTCCTCCGAGCCTCCCCGGGCGATTATGCGCCCGTCCCGGTCCAGAACCATGCTGTTGCCGACCGCAGCGAAACCGCGGTCCGTGCCGATCTTGTTCGCCCAGACCAGATGGCAGCGGCCGTACTTCGCATTCGCGCGAAGCACCGTTTCCCACGAATAAAGCGTGCTCTCCGGCGTCCAGGGTGGGATAACGAGACCGACAGAAGGCACAACCACCATCTGAGCGCCCTTGAGGTCCAGAACGCGGACACTCTCGATGTGGAACGCATCAAGGCACACGAGCATGCCGATCTTGCCAAGATGGGTCTCGAAGACGTCGAATCTATCGCCCGGCGTGAAACCGGCCTCGACATCCGCCTTGAAGAGATGGGCCTTCCGGTGCTTTCCCACCAGCCTTCCGTCGGCGCCTACGAGAACCGCCGTGTTGTAAATCCTGTCTCCATCCCGCTCCGCGATCCCGAAGCAGATGTATGCGTTTCTGGTGACCGCGATCTCGGACACGATGCTGGTCATCGGTCCAGGCACGGACTCGGCGAATCTCGCCATCTCCTTGCCGAGCCAGTAGCCCGTGAACGAAGTCTCCGGCATAACGACGAGATCGGCAGTATGCGCGGCGTCATCCAGGAGATGAAGCGCCTTGTCGGTATTGCCGACCTTGTCATGGAGATCCGTCGCGTACTGGACCGCCGATACGTGGATCGGGAGCGTCACGGCCCTAAACCTCCTCCGGCCCGCCTGTCGTGGAGATACTCACTCTATTTCATGCACGCCGGTACTGTGCGTCTAAACACCCTGCGGCCATCTCCTATCTTCGTTGAGCCGGCTGATAGTTCCTTGTCGCCGTGTTCTGCTGCCTGGGGGAAACTTTTCTGCGGCTGATGTTTAGCTTGTGGCAGAGGGTGGGTACTGCCTTCGTGTACCCGAAAGTGCCCCCGGTACATTGTTTTGCCAGGCTGGACCACGAGCCTTGCATTTTGAACCTGGCTGGAAACGGCTCAGGAACTGAATGCAAGGTTGTCCGTAGGGCACCCTAACCTCCGTATGGAAGAAACTCCATGCGGGGTGGTAAGGAGACCGAAGGGCACGTCGTGATACGAAAGCGCCGTCACCTGCCTACGCGATTGCATCAAGAGGCAAGGAGCGTCGTGTAAGTTAAACGGCGACTGTGCTAAGGCCTGGCATCTTTTTGACTCCGCAGAACAACCGCTCGCCCTCCTGCTCTGCCTTGACATCAGCGGCCCCGCATCCCTAGAATGGGGAGGCAGCGGATTTCCCGCGGCCGGCCTGCATTCATGACTCCTGTGGGGAGATTTGCCGTATGAAAGTATTCTGGCTTGCGATGCTGACCGCCCTGCTTTGGGGACTTGCGCCGGTTTTCGACAAATTGGGGCTCGGCAAGGCCAGTCCGATGGCGGCGCTGACGGTCAGGACCATTGCAGTGGCGCTGGGCATCGGCGTTTTCCTCCTGGCGTTTGGAGGGTGGCGCGAACTGGCTAGTCTGGACCGGCGTTCGGTTGTCTTCCTGATACTCGGCGCACTCGCTGCCGGACTGATCGGCCAGCTTGTGTACTACCATGCATTGAAAGCCGGTGAGACGGCGCGGGTAGTGCCGATTGCGGCCACTTACCCTCTTGTCGCCGCCCTGGTTGCGATCATCTTCCTGAAGGAACCGGTCACGCCGGGGAAGATCGTCGGCGCGATACTCATAGTACTGGGAATTGTGGCGATAAGGATGGATCAAATGCTATGGCCGAGATAGGCGCGGTTGTCATCGGCGGCGGAACAATCAGCGATCCCGGGCTTCGGGCCGCCGCCGGCGTGGACTGCAAATCGCTGATATCCCTGAACGGGAAGGTCATGATCCAGTGGATCGTGGAAGCGCTTCGGAACGCTCGCACGGTCGGCCCAATTGTTCTCGTGGGCCCGGAGGCCCTCTCCCGCTTGGAGGTGGCCCGATTAGCCGATCGCGTGCTGGCTGAGGAGACACACGAGGTCGAGAACCTGCTGAAGGGCATGGACTCGCTTCCCACATCCGAGCGAATTCTCATGGTCACGGGCGACATGCCTCTGCTGACCCCCGAGGCAATTGACGACCTTGCCGCGAACGGACCGGATGCGGACATTGTGTATCCCACCGTCGCGAAGCAGGATATCCTGGCTGAGTTCCCCGACCGAAAGTGGGTCTTCGTCAGGGCGAAGGAAGGCGAGTTCACCGGCAGCAGCGCCGTCATGTTCCGGCCCGGAGCGTTGAGAGACCACCGGGATACGCTGAGAAAGGTCTTCGACGCCAGGAGAAGCGTGGCCGACCTGGTGAAGATGTGGGGCGTCGGTTTCGCGCTGAGATTCGCCCTCGGACAGCTTTCACTGGCCGATGCCGAGCGGCGGATCAGCGAGGTACTGGACCTGGACGGCCGGACGTACGTCAGCCACTACTCAGAACTGGCCTTTGACGTGGACAAACCCTCGGACATCCCGCTCGCGGAGGAGAAGCTCAGGAGTCGGTCCGCCGGATAGCGGCATTGGCCTTCTATTGTCTGCTCGCCTAGGTGCGCGTTCCATGTAGGGGAGGCCCTCCGCGGCCTCCCAAAGCGCGGGCGACTAGCATTCGCCCTTGGCCTGACGGAGCGCGTCCAGGGCCGCCTTCAATGCCTGCAAACCGTCATTCCCCGAAGGAAGATCCGTCAACGCTCCCCGCCTGATGCTCTCCGCGAACAGGGAGTACATCCGGTCGAATGCCTTCCTGCCCGGCGGAATCGCGCGGCGGAAACAGCTATCCCGCGAGTATACGCTGAGCTCGTTCCTCGTCTCCGCACCTTCGATGCCGGTCTGCCAGCTCGTGCATCCGATGACTCCCTCTGTCCCGATCAGGTCAATTCGCGTATATGCCTCGTGGACCGGAGTATTGTGCGTGTAGGCCCAGCCGGTTTCGATCAGGACGAGAGTCCCGTCGGCCATCTTGCACGTCGCCACGACGTGGTCGGGATTGGGATAATCCTCGATATGGGTGCCCTTCGCGCTGATCTCGGCGAACTCGGAACCGCTGTACCAACGAGAGAGGTCGAAGTAGTGAATCCCGCAGTCCACGATGGGACCCAGGCCGACGGTGATCAGCATCCGGTAGCGTTCCTCCCCGGCCCAGCGGCCGCCCATCCAGTTCCCGACGAACCGGAGTACCTTCAGGTCGCCGACGGTCCCGCGCTGCAGTAGAGCTTTGATCTCGGGATGCGGATCGGAGTGCCGGCTCTCGAAGTTGATGGCGAACAGCTTGCCGGCGCGGTTCATCGCCTTCACCATCTCGCTGCCCTTCTCCACCGAATCGGCGATGGGCTTCTCGCAGAACACGTGCTTCCCGGCATTTGCGGCAGCCATCACGACAGGAAAGTGTTGGTCGAGCGGAGTGGCAACACCCACCGCCTCCATGTCCTCCCGGGCCAATAGCTCGCGGTAGTCAGCGTAGGTTGACTCTATGCCGTGTTTCTCCTTCATCTCGGCGAGCCGCTCTTCGTTGATATCCGATATGGCCACCAGTTCGACCTCCGGAATGCTCGTCAGCGCCGGAAGATGTCCGTAGCTCGCTACCGTTCCACATCCGATGAGTCCCACCCGCACTTTGTCCATTTCCCAGCCTCCGGTCTTACTCGTGCTCTACCTCGAACATCGGCTCTGGCCGGCACGGAGGCACGGCCACTACAAGGGACTTTCATCCTCTTGTGTCCCGATGAACCGGGATGATGACTTACTCATACTCCCCCGGGCGCAAAGCATGCACGAATCTCTGGCGCCCGGCATACGACGCAAGCTCCGAGCAGCCGAGGTCACGAAGCAGACGGCCAGCCCGTCCGAAGGCCCGCGTCAAGTGCGCCGGGCTGTGCGCATCGGCAGTGACCACCACCGGTATTCCTCGTTCGAAGCATCCCCGGATGATAGACGGCTCCGGATACGCCTCTTTGCACGGCGCATACCAACCTGCAGTACTAAGCTCCACCGCCATGTCGGATTCGGCGATGGCATCTAACGCATTACCGATGACATCGGACATATCGGCCAGAGGTTGGGCGCCGTACTTTTTAGTTATATCCAGATGAGCTGCGATATCAAATAATCCTGACTCGGCCATCTCGCGGACGCGCACCCAATATGCTCTGATGACCCTGTCCCTGTTCTCCTCGGCAACGGTCGGCCAGAACCTGCTGGAATCCACGGGATAGTGATCCACGAAGTGGACGGACCCAATTACGAAATCGAACGGAAAGGAGTCGAGGATTCCCCGCAGCCGGTCGGAAGTTTCCGGGATGAAGTCCGCCTCGATGCCAAGCCTCACTATCGTGGACACGCCGGCTTTACCCGCCGCTGACTGAACAGCCTCTACATACTCATCAATGACTTCGACAGGCATGCTCCACTCCACCGGTGCGCCGTCCCGCGAGAGAACGTAATGGTCGGAGAGACCCACTTCGTCGAGCCCGATCTCCTCGGCAGCCCGCACGAAGTCCACGATCTCCCCTTCCCCATCGCTCCATCTGGAATGAGTGTGGTAGGACGTGTGCATTCCAACCCTCGCATAGTCTAACATACGACTCGCCGGGCAAGCAACCGCACTGAGAAGGGAATTCCTTCAGGCGCGTCTAACAGTATTCGCCGAAGGAAGAAACAGTTCACGCTCCTTGATAGTAATGTCATGCTGAGCAAAGCGAAGCATCTCATTCGCAACGTGGGAGATTCTTCGCTTGCGCTCAGAATGACAAACGTGGGTCTTCTACTATCAACAATCGTGAAATCTTACCGAAGGAACTCTCTGGTTGCACCGGGATAGCTTCAGAGGAACTGCCTTATGCCAAGCAACCGCCTGACGCCGAAGGAGCGCGTGCTTTCGGCGATCAACCACGTCCAGGCTGATCGCCCGCCGATCATGATCTACGCGACCCCGGAGATTGACGAGGCTCTGCGCCGCCGCTTCGCCCCAATCCACTACTTCGAGGCATTCGAGGTTGACTTCAGGTCCGTCGGCCCCAGGGAGATGAGGCCTCCTCCTGTTCCTCAGCCCGGGAGCGGAGTGGACCGGCGCGACATCTGGGGCACGGGATACAAGGACGTGCCGAACAATGCGGGCGGCGTCTACAGCGAGGCCTGTGACCTCGCGCTCGCGCGCCTGAGAACAATGGGCGACGTGAACCGACACCCATGGCCCAGCCCCGATGACTACGACTACTCCGTCATCCCGGAGCAGATCGAGCGCGTGAAGGACTATGCGGTATGCCTGTCAACCGCCGGCGTCCCGGACATCATCAACGGCATCGGGCGCGGGCGCGGCATGGATCAGGTGCTGATTGACATCATCACCGAGGACGAGGTCGGAGTCGCCATCATTGATCGCCGCGTTGATTTCTTTCACGAGTGGTGCCGGCGCGGATTGGAGGCAGGCCGCGGCAGGATTGACATCCTTTGCCTCGGCGAGGATTTGGGAACGCAGAGGGGGCCGACCGTAAGCCCGAAGACCTTCGACAGATTCTTTCGCCCGAGGCTGAAAAGATTCATTGACCTCGCGCACAGATACGGTGCGAAGGCCATGCTCCATTCATGCGGCTCGACTCGGCTTCTTCAGGCAAAGTTGATCGAGATGGGCCTGGATGTCCTCGATTCCGTCCAGCCGGAGCCCGTTGGGATGGATCCCGAGGAGTTGAAGCAGGAATTCGGCGACAGGCTGACGTATTGCGGTATGATCAGCACGCAGCACACGCTTCCTCACGGCACGGTCGAGGAATGCCGTGCGGAGGCGAGGCACAGGATAGATGTGATAGGCAAAGGCGGCGGATACATCTTCGCGCCGGCGCACTGCATCCAGCCTGACACGCCGATCGAAAACGTACTGGCGATTTACGAGGAGGTCACCGGAAAGCGATTCCTCTGATCCCGCCACGCCGGTGATTCCCGAAGATAACAGCCCTAGGAGTTGATTGATGAAACCGATTACACTCTCGGCAGAAGACTACTACGACAAGGTGTACGCGTGCTGGCTCGGCAAGAACATCGGCGGCACGCTCGGCGCGCCCTACGAGGGCAGAAAGGAAATCCTGAATCTCTCCTACTACGACCCCATGCCGTCCGAATCCACGGCGAACGATGACCTGGACCTCCAGCTCGTGTGGCTGAAGATGCTCCAGGAACGCGGGATCAATCCGCGGCTCCAGGACTTCGCGGATTACTGGATGAAGCATCTTTATCCGTACCCGTGGGACGAGTACGGGTTCTGTCAGCGCAATCTCCAGCGCGGGCTTCGCCCCCCGATCAGCGGCTGCTTCGAGAACGACTTCATAGACCAGATGGGCTCGCCGATTCGCAGTGAGATATGGGCCTGCATCGCCCCGGCCGATCCTCAACTCGCGGCGATCATGGCCTGGAAGGACGCCGTGCTTGACCACGCGGGCGGGGAAGGCGTGTGGGGCGAGATGTTCTGGGCCGCCGTCGAAAGCGCGGCCTTCGTGATAGACAACCCCATGACCCTCATCCGAATCGGCCTCGGCATGATACCCATATGGTCGCATATCAGCAGGGCGGTCCGCGCGGCGGTATGGTGCCGCGAGAATAACATTCCGTGGGAGGAAGCGCGCGAGAGGATTCTCACCCGCTTCGGTCACAGTCATCCGTGCCATGCCGCCCAGAACCATGGATTCACGATCATCGGGTGGCTCTACGGAAAGGACTATGGGGACAAGCTCTGCAAAGCCGTGAACTGCGGTTACGATACCGACTGCACCGGCGCAACTCTCGGCTCGCTGCTGGGCGTATTGGGCGGCACAAAGAGCATTCCGAAGGAGTGGCGCGATCCGGTGGGCGACGGCATCGTGCTCTGCAAGTTCACGCAAGGCCTCGACGCGCCCAAGACGGCGAAGGAACTCACCGACCAGACCGTCGAGATCGGGAAGAAAGTCCTGTCTCAGCGCTCCAAGCTGACACGCCTCGACAGCAAGACGACATTTCCGCCGGGCATTGTCCATATCTTCTCAACCAGCGAAGATGCACGCGCGCTCTGGAACCGGGATATGGAAGCTGCGACGATCCCCCTGCAGAACAGCCTGGAGGTGACTCTGCACTACCACGGCGAGCCG
>Ga0315289_10012752_pt1 | contig 11813 bp, 9 predicted proteins | sample YL17G11_40_MG_FD_203452 | JGI IMG/M metagenome (GOLD analysis project Ga0315289, IMG submission 203452) | Sediment microbial communities from Yellowstone Lake, YNP, Wyoming, USA - YL17G11_40 | ecosystem: Environmental > Aquatic > Freshwater > Lake > Sediment | place: USA: Wyoming | collected...
TTATCATCATAGGCATCACCAGAATTATCAATAGCCGTATTCCAGCCCGCAAAAACATATCCACTCTTTTCATACGGGGGGTAGCCGTAAAAAGCTGATTCAAACGTGGATCTTAAATACCTACCTGCGGGGTCACCAGCAATAGCCGTTGTTGGATCTAAATAGCCAGATGTTCCGGTGCCATCATAAGTAACTGTAGTATTAGTCGCCCATAAGGCATACACCGTGGTTGTCTCAGTAAACCAGGTAATATAATCATTTAAGTAATAAGTTGTTCCTGTTCCATCCGCTCTAGTATTCCAGCCTATTAAAATATATCCTGCTTTAGATAAATCATTTATATTATTCGATAAGGGAAAATTTGAACCCGCTGGCGCACTCGTTGGTGAAGGAACTTTTCCAGAATCCTCACCATTCCCATCATATATTACTGAAATATACCCACAATGCCATTGGGCATATAAAGTTATGTTGGATGAAAACCACGGATTAATGTATTGTTCATCCGAGTATAAATTGCCTCCCCCGCCTTCGGTTTCCGCCCACCCTGTAAACATGCACCCTATTTTTCCCAGACTATTAGTTTGATAACTTGGAATAGGTTCTGGTGGTGATTGTCCTGCATTATAGGAAACAGATGTTGGAACATCCCCATAATCTGATCCATTTCCATTAAAAGTAAGGGTAGCTAAAATGATTTCTTCCCATTGGGCATATAGATCAATGTTGCTAGAAAACCAGGGAACAATAAGGGCAGAATTAGCATAATGTGTACCACTACCGTCTGCTACAGTATTCCATCCAGTAAACAAATACCCATTTTTAAGAAGATCACAAGTAGTCAAATAAATATCAAAAGGGTACTCAGATGGACTTGTTTGTGGTGCGGGAACAGACCCGCTAGTGGATGGCAACACAGGATTTTCATGGAAATTCACAGTAGCATACGTTATTGGTTGTGTGTTTCCGACTAATCTATAACGTAGTGTTTTTCCGTTTTCATTAGTATTCGGATACCACACACCTTCATACTTAAACATAATTCCATTTCCATTTGGTATTCCACCAACATGGGTGTTAACATATACTTCAGGATCAGATGCAGCGTAATTAAAAGACAAAGCTACAGCATAATTTGTACCCGCAGTAAGCTGCAAGGAACTTGAAAAAATAAAAAGCTTTCTAGAAGCTTCTTCATCCAAGACACGAAAGTTAGGAATATTTAAACTGGTTAAATTTATTGGACTTGACTGACATTTTACATTGTAATCCATGTCAACAATATATGCAGTCACCGTTGAGTTAGCATTAAAATCCCCATCGTTCTTTACAAGAAACATTTCAGTTGACGAAAAATACCCCGACTGCTCTTGTACGAAAATTTGAGCTGCCCCTGGATAACTAAAATTAGTTGTTACCACTGTAAATTCAAATAGCGGTTCCGCACCATCCCAACTTGTTTGAAAAAAACCTGCCATTATACTACCTATTAAATCAAAGAAAAATTTACGGTACTTGCAACATGCAATAAATCAGAAAAATCAATATTGGAAGCACCCCAAGAATCCTCGGGATCTCCGTCCGCCATAACATATGCGGAAAATGCCATATTACTAAAATTAAAAAGTTGATCATTGTCTGTACTATCACATTGTACAGATGTTCCCGTTGCAACAAACCAAGAAAGTTTTAAGTGATTATTCCCTAATGGGGAAAATTCATTTTCATCGTTGTACACATTTGTATTTAAAACAAGTGTATTGTCCGGTATTCCAAAACCAGAAACACTAGCGTCCTTATAGGTATCCTCATCCGAGATTATTGGATTATCTCTAATAAGGACATACTGGCTATTTGGATTCCTGGAAATAGAAATTGTACTTGTAGCACTGTTTGTTATTTTTTGACTTATGTATATGACATTTGTTATTTTATTCGCATATGTAATTGATGTATTCATTGGGATGCCTTGACCAGAAATTGTTGCGCCCACAAACCAATCTTGTATTTCAGGTAGGGTTATTTCTGTGGCATCTTGGGTTACGAATATCAATTCATAAGAAGTGCTTGGGTTTAATGTGCATCCATAAAAAACAAAATATAAATTCCTCGAAACAATTACGTCTTGCTTATTAGCAAGAGATAAAATAACAGGGTGTTTTGCTAGATCCCCTATTTCATAAATAATTGCGGATGTTCCTGATGTATGGGTTTCCAATACTGCATTGGATAAAGTTAAAGAGCTTACTGAAGTCAGACCCACCCCTTCAAGCCCCACGGCCCTATAGTCTATAGAGGTATGGCTTACAATTGTTGTATTTGATGGAATACCATTTGCTGAAATTCCCATGCCTACGAGGCTTCCAAGACTATAGGGAATATTAATACAACCTATAATATTTGAGCCCGCAACCGTTTGGGCTACAACATCATGTGAGCCCCTGTTGGTGTATCCCGGCCCAACAAGAGTCATTCCCACACAAAGTTTTTTAACATCAGTTTCTGAAAACCTTAAAGTATTTGTCCCGTCTATTCCCGCTGGTTCTGTTATGTCTGAATATGTTGGATCAGTTATAAGGCCATTTATCTGGAAATCGTTGTAGAGTACACCTAAAGCTTCATCAATTATTTTTTGTTCAGTCCATTCTTCAGTTGATTTAGGAATTCTAATTGTGAAGTATTTGAAACTACCGTCTGTATTTTTATATACTGCGCCATCATCACAAGTAAGATAGCAAACGAATTCGATAGAAATATCATTTAATTCATTAACATATCTTAAATTTTCAACCTTTACTACAAACACAAATACTCCTACGGGCAAATAGTAGCAATCCAATACGGAAAATTGGTTGAATGTTCAAATGCTTGGTAAGCATATAATTGTCCGAACATAATGTCAGTATCCAACTTTAGCCTAACCCATACTTTTGTCCCCATAGTAACAGCCAAAGGTGGGGTGAATGGAAGTATAACAGAAGTATTTTCTAAACCAGTATCACTTAACGTGGGTAAATCCGTGGTAATTTCTGTTTTAACAGAAGAGGCAAGAAGCACATTTGTTGTGAAATCATTTAACTCAACAAATACATGTGGTGTATGTGTTTGCCAAACATATGCCCTGCTATCAAAACTATAACTGAAAGTAGTACGCACATAAGAAAGAATATTGCCACTAGGGTTTGTTATCTTAACAAACCCGTTATTGTGGGTAGCAGCATCCCACGTAATATTAAGTGGTATATTATGTTCAGGATCACCCAAAAGAATTCCAAAATCACAGGTAAGTAAATTCGTTATAACTATCGGGTCAACTGTACCGCTACTTAAAACTGTGACCTCATCATTTCCATCTATAACTTCCCAAATAAGTGTCCCCATATTGTCGTTAAAAAGGCTATTAATGTTGGTGTTCGATACCGTTATAAAAATATATTTAAGTGTACCATAAAATTGATTTAAATTTGCTTTTAAATAATTAGTGGTGTAGGTAACACTAACATCGTCCGGATTTTCACCAATATATGCAAGAGGATTATTAAAAACAGGTCCAGAAGGGCGGTATAGGTCAGGCAAAGAATCTAAATTTTCCATTATTGAGGAAGATGCATGTGCGGCTGTTCCCGTTGTAGGAATATACGGGGTTGGGGTTGTAATCCAACTAGGTGTTGTGGGTTCAGGGAAGGGATCGTAGGCTAAAGAAAAAGTAAAAGATTCTAAATTTCCGGGAATAGTAAATTCAAAACTTACTGCCGTACCATATCTGTCACAAAAAAATCTAGCTGTGGATATCCAGATAAAATCATCATTGTTTGTTTGCGTGTCGCATTCTACAGGAGGTGTGATCCCAAAACAATAATTGGTTATGTCTGTAGTTCCTGTCACAACGTAATCTGATAATTTTATGCAATTGAATACACCTAAAGGGGAATACTGGAAACTATCTTGAGATACATCGACAATAGATGTTTTTGTGCCATCTTTAATACCTTTGCCCAAAACAGATAAGCCAATATACCTATCGTCCATAATTAATTCTGAGACATTCAAATATATACTGTTGGGGTCTTTAGAAATGGTTATTACGCTAGAGCCCGTTGCTAAGGCTTTTTGAGTTAGAAATAATGTCCAGGTTGTTTGATCAAATTGTTTAATCAAGGTATTCGGAGGAATTCCTTCCCCTGAGACAAAAAGACCGGAAACATAAATATTGCTTTGCGCCCATGGCGCAATACTAACTGAAGAAGAACCATTAACTAAATTTGCATCAACCCTGATCTTAGGATCTGCCGTACATGCCTCAACAATAAAGTGTAAAGCAAAAGATAATATAATTTCTTTCTTTTTAGTTATAGATTCAACAAGCGGACTAACCCCAAGATTATATCCCGACCCAACAAGAGTCATCCCCACACAAACTTGCTTAACATCATCTTCTCTCAGCATCAAAACAGAAGTGCCTTCTATTCCAAATTCAGAAAAGTATTCCCGATATTGCGGGGAAACTACTTGGGCTGAAACGTGAAAATCTTGATAAATAACCTGCCTTGCGGTTTCAATTAACTTTTCCTCAAAAGAAACCACATCAGAAAGCATTGACCTGGATACCCTCACCTTGAAAGTTTTGATATCCCCACCACTTGAATTTTTGTAAATAGCACCGTCAGGGCAGGTTAAATAACATTCCACCTCAACGGACACATCGTTAATTTCTTTAACTATTCTTATTTTTTTAACCTTAACTACAAACATATAATCTCTATAATCTATAATTTCTGAATAGATTGCGATCATTACATATTTAATATAAGGGTCTTTTAGGTATATTAATTAGTAGGGTTTACGCGGGTAAAGTAAAAGGCAAAAGCCCGCACAGTTTCCTGGGCGGGCTATTAATTGAAGATATTTTTCGCAACGATTATCTTCATGCCTTGTGTTTACTAAGAGAACGACACAACCGATTCCATATTCTCTTGTAGGATTTTAGCCTTCCGTGATCAGCGGGAATTTTTCTGGCTGCGAATCAGAGTTCATGTTTTGGCTAAGTTCCATTATCCTGCCTGGGTATTGTTAAGCAAACATCTACTTGGAATTGTAGATTTTGTTAAATCACCAGCGGACATCCGAGAAGATACTAGAACATAAAAAAGTTGTCAATAATTTTTTTAAAAGGGTTAAATTAATTATTTTTATAGTTATTTTTTTATTCTAATAAAGACAAGATTAACAATGTTGACAATGTTGACAATGTTGACAATGTTGACAATGTTGACAATGTTGACAATGTTGACAATGTTGACAATGTTGACAAAACATCTTTCACTAAGAAAACCTAAATCGCAAAAATTTGACAAGTGGTGTTAGTTTAACAGCATCAAAAAAGCTGAAAGAGCTGAAAGGAAAAAAACATGCTTATCGAAACGTGTACCAATGTCGTTTTACTTGAAAAAATGCTTCAGGTTGTTACCTCTCAAATTTCTCGCACTGAAGATAAAAATGAAATCGAAGAATTAACTAAAGAAAAAGAAAAGGTTGAATATCGTCTTATGGCACTAAGGGGCTAACGTGTCTCAAGCGGCAAAAGTTCCCCAAGAGGACGAGTATAAAAGAAAACGTCCTAATCGGGAAAATAAACCTAATTTAAAATCCAGGTATTCCTTCAAGGTATGGAAGTACAACAAAGAAGGGCAGCGGATTGCTGTTCCTGCTCCAAACAGACATAAAGCAGATTTAATAAATACCAGTTACTATAATCCCGCAAAAAATACAAACACGGTACATTGTCTTGCATTCGATTTAGATTATGGCAAAGCAGACACTATCTGGAAATCCAAACAAAAATTGAATTGGGATAAAATAAAAAACTATCTTGTCAACTACGAGCCTACAATATTCAAAACAATAACCAACGTAGCAAGATCAACCAGCGGCCAGGGTCTAGGAATCGCTATCGCAATCTCCCCCTTAGAAATTGTAGCGGAAACCAAAAGGGCGCAAGCCGCCGCGCTAGCCGCACAAAATCAAATTATCACCATATTAAGTAAATATGGCATGGGTGCCGATCCCGCAGCCAAAGGATTAATAAGGGACATGCCTAACTGGCTAGATTCTAATAGATGTATTTATGAAAATGATATCCAAAAAAGGCGGGCTAACTTAGAGAGAGTGGCCGTTGTTGCAGATATTCTAAAGGTGACAAACAGACACCACTTCATCAAAGAACAAAAAGACAATCTACTTTGGCCTAACCAAAACGCAGAAAAAAAACTAGCCAAATTGTATATCCACTTATTAGAAGAGCACTTCGATAGTGATGTATATTTTTCCTCAACGGAAATTAAAGGGATAACAGAACTGTCAAAAGATACCCTTTACAAATTTTTAAACACAGGGGCCTCTTGGATTAGCATAGAGAGGATTAGTAATTTTGAAGGGTATCGCTTACGTCTTGTGCCTGGTCTAAAATTTACTGACCGTGCCAGATTGCTTTTGTCAGATAAGCCAATAAAAGGGGCAAAGAAAAAACCTCTGTATCTTAAGAAGGGATCAAAGGATTCAACAGCAAACCCGTTTTCAGAAATCCTACTGGATGAACCGGGCACGATCATAGACGGGGAAAGGAATACCTTTATAACGGCTGTGTGCTTGGCGTTAAAGCATGTAGGGGTGGAAGAAAACCTGGCTACCAACATCCTATACCAAACCATTCAAGAGATCCCAAGCTACACCCGGTCAAGAAACTGCTCACAGTTCACCACTATCCTCAAATCCATCTACAGAAACCGACCAGAGTTGTTTGGCATAAAGAGTATTGAATGCCTACCAGGCTGGCTTTTGGAAAAAACCCAAAAAGGATTTGACGAAACAGAATTTCCTGTTTTTGCTAAGAAGGGGATACCCGCAGGGTATTACCAAGAAGAAGGGAATTTTAAAAGGTGTGCTGGAACCCGTCAATATCCATTGGAAGTTCTAGCCGAAAAACCAGTTGAATCTAACTTGTCAGAGGCTTCTATTCCGGTTGCATTCTCACCAAAAGTTGACCAATATCAACCGCAAGGTGATCTGCAACCAAAAGAAGGGGTGAAAGAGGGGGAAGGTCTAGGGCCTTTGAGTCCCTTGGGTCCTTTGAATCCTTTGAATCTAGTTACACCAAAAAACCTGGATGGGCTTGAAGCCGCCCGATTTCTACAGCTAATGGAAGAGAGGCTGGAGAGACAAAACCGTAACCGACATCCTTATTATTGGTACTTGAACGCTGAAGACTTTTTGCTTGACTGGGAATATTATCTTGTCCACCAGGTTTATGCCCATGAAAGACTACCTAAGTACGCCTATGAGCATAAAGATGAACTCATCGCAGAAGAGCTTGCTGGCTTTAAGCTGCTGTTTTCTAGGATTACTGCGGCACAAAAGGATTATGTTGAGTTGGGTGTGACCATAGAGGAGATCCATCTGCGGATTAAACAGTGCTTAACTAAGAGGCGTGACGAGTTTTTTACTAGCGTGTTGTATTCCGAATCACAAAATATTAATTGTGAATCATACCGCCTGACATTCGATACAATGAGCTTTATTAATAACTTAGACCAAAAATGGCTTTATAATAAAAAGAATTTCGTGAACGGCTTAAAATATGACCGAGAAAAACGCTTGTACACACAGCTACGAGAAGACCAAAATAACTATGAAAACAAGGATAAACTTGAAGAAATTAGTTTTAAATTTAATAACGATATGCTAAATTTTGATTATGAAGAACTAGCCAAAAGTTATTTAACATTTTTAACGGCTAAAGAGGTTGAAGAAGAAGAAGAAAAGTATTTCTTAGAAAGAGAACAAAAACAAAAGAGATACTGGGAAGCAAAAGATTTAGAAGATGAAAAGCAAAAAATGAGAAAGAATATGAAAGACCTGGAAAAGAAAATTAAAGAAGAACGTAAGGCGGAAAAAGCTAGGATTAAAGCCGAAAAAGAAGCTGAAAAAGAAAAGAAAGAAAAAGAAAAAGAAAAAGGAAAAGAAAAAGGTAAGACTAAGAAAAAAGCTAGTAAGCCTAGATTAAAGAAAACTAAAGATGCTGGACAAGGTAGACAAAGCCAAGAAGATATCAATGACGACAGATACGATGAACAATATGCACAGTACGCACAAGAAGAACAATATGATCAGTATGAGTATGAATCTGATGAAGAATCGGATGAAAGAGATGAAAGGGATGATCTTGTCGTGGAGGTTGAAACCGGATATTCCTACGCACCTAAACAAAAATCGCAAAAAGCACGGTACATACCATCGAAGATGAGTAGGGAGCAGCAAAACCTTTACAACGCTATACGAGATCCTAATTATAAAGACCAATACACTTTCTTTTGGGAAAGAAATGGCTACCCAAAAAGATTGGTCGAATTCATATTTGATCCTAAAGAAATACAGCCTTGTTTTTCAAAGCCTGTGGATATGAAAAGAAGATTTGTTTTTGAAGACTGTGAGGGCTTGCAAGAATTTTGGGAAGAAAGATTTGAGTACATTAAGAATTTAGGACACTACTTTACTGTATTCGATTTCCATGCAATATTTGATGCGACATCAAAAGAACAGTTAGACCAATTGGTTGGCATAGATAAATCCTGCGCAGGAATGAATTTTGCTCTGGCGGTTTAATCGGGAGGTTTCAAATAGCCATTTAAAAAAACAGCTCTCGCGTTGTTAAATTAAATCCATAATATTTCTAGTGACAGTAGTGACAGGAGTAGATATGGAATTAACAGCGAATAGAATAAAGCTGTCTTGTGGTGACTGTTTAGATATTTTAGATACCCTTCCGGATAACTCAGTTGACTCCATAGTTACTGATCCCCCCTATGGATGGAATTTCATGGGAAAAAAATGGGATTACGATGTTCCCCAAGTAGATGTATGGGAGAAGTGTCTAAGGATTCTAAAGCCAGGTGGACATATGCTTGTTGCCTGTGGCACTAGGACGCAGCACCGAATGGTTGCCAACATAGAGGATGCTGGTTTTGAGATTAGGGATGTTATCACCCATTTGTTTGGCACAGGATTTCCGAAATCACTCAACATAAGCAAGGCAATTGACAAAGAGGCGGGGGTTGAGAGGTTTATTCTAGGAATAAACCCTAGCAGCCGTCCTAATTCAAAAGTAAAAGGAAATAGGGGTTTTGATTCTGCTCTAGGTGAGTGGGATAGTGCGGGGGTTCAATTCGTCACGGCACCAGCTACAGATGATGCGAAAAAATGGCAAGGTTGGGGAAGTGCGCTAAAGCCAGCCTGTGAATTCTGGACCCTTTGCCGGAAAAATTTAGCTGAGAAAACATTAGCCAAAAATGTTGTTAAGTGGGGAACTGGTGGGCTTAACATAGATGAAAGTAGGATTGATATTGTGGGTGATCGCAGATCCCCTTGTGGTTCAGATGGCACCGTACATCATACTACGGGGAATTGCTACTCACAGGCTACCTCTGGTGAGACATTTGATTTAAGTTGTGGAAGATATCCCGCCAATTTAATTCTTGATGAAGAAGCCGCAAAGCTATTGGATGAGCAAACTGGAATTAATACATCCCCCAACAAACCTGTTAAACAGGGTGGGCATCATAGACATGATGTTGGTTTAGAAAAAGATCCCGATGACACAAGAGATCCCCGTTTTGGTGTGGGGTATGGTGACACAGGCGGTGCCAGCAGGTTCTTTTATTGTGCTAAGTCGTCAAAAACGGACAGGGGTGAGGGGAACAGTCATCCGACAGTTAAACCCATTCGCCTCATGAGTTACCTTATCAAGCTTATCACTCCTCTTGATGGTGTTGTACTTGACCCTTTTATGGGCAGCGGCTCAACGGGAGTGGCAGCTATTCGTGAGGGGTTTAACTTTATTGGTATTGAAAAAGAAGAAAATTTCTTTGAAATATCTCAAAAGCGGATATTTGAGGTTGAAATAAAATAGTATCACCTTTTTGTAACTATATTTCTGCCACGGTTAATTTTAAAAACAGATCAAAAGAATATAGTGGAGAAATTTATGCTTCAAATTATTAAAGCCCTTAAAAAAGTTGCTGCTGCCAAAAAGAAAGAACCGCCTTATGCTGTAGTGGATAGAATAGTCACAAAGGATTGGAAACCTATTTTTAGATGGGCCGATTCAGAGAGTAGGACATTTCAGGGTGAATTTGAAAGTGAAGAAGCCGTTGTACGAGCGATCCCTTTGAAATTTAAGAAAATCATCCTTCAATATAGGGATTGGGGTACAGGAGAAGAAGTAAACAAAACAATTAATAGATAAAAGGGTAAACTCAAGTTTTTTCAGGATCTTTATGTACGCTGCGGACGAACTTTTTATATTTACTTAAATATGTTTCAAGATGTTCATTAGCTTCCTTAACTAGAATTTCTTCTTTCTTAATAAGATCCGCAATATGTTCTTTCATAGCTTCGGGGTAGGTCTTATACATATCCTGGAATCGTTCTAGACGATGCTCGCGCATATAAAGTTTGAAGTAAAGAATCTCTAGGGTAACTACAGGTTTTTTAAAAAATTTTGTTTTTATTGTTTTTAGTTTTGCTTTAAATTTATTGTATTCATATATAATAGTTGTGAGCATGGATCGATCCCTCTAAATAATTTACATAGTCCTAGTCGGTTAGTGCTTTAAATTGATGTTTGCCATCATTCATTAATGTCAAAATAAACCCCGATTTTTGACCCCACAATGAGTAGTCAATAATGGCATCCGATATCATCTCAGCTAAATCTTCTGGGTTTTTTGATTTAATATTTTCGGTTGCTACTATGCCAATATCGTATATAATAGCAAACTTAAGGAAATCTTTTGAATTGTTGGTAACAAAAACACGATTGGGGAGATAGTCTTCGGCTATTTCTTTATCTGACATTCCTTGGGGTGGTAGTCGTACTCGTATGTTCAAATTAGTTAAATAGTGCCGTAGGTCTTGTAGGTTCTCGTCTACAATAATTGTCCCACGGGACATAGCGACAGTTTTTAATGCGCTTACCAGCACCTTATCGGACATTCACAAAATCCCCCCTCTCTAACTTATCGACAGGATGGTAGTAAATCTTTAACCTTTTTACAACATTAATTATAAGATTCCGTTATTGTTGTATTTATTCATCAACCCGTATAATCTCCCGTCCTCAGAATCATATGTTTAGGTGCATCGTGTTCCCATAAAAAGTTTTCCTTCACCGATAATTTCAAAACCATATTCAAGAATATTTTCTTTTACAATTTCCATTCTCTTACGTACATCCTCAAGTGAAAGTGAATCAGATTCTACACCGCTGTCATCAGAAGGAATATTTAGGATGTAATCTCCAGCGACTACTTTATCGCCAACACCGTCTTCATCACCTTGTAGTATTCTAAAGTCGTTTGTGTCCCATGCTATTTTATAGTATGCTTCTTCATCTTGTTCCTTTAGCTTTTCCACACTCTCTTTGGATATTTCATATCCAGCTAAAATATAGGAACTGCTTGACGAATTACTTACAAATCCTTTTCTAATTTTCATTTTGAACTCCTTTATCTTCTACTTACTGCATAACATTGTTGTAGGATACACCCTTGTTCCCCAGCCATATAGCATCTCTGGAGCGCATCTTTTTGCGCATCGTTTTGATTATCCCATCTGGCCGATGTATAAAACCTTCCTGTATTACTTCTCGCAGTACAAGCATAGGCTTGACTTGGTGGATAAGGTGGATATGGAAGAATCGATGACGATGACGCTGAAGATACTGATAATAAAACAAGGGTAAATAACATTTTAATCATTTT
>Ga0315289_10012753_pt1 | contig 11813 bp, 10 predicted proteins | sample YL17G11_40_MG_FD_203452 | JGI IMG/M metagenome (GOLD analysis project Ga0315289, IMG submission 203452) | Sediment microbial communities from Yellowstone Lake, YNP, Wyoming, USA - YL17G11_40 | ecosystem: Environmental > Aquatic > Freshwater > Lake > Sediment | place: USA: Wyoming | collected...
CGATACGCATGTCCAGGGCGTGGTAGGAAGAAAAGCCGAGATTTGTGGACCGCACCTGCAGACCATTATCGCCGGTGTATTGCGGGTACGGACGGAGCAACTGTTCCAGGGTTGTCGATGACCCGGTCAGGCCGGTGCCCGGAAGCAGGTCCTGGAACGGATTCCTGACATTGGAGGTGAGCAAATTGATGGTTGCCTGGTCTCTGGCTGGGGAAGAGCTGAGAAACTTCGCGGGAACGGGGTTCAGACTCTGGTTCACGGTCAGATTTAATGAGCGGCTGCCGATGTAGCCGGCCTCGAGCACGAGGTTGGCGGCCAACTGTCGTTGGATGGTGAAAGTCCACCGCGCCGCGTACGGTTGCACGAGGTCAGGGTTGAAGAAAACCACGCTCTTTCCCAGGTCCGTATTCAGGCCGCCTGCCGCCCCGACGGGCTGCTGGATGCCGAGTGGGAAGGGGTTGCTGAGAGTGGCATAGGTTGTGAGATAACCATCTTGCGAGGGAACGACGGGCGTCCGCTGACTGAAGCCGGGTTGCTGGACTCCGGTTGTGCCGTAGGGCTGGTAAAAGACGCCGAGGCCGGCGCGGAAAACGGTGCGGCCGCCCAGCCTGGCGGGCTTGTAAGCGATGCCAATGCGGGGGCTCACAGCGTTGCTGGGCGTGCTGTACACATTTCGGCGAGAGCTGGTCGCGAAGATCGGGCCGCCCACCGGATTGAACTGGCTGGCCGGAAGTTGTGGAATGGGAGCGGCGGCGTAAGCCGCCTTTGCGGGGGCGGTGACGCCATTGGGAGACGACAAATCGAACCCGATCAAGGTGCGGTCATAACGTTCCGTAGTGGGTGTTTCTTTCTCGTAGCGCAGGCCGAGATTTAAGGTCAGATTGGCGGTCGGACGCCAGTCGTCTTGGAGAAAAAACGCCGGATACCAGGATTGGTTCGTTCGAAAAGCGTTCACATCGAAGCCGCCCCCTGTGGGCAGCCCCAGCGCCAAGGAGGCCAGCCCCTGCCCCAGTGGAGCGCCGGGCGAGTTGTCCAATGGACCGTTCACCCAAGCTGTGCCAAATATGAATTGGCCTGAAGCGCTGCCGTAGTTGATGGAGCTCTCGCGCAGCCTGCGGATTTCCGTTCCGAGTTTGAAGCTGTGGTGACCGGCCACCTTGTTCAAGGCTGAAAAGACCTGCACCGCGTCGAACACAGTTCTAAAACCCGCTGAATCCCCGGTTAACGTTCCCCCAAGCTGTAACGTGGGGTCACCAAAAACAATCCACGGAAGCTCGGGCCTCGCGGACGCCACTGCCATCATGCGCGGGAATCCCAGGCTGGTCACGTCGTAGCCGGCGGTAAAGGGAGTATCGGCATCAATGAACCGATTCCAGCTCACTCTGGTGTTCAGCCAGGTCGTGGCGCTGAACCCGTACACGTCATCAATGATGGAGCCCCAGTTCTCCCGCTCCCTATGATGACCGGTGGCTTCATTCTCAAAAAAGAGCTGATTGTGGTGCTCCATCCGGTAACTGGAACGTCCGCTCCAGCTCAGCTTGTGCTGGGAGCTGAGGTTGAAGTCGGCGCGTCCCAGAAAGTTGTAGTAGTCGTTGGTGTTTCTTGGACTGGCGAGATAATTGTTCTGTCCATCGGCTCTGCCAGGCTGGTTAGGCAGCGGGTAAAAACCAAGATACTTGGCCGCGATCGGGTTGATCCGGTTCTGCGGAATCATGTTTCCGACCAGGGGCTGCCTTCGCCGGCGGCTTCCTTCCGCTACCGCGGAGAGAGGGTCATAGATCTGATAAGCAGAGCCCACGGCGAGCAAGGAGGAGAAATCTCCAGTGCGCATTGCCGGGGTGGGGACGGTGGTCGTGGTGATGGTGGCGGTAGGACGCATGTCCTTGATGCCCTCGTAAGCGAAATACCAAAAGGCCTTGTTCAAGCCGCTGAATAGTTTGGGAATGACGACGGGGCCGCCGGCCGTCGTGGACCACTGGTTGTAACGGGTCACGGGATTCTTCTGGCCGGATCGGTTGTAAAAGAACGGCGTGGCGGACAGTTTCGAGGCTTGGTTGTATGCCTCTGCCGTCCCGTGTAACTGATTGGTCCCACTTTTCGTCACGACGTTGATTGTTCCGCTGCTGGTGTCCCCGTATGCGGCGTCGGACTGGAAGACTTCGACCCTGACTTCCTCCACGCTCTCGAGCGGCGGACTGTACGCGGCCTGGCGGCCGCCGCCCATCACCGGTGCGCCGTCCATGAGCAGTGCGTTCGTGGAACCCCGTCCGCCGCCCATCGAACTGCCGGCGATGTTGCTGCTGTCGAAGGGCCGTGCCCAGCCCGGGTTGCTCAGATCCACGACGCCGAAGGCCAGTCTGGCTAAGACCAGCGGGGTGCGCCCGCTCATGGGCAAGTCTTGTGCGAGGGAGGCACTGATTCCCTGGCCGATCGAAGCAGTTCCCGTCGCCAGCAGCGGGGCAGCCCCCGTGACCGTTACCGACTCTGACACGGCGCCAACCTCGAGCTCAATATCGATGGAAATGCGTTGATTGGTGCTGATAGCCACATCGTCCCGGGTGTACCGTTTGAACCCGGGAGCTTCGACGGCCACCGTGTAGGACCCGGGCGGCAAGAATGGCAGCGCGAATTGGCCCGTATCACCCGATGTCGTCGTAAACTGGGCGCCGGTCCCAACGTTTCTGGCCACTATGCTTGCTTTCGGGACAGCCGCGCCTTGGGAGTCTTGGACTTGGCCACTGAGGGTCGTCCTGAATTCCTGAGCCAATCCACTCGAGAAGCCCAGCCCCAAAGCCAGGGCGATTAGCGCAAGCGAAACACATCTTGGCATGACAACACTCCAATCCCGCCGAGTTCGGCGCGTTCGGATCATTCAGCCAATTGTATTCGGCGGCTGCGTGCGTGTCAAGAAAAATTTCACGTTTGGCTGGACCATTGACAAAATTGGTTGGACCATGTATTCTGGTCAGGTGCAGCCGGGTTCTGGTCTGGTTGGGCCGGTCATGATCCCCGAAGGCCGAGGCGAGGATGTAACAGCGCGCCTGGTCACACGCTTCAAGCAACTGATTCGAGATGGGTTCCTTACCACGGGTTGCCGGCTTCCGGCAGAGCGGGAGCTGTCCCAGAGCCTTGGCGTGAACCGTGCGTCGCTTCGGCAGGCCCTCAAGGTCCTGCAGGTGATGGGAGTGCTGAGGCAGCGGGTGGGTGACGGGACCTATCTGAGCAGCGATGCCCGCACCTTCTTTCGGGAGCCGCTGGATTTCCTGATTCTTCTGACCGGCGTCTCCAACGACGAGCTCTTCGGCCTTCGGCTCTTGGTAGAGCCGGAACTGGCCGCAATCGCCGCCAAACGCGCATCCCCCCAGGAACGGGCCGACATGGCGGCCGCGCTCGAAGGAATGAAGCGCAGCGAGACGATGCAGGAACGCATCACCTTGGACCTGGCTTTCCACGAGGCGATCTTTCGGGCAGCGGGAAATCGCGCCTGCCTCTTCATCCTGGTTGTCATCCAGAGAGCCGTTCTCCAGAGCATGGAGGACTCGGCCAGCACCATGCCCATTGAAGAAGCCGTCCGGCTTCACGTGCCTGTTTTCCGGGCCATTGAGAAGCGCGATCCCGCCGCGGCCCGGCGGGCAATGGCCCGGCACCTGCGGGTTTCGCGCGATTCCGTCCCACCCCGCGGGGCTGTGGCGGGACAACCCGATCGCCGAACCCCCGGAAAGCCCGCATCCGCAGTTGCGGCTGTTAAAGAAAGGAGACATGGATCGCGATGCTGAATCAAAGGACTGGCGTGAACCAGGTGGCGTTGGCGGCGGTCATGCTCGCGCTGTTCGCGGGTGCTTCGTGCAACCGGACAGCGCCAACAGCTCCCGCAGCCGGCAGCAGCTCCTCAAAGCTCTTTGGCGGCGCGCAGGTGCAAGAGATCTTCCGCCTGCGTCTGGACCGTGATGATCTTGTTCTCGAATCCATTCTGGACGCCATCAAGGGGCACGATATCCAGGACGGCGCCGTGCTGACGGCGGTCGGGTCGGTGCAGGAGTGCACTTTTCACAATGTAAAGTCCATGGCTCCGACGGCCGAGCAGCAGTACACAACCGTGAAAGGACCCACGGAGATCCTCAACGCAAACGGGATCATTGCGGCCGGCGAGCCGCACCTTCACGTGACGCTTTCGAACCTGGCGAGAGGCGCTTTTGGCGGGCATCTTGAGAAAGGCTGCCGCGTGCTCTACCGGGCCGAGATCGCGATCGCGAAATTCTCCGGCGTGCCGCTTGCCCGGAAACTCAACCGCGAAGGCACCCCACTGTTGCAGCAGAAGTAGGCGCGGTTTTGGCTAGCTTGGAATGAAAGGGAGGGAATGCATGATCAGACTCTTGTTCTTCGTATTGGCGGCAGCGAGCACGGTAGCGGCTGCGCCCGCGAAACCAGTGCATGTTTGGGAAAAGCAGGAGATCACGCTCCAGGCAGGAAACTCCTACAGCAACCCATACGTCGATGTGGTCGCCTGGGTGGACCTGAAGGGGCCGAATTTCCAGAAGCGAGTCTATGGATTCTGGGACGGAGGCGCTACGTTTCGCGTCCGGGTGATGGCCACCGCGCCCGGAGCCTGGTCCTGGACGAGCGGCTCCACCCCGGCCGACCCTGGCCTCGGCGGCAAGACCGGCGGATTCACGGCCATCGCCTGGACGGAGGCGGAGAAGGCGGAGAACCTGTGCCGTCGCGGCTTACTTCGTCCGACAACGAACGGGCACGCCTTTGAGCAGGCCGATGGCACGCCGTTCTTCATGCTTGGAGACACCTGGTGGTCGACGCCCACGTTCCGGTTCCGCTGGACGGAGGACGACACACCGCATCCCATGGGGCCGGAGGCGACTTTCAAGGATATGGTAAAGTTCCGAAGGGCCCAGGGCTTCAATGCCATCGCGATGATTGCCGCGTGGCCCAATTGGGCCAATGACGGAAAACCGTCCAGCCTTGTCATGGATGACGCGGAGAAGACCTTGATCCGACAGGCCTGGGCAGACCGAAAAACCGGCAGCGCGAAGGACCAGCACAATGAAGGCGGGCGGCCGTTCCTGTTCCCTGGCCGCGTGCCGGGGTACGAGGATGTCTTTGGGGACGTGGACCGCCTAAATCCCAGCTACTTCCAATACCTCGACAAGAAAATCGATTATCTGAATTCCCAGGGGTTCATTCCGTTCATTGAGGTGACGCGCCGCGATTCGGGTCCAGCCTGGAAGAAGTATTACAAATGGCCGGATTCCTACAGCCGGTTCATCCAGTACATCTTCAGCCGATATCAGGCCAACAACGTCCTGTTGAGCCCCATTCACTTGGATAGTATGCAAGGCACGGTTCGACCTCACACACTCTACAGCGAGGCCGCCGATCTGGTGATCCAGAAATACGGGCCTCCGCCGTTCGGGACCCTGGTGTCCACGAACTCGAGCCCGTCCTCCCTCGTCAATTGGGGAAGCCCGCGCTGGCTGACATTCCATCAGACGGGAAACTCGCGGACGCACGACTTCTACTGGTACATGACTGAGATCTTCCGCTCCAGGCCGGCCATGCCCGCCATCGCGGGTGAACCGTATTATCCCGGCGACCGCTACCTGCCGGGAGAGTTCGTGTCCTACAACGCCGAGGGCGGAACGGAACGCGACAGCCTGTACAACCGCTCGTCGATGTACGGAAACTTCCTCTCGGGCGGGTTTGGCGGCCACATCCAGGGGTCCGACGGGATCTGGCAGGCCAATATCGAACCGGAAGCCCGCGTCAAGATGTGGGACGCGTTCCCGTGGGAGTCCGGGGCGCAGATGAAGCACCTGAGGACGTTTGCGTTTTCGAACGGGACGAGGTTCCAGGACCTGGAGCCCGATGCGGATCTGGTGACCCCGAACAAGAATTACCAGACGATGACTTTTGAAGGCTGGGCCTTTTGCGCACGTACTCCGCAACGTGACTTTTTCCTGGTCTACCTCGAGAAGGGTCTCCCGCAGCAGGTGAGGGTGCGTGGCGCGATTCCGAATGCACAGTACGAAGCGCGGTGGTTCAACCCCCGAAATGGGGAATGGACAGACGTTGCCTCTGGAATCTTGACGGCAAACACTGCGTGTAGGATCGATCTCCCGCCGCGACCTTCCGAGGATGATTGGGGGGTGCGTCTGTTGTTAAAGAGGTAGTTTTACCCGCCACCGGGGGAGGGTGCGTGACAGAACCTATATTCACAACCGCCGCCGTGGTCGGCGCGGGCACGATGGGTCCAGGGATCGCCGCGACGCTCGCTCTGGGGGGTGTGCGGGCGAGGATCCTGGACCTGACGGAGGAGAGAGCCGCCAGGGGGCTGGAGAAGGCGCGTGCCCAATTGCACTTGATCGAGGAGAACGAGTTGGCCGCACCGGAGCGAGTGCGGCGGGCGCTGGAAACACTGCAAGCGGGCACGGATCTTGAAGCGACGATTGCAGCGGCCGACTTGGTTGTCGAATCAGTGCCGGAGCAGATGACCCTCAAGCAGGAGTTGTTTGCGCGGATGGACGTCATCGCCAGGCCGGCGGCTGTGCTGGCAAGCAACACTTCGGGACTGAGCATCACCGCGATCGCCTCCAGGTGCCAACGGCCGGAGCGGGTGCTCACGACGCACTTCTGGAATCCGCCGCACCTGATGCCGCTCGTGGAGGTGGTCAAGGGCGAGAGGACGTCGGAGGAAGTGGCACAGGCGGTTTTGAAGTTGCTGACCGCCTGCGGCAAGACGCCGGTGCTGGTGAGGAAGGACCGGCCTGGTCAGCTCGGCAACCGGCTGCATATGGCGCTCTTGCGGGAGGCGGTGAACATCGTGGCGGAGGGGATCGCGACCGCCGAGGATGTGGACCGTGCCTTGAAAACAGGCTTCGGCCTGCGGCTGCCCGTCTATGGGGTCTTCGAGCACGCCGACCTGGTGGGACTGGACTTGACCCATGCCGTGCTCGACTACACGGCTCCGGACCTGTATCGCCAACCACAGGCGCCGCCGCTCCTCAAGGAACTCCTCGAGAAGGGCGACCTGGGAGTCAAGAGCGGCAAAGGCTTTTACGACTGGTCGAAAAAAAGCGCCGAAGAGGTTGTGGCGCGTCGCGACCGGTTCGTACTCGAGTTCCTCCGGTCAGGCTTCGGCAATCCGCGCTGAGGAGGCTTCAGTTGGGTGGAATTTCGTCGAGAACGGCGGCCCCTGCGAGGGTTTCGGGCGCGCTATGGCGCGTCCTTGTCCTCCTGGTTCTGTCCGTCGCCATCAACTACATCGATCGCGCGAATCTCTCCATCGCGGCGCCGTTGCTCAAAGATGAGTTGGGCATCTCAGCCTCGCAACTGGGCGTCCTGCTTTCCTCTTTCTTCTGGACCTACGCTGCGTTCCAGATCGTCTCCGGGTGGCTGGTGGACCGGTTCGACGTGAACTGGGTGATCGCCGGAGGATTCTTCCTCTGGACGGTCGCGACAGCGGCAACCGGACTGGTGGAGGGGTTCGCCTCCCTGGTCGTCCTCCGGCTGCTTCTAGGGATGGGAGAATCGGTGGCCTACCCGTCTTATTCGAAAATCCTCGCCGGCCACTTCGCCGAGCACCAGCGCGGCCTGGCGAACGCGCTGATCGACGTCGGCGCCAAGTGCGGGCCGGCCCTGGGAGTGCTGGCCGGCGGCATGCTGATGGCGCGGTTCGGGTGGCGGCCGTTCTTCATCACCCTGGGACTGGGCAGCCTGCTGTGGCTGCCGCTATGGGTCAAGTGGATGCCGCGCGGGCAAGGCGAGGCTGCGAGCGCGTCCAAAGAAGCGCCGAGCATCCAAAGAATCCTGGGCCTCCGCTCCGCATGGGCCACCTTCGCCGGGCATTTCTGCTCCAACTACTTTTGGTACTTCCTCCTCACCTGGCTTCCTTTCTATCTCGTCCGGGAGCGGCACTTCTCAATGAACACGATGGCCACCTTAGGCGCGCTGGCCTACTTTGTCAGCGCCGCCTCCACCACCATTGCCGGTTGGCTGTCCGATCGCGCGATTGCCGCCGGGGCCACGCCGACGCGCGTTCGCAAGACGTGCGCGGGTGCTGGGTTGGGGTTTGCCACGATCGTCATCGCGGTGACTGTCGTTTCCGATCCCACGGCGTCGATGGTGTTGCTGATGCTGGCGTGTTGTTCGTACGGCGTGTACGCATCAAGTCACTGGGCGATCACGCAGACCCTCGCCGGACCCCTGGCCGCGGGCAAGTGGAGCGGGCTGCAGAACTTCATCGCCAACCTGGCCGGGGTCGTGGCCCCCACGCTCACCGGATTCGTGATCGACAAGACCGGCCAGTTCTTCTGGGCCTTCGCCGTTTCAGCGGCTGTCGTGTTGATCGGCGCTGGCGTGTACGTTTTCGGCCTCGGGCCGGTGAAACCAGTGGAGTGGCGCGCTCACGCGCAGTCGGGAAGTGTCCTGGTTCAGCCGGAAATGGAGTGAGGCCGGTTTTTGTTAGCGACTCTTCCGGCGTTTGGGCGGGGATTCTGGATGTCCACCCGGTTGGCGTTGGTGTTCACCAGGTAGAGGCACTCCCGGGACTCGTCCAGGACGATACAGCCGGGCTGAACCCTGAAAGGCGCGGCAAGTTGCACTTGTGGGGCGGGCCTCCTGGGCTGCGAGCCGAAGAACGCCGGCCAGAAGGCCGGCGGCAGCTCAGAGAGCCGCCCCACGTGCTGCCCTACCGCCGCAACTCTCGGCCCTGCGCCGTGTTATATGCTGTTGCTGATGGTTCGCGTCAGGAACCAGACGCGGGGTCGAATGCTGGCGGAGTCCGTCACGGTGGCCGACACCAGCCGGAAGAGACGCACCGGGTTGCTCAAGCACGCGACCTTACCCCCGGGGGAGGGCCTGTGGATAACGCTGCCTTGCGAGGCGGTGCACAGCATCGGAATGAAGTTCGCTATTGACGTGCTGTTCCTGGATCGCAGCCGGAGGGTCCTGAAGATTCGCAAGGACATGGTTCCCTACCGGATGGCGGTCTGCCTGCGCGCCCACTCGGTGCTGGAGCTGCCCGCAGGCACGGCCGCGGCCACCGGAACGGCCGCCGGCGATCAGCTACAATTCGAGAAGGTCTCATGAAGCAGGGCGCGGTGCTGGCAGCGGTGGCGTTGAGCCTGTGCTCGTGCTCGATGCATCGCGCGGGCACGGCGCGCCGGCAGGCGCCGGCTACGGCCCCCAGGTCCGACGTGAGGGCCGCCATCGAGCGGCAGATCATCGGGGCGCGGTACGCAGGGGAGGGAGACTACGTCCTGCGGTCGTTGCAGGCGCGCGTGGCGGCTGAGCCTGACAATCTGCCGTTGCGGCTCGAACTGGCCCGGCACTACCAGGAGCTGGGCAGTCACGAATTGGCCCTGGAGCACTGCCGGCTGGCCGCCCTGCGTTTTCCCGATTCGGCCGAGGTCCAGATGGTCATGGCGAAGTGCTACCGAGCCATGGGCTTGCGCGCGGAGGCGGCGGCCGGGCTCGAGACGTACCTGGCCAAGCACCCGCAGAAGACCCCGGAGTTGCACTCCTGGCTGGGTATTCTGCGCGACGAGGTGGGCGAGCTCCAGCGCGGCGAGGCAGCCCACCGGGCAGCCCTGGAGGTGGCCCCCAACCAGGACCGGCTGCACAACAACCTCGGCTACAATCTGCTCCAGCAGAACAAGCCCGCCGAGGCGGCCGAGGAGTTCCGCCAGGCTCTGGCGCTGGCGCCGGATTCGGTGATCGCCAGGAACAACCTCGGGCTGGCGCTGGCCTCGCAGCCCGCCGAGGCTGAGCTGGACGGGCAACCGACTGCGATCCCCGCGCGAAGCGAGGGGCCGAGGTGGCGGCGCTGGCTGGCGGCGCTGTGGAAGGGTTTGATAGGGAGCGACGAACCGCGGCCGAAGGCTGTGGTCCAGCGCGCGGCGCGTTAGGCAGCAAGGAGTTAGGACATGAAGAGATTCTTCTTAGGGCTTCTCCGGGAGGAGCAAGGCCAGGACTTGGTCGAGTACGCCCTGATTGTGGCGGCGGTGGGGCTGGCGCTGATCAGCACGGTCAACACCCTGTCGCAGGCCATCACCAGCCTGTACTCGAGCATCACCACGGACCTGGGCAGCATCGGCACGACAGCGCAGTAGAGGCGGCCAGCAGGTCGATGTGGCAGCTTCCGCGGAGGTGCCCTGCTCTGCCAGTCGTGCCGGTCCCAGGGACCGGTGGCTGGTTCCCGATCTTAGCCTGATTGCCGCGGGCGTCGCGTTGCTGTATTGCCTGGCCCTGAGCGGCGGGGCGGAGAAGTTATTCCGCGATTCCGATACCGGCTGGCACATCCGCACCGGAGAGAGTATTCTCGCCACGGCGGCTCTTCCCACCGCCGACAGTTATTCCTTCACGCGGGGCGGGCAGCGGTGGTACGCCTGGGAATGGGGAGCGGACGTGCTGATGGGCGCGGCGCACCGTCTGGGCGGGCTGCCGGGTGTGGCGTTGCTCTACGGGCTGGCGATTGCCTGCGGTGTCTGGCTGTGGTTCCGGCTGCACTGGGCCGTGGAAGGGAACTTCTTCGTGGCTTGCGCCATGGCCGCTCCGATGCTGACGACGACCAGTCTGCACTGGCTGGCCCGGCCGCACGTGCTGAGCTGGCTGCTGTTATTGGTGGCAGTGCGGCAGGCTGAGAGGGTGTCGGGACCGCTCCCTCACGGTCGCGGCTCGGTAAGTGCTTGCGCAGTTGTCACGGCCGTGTGGGCGAATCTGCACGGCAGTTTCATTCTGGCGCCGGCCATGGCGCTGGTTTATGCAGGCGGGCATTTCCTGAGGCCCTGGATTTGGCAGGTGGATGCCCGGGTGGAACGGGCGAAGGCGCGCTGGTTCGTCCTGGCTGCCGCTGCCGCCTTGCTGGGGAGCCTGGCGAACCCGTATGGCTGGAACCTGCACCGGCACCTGCTGGCCTACCTGGCCGACCGTGAGCTGCTGGCGCGGGTAGGCGAGTTCCAGAGCTTCAATTTCCACGCCGAGGGGGCGTTTCAGATGGTGCTGGCGCTGGCGCTGGCGGCCCTGGGCGGGGTGCTGGCGCTGGGGCAGGGAAGGCTGGCGCAGTTCTTCTTCGCGGCGGTGCTGTTGGTCGCGGCGCTGCGTTCGGCGCGCGGGCTGCCGCTGGTCGCCCTGCTGCTACTGCCTCTGGCCAACGGCGCCATCACCGAAGCGTTGCGCCAGGCCGGCGGGCTTCAGGTCCCCTTGCGGCGCCGGCTGGACGGCTTTCTGGAGTACTCGGACCGGCTGCGCCGGTTGGACAGCCGCGGGCAGGGCTGGGCATGGGTCCCTGTGCTCTTGCTGGCGGCGGTGCTGTGGGTCAGGACGCCGGACGTCGCGGCCAGGGTGGGCTTTCCTGCGGAGGAGTTCCCGGTTGCGGCCGCCGCCGCGGTTGACAGGCTCCCGGAGGACGCGCGCTTGCTCGCTCCGGACAAGTACGGCGGCTACCTCATCTACCGCTTTGAGGGCCGGCGCAAGGTTTTTTTTGATGGCCGCAGCGACTTCTACGGGGCCGAGTTCATGAAGCGGTACATCCGGCTGATGCAGGTGCGGCCCGGCTGGCGGGCGGAGCTGGAGCGGTGGGGCTTCACGCATGCGCTGCTGCCCAACGACTACTCGCTGGTGGCGGCGCTTGAAGCGGTTGGCTGGAGGCGGCTCTACCGGGACGGCGTCGCCACCTTGCTGGAGCGGCCAGTCGTTCTGACTCCTGGCTTCTGATGTCGGAACTTGGTAGCTTATATGGTGTTTAACAAAGATTAGGGTGTTGAGGGCATCGGATGGACCGTCGAAGAGCGTTCATGATTTTC
>Ga0315289_10012754_pt1 | contig 11813 bp, 11 predicted proteins | sample YL17G11_40_MG_FD_203452 | JGI IMG/M metagenome (GOLD analysis project Ga0315289, IMG submission 203452) | Sediment microbial communities from Yellowstone Lake, YNP, Wyoming, USA - YL17G11_40 | ecosystem: Environmental > Aquatic > Freshwater > Lake > Sediment | place: USA: Wyoming | collected...
GCGGTGAAGTCGGCTGCCAGATTCCCTTCGTGACATTTTTTCCCTCGCGGAAACCCAGATAACTGTATTTTCCATAGTGAGGGAGCTTACGCGCCAGCACTTGCAACGCTTCGGGCTTTGCTGCATTGATGAGAAGAATCAGCTGGCCCCCGCTATCTTTTCCGGCGACAACGGTTGCATCATGGCGAGAATCGGCTTCACTCAAAAGCGCCTGCGCCTGCGGAGAATTGCCACTGCTTTTCGCTATTTGCTCGCCGAGATTCGGCCAGCCCGAAGAGATGAGCTTGCCGTAGCGCCAAGGGACGATGAGCGCCGCGTCAAGGGGTGCGTCACGCCAAGCGTCGCCTTGGACGATTTCACCTCCCCATTCCGCGATAAGGTTCTTGAAGAGTTGCTCTTCGGCGCGCTGCGTCTCATCATCTGCACCTCCGGGAAGAACGAATAAGCGATTCGGCGCACCGATGATGGTCGCAATTGTGGCCGGCTGTTCGTCGGGCCATAGAAGCCGCAGTACATGAGCATCCGGATCCAGCGCCACACGCAATGGACGCGCCTGAGTGACTATCGTGCTCATAACACGCCCAGTCGAGATGCGGACAGGCTGTTCAACCTCCGCCCCTCCCTCGCAATAGACCTTGAGCGGAAATTCCAAATCATAGGGAGGTTCAGTGGGTTGAAGCACTTCCACTTCCACTCGATAGTGGTCACCATCCTTCACCACCTGCAACTCACCGAATTTCAACTTCGGTGCATCGCCGCGAAAGAGCCATTGATGGAAAAAATTCTCCAAATCCTGGCCGCTGGCCATCTGGAATTCCTGTCGAATATCATCCCATGAAGCATACTGGAATCGGCGATTCACATAGAAGCGTTGAAGCGCCTTGGCGAAGGCTTCCTGGCCGAGTGAGCGATGGAGCGCGTGGAAAATCATCGCACACTTGCTGTAACCCACAGCCCGCAGCGCGGGATTCGTGCGCTCGCGAAATTCGACCAGCGGTGTGCCTTTACCCGGGCCGACATACGCACTGTAGTCGCGCAGAATCGTCCAGCGATAGTCTCGGGCGGCGCTGTCGCTCTCCATGTCCTTATACATATAGTCCGAGAGATAAGTCGTGAGGCCCTCGCACCAGTTGCCGAGCGTATCGTCCACATAGACCGAATTGCCCCACCAATTATGCAAGAGTTCATGAGGCAGTGAAGTGCGCGGAATGAACGGCAGCCTCACCACCGAACGCCCTAACAGTGTGAACCCCGGCATTCCGTAACCCGTTTCAAAGAAATTCTCCGCCACAGCGAATTTCGCAAAAGGATAGGGAGCGATTCGTGGCGTGAAGATGTCGAGCGCCTCATCAAGCGAATTCAGATAAGTGGCGGCCAGCGATGTGTCTTCAGGATAGAAATAGGTTTCGAGCAGCACCTTGCCGTGATACCGACTTTGGCGCACCCATTGGCCCGCGCAAATTGTCAGGCCATCAAGCAAGTTAGGCTCATCATACACAGCGCGCCGCATCCCTTCAGTCACTTGATCCAGTGTGCATTGTCCTGAAGTGACCACGCGATAGTCCGCGGGCAATGAAACTTCCGTATGAAACGCGGCCAAATCGCGCGGAATGCGCGGATAATAGACCGCTTCAGGCGAGAGATAAACTCCCTCGGCACCGATGTAAGCATTGACCTCGGCGGTGATCTTCTCATGGCTAAAACCGGAAAGGCCCGCTGTGTCGTAAGCGATACCTGACCAGCAGATGTTGAATTCGCATGCTGTTTGCCCGTCAGGAATCGGCAGAGGCACAGCCCAAACTGATTTCCAGAAGCTGCTGTCGCGCGAGTCATCTCGAACGCCGAAAAGAGTCGCATTGGCCGGCAGATATTCGGCGTAGGTTGCCGCCTGCCCGACTTTTATCGCCGAGATTTGGAAAGCCTTTCCAATGAGAATGTGCACCGGGCCCTGAATGTTCTCCACCTTTATCGCATCGCATCCCCGAAGCTCGTGCTTGTCCAAATTCAGTTCGAGCGATATGGAATGGCGCGTGATGTGGGCGGCCCACGCCTTAGAGAAACCTAAGAGCGAAACGGCCAGCACGAACAAAGTCCATCGTGGCCCGTGCTTAGGACGAATTGCTTTCTTCATCTTTCGGAGGAGATGAATCGCTTTCTCTTTCATTGGTTCCAAAATAGAAAAACCTTTCCATAAGTTTGACATAGTCGCTAAAAGATTGTCCCTCGGGCGTCTGTGCGCGAATGCGCTCTATGGCGTTCAGCTTTGAATCGAGGTCATCCGCGTAGTGTAAGGCAAGCGCTTCAGGCGTCATCGGCTTGACCGGCGAGCCCATCGCGCCCTCTCCCTGGTGAGAGAGTATCAGATGAAGAAGTTGCCGCCGCACCTCCTCGGGAAATCCTTCGATTTGCCTGATACTCTCCTCAATAAAAAGAGCGCCCAAAGTGATGTGACCCAAGAGGCGTCCTTCGATGGAGTAGTCTATCCCTGCTCTTATTTCCAGTTCCTCGATTTTGCCGAAGTCGTGCAAGAGCGCTCCGGCAATGAGCAGATCTCGATTGAGCTGCTTGTAGTGTCCCGCCAGAAGGTCGCAGAGTTGCACCAGCGACAGAGTATGCTCGGCCAGACCACCGAGATAAGCATGGTGCCAGAGTTTTCCGCCGGGGGTTTCCGTATAGCGCGCCCAAATGGTCTCATCCGCGAAAATCGTTTCGATGAGTTGTCGCAGCGGCCCTTCCGCCAAAGTGCCTATGATCTCACTCAGCTCTTTCCGCATCTCGTCCGGCGAGCACTGGCTGTGCGGGAGGAATTCGCGCAGACTGGGCGCTTCATCATCAGAGCGCGCTGGCCGCGCCTTGATCACACGGAGCTGAGCCACACCCTCGAAATGCTCGACCATTCCTTGAACTTTCACAACCTGCCCAACCTGCGCGGAAGCCTGAAAATCTTCGAAGCCCTCCCAGAATTTCCCTTCGATTCGTCCCGAGGCATCCTGCAATTCCAAGGTCAGGAAAGGTTTTCCAAGGCGCGAGGTGCGCGTTCCCAAACGGCTCAAAAGATAAAAGCCAGTGACGACTTTGTCACCGGCAGGCAAATTGCGAAGCTCTTGAATGGATAATTGTGCCATAGAGGCAAATGACTTTCCTATTTGCTGCAGAAGAGGCTTGCGCGCCGTTGTGGCTCTCCAGAGCCGCAATGGCGCCATCGTGGGTCTGGAGACCCCCGACGGCGATCATGGATTTTCTGAAGCAGCATTAGAACCGATAGCTAATCGTCAGGAGGAGGCTGTTCAGTGTGATTTCTTCGGTCAAATTGTTGGACCTTTGGTCCCACCAGCTATGCATGAAGCTCGCATCAAGAAGAACGCTTCGGTCGAGAAGGACGCCGAGCCCCAGGCCGAGGATTTTTCTGTCTTCACCCGAAGGCGCATTATTCTCTCTGGCTGGCTCCAGTCCGAATCCAAGCCGCGCTCGCATTCCGTAGAAAGGAATCAGATACTCGCCTCCGACATGCAAGCCCAGCGTTGATTGGTAGGTATCACGGATATAGAGGTTCATTTGCGCACGGCTGTATCCTGCCTGCGGGGGCTCCGAACGGTATTCCACTTGGGTCCAATCCTTGTAGTCAACATCTGCCGCAAGAAGCCAGCGACCCGGACTCAAGGAGAAACCCCACCTCAACATCCAAGGGGAACGAATCCGATAGTCCCAATATCCATTGTCGGATTCCGTAGCCGAGGCCCATGACCACTCCTCCTGAGCCTTGAAAGTAACGGGAGTGCCGACGGTCAGACCCATGCGCGCCCAGCGTCCGAACTTGCCCAGCACGCCTGCGGTTGCTCCCCAGCCGCTGAGGTCTGTCGAAATGAGGCGTTCCTCCGAAGTAAGTGCGCCCGAACTCCAGTAATTCTCATTGACAGAAAGCTCATCACGCCCAACCCAGTAGCACAGCGCAAGCCCCAAGGACACATTGGGTGAGACATCCACGGCACTGGCAAGATTCCAAAAGCCGAGCCGCCCTGTCTCCAATTCATTCCACGACTGCGTTTGACCTTGGGCTGGCACGCCCGAATTATCCCGAAAATTCGCTCGGCCTCCAAAGTCAACGACCTGATTGTAGCCGACAGCGAATGTGAGTGCCCCTTGATAGACTGGGACAGGAAAGACCATACCGAGATTATTCAAACGAGTGAAATTGCTGTTGGCATCCAAAGGAGTGGTGTAGTAACGCGTCGAATTGGAGAAGCCGGTTTGCAGGAGTGATCCCTGCAACTCGATGCGTTTGATTTGTGCAAGGCCGGCGGGATTCCAGTAGGTCGCTGTGAAATCATCGGCGACTCCCGTATAGGCACCCCCAAGTCCCAAAGCGCGGCTGCCGGGTCCGTGATATAGGCCAAGGGTCAATATAGGCGTGTCCGGCGCGGATTGCGCAAACGCGCATAAACAAAGCACCGGGACAGCCAAGAGGACTAAAAGTGTTCTCGTCATAGATCTCCCTTACCGTCTCTTCCGCCCAAAGTCGCGCTGCTTCTCGGTCTTCTTGCTATCATCCCTCTGCGGACGCGATGGAGTCGAGCCGCCACTGGGAGGAGCAACATGAGCAGGAGCCGGACTCGGAGGTGGTTGGACAGCCGGAGAGGACCCGCCTCCCCCACCGGTATCAGGGCTACGACCGAAAGGTCGCTTCGACGCCGGCTCCGACGGTGCGCCAGTCCCGACAGGATACCCGTACCAGTAGTCGTAATACCCCGAATACCACCAAGGGTTGCCGTAGTAATCCTCCCAGCCGTAGTAGCCCGAATAATAGGGCGGACTGTAGTTATAGAAATCATAACCCCACCGCGTCATCGGCCTGGAGCGACCCCAATAATCCCAGCGGTCGTAGTAATCCGTACCGGCGCTGGGGTAGCTTTCTTCTTTCTTTAGCGTCGTATCAATCGCCGACGAATCGTATCGGTCATAGAGAGTCTCTGACTGAATGGCTTCGGGCGTTCCGTTGACCGTCGGGCGGTAAAGCTGGGTGAAGCAGCCGACCACAAAAAGCCACGCTGCTATCGCCCCAATCACCCATAGGAAATACCTTCGCGCAAACATGATTCCTCCTATCCCAGGAGCTTCGTCATAATAGCCTTTTGCACATGAAGGCGGTTTTCGGCCTGGTCGAAAACCACACTCTGCGGCCCATCCATCACTTCATCTGTGATTTCGTGGCCGCGTTCGGCGGGCAGGCAGTGCATGACAATCGCACCCTTGTCTGCCCGTGAAAGAAGCGCCGAATTTATCTGGAACTTCTGCAACCGTTGCTTCTGCTCTTCAAACTTATCTTTCTGTCCCATCGAGGCCCAAACATCCGTATAGAGAACCTGAGCACCGCGCACGGCTTTCAGCGGATCGTGCTCAATGACAATTTCCGATCGTCCCGTCGCTCGGGCTCTTTCCAAGATCTGCTGGTCGGGCAAAGTCTCGGGGCTGGTCGCCACCACTAATTGGATACTCAAAAGCGACGCGAGGTTTAACCACGAGTTCACCACATTGTTGCCATCGCCCAGCCAGACAATCTTGAAATCCTCCACCCGCCCCAACTTCTCCTGCACGGTGAAGATATCGGACATCACCTGGCAGGGGTGCAGGAGGTCAGTAAGACCATTAATTACAGGCACATCGGCGTGCTTGGCAAGCTGGACTACATCCTCATGGCTGAAAGTGCGGATCATAATCATCGCGAGATAGCGCGAAAGCACCTTCGCGGCATCATGAATCGTCTCGCGCTTGCCGAGCTCGATCTCCTGCTGCGTGATGTAGATGGGGCTGCCTCCAAGTTGCGAAACCCCAACCTCGAAGGAAATCCGCGTGCGCAGGCTTGGCTTGTGAAAGATCAAACCGACCGACTTACCTCGCAGCGGCTGCGGGGCCGCCCGGTCGTGCTGCAACTCCTTTAACTCCTTAGCAAGTGCTAAGGTTTCAAGGATTTCCTCTCGTGAAAAGTCTGTTTCTGATACGAAATCGCGTTTCATGTCCTTTCCAATTCCATGGATTTGGTTCTGACTATTAGACGGATTGACTCGCAGATGAAGTCATGTCCTTTGTGAACGCGTCCAGAAGCTCTTTGGCCACGAACAGCTGGCCGCGTCGCTTGTTTTGCGGCACAGGCGTGAGGACTCCGAGTTGCTCTAACCTTGACACGGCCTTTGTCGCAGTCGGATGACTCACTTTCAGACGCTCGGCAACCCACTTAATTTTAACATAGGGATTCTGCATCAGAATCTCGACGAGCCTTTGGGCAGCGGGAGGCAAGTCAAGACGCTTGTAGCGGTCACAGATATCCAATACAAGATGCGCTCGCCGTATGGCATCGTCAGCCTGTTCGGCGACCCCCTTCAGGAAAAACACAAGCCATGAATCCCATTCGCCCGTCCTGCTCACATCGTGTAGCTGGTTGTAATACTCTTCTCGGTTGATTTCAAAGTATTCGCTCAAATAGAGAAGCGGTTGGCTGAGACATCCCCGCTGAATAGCCAACACTGCTATGAGCAAACGTCCAAGTCGGCCATTGCCGTCCAAAAAGGGATGTATGCTTTCAAACTGATAGTGAAGCAGAGCACACTCGATCAAGGGCGGTATTTTGCCGGGATTTTCTCGGTGCAGGAATTTCTCGAAATCGTCCAAAGCCTCATTCATTTCCGGCACAGGAGGTGGCACAAAGCGAGCATCTGTTGGCGTCCGTCCGCCGATCCAATTTTGAGATGTGCGAAACTGACCAGGTGTTTTGTCTGCCCCACGAACCTCTTGCATAAGTCTTTCGTGGAGTTCCCGGAGAAACCGTAGACTTAGCGGAAGAGTTTCAAGCCGTTTCAACGCATAATAGAGAGCCAAAACATAGTTATGGACTTCCCGTATATCAGGTGGATAAAGCTTCTCCTCCGGATCTATTTCAAATAGATATAAGTCGGATTGGGTTGATTGTGTGCCCTCTATCCTTGAGCTCAACACGGCCTCGCGCCCCACATAAGCGCCGGAAAGCAGATGCGGATTGGGCAAACGCCTGCACAGCCCCTCCAGGTTGCCGACCTTCCGATCTGCGAGAGAGAGCACTTGGACAACATCGGCGGTGTAATTGAGATCGCGCGGAAGTGACCCCGGCACAAAAGCATAGTATCCGGTCGGTGCCCGAATGAGGCGTCCAGTTCCAGAGTTACTGAAGTCTTCGGGATCCATGTCTCTGAATTCTAAGCCATTGTTTACGAAAAGTGTGTCTTTTCGAAGGTTTACCTATTAAAGAAAACTTTCATAGCTTCGGTTCCAATTAAAGAAAATCGCCATTCTCTTTAATTAAACAAAAGTGCTCTTGTTTTTATTAAAATTAGATTCTTGTTTCTCGACCCATGTAAAATCCATGTCTAACGCCTCAGCTTCTCCTCCACCGACCGAATCTTGTCCTCCATGTCCACGATCTTATCGCGGCGGTCGTCAATTTTGATGAGCGTATCCACGCGCTTGGCGCCAGCCGCGAAGACCGCTTCGTGCATTTTTTGGGCGACCTCAAGACAGATGCCGAGGTCACCCTGAATCGTGGTGAACATCGGGTCGAGGCGGAATTTGACGCGGCCATCCTCGCGCAGCACGCGTTCCGCCGCCGCGACATACTTGCTTACGCTTGTTCCCTCACCCAAAGGGGCGACACTGATAGCGACGATGGCCATTGAAAACCTTCATTCCGGCCAGGTTAAGAACCTGGCTCGGCGGCTGAGTTCCTATTCTGCTGCGTCTTGCACACGATGACCGGGCTGCGGGCTCTGAGGTCGCTCGCTGTGCTCGGCTGGCGGGACGAAACCCGTGCGGAGCTCGGGATGATGGATTTTACCACCGAGGCTGCCCGTGTAACCGACGGACAAACCTGCCAGAACGGAAAGCACGAGGACAAGCACGGCCAGTTTCCGCGAGATTGGCTTTGAGCGGACGAAGATGAGTGCCGCCAGCGCTGCAATGCCAACGATGAGGATCGCCGTCAGGGAAACGAGCGCCGCGTCTTCATGAACGCCTATCATGGGCTTTGAAACATCGGGTAGATTCTCGACGATTTCGTGCGCGCCGTGACCCGACAAATAGACAGCGATTGTCGCGAGTGCAATGAGCACATACATCATGAAGCTGGCGCGCGCGACTTCCGTGCTCTTTCTCGCAAGGCCATAGAGCAAGAGAAGCGTCGCGAAAGCCAGCCCGATGACAGGCACATGATTCAGAATGAGATGAATATGCGCAAAGTTCATGGCTTATCCTCGCTGAAAAGACCCTCCGCGCGCCCTGAGCCAGCGCGAGGAGAGAAGAGGCTATGGAAAGATTTGGTTATTGCCTTCGCCAGGCGCACCATTCAGGCGCACCTTTCTTGTCGCGGAGCCGCAAGTCATAGCGACCTTTGGTAATCTCGGAGGCCATGACGGCAGGCTTGTTATCGAAAGTAATGCGCGACCCTTTCACTTGAATTGAATCTCGCGGAAGGATTTTGGTATCCTGGTTCTCGATGAACCAGGCCGGGCCAAGGTGTACGGAAACCGTGTCTTTGTCCGTCTTTAGCATGGCCTGAATCCCCGGTTGCATACCGGACATCTGGCGGCCACCTTGCATCGCACTCGGCATCGCGCCCATCGCGGAAAAGGAATCCACGCTCACAACCACGCCCTTGAGGGTCTCGGCGGTCGCGATATTGTACATCCGGTTGTAGGGGCTTCCCATACCCCATCCCGTGCCGCCCATACCACCCATAGGAGGCATGGCAGGCGGAGTGGCGGGCTTAGCAGGTGGAGGAGTGGCAGGCGGAGTGGGACCCTGCGCAAAGGCTACTGCAGCCCCGAGGAGCAGCAACGCTCCCAGTGACAAAACGACTTTCTTCATCGGTATCTCCTTAAGATTTAACCCGGTAGGGGTCCCCACCCTACCAAGGCTTATACTCCGCAGGAGACTGTCAGTTTCATTCAGAGGCCGTCAATGATCGCTTCTTTGCCTCTCCATCTCCACGCTATTTCTTCACTAATTCCACTCGGCGGTTCTGCGCGCGCCCTTCTTCCGTATTGTTGTCAGCCACAGGTTTTGTGTCGCCATAGCCGATGGCAGACATGCGGTCCGCCGAGATGCCCTTGTCCGCAAGAGCTTTCTTCACCGCATTGGCGCGCTCGTCAGACAGCTTTTTGTTGGCCTCCGGCTTGCCCACATTGTCCGTGTGGCCCTGAATCTCGACTTTCAAATCGGCGTTGGTCTGCATCAGATCCACCATCTGCTCAATGATCGGCATGGACTCGTCTTTGATCGTGGCCTTTCCGGTATCGAAAGTGATTGCAAGTGCAATATGGCCGGTGGCATTCAGGGAATCCATCATGATGTTGGAGGTGATCTCCTGCTTCATCGCTTCCTGCTCTACGAGGTAAAGCGTATAGCCATAACCTAAATCTCTCGGTAACACATACACCCAAGTCTCGGCACCGCCCTTGGCGATTTTACCGCTTATTCTCATAAAATCCGTGTCGTCAACATAAACGACTTTGCCGCCAGCCTTCTCTATGGCACCTTTGAAGTTGCGTACCGTCTGGAGAGGCGAGTTGGGTTTTGCACCTTCGTTGACATAGTAGTCCACCATCCAATACTTGCCTTCCACACGGTGCACAGAATCTACGGTTACAGGGAATTCGAAGAAGTTGAAATCGTTTGTCTCGCACCCGGTAATCCAATAGTCCGGCACGCGGTTGAACTGCGGCGGATCCTGGCAGCCTTCCGCATCCTCCTCAGCAAGAACCGATGGAACGAGTGCAAACACAACGAAAGCCGAGATCAGAATAGTGAAGGTCTTCATGTAGCGTCCTTTCTTATTTCTGAAGAGTCGTTTTCTGAAACTGCTTTACAAACTATCAATGACCGCTTTCAATTTCGCCTGCACTTCTTTGGCGATGTCGGCCAGCTTCGGATTGTTAACCGCCTGCATCGAGGCAATCGGATCCACTGCGGAAACTTCGACGTGACCGGGCGCGTGTTCCTGCACGATGACATTGCACGGCAGCATCAAGCCGATTTTGTCTTCTGCCAAGAGCGCCTGATACGCAAACGGCGGATTGCATGCGCCAAGAATTTTATATGGGCGGAATTCGACGCCGAGCTTCTTCTTCAGCGTTTCCTTCACATCAATTTCCGTCAGCACGCCGAAGCCTTCTTTCTTGAGCGCTTCGGTCACCCGCTGAATCGCGTCGTGGAAGGAGGTGTTTAGGGTTGTAGTGAAGTGGTAGCTCTCAATATACATCATGTACTCGAAATATTCTGTCAGGATTCTGGCCTGTTGGCGTCAAAAAAATCCTTGAATTCATACAGTCTCTGCAAATATCTTGCGAAAATTTGCAGATTAACAAATGCATCGTCTCGCGAAAACCGTTTGCCTGTGGGATGACCTGCGTCATTCCTATTCACTCGCAATAGATCCAGAACGGAGTCCATGGTCAGTGACATATTGTCTGAAAGATCAGGCCGAATGCTTGGTTTGTGCGTCTCGATCCTTTTCCTGAACTCAGAGAACTTGGTTATGAAATTGGTTCTTGGGTCCTCAATAATCTTGCCAAATTTCTTTCCTTGTTCATCGGTCAGCCAACTGGCAAATGAACGAGCCATTTCTAAGAACGCAGCTTCTGATGCAACGCCTAACATTACAGTACTGGCAAGATAGCATCGACTTGTGTAAGAATTCACCGCCTCGCGAGCGTATTGCATAACCGTCTCACTGGCCTTGCGCACTCGAGAGGCCAACTGATCTAAGTACTCTCCTGAGTTATCGGGATTAACGGCTTCATCACGAGCGGCGGCTAAACCTGCCCTCGTTAGAAATAGGTACCAATTCTCCGTGGCTCGCTGTCTGTAGTCAATGTATGCCAACCCTTGACTGATTAGTGACCAGACCGCTTCCATGATTTGCTGATCAGTAGGTCGCTGGTCCGCCGGCGATGAAGATCGTAGTGGATCACCAAGATAGCCGAGTCGCGTACCACCAGTCTTGGACGACTTGTCCAGATGCTTAAGAAGAGCTGTTTGAAGAGTCGAACTGTTAATCGGCATTGACCTGAGCTCTCAAGACTTATTAAAAGGATGCGATGAACACGCTTGAGCGAATCAGGCGAAGAACATGACTGACTTGACAGAAATCATTCCCTCTCCGGAATCGCGACCACCAAATCAACCCTCATCCCTTTCGTCACTTCGGTGCCGGAGCGGATGGATTGGGCGACGACGATTCCAGCGTCAACTCGCGGGATGACTTTCTGGCTCACGGTGCCGAGCGTAAGGCCCGCTTCGCGGATGCGCTTGCGCGCCTCGTGCAGAGTCTGCCCCACAAGCTCAGGCACAATGAACGCTTCCGGCTCGGGCCCCATCGAAATTGTGAGGCGAACGGTGTCATTCTTTACGACGCGGCTGTCCGGCAGAGGTCTTTGGGAGACAATTCGCTCTCGGGGCACGGTTGTCGAAAAAGCGTAGCCGACATTGTCAATCGGGCAGATGAGCCCCAACGATGCGCAGCGCGATTGAGCGTCCCGGATTTCCAAACCGGCAAGGCGAGGCATGGCGAATTCAGGAGGCACACCAGCGGGGACGATACGAATACGCCGACCGCTTTTGCAGAGAGAGCCCGCCATGGGACGCTGCTCCAGAATCGTTCCCTGTGGAACGCCCTGCGCGAACTTTTCCTTCTCAAGCACCAGTTCAAGACGCGCTGCACCGGCAACCGTTTTCGCCTCGGGAAGAGTCAATCCCACAAAATCAGGAACCGCAAATTCGTGACCCTGCCGGGT
>Ga0315289_10012757_pt1 | contig 11811 bp, 12 predicted proteins | sample YL17G11_40_MG_FD_203452 | JGI IMG/M metagenome (GOLD analysis project Ga0315289, IMG submission 203452) | Sediment microbial communities from Yellowstone Lake, YNP, Wyoming, USA - YL17G11_40 | ecosystem: Environmental > Aquatic > Freshwater > Lake > Sediment | place: USA: Wyoming | collected...
AGCGACAGCACTTCCATCAACGTGCCATATCCTTTGGACTGCGCCAGCGACTTGGTCAGGTTAAAGAACGAAACGCACATCTTGCCGACCGGGCTTTTGCCAAAAAATCCCCACGGATCCTTTAGACAAAGCATGCGGTACAAAACGTACGCCATGCAGTAGACAGCGATGGTCGTCTTGCCCGTGTTTCCCGAAACAAAAACACATCCATTACGACGCATCACCAAAAAAGAAGAAGGTACTTCGAAGCAGTATTTGAACCCATCGGGCGCTGTTTCTATGGCCGCGTTTTCTTTACGCGATCCTATGTTGACATAATTACCCGATCGTCCTTTGCCCACTACCCTGACTACATAACTTTTGTTTTTGTATCCACGATCGTATTTAAGTATGGAAGCCCTGCGCCCTACAGAAACAAAACAGTACTGAATAAAATCAGCATCCGCCTGACACTGACAAAAGTAAGCCACTCCGCGATTTCCTTTAGGTTTGTGCGTTCCATCCCAAAAGGGCACCTCACTGCATATTACTTCTCTTTGTTGAAAAGACGCCGCCCAAAACTCTTTTGTGAAATTTTTAGAAGCTATCGGCGGGCTAAAAGTAAAAGACGCGTGCTTATCCGTATCTAAATGATAATGATATTTAACCCCGGCTTTGCGCAATAAATACCACATCCTTTTTATCTTACGTTCTTTCTTAACGCGCACATGGCACTTATCTCGATAAAACCATCCGTCTGCCATGGCAGCTATTTGTAAACGCAGTTGATCATCAGTAAGTTCCATTTGTGTGTTGTTGCGTAACTTAAAAGCAGTTAGTATCCGCGCTTTACATCCGCATGCGTTTCGATGATGACGATCATACAAATCTCGGGCGGACATGACGTGCGGCCTGTTTTTCTTACCAAAAGTCAAAACTCTGTGTCCATCACTAACCAACTGATCCATCCCCGCTTGATGATGAAAACGGATCATCTTATCACACGGTTTTTTGATGTACTCTTTCGGCTGGACAAACTCAACTGTCCCATCCAAATTAAACTGAGCCACTTTTCCCGCGGTGTACTCGGATATTTTTTTCCATCCTTCCGGTGATAAATATTCGGTGTCGCCGGAGTAGCAACCAATTCCTCCCGTCAGTATGATTATGTACCGCCGTTCGCTGCCGAATATCTTCTTGATCTCCGCTAACCATCCCGGGTATATCGTCTGTCCGCCGTTGGTCGACACGCCCAAATAGTGCTTATCGGTCAAAAATAATATCGGATCGACCGGCTTCTCGTAGTAGATCCGGTCGACCAGTTGATCGCGTAAATGCCGAAGGCGTACTTCGTTATTCGGTAACGAATCCGTAGATGTCTTCATACCCCATCAAAAATACTTTTTGCACGTTTCCGTTGTTATCGACCAACTCGCTGGGTGAGCGGACAAGCAGCAGCTTGTTAAACGTGACCAGATCACCGGGCTTGAGTATGTTGTGCCGCGAGATATGCTTCCTTTTCTTGGGATGCCAGTATCCATCCGCGGCCGCGAGCACCGTGCCTTTGGGCAGCCCCGCCATCTTCCAGCGAGTGTTGCCGCCGATGAAGTACTCATCGGGCAGGTAGATGCTGCCCGCTTTTTCCGGAAGCGGTTCTACCCAAATAAAGACTTTATCGCTCAAAGGCGTGTACTTAAAAAGAAGCCCGCCGCAGCCGGGACAGACGAACGGGATGTTTCGCTCTTTGACTATCGTGTACAACTCCGCGTGTCCGCATCGGGAACATTGTTCACTCTGTGCCGCCTTTTCCGTTGCCATCATCAACCTCCGTCTGTTCTTGCGCGTCTATGACTTTCTTCCTTTCATCCCCGATACCGATCTCCTGCGTTATCCTGCTGATCAGCAACTGCGTACCCATCGGACTAAGCCGGTCCGCTTCCGGCGGCAGCGCGTACACGCCTTTCTGCTTGGAGTTGACGTTGTCCGCTTTTGCCATGATCGGCGAGAACTTCTCTGTGTACCGCATCTTGTCCGCGCAGGCTACCAGCGCGATGTCTTCCTCCCGCAGGCATGTTATGACTTCCTGTTTCAGCTTGACCACCATCTCTTCGGTCGCGGTAACGGTCGTTGTACGCCGCTTGCACTTATCACAGTAGTATTTTCCGTTGCCGCCGATACCTACCGGCGCGTGGCAGCACAGCGACACGATCGTTTTTTCCCTGCCGTCGAGGTAGTGCAGCGTGTCAGTCAGGTGCGCCACCCGCGAGTTGTATCCTTCCAGTACCCGCTGCATGATCGCGTCCACGACCATCTTGGACACTTCATAGGACGACTGCCTGCGCAGGCGTTCGATCACGTCCACGACGTATTCGCGCGGCATCCCCACTTCGTCCATCACACGCTGTACATCGCCGCGGTGCTTGTGGAACGCCTTGGCGATCTTGTCATACTTTATCGCCTTTTCTGTATGGCACAAGCGGCCGGTTTGACTCATACACTACCTCTGGATATCCTTTCCCCGTAGTACGCGATCAGCGCGGCGTCGCAGCGCCCGTCCTTGATCCCGCCTTTAGGTCCTTTCAGTTCCGCTTCGGGAAACAATCTTGACGCTATCTGGTAGCTTTGCCCTTTCGGGTCGCCGTGGATAAATCCTATGACCTTCTGCCATTTTTGCGCGTCCACGATCTCGTAGGGTATTGCCAGACCGGTCAGTATTCCGCGCCACAGCCCGTACCCTTCACCGGTGGAGAACATGCTGGTTACTCCCTGTTTGGTCATTGGACGCGCCTTCTCAAAAAACACCAAAACGTTCTTACCGCAAAACGGCGCGACGATCGCGCGCATGGACTTTTCATCGAACTCGCGCTTGATGCCTTTGGCTTTCTTGACTTCGTATGTCGGCGTGTCGTAAAAAGTAACGAACGGCGAACCCTGTACTTTGACCGCCACCGCCCCGTCCTTGCCCCCGTCGATCCCAACGCATATAAGCATTTCATCAGGCGCCATGCAATCCTCCTTTGTCCATCTCTTTTAACTTACGATCCAGCTGGATCCAACGCTGTATCTGCTCGTGTAAAAAATCTATCGTTGCCCAATCCTGTTCGGTCAGTTCCCGCGTTCCCATAAATGTCTCGGTCCGTTCGTCATACTGCAACGCGCAGATCTTATCCATAAAACACGACTGCATCGGTCTGCAGTTGTATGGCGTTATCTTTTGGGTCAGCAGCCATGAACGCACCGTCATGATCTTATTAAACTCGTGCATGATCATCTATAAAGAACAAACTGAGCGCGTACCAAATCGCCACCAGCCCGATGTACACCGCCCAAAACTTGCCTGTCCAGTCCACGGCGAACAGTTCCTTCGCCACGAAGATCACTCCCTTAGACAAAAGCCATATACTTAGATGCCCGATGATCACCAGCATGTTATACCTCCTCGTTAACGCACAAAGATGACACATGATCCTTCTTGGACACCAGCCAGACCCTATCGGCGTGACTGGCCATCTCACCCGTGTGCGATATGATTATTATCGCGCGCTTCTTGGACTCCTCTGCCAGCACGCTTGCTACGGACTCCTCGCCGGTCTTGTCCAGATCGGAGAACAGTTCGTCCATGACGATCACGCCTAAAAGACCGTAGGGCATGTTGTATTTTAAACTTACCCATTCGTTCAATGCGAGGCACAGCGCGATGTCCACCCTGCGCTGTTCGCCGCCGGACAAAGCCTCGTACACGGACACCATGCCGCCGATCTTGATCGCCAGCCCGATCTTGTTGCGCAGCTCGCCGCCTTTGGTTTCCGACGTCGGGCTGACCACGATGCTCATCGCACCGGCGCTGGTCATGGTCAGGTGCTTGTTCACAAGGAAGTTAAACTCGTTACAAAAGCGGTCGAGCAGCACGGACCGGATGCCTTTGGATGAGAACCCTGTCTTCCAAAACTCCAGACGCTCGACGCTTTCATTTGCCCGCAGCACGGCGCGTTCCGCTTCTTTTATCCGCGTCTTTATCGCGGCTTTTTCTTCCTCCAACAGCCCTGTCTGCTTACGCGTCTGCTCGATGTAGTCCTTCGCCTTCACGATCACGCTGTCGTAATAATCTTTGCGCGATTCGTATTCTTTGACCTTACTCTGCAGATCGGCGGCTTTGCGTTCCGCTTCCCGCGCCCGGCGGTCGTTTTCCGCGCGCCGTTTAGCCAGCTCGTCCTTGGCGTTGCGGATGTCCTGCAGCTTCTGCTGGTACGCTTCACGCTCGCGTTCCAGACCGGCAAGCGTGTTTGACAGATCGCGTAACCGGGACGCCAGCTTTTCCTTTTCTACGTTCTTATCATTCAACCGGCGCAGCGTGCTTTCTATCAACTCCTTCCTTCCGGTCTCGATCATTATCTTCGCCTGCGCCTGCGCCGCGCGCGCCTGCTCATCCAATCCCCGCATAGTTTCCACGCCTATGGCAAGCGCCTGCTCTTTGCCTGTCAGCAGCGCCTTGATGCTGTCGCCGGTTATCGGCGCGCCACAATTCGCGCACTGCCCCTGCTGGAGGCTGCGTACGCGGTCGATCTCTGCCTGTACGGCGTTATTTGTCCGTTGATACGATTCTGCCTGCGCCCGATACTTGTCGGCCGCGCGCCGCGCTTCAGCGATCGCTTCGGCGTTAGGCAGCTGTGTAAAAGCCACATCCTGCTTGTATTGTTCCGTCTGCGCGCCCAGCTCCTTCACCGCGCGCTCTGCCATACGCAAGTCGGTCTGTGTCAAGCTGATCTCCTGCGGCAAATCGGACGTGTCGATCTTATTGTCCACATCCACGACCAAATTCCTCAACGTGGTTTCTTTCTCCGACAGATCGTCCGCGGCATGCGTGTAGTCTTCCGTATCAAAGAACTTTGTTTCCGCTTTGGCTTTTTGCAGTTCCACCCGAGCTGCCTGCACATTCTTTTCAGCGACGTCGCTCTCCAGCCTAGCCTTTTTCGCTTCTGCTTCCTGATCGTGGATGATATCTAACAACACAGACAGCTTGCCCGCTACCCCGGACAGCGTGTTATCGTCACACGCCTGCTCGCCGCGCTTCTGCTCGATATCTTTCAGCAGCATCTTCTGTTTGTCCACGGTCTTTATGTACATGTCGTCGTATTCTTCAAACCCAAGCAGCGCCGTGATCATATCTGTACGGTCGCCGTCGGTCATGCCGGTCAGCATGGTCAGATCCTTCTGGCTAAAATAACACGCGGCGCGGAACACGCTTTCGTTGAAACCGAGTATCTGCTCTTCAAGGTACTTCTGCCGGTCCGGGCGGCGCAGCCCTTTGACCAGATCCTCACCGTTCACCAGCACAGACAATCCGTTCTTACGGCTGCGCTCGACGATAGTCATAAACTGATTTGACCCGTCGATGTTTTCTAAAACCACCCGACCCGTGCAATCTTTCTGCTGGTCCGGACGGTTGCGGATCACATCATCGCCGGTCAGCCCTTTGGTCGTTTTCTCAAACAAAGTCCACAAAACGATCTCGCCCGTCGCGGTGGTCTTGCCCGCGCCGTTGGACGCGCCGACCGATTTATCGTCGCCGGATCCTGCGATGAACGTCAGCCCGTTGTGCAGCGTGTATTCCACTTTGCCCAGCGATAAGAAATTCTCCCCGTACACTGATTTGATTCTACCGGTAAAAAAAGTCTTGGCCATCTGCATCTTGTGTACCACGATGTCGCTTAGCACATCAAGGTACTTTGCCTTATCTTCTTTCTCATTGATCGTCAGCCACTCGCCCAGCACTTCGTTAAAATCGTTCGACTTGATCCTGCTTTCGAATACCGGCGGCGTATCCACACTGATCACGTTCGCGGACATTAACTTCTTTGTCGGGTGCAGGACGCGGTAGTAGTTATAATCGTCACCGGGCTTGATCTGATCCTCGGTATCTACGCTGATAAAATCAGGGTAGCGCAGCTTAATAAATTCCACTGCGCCTGTTCCCATATCCAAAATGTACACCCCGCGGTCGCCGCTGTCACCGAAGTTCAAATGCATCGGCGCGCCGATGACGAAGCAATTGTCTGCCAGCTTACGCATCGTATGATCGTGTCCGAAAAAAACAAAGCGGTTGTTCTGCGCCAGCGTACGCCAGTCGGCGCCTTCTATCTGGTGTCCGTACTCATTGGTCAGGCTGGGCTGCTTATGCAACACGACGATGTCGTATCCTTTTATCTCTCCGTAGTCTATTTTGTCTTGATAATAAACCAGCATGATCCTACCGTACACCGTCGTGTACGACCTGCCGCTGACGGTATGCAGCATATTGCCTCCCGCGATGCGCGCGCCGTATTCACGGATGATGCCGGTGATCTTGTGGTATTCGTGCGGGTCGGTCAATGATATCAAGTCGTGATTGCCGTCACAGAAAAGTACAGGCGTACGATCCTTGGCAAAATATTGCTGCGTGGCGTACAACACTTCCGTAGGATGTTCGCCTTGACGATGCACCCAGTCTCCGCCAAAAATGTTTAAGTGGATATTACGAGACCTGTTTATTTCGTGGATCTGATCGAGGATACTTATCTGTTGAAGCAGCCGCGCGGGCAGTTCGCCGGGGGTACTCCCCCCTTGACGCCATGTGTGTAGATGAAGATCGCTGTACAATAAAATCCTGCTGCAGTTTCCCACTTCGCCCATGCTCAACCCCCTTTGTCAACTACGGGACCATTCGTCAAATACAGACTTCTTAACAAACTGCGCGTATCCGAGGTTGCTCTCCGCGCCTACGGAAAAAACATCCAGCACCTTGACCACCGGCACCTGCGCGGTAAGGTCAAGCATAAAACCTTTCATGTCAAAAGTTCCGGTAGCGATATCCAATACGCGCATTATCCGCAGACGCTTTTTAACGTACTTCTTCTTGCGTATACCGTCTAAGGTCACATCATAGCAATCCACCGATCCGCCAAAAAAGTCAGTTACTATCTCGCTGCGATCATTGGTCACGTACGCCAGCGCGTAGTAAAGAAACTCCCCGAACGTCTGCAGCACGTCAGCCAGCCCGCCGTCAGCAAAACCATGCCATAGGCAGGGCACCGTAAAGACAACACGTTCATCGGAATTGTGATGTTTGTACTCATCAACGATGGCGCGTACATGCGGCGGCGCGGCAGGCAGCATGTCCGGACGCTTGATCACGAACTCGACGTAAATGTTATTTTGAATCTGATTGTCCATGCTTTCTCTTTTTCATTGTGTCATCTATATTCTCTTCTTTGCTGATGTCAATTAGCATAAGCAAAAAACCCAACGCAAGCAGAAGTATCGCTGCGCAGCACGACCACATATAAATTAGCGCGCCATACAAAGCGATCAATCGGGAAAAAATGATGTACCCGCCAATAAGTGTCAAAAGGAAAAGACCGGTTATTAAAGTTACGATACACATATCCGCCTCCTTTTCTTTCGCATAAAAACGTGTCCGCTGATTTCGGCTCAACGGACGAAGCCGTGTTATGGGGGGCCTGTTCTACTTTTTGTTCTACTTTTTGTTCTGCTCCGTTTCCGTGACCGCTACTTTCTCACGCAGCGATTCCATCAGCGCCAAAAATCTCTCTTCGGTGAAAGCGCCGCGGCGTACTTTACTTTTGTCCGGCAGTGTGAGCATGCCGCTGGCTACGTGTATTATACCATCCTGCGCCAGCAAGTCTACCACACCACTCATCCGATCAATGCCCGGCGCGCGTTCGGTCTGCGGCTTGTCCCAGTAGTGATCAAGCACCGCCCGCCCAAACGGCGGCGCGACCTTGTTCTTTTTAACATAAGCTACGATCCGCGCCCCGATCTGTATGGCTTTCGCCCCTTCGTCGGAGTTCTTATTGTCCTCGCTGATCCTTCCGCCGTTAGACAATTCCACGCGAACGCTGCTCATGAATGGTATTGCCTTGCCGCCGGGCGTTCCTTTCTGGTTGCCGTACCCGCCGATGATGTCGTACACGTGATTGGCTACCAGATAAAAGATCCCGCCGTCGCGGATGGTGTCCCAGTTACTGCGGATACCGGTACGGATCAACTGCGACCGACTCATGTCTTTCTTCTCCATACCTTCTTCAGCAAGCGTTTTCTCATGTTCGCAGGACAACATCGCTACGCTGTCCAGCGCGATCATGATCCGCGCCTTGGGGTTCTTGGACCTGATCAACGGTATCAACCCCGGCTTAGCCGGTATCTTTACCGTGTCGCCGTCCTCGTTCTCCTGCATGCGCGCTTTCGTTCCGTTAAACAATTTACAGAAATGCTCCTCGACCGTGGCGCTGTTTATACGCAGCAACCGGTGTGAGTCCACGCCGCACATATCCCCTTGCGTGTTACTGTACGCGTCCTCCACATCGTCGAGTATCACCACGGCGTTCTCCGCGAACTGCTTCTGGAACGACGCGATCGCCATGTAGATCAACAGCGATTTGCCTGTACTCGGCTCGCCAAATAATTCTGTGATCTTCGCGGTCGGGTAGCCTAGAAAATAATTCCCGGACACGATCCGGTTCAGCGCGTAGTTGCCTGTTTCGATCCAATCAATGATATCCGCGCTGTCCCGTCCGATGTCTATGTCATCGGGAAATTCCTCGGCTATTTCCGCAAGGAAGTCTTTTTCTGCTTTCGCGGACATAGTCCCTCCGTTTTGTTATTGCCTACCGGCGTTATTACCCATTCAAAAACTTGTCATGGCATGGCTTCCCGTGTTCGCATGTAAGGCACTTGGATCCCGCCCGCGTAGTGTACTCGTCGCCGAAACACTCAGGACGACTCACGCCGTTGCCGTTCTGCGCCTGCGCCGGTGAAGGTTCCTTTGCCGCCGATGCCTTCGTTGTCATTGTCGTTGTCGTTGTCGTTGTTTTCTCGTCATCGTCGTCATCGTCAGTTTCTGCCGCGGGCGCTTCCTTGTTGCGGTTGTACTCTTCGTTGATGGACAGCAGCGCCTGCAGCTCTTCACTTGTCTTAGTGGACGGCACAAAGGCCCCCAGCTTGCGCACCGCTTCTTTCCATTCAGGTCCTTTAAGTAATCCGGAGATGTCCGCTTCAGCTAAACCGATGCTGACGTTGTAGTTGATGTACCCTAACTTGGGATCACGCACCGCCGGATCGATCTCGATCGCGTGTCCGGTCCGGGCGTCAAACATGTCGATCCCGCTGTCCGCCGCTTTGACGATGCCTTTGCCGATCTTCTCGTACAGATCCTGACCGCAAAGCATATGCTGAACGCCTTTCTCGCGGTCGTCCATATCGACGATGTTGATCAGGTAGCGCGGCTTTTTCTTCAGGGAGTACGCCTGCTCGTTGTTGTGCGATCTGTACAGCTTGTCCACGTGAACACATATCGGACAAGCCTGCATGCTTTCTTTGGTCATACGCTCGCGGTCGCGCAAACAAAGCACTTCGATCTTGCCGCCTACCGGTCCGACGAAGTGTCCGTCGTAAGCGTAAGCAAAATCAGCGTATGTGCCTTTCTCGATGTCGTCCATGCACTTAGGCAGCAACCTGATGTTGCTTTGCTTATCCCGATGTGGTTTCCAAAATGCCGAGGCACCTCGCCGCGACACCTGCTCCGAGAACTTCTGCTTAAAGCCTTTCACATCCAAACCCATACGTGTACCCTCCTTTTACTCGTCTTTGTCCGCATTCAACGGACGCCCTGATCCGTCAAATGGTTCTTGATCGGCATACCCACCGGTCAAAACTTCACGCCTACGGTTAGCGGACATTTGTACGAGCATATCTTTTTTATGTTCGAGTGCCAGCATGATCTTGCTGATCTTGTTAGCTAAATGCAAAGCGTCCGCCAGTTCATCGCGCAGCTGACTGATCTTGGACACTTCTTTTTGATAAGGCGCGCATGACGTTACCATGGCTGCCACGGATCCCTCTGTGATCTTCACCGCGCATTCGTTCGGTCCGGTGCCTTCCGCGTTCTTGCCTTCGCGTATGTTCAACTCTGCTTTCGCCGCCGCGAGTTCGCGCGCGTCTTTTGCCGCGGCCAGCTTGTTACGCAGCCGCTCAACCCGTTCGAACGCCTCCACTTCGGCTAGACTAAACCATGACACCAGCCCCGGCTGGCGCGACATCTCGTCTTCCATCTTGTCAGCGTTGATGTGCGTTACTGTACTGACATCGCCTTCCCACTTAAACCCGCCCACGTCAAACTTGATCGGCGCGCTTAGTTTTATATCATCACGCATCTGCGCCTCCGTCTTTTGCCGGACCGACCGTTCCGCCCGCGAAATCAAACATCAACTGTTTCGTAGTACCTCCGTTATTAGAAAAAACTCCGCCGCGGCTTCGGTCTTTTCTGCGCGGCGTTGGTAAAATAGCTACTGACCACACAGCCATGCTCTTGCAAAACATTCGTACTAAAACACACAAATGATGTTTTCCCATCGTAATTGTCCTGCTGCAAAAGTGTTTTACTCAGCAGCCCCGCGGCACGCATCGCGTCCAGAGAAACTAAAACCCAGTCGTCGATGATGTCTTTGTTTACCCATCCGTATAAAAACCATTTGCCGTACCCTTCTTTGATCATGTCCAATTCGGAAGTCTTTCCGGACAGTTCGCGCGATCGCAGCGTAAAATCACGATGCGTGCATGCTTCACGCCGCACGCGAAAAAGTACGTCCCCTTGGTCAATATGCACTACGCCGTCCGCCCCTTCTTTATCGCTGATGCCGGACAACACTTTGTATGACTTAATATCCGGTATGCTTGCCCGGATGATCCGTTCCATCGCCGCCGCGTGTTTAGTCCTAAAATCCACATTATCTTTATATTCCGCGCTGTACGCCATACGTACCCCCCTCAATAGAAGGAGCGGCTTAGAGTCGTTTTTTCCGCTACTTTTTTGCTTTTTGTAGATCGCCCCATGTCGGTCCGACCTTAACATCCACTTCCAGAGGCACGCGCACCCACGAAAACATCGGGTCCTGCGGCACCTTATCCTTGATCACCATGTTGATCAACTCGGTCAATTCCTCGACCAGACCTTCGTCTTTTTCGATTTCAAGTATGACGCTGTCATGCACGGTCAAAACAAATTTAGCAGGGAGCTTGCGCTTCTTCACCAACCGGAAAAAAGACGCCGTGCTGAATAAAACAAGGTCGCTTGCCGCGCCCTGCACGCCGCAGTTCACGGCTTGGTTGAACACGTCCGGCGGTATCTGCCGCGCGCCGCGCATCTGCGGAAAACGGCGGATCCGGCCGGTCTTGTACACAATACGACACTTGCTCATCAGTTCCTGTTCCACCCGCCGATACCACGCGGTCAATCCGGTGTACAATTGGAAAAACCGCTGATGCATCACTTGCGCCTCTTCCGCGCTTACATCAACCCCGGCTTTCAAAAACAGGTATTCTTTTAAACCTCTTTCAGACATTCCATACAACAGACCGAAGTTTATCGACTTAGCTACCTGACGTTCTTCCGGCGCGATATCCTTTTGTTCTTTGTTGTACACCATACACGCGGTCTGCATGTGTAAATCACGCCCTTCCTTAAACGCGGCGATCATTTTTTCTTCTTCTGCCACGGAACAGCCGACGCGTAACTCAAGCTGGGAAAAATCGAAGTAAAAAAACTGTTTGTTCCGATCCGCGATAAACATCCGGTATATTTTATCGTCGCGCACTATGTTCTGAAGATTAGGCGCCTTGGAAGCTAGTCGCCCAGTCCTGGCCCCGATCAGATTGTATTCGGTACGTATCCTTCCGTCAAAGCTGACCTGCCGTGGTATCGCCTTGACGTATGTACTCAACAGCTTGTCTTTGCCGCGGATGTCCAGTATCAACTGCGCCCAGCGTTGCCCTTCTTCG
>Ga0315289_10012760_pt1 | contig 11809 bp, 19 predicted proteins | sample YL17G11_40_MG_FD_203452 | JGI IMG/M metagenome (GOLD analysis project Ga0315289, IMG submission 203452) | Sediment microbial communities from Yellowstone Lake, YNP, Wyoming, USA - YL17G11_40 | ecosystem: Environmental > Aquatic > Freshwater > Lake > Sediment | place: USA: Wyoming | collected...
CACTCACCCGCAGACCTGATAGCATTCACAAAACTTGAGGATTGGTTTAGAAATAAAGAACTCGGGTACGTTCCAATTCTTATTCAGTGTAAGAATACACAGAAAAAAACATATACAAAAGAAATAACAGTATTGAAATCAGTGGCAAAAGAATATGGTTTACGGGCACTTCTGGCAACAAAAAGAAATGGAAAGGTTTTACTTGTGCCCATAGTGGAGGCAAATAAATAATGGTTGAAGAACGAGGAGAACTTCCGACAAACATGAAGGTATGTCTATTTCCAGTTACCGCACAACCACCAACATTTGGAATGATAATGTCAATCATGGCAGTTGCGGATAAATATGATCAGATAATAATTTGTGTAGAGGACAATCCAATACTAATACCAACAGAATTGGTAGTAAAGATGCTATCATTGGTATTCAAATTCCCGAAGTTCTATGTGGTTTCACATGTTGCGAACTTTGAAGAACTTTCAGATTTACCAAAAGATGATCTACCACTATTTAACTATATAGCAACCATGAATGATCGAATATATTCAAATCTATCTGTTAAGGGATATGGTTGTCAGTTAGTACCAAAAGCAATAGGATATGATGAATATTTTCATAGACATGCATTTAAAACGAGTCAAGTATTCGAGTTAATGCGGGTAAAAACTACCGCAGTTCCATTAACTAAATATATAAAATCTGAGTCATCAGATGGGGGTGAATAATAAATGGCATTTGTTGAACAACGTGAAGAAATATTGTTTGTGGTCTTTGGAAAAGACAAAGTTAAACCAGGACAGGAAGTGAATTCATATGTTGTTGAAGAAGGCAAAGCAGTTGAAGGACTTGTCGAAAAAATTCGTGATTCAGCAACATACAAAAAGGTATATCAATTACGAGTAAAGGGAGTTGATAAACCCCTAGTAATGACAGGTAAGACCGGATTAGTCGAACAAATGGGTCACGGTGAGAAGCTCGTTGAACCGGTTAAAGAGGGCGATCTAGTACGAATAACATATCTCGGTATGTTCAAGACCGGAAAAGGAAAAGATGCGTACAATCTTCGTGTAGAAGTAGATAGAAATTAAACTATCTATTTCTTTTCTTTAGGAGAAATTATGGTATTAGATATTGAAGATAAAAAAATAGAACAAAAAGAACAATCAATAAATCTGCCATTAAGAATATGGAAGATATGGTGGTGGGATAAAGAGGATAAAATGCATATACTATATACAAAACAAATGGATGAACAAACGGTAATAGAATTTTGTAAAGAAAAAGGAATTACAAAGTATTCAGTTTTCAATGAAAAATTCAAAAATGTTATAACCGATGGTGAAAGAATACCGGTGAGGTATAGAGCATGATAGCGGATATTATTCTCACAATCGCATCAATTGGATTTGTTGGTGCAGATTTACGTCAGGCATGGAAATTATTTAAAAATTGGGAATATAATACAAACGGCTTTAGCAAATGGCATTTCAGATTAAAATTAATATCATTGAGTATGGTTATTGTTGCTTATTTTTTATTAGGAACATTCCTTGCACTCTCGGTTGCTATTTCTCAATTGATTCTAAATGTTTATATCTTTAGAAGAATCGGAGGTTTGAATCTATTCCGCATCGTAAGAAATTAATTCTCTATGTTGCACATGCCTTAACATATAGAAAAGAAGTAAAGATAATGACAGAAAAACTTGAGAAAGAATATTATATAAAATTCATAAATCCATTTTATAGAACTGCCAGAATTGAAATAGAACAACTTGATTCATTAAAGACACCGGAAGAAAAAGAACAATGCCGGAGATCATGGACACTCGATGAATGTAAAAAGATTGTACAGATGGACCTTGAAATGATCGATGAATCCGATGGGATACTAGCATTCCTAACAAAAGGTGTACTTGGTACTGCCTGTGAATTCCAATATGCTAGGACTACAAACAAACGAATATTTACCGTTACTGAAATATATTCTCAGCATCCTTGGGTTCGTTCTTATTCGGATTTAATAGTTGCAAATATGGATGAATTCAAAAAATGGTTAGATTCTAATGGATACCGTAGATCATATGAAAAGAAAAGTTGATTATAAATCCATACAATCTGGAATTATTCAACACTTCGATGAGATGATACCATTTAATTGTTTTAAGGAAAAGATCGATTGGAATTCAGTAGTTAAATGGATGCATGATAATGTGCCCCTATGGGTGTTGGAAATATGACCCCAAAATTTTCATTTCATAGATATGCGGTTGAACTTGCAAAGTATGCGGATAAAATAAATGTGCTTGAAGCAACCTCCACTTCAAGATTGGGCCATAAGCGAATTAGGGATATGTTTGTCTTTTGGAGAAATACCTATTCAGAGGGCAGCTACTATCTTGGAATGTTCAAGGACATTCTATTCCTATTCGCATTAATTCCTCTTGCATTGGCCTCCGCAGGGCTTCCTGTGACATTAACCCCTGGTTTGGCAATAGGATACCTGCTATCATGTTGTTTAATAGGGTTTATTTCATATCGTTTCCTTAAATTACCAAGACGGGAAAAAGAACTTGAGGATTTAATGAGTATGTCACGATACCTCACATGGGATATTCTTAAACAAATACAAGAAGAACAAATTAGACAAAGAAAAAAAACAAGGAGAAAAAAACCATGAAGATTCTTTTACCATCACTTATGAAATGTAGACGAATATATAAATTACTAAAAATATTCTATGAAACAGAAAAGAAAAATGAATATATTGATAATAATACGCCCTTTAACCATGCATTAATATTATTCTGTGCATTTTATAATATGCAAGTTCCGCATATTAGATTCAGAAGATCATTCGGACATGAAAAATGTGTTGGTATGTGTACAAATCGTGGACACATAGAACTTCTTTACCCCTATAATTATGATGGAAATGCACAATCCTGGATCGGTATTGTTTATCATGAACTTGGTCATTATTATCTTTGGTCAGAAGCCGAAACAAAGGCATTGGAATTTGAATTGAAAATGCTTAAGAGGAGATAATTATTATGGAAATAATAAAGTATCCGCATATAAAATATCTCGGTGATGATGAAAATAAGGGAATCCTTGATGGTCATGTTGTATTCACAGAGAAAATAGATGGTGGTAATTTTAGATTCTGGTTTGCAGATGGTAAATTACATTTCGGTTCTCGAAACAGAGAGCTTATTGAAGAAAAAGATAAGGATCAATTTAAAAGATGTATCGATTACATTATTAAAATATTAAATAACTTTCCAAAGTTACCCGCAATAATTTTAGAGGCACGGTATGAATTCTTCGGTGAAGCGTGTTTCAAGCACACTATAAACTATGATTGGAATAAGATACCACCATTCATTGGATACAGTATATATGATACACATACCCATAAATTTCTATCTTGGTGTTATGTTAAAATAATATTCAGCGATCTAGGTTTTACAACAGTACCAGAGGCAGATACAGATTGTTATTATACAATACCTAAATCAAAGTTTTATCAAGGCAATGCAGAGGGCATAGTATTCTTTAACTATGATAAACAATTGTTTGCAAAGATCGTATCACCAGAATTCAAAGAAGAAAATAAAAAAGCATTTGGCACATCAAAGAAACACGCAGAGAATGACGATGAAAAGGTTGTAATGACTTATTGCACAAATGCACGAATTAATAAGGCAATACTATCTCTGCGTGATTCTGGCCATCCTATCGGTATGCCACTTATGAAAAATCTCTACGAATTGGTATGGATCGATATTATAGAAGAACATTACAAGGATATTCTACTTTCTAATTATCAGATCAACATAAAGGGAATACGAAGGTTAATATCAAAAAGATGTTTAGAAGTATTAAAAACATATATGATAAACCAGGAGTTGAAATAACTTATGCAAACAAAAAAAGAAATATATGAACAACATAAAATATGGGTATCTAAAAATAGAAAAAAAATAAGTATGTATAGTAAATTACAAAATAATAAAATTAAATTATTAATTTTACAGGTATATTCAAAAAATAAATTAGAATGCAAATATTGCGGATTTGATAATATTGATGCCTTAACAATAGATCATATTCACAATAATGGTGCAAAACATAGAAAAAAATTAAAAATAACTAGATGTGGAATTGGTTTTTATTGTTGGTTAAAGAAAAATAATTTTCCAAAAGGTTATCAAGTATTATGTGCAAATTGTCAATTAATAAAAGAAATAGATAGGAGGAATAATTGATGCCATATATTTTAGAAAAAGACAGAAAAAAATTTTTAGACATAGAAGTATTATTTAAAACAAGACACGAATTAAATGGATTGAGGGCAGGTGAGTTAAATTATTTAGTAACAAAGATCATAGATCGTCAATTGGGAATGACTCCAAATTATGCTAGATTCAATGAGATCATTGGGGTATTGGAATGCTGCAAACTTGAACTATATAGAAAAATAATTGCAAAATATGAAGATAAAAAATGTAATGAAAATGGAGAAGTATACGAAGATAGGGAATAAAGGAGATGGTTAGGGTGATGGAAGTCACCCTAACATCTGTAATTTGTGATGTAATACACCACAAACCGTCTTTTTCTACCGTAAAATCCGTTTTACATAATGCCTTTTATTGCACTTTTTAGAACAACTACTGAGCATCACTTCGGTCTTTAAAGTAGAAAGTAACGGCCATAATGGTCAATGCAACAATGAATTCCGGTGCTGATCCCTTCAAGAATAGGAAACCACCCGCTAGTGCGATCAATAAGATAACGATGATAGCACGAACACTTCCAACAGATAGACCCAATGGCCCTTTTGTTTTTTCAATTTCTTCTGACATAATTTTCCTCCTTTTATTTTATTATTTTAAATAAATACCTGTAAATTGAAATAATTAATGTTGATCCTAAACCAATTATGAATCCTATTATTATAAATCCAATTGTTTCCATATGGTTACCTATATCAATCTAATTATTGTAAATGATAATGCAATAAGAGATAGTGATATTCCTAGAAACCAACAGAGATTCTTCTGTGTTGTCTCTACTTTTACTACTCGTTTTTCAAGATCGGAGAACTGTGCTAGGAAGTAGAATAGGACATCTTTACTTGTTACGGTTGAATAGTTCCCATTACAGTGTTTCTTTGCCTGACTAGATAAATCTTTTATTTCCTCGAGTAACTGTTTCATTTCACTTGGTTCAATTTTTCTCATATTCATGTTAATTCCCCGTCTAACGATTCTGAAATTATTGTATTGTCTGATAATGTTAATTCTATATTTGATGCACCACCACCTGGCGATGGTCTAACAAATTTTAATTGAATATTATAATCAAATACATCTAAACCAATCGATGAATATGATATTCGTTCTATAATATAGATTCCATCCCATTCACTACCCAAATTTGAAATAGTAATCTCAAATCCGGCATCTGCAACTGTAGATAACTGTACGAATTTTATCATAGCATCATCATACTCATATCCGGTAAGTGCTATTCTCTCATCATTTATATCATCGACATATGAATCATAATTTCCACTTCTGAATGAAAAATTACTCACATTAAAATTAATACTACCATCTAATCCCCTAACATATGGTTTATGTAGTGTGATAGCACCACCAGAATATGTTATTTGTATAGCATACTGCCAATAATGAACCGGTAATTCATATAATGATTCTATTATAGACAACGGTATTTCTGAGATATTTCTAAAATAACTCTTTTGTGATACTAATGATTCAAATAATAATAATGACGATTCTTGTAGTCCTTTACCGATTCCTTTTGATAATAATTCCGATATGATTAATGATGATTCTGATAGAATTCTAATGTATGAAACCTGTTTCAATAATGATTCTGATATATCCAATTTTATTTCTGAATAATTTCTTATGAAATCAATCTGTCTACTAAATAATTCTGATATATTAAATGTATTCAAAATATTTCTACTATAATCGATCTGTTTATCTAATGATTCTGAAATACCCATTGGTGTTTCAGATAGTGGTAATGATAATCCTAACCCCAAATCAGATAATAACGATTCTAAAATATCCATTGGTGTTTCAGATAGTGGTAAATTTATTCCTCTTTCGGCATTCAACGATTCTGATAGTGTCATTGGACCTTCCGATAATGATTTTGTTCTACCAACACCCCAATCGTTGATTGCAGATTCTGAAATTGCCATTGAACTTGATATTGTTTGCAGGAATACATTTGACTGCCCTACTTCTGATCCAAATGCCATAAACGTACTAGGTGCATTTTGATTATTATATTCTGTTGCTATCCAATTACTTGTACGTGTTGAATTGCTGAATCTAACCTCATCTACTTTCCCTAGAAATGTATAAGAACCATCCCATATACCACCTAATGCGTTCTCAGAAGATACCACATCAATATTACTTAATGTTGCATTTGTCGTACTAGATGTATTCCAATACATTGCCCAACCGGAAACGGTATTATATGTCAATGTTACCTTATACCACGTACTAGCACTAAGTGCAGTTGTAGAAATTGGTGCAGACCACCCACCACCTGTACGTTTTACTGTATCTATTATGGCATTATTCCCTGCCCATCCAAATACAAATGCATTGAATGCTGCACCAAGATTTAGAATAAGAAGATAGCGTAATGCATTCACCGAATCTGCATTTAACCATAACTGTATTGAATAATTATTTGATCCATTAAAAATATTAGGATACGTAAATTTATACCAATCACCTGCTGAGAAATTTATTGCATCACCACACTTTCCAGATGTAGATGTTGGTGCATGGGCACTTCGTGATGTTGTATCCCTATTATTTGATGTACTATCATTTAATGTTGCAGTATTTGTTTCGTTCATATGATATATCATACCATAATTAGAATCCCAAGTATCTGTAGTCGATGGATCGCCACCAACACCAGAATAATCGTAGTACATATAAATAACAGTATCACTTGTATGACTTAATGATGGAATCTTTATCCAAAAACATACCTCTCCGGTTGTACTAACATATTTTTCTATCTGGTGTTTTAATAGTGTTGATTCTGTTGAGTCATAGAATATTATATCATAACCAGAACTTGATTGAACATGACCACCACTACCAACTACTCGTAAATCGGTATCAGTTACACTAATCATAATAGGAAAATCTGATTCATCCGCATTAACCTTCGTATGATCTATGGTTATTGATTTTTTGTATAGATAGTTAGCATTTGCCCAGGTCATATTTAATCACTTATTTTATTATGTTGGTTCTGGCATTTTAATTCCACCGAAATGCCACTTATATGTAAAATCAGTTGTATTTATATACACTATCTTACTATCAAATGTATATCCTTCTTGTCCTTCTACTTTATGGAATACTGTAAGAACCCTTGCAATATATCCACATGGTTTTTCTTCCGCTTCTAGTAATGGAATTTCAACATCCACCACGTTCTCATTCGCCTTCAACTCATCTATAGCATCTTGTAATGCTTCTTCAACGCTTATTGCCATATTAATACCTCTCAAATTCCCCAATTCATTAGATCACGAAACTCTAATTCTAATTCCCATTCATAAGTATTTGGTTTTTCTTGTATTTGCTTCCAAGAAAATGCAACTATGTTATACTCAACATTAAGATCAGGATAACGTAAACCAGTAAGATCAATTGGTTTTTTATATTTTCCTAGTGTACGAATACATGCGATTATTTGTTCGCAGGTACTTATTCCATCAGTACAACCATTCCATAGTAAACCTGATAGTGTTGTCCTTTTTGATGATCTACCAATTGTATATACTTCTCTATTTCCAGACCAAAAGTTTAATCCTTTTGTCTCTATGTCGTGGTTCACATTGATATCAACCGGTTTTGGTAATGTACACGTTATTGTTTGATTCAGATTCATATTAACAGTTGCATATAATTGTGATGTTGCTATCGTTGGTTGTTCTGGATAATTTGAATTAACAATAAGTTCTACTGAACATAATCTTGCCCAATTTGATCCAGAAAGACATTGAAGATTAACACCAATTTCTAAATTATCAATATCTGTCCAAGTCCAAGGATTTCCAGTAAATGGATGTGTATCCCATGAATGTTCAATGGGTGATTGAAAATAATTAGAATTTGATAAATCTGTATTATTAGCACCTGAAAAAGTACCAGGATATCCTGGAATAATACCAACGAGTGAACAATATGCACCATCACTTCCACTATACATTGCATGTGCACGTATTGTTATATAGTTAATTGTACCTGCTCTAATAATTGGTGATGCCTCAGTTGTTATGTTATACATATCGAATGTATATGGCCATAAATATTCTGTTGTATAGTTATAAATACTTCCACCATAGCATTCGCCATTATTTGGATCATTAATATTTTCCCAATTATTAATACTACCATGTGGTATTAATTGTGTGAAAGTTCCAGTACCATTTGGATAATAATGTGTATCATGTGAACCAGTATTCGATGGAGAACTAACTTCAATACCTATTTGAAGATTATTAATATTTGATTCTGACAACCTATCATAATAATAAATTGGATCAAAACAGGACCAAGAATCTTCAAGTATTGTTGTTTCATTATATCCACCCATTATCCACATTTTATTATTATAATTAAAAGAATAAAACTCATTTCTTTCTACCCACGGTGCATTGTCAGTAACTTCACTCCATGTTATTCCATCATCAGAACACCAAACATCATTAAAAAAAAGTGGCGTTATTGGTCTATTATCAGTTCCACCCATCATCCACATCTTATCATTAAAAGATAATGAAACATTTCGTATTCTATCTGGCCATCCAATATCATTAGTTGTTTGTATCCAATTTAATCCATTAATAGAATACCATACATCATTAAAATAATTACCAGTATTATAATCATATCCACCCATCATCCACATCTTATTATCAAAAACCAGTGGGGTTGCATATAATCGTGGCAACCATAATGCATTATCGGTTACCTGACTCCAATTTAAACCATCTGTTGAATTCCATATATCATTTAATTCTATAAATGTATCATAATCAATACCACCAAATATCCACATTTTATTATCATAATTTAATGAAGTTTGATATATTCTCTTTGACCATAATGCATTATCAGTTACCTGACTCCAATTTAAACCATCTGTTGAATTCCATATATCATTTAAACCACCAGATATGTTTTGTCCACCAATAACCCATAGTTTATTATTAAAATTTAATGACGAATGTAACCATCTTCCTGACCATAATGCATTATCGGTTACCTGACTCCAATTTAAACCATCTGTTGAATTCCATACATCATTATTAAAATTAATATAATCATATCCTCCCATTAACCACATTTTACCATCATATGTTGCAGAGGACATAAAATTTCTTTCAAATATTATATTGGTGTCAGTCACTTCTGACCAATAATGATATCCAGGTTGTGGATTACTTTCCCATACCCAACTCGTACTACCAAAATCCGTAACTAAAAATTCTGATAAGTCAATAGTCTCTTTAACTGGAAGTCTTGATGATTTAAAAATCGTTGCACCATCATCAATTGAAAGAATAATCCTATAATCATATAGTGGACTTAATTCACAAATACTTAAATTCCTAGCAACCACCATAAGAGAATTTATATCATATGTATAACCAGATGGTATTGATATATCATCAAACTCATATAGATCGGTCTTAGTTATTAATTCATCATTAAATACATAAGTCCAAGCATCATTACATATAATTTCCTTTACATATATATAATTATCAAGACCCTGTATTTGTCCGGTTTCTAACTCGGTTAATGCACCAACATTATTTGGTCTGATTACCATTGATGATGGTGTAGAAATTACCGCAGTTAATGTTATTATTCCAACTATTGGCCCTTGTGGCATTAAAGTCCTCTAAATGGTATTGATATTTTCAAATCTTCCCAAGTTGAATCATTAGAATGATAGAGAACCAAATAATTATTATCTGCATTAATGGTTATTTCAAGATACAATCTTTCCCCATCGGTTACTTTTATTTCCGGTGAAATAGTAACATAAAATTGATATACTCCTTCATCACCAACACCAATTGAACTATCCCAAAAAAAATCTTGATTTACGGGAGTTATTTCTGTTGTATCTCCAATCATACTAATAATTCCAAATTGATCAACTTTCATAAGTCTTATCCTATATGATAATAATGAATCATCACCATCGATACAAGATACCGAAAATTGACCCTCAAATACACCCTCAATGTAATATTGTTTTTTAATCCAATGCGGATATAAAAATGTAATTATATTTTCACCTGCGGATAATGTAGTATAGTCTGTTGTCTTGCATCCCTCACTTAAATATTCTTTTGTTAACATATAATGAGTTCCCGCAAATACACCATTACCATAACTCCAAGTCCAATCCTGTAATAATATACCATACATAGTCTCATAATACGGAAGATCATCTGCCATTTAAATCACTCCATTTTCTATTTCTCGATGACAGTTTGCACATAATAAAATACATTTTTCAAATTCATTAAATATATCATTATAACTATGATTATGTCCAATAATTGAAATACAAAGTCTAAATTTTTTATCTTTTGGATTAACATGATGAAAATCTAAAATATTTGGATGTTTATTATATCCACAGATTGAACATCCATTTGATTTTAATTCATATATTAATTGTTTTCTATATCTTATAAATTCCTTTTTACCCCTTTTATTATATTTTTTAAATCGTTCTGGATATTTTATTTTATATTCTTTTAAATATTTTTTTGAATCGAACATGTTTATCTCCTAATTCCACGGTTAATGATATTTCCACCAAAACCATTATTGAATCCACCAAAAGGTACAAATGTAATTCTGAATCGTGAATAAATTTCATCTGGTTCATTAATATCCATTAAAAAAATTGTATCATCTGTTGTTTGAAATTCTGTTGTTATAAAATCTCCTTTCTTAAGATAAACCGTTCTTGATGAATTAAGTTGAATATAGTATGATAAACCACATGAACGTGATCCTATCATCTCAGAACCGTTATTTAGCATCCTGGTTGATACTAGCACGTTTCCACCTGCCGGAGTACAATCAAAACATACTTCTAGGTCTAATCTATATATACCAGTTGTATGTATCCTAATACCACCTGTTGATCCATCAGATTCATATGTGAAGTCAGATGTACATACTTGTTCTACAGACCACATGATATTGTTCCAATCGGGGAAACCTAACACTATTGTTAAGTTCGCACCATAGTATTCCAGATAGGGAACTGATGGTTTTAGTGTATTATTTATTTCTCCGATCCTCATGTTCACGCCATCCGATGTTTACTCTTACCAAATTTTTTGTCTGTAATATTTGCTCTCATAATATTTTCAAGTGTACGTGCCATCTTTGCAACATCATAATCATTTGCTATATATGGGTTGTTTATATTTACAACTACGGAATTAGTTGTACTACCTTCTCCTCCACCTGCGGGAACAACCTGTTCATACTTGTGTAATTTATACATCCCCGTTTCCGGTATGAATGTCGTTCCACGTTGCCATCCAATGGTATCACCGAGTTTTAATGTACTAAGTTCCGAATTTTGTCTCAATGCAACATCATAATTCTTCGTAAGACCGCTGGATGACGTTATTGATCCGTATGTTGAGACACCGGCCCTCCATCCTTTTTTCTCTGCTGATA